>Ga0207433_10002078_pt1 | contig 41676 bp, 34 predicted proteins | sample YelNatPaOPGAMG01_FD_187559 | JGI IMG/M metagenome (GOLD analysis project Ga0207433, IMG submission 187559) | Hot spring thermophilic microbial communities from Obsidian Pool, Yellowstone National Park, USA - OP-RAMG-01 (SPAdes) (version 3) | ecosystem: Environmental > Aquatic > Thermal springs...
ATACTTCACCAGCATGCAGTTTCCTTACGGATTTTACGGACCGGAGGAGTATATCCCATGGCTGACGGAAGCGGGGCTAACGCCTCTGCGAGTCGAACTGCTGCCGCGCGACATGGCGCAGCACGGCGCCGAGGGATTGGCGGGGTGGATGCGCACGACTTGGATGCCCTACACTCACCGCATCCCCGAAGATATGCGCGAACAGTTCGTATTAGAAGCAGTCGATTGCTATCTCAGCCGGTATCCGCTCGACCATGACGGAATGGCGCACGTGGCGATGATGCGGCTGGAAGTGGAAGCGATTCGGCTGAGATGATCCCTATTTCTTCTCCCCGATCTCGATCGTGCCAATCTTATACCGGCGGCTCCCGTCATTACCCGGCAGAGGCAAAGCGATGACGGGAGTGCCGTCGCGCTTGCCTACGGAGACATATACATCATATTTGCCGGGATGGGTGGTAGGAGCGATCAAGCCAATGCAGAACTCGCTCTCATGCCCCTTTACCGGAGCTTGATCGGGCGGACCGACCTCAAGGCTTCGCATATCGAGGCTTTCATCCGAAAGCACCGAAACGATTCCACCCTTCTCATCTTTAATGGTCAGCGCCATAAATCCGCCGGGATAGCACGGAGCCACGCCGGCATTTGCCCACATCGATTCGACCTTGAACGGTTCGCCGATGGTAACATGCAAGGGCCAGCTTATCTCGCGCAGCTGCAGTCGATAGCCCATGCGCAGATTTATGCGGTCGATAAGCTTGCGGTTCTCGGAAAGTTCGATTCTCGGCCACCAGTGGATGGACATATAGCTTGCATGGTAGTCTTCGACAGCCTTTAGGAGCAGCGAGCCATCGCCCCATACTCCACGATCCTTGGAGGCGCCAAAGTGATCGTGCTCCAGGATAACAGGGAACTTCGGCCAAAACTCCTGCGCCATCTCCGAATGGTACCATGAGCGCGGCGGCGGCTGCACCATAATGCTGTCGTCGCGAAGGGATACCCCTTTGAAGATAGCATAATCGGTAAGCGGGAAGTGGCGGCCGGGTTTATCGTGACCGACGATATCGTCGCTTATGCAGAGAAGCGTCCGCGGGAAATGCTTCACGTAAAGGTCGATGTGCTGGCGGACGATCTTATCGGCGCGATCATCAGGGACCTGGCTGGTCATAAATGTGTGTCCCTCGCCCCAGAGCCCGTAGCTGCCGATATCGATAAACGCAACGTTCGGGTTACCATCATAGCGCTTCGACATAGCGGTCAGGAACTGATCCAGTTTCTGGAGGAAGATCGGGTCGCCGAAATCCGGGTCCCATGTCCACCCCTTACCGGTCGGTCCTTTGCCGAACTCATAAAACACTCCCTTAGCACCGGCGTTCTTCACCCATTCAGGAGTTCCAAAAGCGATCCAGTTTTCAGAACAGGTGATCCTGAACGCGACTCGCTTTCCCTTGGCGATCCAGCGCTGAGCGGGGGTATCGAGAATAGCCCAGTTAAATTTGCCTTCCTGGGGCTCGATCATCGACCAGGGAAGGCGCAGATAGACTGTCGAAAGGCCGGGGAAATCGTCGACGGTATCGGATGGTTCAAGCTGCGAGCCGTAATTGGTGGGGATATTGGAGTAGAAGTGCATAGTCCAGCCCATATCGGGATTCACAAGCGCCTCGCCCGTGTCGGATGGACGCACGACGACCTGGTCCCCTGCCCCCGCAGGCCCCGAAGCTTGCGCGTTAGTCATCATAAGCAGTGACAGCATACAGGCTGCGATCAGTAATCCCATATTGTCCCCTCAATTGCGTTATTCATTGCGCCTTCAAAAATCAGCTTTATCGCGTTTTATGATTAATAGGGCTTAATTACACCGTTCGGCGTAAATCCGCGCGGGCTCAGGACTACGGCGTCCATCGCGTAGTAGTAACGGTTGTCCTGCGCTCGCCGGGAATCGGCGCGAAACGTCAGATTATGGTTTCCAGGGAAGAAATTAATCGAACCGACCTTATACCATGCAAGGCCGGGAGCATAAGATATCACCTTGCCATCAGCCGGGCTTACGGGAGTCCATGCGGAACCATCAATGCTGTAGCTTAGAGCGGAACCTTCGGCAGGAGGGGTACCGGCAACCCATATCTCATAACTGGAGTTAGCCGTAGTATCGAACCTGAATGAGATAGCGTAAGGTACCAGGGGCGCTTCTTCGTTGGTATCGAGGACCATCGCAAGCGCCGCGCTTGCGCCGGGAACAGCGGTGGGCATGCCGAAGTTATAAGCCGGTGAGTTTTCTCCCTCCAGCCAGATGTCGGCACCCATTGCGGTCAAGATCTGTGTTATGCCCTCCTGCGCAATGCCATAGGCAATTGCAGCCTGGCTGTTCTGCTCGACCATCTTCGCATGATCCAGCGCCAATCGAGCCTGCTTCACATCGATACCCGCCTTATCAGCTTCCGGGATCAGTTGCGCGAGGCGGTTTATCTCTTGGTCCGCGGTTTCTTTGGGAAATACCTGAGACATATCCAATCCGCGCAGAACTATAGGCGATGAGGTGAGCGGAAGCGTGAACATACCGGTTTTCTTCGCCGGATTGATCTTGATATCCGCGGGATAATCTACGGAAACCATGCCGGAGTTACCCGTCGACAGGGTGACGGTCCAGTTTCCATTTCCCGACCATATGTAGGATTTACCCTCGCCCAGGATAGTATAGATGGAAAGACCATCGCCGATGTAGGAGACAGCGCCTCTCCTGAGAGTGGGCAGCCACCAGGTATTAGATGCCAGCTTCTTCACATAAGCACCGGTCGCGGGCTCGACCGGGAAGTAGATGACTTCGGGTTTGAAATCAGCCGAAGATTTATTAAGCCGCGCCTTGAAGCTCTTCAGCCAATCGATCTCCTGAGGATCTTTCGTCAGATTGTCAATAAAGAACCCCTTGCACCCGATCTCGCGGAGCGAATCTAGGCTGCCGACCATCGCATTCTCACCGGAATAAGTCGTCTTGGCGTCAGCAGAAGCTTGAGTGGATGCAACGATATACCATGTCGATTTACCGGATTCCTCCGCAAGGGCATACGCAGGCCCCGCGACGCTGTCGACCAGATATTCACCTGTCCCGTAGACCTGAGCGCCGATACCATCAAAGCCGCCCATACCGAACGGGTTCGCATAGATACGCGAGCCGGATGCGGTCTTGAAAATGACGGGGACATCAGCGACCTGCTTCTTAAGAGTGTCCGCGATAGTATTCATACATTCCTGCGCGGAACTATCGCGATAGCTGATGATATCCTGCCATACCGGCGCGGAATAGCTCGGATTGATCGAATATAGGTGAGCGTTCGCCCTGTCGTAAGCGTAGGGAACGCCGCGCCCAGCCATCCACAGCGGCAGCAGGCGCGCAGCCTGCTCAATGCTGTCCAGGTTCTCGTTAAGTCCCCATTGAGCGTTCAAGCCGCCCTCGTGCTTATATTTACGCGTGAGGTAAGCCTCTAAGCCAAGCCTGAAACCGGGCGAATCAGGGAGAAAACCGGCCATTTCACCGGTGAAGTCCATTTTACTCGTAAACGGCTCCAAAAAGAACCGCATTCCCTTGCCAAACTTAATCCCCTTAAAGAATGCCAGCACCCTGTCGCGATAGTCATCGTATCCGCTCCAAAGGTCCCCTGCTCCCGCGCTCGTGCTCAGGACTTTATGGGGGTAGACCAGCAGAATATCGGTAGATTTGAGGCCGCCTGGCAGGGAAATAGTGATCTTTCCGTCTCTCACCAGAGCGCCGCCGTTGGATACGATAGAATTGTCGGATTTATCTACGATAACATAAATCGCGGAATCGACGCCCGGCCAGTTGCATACCAGAGATGTCTTTTCGCTGGGACCTTCGAGCCTGTAGCGATTAGGGGAGACGAGGTAACCCTGCAGCGGAACGTTGGGTCCATCGTCCATCTCCAGCCCGTAGGTAAAGCCGTTGGTATCCAGGTAAGAGATGATCTTCTGGAGGGAGGCGGGATCGGCGGATGTGATAGGTCCCGGACCTTTCAGGATGATGTCGGTGACTTCTTTCGCCTTAAGATTTTCAAGGGCTGTCACATCAGCCTGATAAGCGGCGTCTCCGGCTCCGGGCGCGAGGCTCTGAGCTACGAATACACCCCCTACGGGAATGTAAGGCTCGGAATCCCAAAGCAAAGTGTGGGCATCGTTGATACCCCACGGATGCTGCCCGCCGGATCCGTCTACGAAAGTGCCGGAAGTCTTATACTTGATCCCGGCGCCCATGCCCGGAACCGAGCAGACAGCGGAAAACATAAGAACTAGCGCGAGTAGAAGCAAGGGTCGGTTGTGTCTCATAATCTCCCTGATTTGTGTCGGCGCACGCCTGCCGCCTTGAGCTATCGTTACGACGACAGACATCCGCCTCAGGTTCCAGTGCTGGCTCCAAACGGAGCAAGCCCCAGCATATTTACGGTTATATAGATGGGGTCAAGTTCCCTGCTAGGGGGATGAAGCTGTACGACGGCAGCACTCGCGAAGTTCGTCAATAATCTTCTCGAGATCGACGTCGTGCATCATCGCCCCTTCCTCAATGGTGCCTGTGGAAGCGCCCATGCAGGTCAGGCACGGCATGCCATGCCTGTCGAAAACCTCGACGCACTCCGGGTGCTCCCGAAGAATGTCGGCGATTACGGTTGTCCTGGTTATATCGATCATTTTCAGTCCTGGTGTCGCTAAAATAGCACTGGGATTTTGAAATGAGTCTGCAATAACGTAAGCAGAGCGAATATGGTGCCCATTCCGGCCGCGGTCTGCAGAAATCCCATTTCCCACGCCTTTCCAAAGCCGCTGGCGTGGTAGTGAGGCCGCTCCTGATACTTTTTAAGGAGTTCCTTGCCGGCGGCGATACCGCTCGCCAGCTGCCTGTCATTAGGGCGCTTTGTCGTAACTGCATATTGCACCCATCCGCCCACCGTTCTCCAGCCGATAACTACGATCAGTATAGCGATTAGAGATGATATCTGGCCACCGAACCTGCTGGTAATCAATATGAATATCGAGGCGCCTACAAGCAGGTTGGTACCGCACCTGGGATGCACGCGCGGAAAACGCCTTACGTTTTCCGGTGATAGCTCTTCTCCAGCCTCGATCGCGTGAACGGTCATGTGCTCCGCACCATGGTAGCCGGCAAGTGGAGAAAGCCTCATTAAGACAGCGAAAAAGACAATCCCGAGAACGGTGGAAAGTATGGCAGGAATATCATAAGGGCTGAACGCCGCGGTGAGCGGAGTCGACGCAAGAAGCGCGCTCATTTTCAACCTGAGCCCCATCCCGATAAAGCTCATAACTCCATCACCGGCAAGTTTACTGAGCATCAGCATTATCGCAAGAGCAGCGCCGGTGAGGTAAAGCCCGAGGCTCCCTGATCCTCCGCTCAGAGATGTCGTGGTCAAGTGGACACCGAGCGGAGTCGCCATACCCGCAACCGTAGGCGGGCGAAGGTTTCTGGTGAGAAGCCCGATTACATCGCGGCGGTAGAGAACACCGCTAAAATTGCCGTAACTATCAATTACAGGCAGAAGATCGACCCCGCTCGAGCTGAAAACCTGCGCGGCTTCGCGCAAGGTCGCTGACGCGTTCAGGTGGACGGGATATTCCTGGATAAGAGGCTCGATCGTATCGTCGAGCGCGCTCTCGGGATCGGGCATGCTGCCGAGGTAACCCGCAATCGAGGATTCGTCTACCGTACCGCAGATGATTCCTTCTCTTACGACTAATAGCCTCGTGCTCTCGGACGCCCGGATAAGGCCCGCGGCTCTACGCACCGTATCGCGCGAATCGAGCATCGGAGCCATTCTTATAAGTTCTGTTATATTTTTATCCGCCATATTGGGACAGTAATCCGCTTCTTCCCGGCTCGCATCTGAGCAACTCAGCACTGCTTGCCAAATATTTTGATTTATGGTATTATGTTCATCGCGTCTGTCGCGGCTATTGATTCAGGAGGACCTTTTAGATATGTCTAACGTTTGTGATGTTTGCGGCAAAGGGCCGCAGTTCGGTCAGAATATCCGGCACGTCCACTCTGGTTCGTGGGCCCTTCGCGCGCCGCGCACCAAGCGCCGGTGGCTGCCGAACCTGCAAACCGTTCGGACAAGCGTCAACGGTACGCCCAAGAGGCTTCGCGTCTGCACAAAGTGCCTTAAAGCCGGTAAGGTCGCAAGGACCGTCTAGCGAATTGCTTCTACTATTCTATCAAATGTGGCTGTAAAAAGGGAGAACCCAGAGCGATGGGCTCTCCCTTTTGCTACATCGGGAGGGTTAGGAAGATGAAAATATATATTCTCACTGATCTGGAAGGCGTTGGTGGAGTCTTGAATCGGAGCCAGGTATTCGATGGAGCGCCGGGATACGAGAAAGCTCGCGAGTGGTTGACGATGGAAGTGAACGCGGCGGTTGAAGGAGCGATCGAAGGCGGCGCGAAGGAAGTGCTGGTCCTCGATAGCCATGGCACCAATCAGGCGCGTAATTTCCGTTACGAGATGCTGCATGAGGGAGCAAGATACATCCAGGGTATCCCGAGGACCGATTACCTTCAAGGTATCGATTCTTCATTCGACGGCTTGTTTCAGATAGGAGTGCATGCGATGGCGGGAACCCCGGGTGCGATCCTCGAGCATACAATGTCGTCGGAAGCATGGGTCGAGATGAAGGTAAACGGGGTAACGATGGGTGAGATCGGATTATCAGCGGCTGCCGCGGGAGTCTTCGATGTGCCGTTCGTGATGGTGAGCGGCGACGATAAAGCCTGCGCGGAAGCAGCGGCGATCAATCCCGCTATCGAGCAGGCGGTAGTAAAGGAAGGCATCAGCCGCCACTGCGCCAAACTTCTGCCGATGCAAGCCGTACACAATGTAATTCGCGAAAAAGCTACGCGCGCGATGGATAGGCTGAAGTCGATACCTCCTTATAAGATCGAATCGCCTGTGGAGATCGAGGTGCGCTACTTCAGGAACGATGTGTACGAAGGCATCAGGGAGCGGGAGGGAGTGCGTAAAGTTTCCCCGCAGACCGTAATCTTCAGCGGAAAGACGATTGTGGAAGCATGGAGAAGGGTCTGGGGCGGATAAGGTGATAAGCTGCCAGCCGCCTGCTGGCAGCTATTTCCTAAACTTCTCGACGAACCGAACCAGATCGTCCACGCTGGATGCGGTACCGGCGCCGGTGGAAAGGAGCGTTTTCACGAGCTCAGCTGCTTTCCCTTCGGTAAAATCTCGCTCTGATATGAGATCAGGCTTTAGCGCGATCACATTCCTGCCCTGCCTTGCGGCTTCGAGAGCGGCTTCGATGTTGAGGATGTTTCCATAGCCGACCGGGACATCGGTGAGAATGACAACATCGGCGGACTTGATCAGATCGAGATGCGCGCCGTGAGATTCGGGGGTAATATGCGCGAAGAGCGGCTGTGAAATGTGCGGGATATCGAGCGCGTCAGCGACTTCCTGATCGGCATCGCCCTCATTAAGCACTCCCACGGTAATTATATACCCTCTGCGCGTGAGCTTGGCGAGAATCGGCGCGGCGGTCCCTCCTCCTCCGATTACGTGCACGCGCGGCGGCGCATCGAAACTCTCTGAAAGCTTTCTCGGCATCGGTTTCACGCCGGAGATCACATAGGGCTTTGCGGTCGTGGGGTGTTTTCTGACCCAGACTTCAGCGCCATAGACCCGGCGGATATTTTCAGATGTGATTACTTCGGCGGGCGGCCCCGCAGCCTGCACTATCCCCTGCCCCACGAGGATCAGCCTGTCGCAATACTGGCTGGCGAGGTTGAGGTCGTGAAGAACCGCAAGGACGGTGATCCCACGTTCCCTGTTTAGCGACCTGACCAGGTCCATTATCTCGAACTGGAAGCTGATATCGAGCGCGGAAGTAGGCTCATCGAGGAGTAGCACCTCAGGCTCCTGGGCAAGCGCTCTCGCCACCAGTACCCGCTGGCGCTCACCTCCGGAAAGAGCATTCATGGGTCGGTCTTTTAGGTAGGCTGTGCCGGTGCGGTTCAGGGCTTCTATGGCAATCTCGGTATCATGAACTCCTTCAACCGCAAATCGCCCCAGCCTCGGCGACCTACCCATCAATACTATCTCGAGCACGGTAAAATCGAACGCAACAAGCATATCTTGCGGAACAACAGCAACTCGCCGGGCGAAATCGCGAGCGGGAATGGAACGGATGTCGCGTCCATCGAGAAGGACAACGCCGCTCCTGGGAGCAAGCACACGCGACATCGCTCGCAAGAGCGTAGTCTTGCCGCACCCGTTAGGCCCAATTACCCCAACGAAATCGCTCGCGCAAAGGCTCAAGGAGATGCCCTGAAGTATTGCAGCGCCGTTATAACCGGCGTAGAGGTTGTCGACTGATATTTTATCCGCCATAATTATTGCCTGAGCTTTATTTTACCAGAGATAGGGTGAAGCATGCGAGTTTGAGCATTTCGGTATGCAAATGCGTATAATATATATGGAGGCAGTTTATGAAATTAGAACGACTGAATACATCGAACCTGAGAGACGGTGTCTTCTGCGCGGTGGATGGAAAGCACAGCGATGAGGCTTACGACCAGGTGCAGGCTTGGCTGGAGGGTGACCAGCTCAAGGGGCAAATTGCGCGCGATGAAGACGGCACGGTGGCAGGTTTCGTTATATATTATCCAATACAGAGAGGACCGGTGGATACGCATGGGGTGAGCGTGTATATGGTGCAGTGCCTTGTCGTGAAACCGGAGTATGAGGGGCAGTCGGTAGGGCGAATGCTGATCGAGACGGCTCTTTCAGATGCCAGGGAGCACGGCGCTCCGAAGCTGGCGATAGAAGGCTTGCAGCTCGAGCGAAGCAGCAGGGATTTTCTCCCGGAAGTGTTCCTGCAGCATAATCCATCAGCGGATGGAAGCTCGCGCGGGCCTGGCACTCTTTTCTATGTGGCTGCTACTGAAAACCTGAAGTCTTCACCTTATTTGCATGAATACATTCAATTGCCCCAGGAGCAGGCTGTAGTGCGTGTAGACGTGCTTGATTGCAGGAAGTGCTATGTGGCAAATGGAACTGGAGAGACGGTCGAAAGCGCGGTCGGCAGAGCTGCAGCAGAGGAGATCGTCGACCCTAAAAAGGATTCCATCCAAATCCAGGCAGCGCCTGATAATAAAATGTCCAACGGGATCTTCGTGGATGGCAAATTGACGTTCTTCAGAGGCCCTGTGAGTGAAGATGATATCATGAACGCAATTGAGGTTGCCGATACCGCAAGAAGGCACGCTACCGATAGATAAATTTTATCTTTGTGTTTGGAAGCTCATCCGACAGGGTATCATAGATTTGGTAGACACATCACATCCAATAGCAGGTGGGGCCGGCCGGACGCCCAACGGGCCGGTCCCTACTGTTGTACGACATGGCTCACGATTTTGATGTCGTTAAGCATCATGTGGTAGAGGAAGATCAGGTGCATGAGATCGCCGTCGTGCGGAGTGGCGCCGATTTGCTTTGCATCTTCCACACCGATATCGTAGGTCTGCACGCAATCCTCCGGCACGATAACCTGCAACAGCCTATGCATTGCATTTGACCGCACTTTAAGATGCATCGCAGCCTGGTAGACGCATAAATCAGTGCAATCCCCCACTACTATGATCGATTCAATCTCAGGCCGGTCATCGAGCCATCCCTCCAGATCGGTACCAATGGCAGGATTTAACGACTGTTTAGGCATCATAATAAACTCATCCGCGAATGGCAAAGAAGTGAGTTCATCCACGGTCTCTGTTTCGACGGTTCCGGTTACGCAGTGCGGACCGTAGGCATCGAATTCGGGTGAATCGGGCGGATGTGAATCGTAAGGAAACACGAAATCATGCACTCCCATCTCATGCGCGGCGGTAAACAGCTCCACAACCGCCGGTAAAACTCCAGCCACTCTCGGACTGGAAAGACGCCCCACGCTCGTGAAGCCCTTAATCAAGTCTTCACTCAGAATGCCGAGTTTCCGAGGTTGCCTTCCGCCATCAGTGAGCTCGAGGAGAGACACAGTTCTAAGAGATTGAAACCAATCCCAGAGATAATTCAGGAAATCATGGTGTTTAATGAGCAGATCATCTATCGTGGTGGCTGATATAGGCATTTCCGATTCCTCCGGAAGATATAGTACCCGTGTTTGGGTGAAATTTCCCCTGTGACTGAACGCATGATTACAGAATATAAAGTCAGCCTTCGCCGGATAGGGATTGAGAATTCTTATTCTTGAATTTTAATTTTATATACTCGTACAATGGTAGGCTGATCAACACATATAGTCTTCTTTGACGCGAAAGCCCTAAAGATAGAAGTATAGTAATACCAAGCCGGCTCAATACCTTTATTCTGGAATTCGCCTGAAAACCGAGCGATACTTGACTTAAGGACGACTTTTTCGTTATACTGGCTGGGTGACTTTCGGGAGGAATTTCCAAAAATGCAGACTTTGAAGATTGAAGCGAATTATCGCACGGATATGAGCAAGAGCCACATCAAGGAGCTTCGCAAGAACGGCTTCGTTACCGCGAGTATTTTCGGACACGATTCCGAGCCTGTTCCTATCGAAGTGAACATTGCCGAGCTCGCCGCCCAGATCAAGCATGCCGAGGCCGGAACCAAGTCGCTGATCGACATTAAGATCAAGGGCGCGCCGAAGAAAGCCGACGGAACTGTCATAATCAAGGAGTTCTACAAGGATCCCCTGACCCGTAAAGTGCTCGATCTCCAGTTCCAGCGCGTGAATCTCAAGGAAAAGATCCATGTCGGCGTGCCGATTGTGCTTACCGGTGACGCTGCCGGAGTGAAAGAAGGCGGTATCCTGGAGCAGTTGCTCGACGAACTGCAGGTAAACTGCCTGCCGGGTGAGATTCCGCCGCACATCGATGTCGACGTCAGCGGCGTGGGGATCGGTGAGCATGTGCGGGTGACTGATATAACCGTTCCGAGCAGTATCGAGATTTTAAGCGATCCTGATACAATGGTTGCGACCTGTGTTGCTCCGCATGTCCATCATGAAGCAGCTCCTGAAGCTGCTGCCGAAGGCACACCGCAGGCTGAAGAGAGCTAGATTCTCGAAAATTCGGGCCGCGAGATATCCGGCATTGAATAGAGTTGACGAAGAGGGAGCCGATCAGGCTCCCTCTTTTTATTGCGAGAATTATGCGGCGAGCTGCATATCGTCTTCGGCGTCCGGGAGTTCAGGTCTGCTTTTCGCAAGAGCGAATTCGATAGCCGAAGTGGCGGCTGCGGCGACGGTAGTAAGCAGTTTGAGGCGGCTGGGAGTAAGCTGGCTGCGATCGGAGAAGTAGACATTTAGAACACCGATAGCGTTTTCGTGATCGGTGAGCGGAATAGAAGCCGCGCAGCCATCATCAGCGGCGATTACCCTCCACGGCACAAACTCCACATCGACGAACACATCACACACCACCTGCACCTCTTTGGTTACAAGCGCTTTTACGGTGTGGCCGGAGTGGAAACCGGGGCCATAACCGGTTGGAGAGAGGGAGTAACGTTTTCCGACAGACGATTCATCGCTCCCGCAGATCGAGGCAACCTCGAGACTACCCTCACTATCGGAAAGGTACACCGTCGCTATCCTCGCGCCAAGTTTATCAACCAGCGTGCGGACGAACATGTCCAGCAGCTCGTGCACAGTGCCGGCGCCCACAAGCGACCATGAAATATCGTGCAGGGCTTCAAATTCTTTGAGCCGTTCGCTCGCGTCTTTGTGCTCGAAGGCGTTCTCGATACCGCTCCCCGCCATCAACATCACCCACGCCCACAACGTGCATAACTGGCTCGCAATATGAAGCTGATCGAAGCGCTCGGTAGATATTGCACAAAAGAACAAGCCGAGGGTGCATGACGTGAGGAAATAGCAGACGAGCATGGCCATGTGGTCGTTTGTGGATTGGTATCTCCGGTAATGTCCGATCAGGGCGAAAGCCAGCAAGCCAAGAGCAGCAAAATTGATCGCGCTATCGACTATATGGCCGATATGAGCGCCTGAGAGGGTAGAGCCGAGACTGGATAATAAACTGGGATCCAGGGCATAAGGCAGCACAGCTAGGGGGAATGCCAGCACGGCTATTGCGGCGATGAGAAATTGTATAACGGTGTATGTGCGCTGGCTGGAGCGCCATCTGCTGTGAGAATGCGCCTCACCAACAAAGAGAAGAGCGGATACCAGCCAGGATGATGTCATAATCCAGCTATAAGAAGCTGGTGCAGGTGTGTGGAGATCGACAAGCGCCTGCAGTGCGGCTCCTCCCACAAGGGTGGAGAAAGCCATAGCTGCAAGGAGATAGCGGGTTTGTCGGGAGAGAATAAAAATTGCAAAGCAGTAGACAGACGCGCCGAAACCTGCACATCCGGCTATAGCGGAAATCGCCGCCACGAGAGCCGCGCCAGGCACATAAGCGCCATTGGGCATGAGGAGCATAGCCCCCGCCGATGTGGTCACTGTCAGGGCACCCCAGATCAACAATCGCCGCCACAATGTCTCTTTCGACATCCGTAAGCGCTGTATCAATGATTTGGGGTTAGGATTCGCACTCACGAACCCTTCTTGTGCAACCAATTCCTCACCTCTCCGAACTACACAGCGCCGCCGTTCCCCCGATACGGTGGCTCAATGGAGACAGGTCAAATTAGAACCGGCAATTGCTGTACCGGTCTATATTAATTGTCGGAAAATGTCAGTCAAAACGTTATAGTGGCTCTGGTAAGAATTCAGGCATTTTTACTTACACCAACAGTGACAGTTATGCGATAATTAGCGGACTATTATAGACACAAAGACGGTTGTGGGGAGGATTGGAGTCAAGAAAGGATATGCGGAATTTCCCGGAACAATAAGCCGCGCTCGGTTGTCACAATGATAAAGGGGGCGGTGAGGGTGATGATGAAGAGTGACGTACGAGTAAAGCACGAACTGCTGATCATTCTGCTATGCGCGGGGATGATGTTTACCCTAGGCAGCATCACGTTCTGGTGGTCGATCAATCGCCCGCCGGTGATCAAGATTCCAAAGCGGCGGACGGTGTCGCCTAATGCGATCAAATACTATATAGTTGCGGCGAAGAAAATCAAACAATATGATTTTAGCGTGCTTCAATGGGCAATATGCCGCTATCCGGAAACAAGACCTGCGCCGACGCCTATGCCACCACCAGGACCAGGCGCCTCTCCTGGGATGCCTGGACCAGGATCTCCACCTATGCCAGGGCCAGGAACCAAGCCAAAAATCCCAGCAGATACGGCGATTTACGATCCTTATGCTCTGGCTACGCTTGCGGAGAAACAGGCACTGCTTAAAGATAACCTGGATGTTCTTAAAAAGGCTAGATTGGGCTTTCGTTATGAATGCCTTGTGCCATCCATACGTTATACTGGCACTGATACCGTCTATGTCTACAATATAGATCAGCTTTCAGATATTTTCGTGCTAGAAGGGCAGTCGAAAGAACTGCTGGGGAACTGGAACGACGCTTTATCATCCTACATAGACAGCATACGTATCGCATCTGATACTGCGCATGGCGGCGGGATTGAGAATGCTGATAAAAGCATTACAATGCAGCGGATTGCAAATCAAAACGCATGGGTTGCAGTTAATCATGTTGATGCAGCCACTGCGCATTTGGCAGTAAAACGTTTATCTGCAATTATAAAAAATGCTCCATCCTACGCGGATATACTTCAGGAAGAGAGTTACCATGAAATCAGTGAGCTTGCAGATGAACTTAAACAAAAAGATTGGCGTATCGAATGGGCGCGCACATTCAGCCAAGGAGAACAGAGGATCATCCGCAATCGAATCTTATGCTTTACAGCAAGCAAGAGAAGAATGATCGAGTTCCGCAAGCGGATGTTTCAAGAGCATATTTTGAATGCATCGAAGCCGTATCCACTCGACCGTATCAAGTTCCAATTCAACTCCGATTTTAAGGACACAATAGCACCTCAAGACTGGTATCCCGGGCGTTTCTCGTGGGAATATATTCGTACAATGAATGGCTTGCTGATGACATCGCTTGCGCTGCGCGCGTGGAAGCTAGAGCACGGAAATTATCCGAAGTCGCTGCAGGGGCTAATGCCAAATTACCTTGATAAGCTCCCTAATGATCCATTCGCAATCAGTGGAACCTTTAAGTACCATCTGCGAGGATCAAGCTACATCCTCTACAGCCTTGGCCCGGACTCCCGCGATAATGGCGGGAAACCCGTAATCCAAGCTTTCTGCCCAAGTCCCTTCTATAAGAGTAGCAAAGGCGATATAGTAGCGGGTGTTACTGATGTGCCTCCGGCCCTGCCGCATCGACTAGTTAAACCACCGGCTCGTCCACTACCACGTGAAATAAAAGACTGGATAAGAGAAGATTATGCTTTAGGAGCACACCCAGGAGCACCACCGCCAATGCCTTAACTTAACGCGAAGAAACGGCCCTGCTAAAAATCAATGACCAATCAAAAGCGCCCCGCACGGGTCTTGTGCGAGGCGCTTTATGTATCACTTTATCAGCTTTTTCCCTTACAGCCCACCTTGCGGTGGGTGGTTTGGATTAAGAAGTCTCCACAGGCACCGGTAGATCGGCTGCTTTCATGAAGAAGATCCTGCCATCTTCGATCTCCACCCGGATTGTGTCTCCGGAGGTGAATCTTCCGAGCAGCACTTCTTCGGAAAGCGGATCCTCGATCAACCGCTGCACCGCTCTTCTCAGCGGTCTTGCGCCGAACTGCGGATCGAAGCCTTCAGCGCCGAGCAGCTCGCGGACTCCCTGGGCGACCTCGAGGTCCATACCCTGAGTCGCAACCTGCTGGCGGACTCTGTCGAGCATCAGGTCGACGATCTGCAGGATCTCATCTTTCGTCAACTGATGGAACACGATAGTCTCATCGACGCGGTTCATGAACTCAGGTCTGAAGATCCGCTTCATTTCATCCATGACGCGGTTCCTCATGCTCTCGTAGTTCTTGTCCGCTTCCTCCTGCTCAATCCCGCGAAAACCGATGCCGGTCCCGCTCTGGATGGCCTGAGCGCCGATGTTACTGGTCATAATGATGACCGTGTTCTTGAAGTCGACGATCCTGCCCTGTGAATCGGTCAGGCGGCCGTCCTCCATAACCTGGAGAAGGATGTTGAACACATCCGGATGCGCCTTTTCGATCTCATCGAGCAGAATGACCGAATACGGCCTTCTTCGGACGGCTTCGGTTAGCTGCCCGCCCTCATCGTATCCGACGTATCCAGGCGGAGCTCCCACCAGTCTCGATACAGCGAAGCGCTCCATATATTCGGACATATCAATCCTGATAAGCGCGTCTTCGCTCTCGAACAGGAACGCGGCAAGCGCTCTCGCGAGCTCGGTCTTACCAACACCAGTCGGACCAAGGAAGATAAAGCTCCCCATAGGTCTCTTCGGGTCCTTCATACCCGATCTCGCGCGCCTCACAGCCTTGGAAACAGCCACGATGGCTTCGTGCTGACCGATGATGCGGCCATGGAGCACATCCTCCATCTGCAGCAGTTTCGCGGACTCGCCTTCTACGAGCCTGGAGACCGGTATTCCAGTCCATGAATAGACAATGTGAGCGATCTCGTCCTCGTCCACAACCCTCGGCTCCTTGGCACGTTCTTCCTGCCAACTGCGCTCGAGATCCGTCACTCTCTCGCTCAGGTCATGCTCCTGAGCCCTCAGTTCCGCGGCAAGATCGTAGTTCGATCCTCCCGGCACCGAATTGAGCTCAGTCTGGACCTTCGCAAGCTCCTGCTTCGCGGTTCTCAACTCCGTCGGCGGCATAGCCAGCCGCAGCCGGACCCTGGAAGCCGCTTCATCGATAAGGTCGATCGCCTTATCCGGCAGTGACCTGTCGGTAATATATCGATCAGAAAGCCTTGCGGCCGATATAAGTGCGCTGTCCTCGATGGTAACGCTGTGATGTTTCTCATAGCGGTCCCTGAGGCCCTTGAGAATCTGTATGGTCTCCTCGGTGCTCGGTTGCCGCACCTGGACTGGCTGGAATCTGCGCTCCAGGGCCGCATCCCGCTCGATATACTTGCGGTATTCGTCCATCGTGGTAGCGCCGATGCACTGCAACTCGCCTCGCGCAAGCGCTGGCTTGAGAATATTGGAAGCGTCGATGGCACCTTCGGCTGCTCCGGCTCCAACCAGCGTGTGGAGCTCATCAATGAAAAGAATCACTTCACCCGCGGCCTTGCGCACCTCTTCCATGACGCGTTTCATTCTCTCTTCGAACTCGCCGCGGTATTTCGTTCCCGCGACCAGCCCCGCCAGATCGAGCGCAACAATGCGCTTGTCCTTGAGCATATCAGGCGTATCGCCACTTATGATCCTTTGCGCCAGACCTTCAGCAATAGCTGTTTTACCAACGCCCGGCTCACCTATAAGACAAGGGTTGTTCTTGGTTCTGCGCGAAAGAATCTGCATGACGCGCTCAATCTCAGTTTCCCGGCCGATGCACGGGTCCAGCTTATCCTGGCGCGCGAGTTCAGTATAATCTCTACCGAATTCATCGAGCGTAGGAGTCTTGGACCGGGTGCGAGTCGAGGTGATAGCCGTCGTCTCACCGTCCTGCAGGCTCATAACCTCTCTGCGTGTTCGTTCGAGGTCGACTCCAAGTTTCTGCAGTACGCGGCCGGCGAGGCCCTCACCCTCCCGGATCAGGCCCAGGAGCAGATGCTCCGTACCTATGTAGTTGTTATTTAAATTCCTCGCTTCATCGTAAGCGAGGTCAATAACCCTCTTCGCCCTGGGGGTAAGCTGCATATCCTGCCCAAGACGCCCGTCACCCCTGGTGACCTGGCGCTCGATCTCGGAACGTATTCTTCCGAGGCTTACACCCATACGGTCGAGGATCCTCGCGGCGACGCTGTCGTTCTCCCTTACCAGTCCGAGCAGCAGGTGCTCAGTGGAAACATAGTTCTCACCGAGTCTCCCGGCCTCTTCCTGTGCGAAGAATACGACTCGTCTTGCACGCTCTGTGAACCTCTGCCACATATTTCGTTTCCCCCCTTTGCTTATAGACTTGCCAGAGGATCTGTCAATTTCTCCCTCACGCGCCCAGCGCGCCAGGGGTTACATTCACTATCTTTGACGCTCTTCAGGAGCACCAAGTTCATTCGTTTATACCCGAGCTAGCCCTGAGCTATACGCACATCAGCCAGCTTCTCCCTTAGTAATGTCGCGCGATCCAAATTCGCGCGCCCCTCCTGCCCGGCGCCCACTCGCATCCCCACAAGGAGCTCATTAAACAACCCACAGGAGTAATTCTCTACCAAGCCCAACGCTCCTGCCAATCTTATTGGCGACATTAGCGTAATGGCCTCCTGAGGCACGATCGACCTTGCATTCCGCAAGATCCCGAGCGCTTTTCGTGCCATATCTAACATTCGATTACATTCCGCACCCAATAGTTCCTTCCGTGCGGAGCGCTCTTCATTCAAAAGATATTGTGCTACAGATGATACTCTTTCTACAATATCTCTTTCGTCTACACCAAGCGTTATTTCGTTCGAAACCTGGAAAAGGTCACCCATCGATCTGGTTCCCTCTCCAAACATGCCTCTCACCGAAACACCGAGATCATACGCAGCTCTCAACTGCGCGTTAAGTCTGCCCTTCAGGGCAAGACCCGCCAGATGCATCATCGCGGAGAGCCTGAGGCCCGTACCAACATTCGAGACGCTGGCGGTCAAAAAACCATATCTCGCGGAGTAACCAAAATTTAGTTTTTCAGAGAGCCGATCATCTACCCAGTCCGCGAGTTCCCATGCTTCGCTAAGGACCAGGCCCGACTTCAGGACCTGTATCCGCAGATGATCTTCCTCATTGATCATTATGGACAGAACGGCGCTGGGCTCCAGTATAACAACCTGCCCTTTTTTTCCTTCCGCCTGTTCCACACTTGCAATATGCGCATCAAGGAGAAACGTTCTCTCTTCGCGAGTCAGTTTCTCCATATTAAGCGCCACAAGGCCGGGAAAGCGCTCAGTAAGGCTCGCGCAAGCGCTTCTCACATCATGCACTACCATGGTTAAATCTTCCCCGGAAGCGCGAGACGGAAACGGAAGCTCCGTCAAACTTCTTGCAAGCCTGGCGCGGGTGGAGACTACAACATCGGAGTCTGGGCCGTCACCTCTGATCCACTCAGGTATATTTCGGTCCCCTTGTGTCATTTCTTCGGCGCCTTGCCCACGTGGTAAGTGCGTCCCTGCGCGGTTTCCACAGACTTCTCTATCTCATGAGCGAACCGGGAATAGCACGAGCAGCAGCCCGGCCGTCCATCAACGACAATATCCGCAAGCGTCGTGCCGCAGAACCTGCAGCTATAAGCAGCGGACTGATCGACCTGACGGTTGTCCATACGATCGAGAACGCGTTTCAAATCGAGATCCGTCCTCGCATAGAGCCGCGCTCGCTCGCTCGCGCACTCCAAGCAAACAAACGTTCGCTGCATATCTTCATGCCGCCGGCGAGCAACAATTAGCTTCGCCGGTCGGCTCGAACAAATTTCACAAAGGACATTTTCAGGGATCATTATTAGCTTTCAGCCGTCGGATGACGGGAGTCTTAGGGTCTAAGAGTCCTGGCGTCCTAAAGTCGGGAATGTTAGATGGTTTGATGGTCTGGGATTTGCAATCCCGGACCATGTATGAGCGGGTTTGTAACCCGCACCTGTTACCACCCGCAGCATCATAACCGGTCATCCCCTTATTATCTGTCATTCCCGCCTTCGCGGGAATGACAGGATAAAGCGTGAATGACAGTAGCACTATTCAAAATGACAGTAATTGCTGCCTGTGATGATAAGGACTACCTGTAATAGCCTGATAGCTGTTAGCTCGAAAGACAGCTATCTTTTCACTGCCTCGCAATATACGCGCGGAATGCGGCTATCAGCTGCTTTGTAACCGAGCCGGGCTTGCCGTTACCGATAGTGCGGCCATCGAGCTTGACCATCGGAATGACTTCCGCGGCGGTGCCAGTCAGGAACGCCTCGTCAGCCGTATACAGATCGAAGCGTGTGAATACTTTCTCCACCACCTCGACCCCGATCTCCTTCGCTATTTCCATCACGGTCTGGCGGGTAATCCCCTCCAGAATCCCCAAAAACGCGGGCGGAGTATAGACTACACCATTCTTAATAAAGAAGATGTTGTCACCCGTACACTCAGCCACGTAGCCATCTTCGGTGAGCATCAAGCCTTCGCCGGCGCCCACCTGATTGGCCTCGATCTTGGCCTGGATGTTGCACAGGTATTTCCCCAACGATTTGATCCTGGGTTCAAGAACCTGCGGGTTCGCGATCCGAGTGGCTACGGTAACTACCTCTAATCCATTATCATACATGGATTGAGGATAGAGCGACAGCTTATCGGTCGAAATAATCACAGTCGGCTCCGATTTAATATTCTTCGGATCCAGCCCCAGGGCAATTCCACGAGACACAGTCACGCGGATATACCCGTCCTTCACTCCGTTCTTCTCAATAAGTTTTTCAATGTTCGCGGTGAACTGCTCCTGTCCATACGGTAGTTCTATCCACAACGCCTTCAACGAATTGTAAAGGCGGCCTACGTGCTCCTTGAGCCTGAAGACTTTGCCGTTATAAGCGCGAATGCCTTCGAATGCTCCATCGCCGTAGAGGAAACCGTGGTCGTAGATAGAAACGTGCGCGTCTTCACTCGGAATGAAGTCGCCGTTGAGGAAAACCCATTTGTCCATTCACACTAGCTCCCGTTAGTAAAGTATAACATAAATCGAACTACGTGTTCAAACAGAGCAGCACAGGTCTGATCCGTGTGCGGCAGACAGCAATTTGTCGCAGTATGCCGCACGAACACATAATTCATTTATGCCGTTGCCATTGCGCGAGCGCCGGATGATGCGGCTTTCTTCACGCGACGAATAACGCTCATCAGGTCGTCTTTCGACCTGTTCAAGCTCGTATCGATACAGATCGTACGCGCCAGAATATTTTTCGTATTCGGGCACATATCGGTCGAGTATTCATATTTAACATCAGTCAGTTTGTAAGCATCGCGCATGGGGTGATGCGCGCCGCTCTGATTCATAATCGGCTCCCAGTTCCAATATACATGAATGCCGCTGTCATACGGAGACCCGCAGCCCACCCCGAGTTCTTCAAGCCTCGAGCCGAAACCCCTCGCCTCAGCTTCCGTATCGAAGAGCATCCCAAGCGTGACCCCACAATCCCCTTCGATATCATTAACCGGGCTCAACCGGAACGCGGTCTCGTTCGCAAGCTCTTCCATCATCAGCCGTTTCTCGGCGCGCAGCTTCGCAAGGATTCCATCCAGCCGCGTAACCTGGACCCGTAAAATCGCCGCGAGGATCTCGTTCATGCGGAAGTTCCAACCGACGAAGAACGGAATCCTTACCGCCGATGCATGATCGCGGAATACCGAGCCGCTGTCGTGGTGAACGAGCGCGCGGTAGTAGGTATCTTCATCGTCGGTAACGACCGCTCCGCCCTCTCCACAGGTTATAATCTTGAAGTGATTGAACGAGAACCCGCCCGCGTGGCCGATCGATCCAAGCCGCTTACCCTTATACGACCCGCCATCCGCCTGGCACGCATCCTCGAGGACTTTCACGCCATGCTTATTCGCAACAGCCATAATCGCGTCCATGTTGGCGGGAAGACCGCGCATGTGTACCGGTATGATTGCCTTAGTGCGCGGATTGATCTTCTTCTCCACATCAGCCGCGTCGAGACCGAGCGACTCGTCAATCTCAGCTATGATAGGAACGGCCCCCACGGCAAGCACGGCAGCCGCCGTCGCCATAAACGTGTATCCCGGCACGATGACCTCGTCACCAGGACCGACACCAAAACCCACAAGCCCACAGGTAAGAGCAGCAGTACCGCTCGTTACAGCAATAGCGTGCTTCACACCGATCTTCTCGGACCATGCAGCCTCGAACAGATCCGTCTCGCCGCCTTCACCGCCTCGATAACGGAACAACTGGCCCGATTCGATTACTCGCCGAACAGCATCAACTTCTTCATCACCGATGATATACACTACGAGTTCCTCCTCTCACACGCCGCATGCCCTGCGGCGCATCCAGCAAGATTGTTCCCCCCGAAGTCCCATTCGAGCGGCACAAAAAACCAGCCCCATGAGCAAAAGGGCTGGGTTCCTTCACCAGCCCCTTCGCCAAATACCCGAGCAATCCCTACTCAGCGGCGTATAAAGTGCCTAAGCCCACCACATTTCGCCGGCTTTCTCGGTAATGACGACGTCCTTCAAGAATGATACTGCCTTTTGGAAGCCTTCGTTCACCGACATCAGGCTATCTTCATGCTCAATGGAGAGAACGAAGTCATAGCCAACAAGCTTGAGATTGCTTACAATGTCTTTCCATGTCTGCGCATCGTGCCCGTAACCGACCGTGCGGAATATCCAGCTCCTGTTGATCTCATCACCATAAGGTTTCGCATCGTTGCAGCCATTCACGGCGGTGTTATACGGATCGATCTTGCAGTCCTTCGCGTGCACGTGGTAAATCGCGTCACTGAGCTTGCGGATAGCAGCGCACGCATCGACACCGTTCCAGAACAGGTGGCTCGGATCGAAGTTGCAGCCGATCGCGTCTCCGCAGGCCTCACGGATCTTTAGCATCGTATCAACGTTGTAAACGCAGAAACCTGGGTGCATCTCGAAAGCGATCTTGATCCCATGGTCCTTGGCGAATTTAGCCTCTTCCTTCCAATAAGGAATCACGCGCTCGTTCCACTGCCATTCCAGAATTTCGGAATAATCCGGCGGCCATGCGCAGGTGACCCAGTTCGGCCTGGTAGCGTTCGGACTATCGCCTGGGCAGCCTGAGAAATTTATAACAACCCCTATTCCCAGTTCTTTCGCAAGCTGAACGGTCTTGCGGTGAGTCTCGTGATTAGCCTTCGCAAATTCTTTATTCGGGTGAAGTGGATTACCGTGGCAGGAGAGCGCGCTGATCGCGAGCCCCCGAGATTCGACAGCCTTGAGAAGTTCTTTCTGCGCGGCTGCGTTGCCAAGGAGTTTGTCGGGATCACAGTGCGGGCTGCCGGGGTAATTCCCGGTCCCAAGCTCGACCATCTCTACTCCGGACTTGGCAATATAGTCCAGTGCCTGCTCGAGTGACTGCTGCCCGAAGAGAGCCGTAAACACGCCTATCTTCATGTTGACTTGCGCCTCCTAATTTGAATGTGAAGCCTGAATTACTTGCTACCAGGGCAATGTATGCCCGATCTTCCTGAATATACCAGGCAGGCGGCGAGCCTGCTTAGGGAATTATAGTAAGTTTAACACGCGAAATCAAGCCAGGATAAGCATCCATGCTTGTCCGTCACTACGTATATTCACAAGAATTAATTTATGTAGCCGGCACTCGTTGACATAGGGCAAATGCACGGATATACTGTGCGTGGGTGATGCAAAATGGCGGATGGAGTAGATCAATTCCAGCGTGGTCTCGAAGCATTCAAAACCGGCGATATCGATACGGCTATCGATGCGCTGGAGACAGCTACGCAGCTCAATCACGAGAACTACAAGGCTTTCTGCTATCTCGGAGCGGCCTATGCCGCTAAGAATCGCTACAACGCAGCCATAGGCGCGTTCAAAACCGCGGAGCAGATCGCTCCCGGCGTGGCGAGCATTCACTACAACATCGCGCAGGCCTATGAAGCGAGCGAGATCCTGAGCGAAGCTGAGTATGAATACGAGCGCGCTCTGGAGATCAACCCGGATTATACCCTGGCCCGCGAGGCGCTGACGAAGCTGAAGAAAAAGCTGAATCACGTATAGTCATCAGCGCTACGCTTCGCGATAGATCACGAAGCCTGCCAATGACTCAAGAGCCTGCCTGTATTCGGAAGCAGGAACTTGGGCTAGATATTCACATGCCTTGTCAGCACAATCCGACGCCGACTGACGGGCAAGCTCCACCGCGCCGCTGTCGATGATGAGTTTAGCCGCGCGGCGCACTTCGAGGTGAGTCAGCACCCCCTTCCCAAGCATCTCCCGCATCTCTTCCGCGCACGATTCATCGAGGTTAGGCAAAGCCAGAAGCACTGGAAGCGTAAATTTTCCATGCATGAGGTCGGTCCCGACTTCTTTTCCCGTCAATTCGGGATCGCCGATAATATCGAGGACATCATCGGTTACCTGGAATGCCAGACCGAGCTGCACCCCATACTCCCGCAGAGCATTGCGCATGGCTGCATCAGCCCCGCCAAGAATAGCGCCACACTCACAGCACGCGCCCATAAAATCTGCCGTCTTATCGCGGATAATACGCCAGTAGTTCCGCTCCCAAACAGATATATCGCCCTCGCCGCTCGCCTGCAATATTTCGCTTTCAGTCATCCGCACGGCTGTATTGGCAAGCACGCGAAGGACATCGGAACTGCCCTCCTCAGCAAGAAGAGAGAATGCCTTAGACAGAAGATAATCGCCCCCGAGCACGCTGATCTTATTGCCCCACTTCTCATTAGTGGTATCGACACCCCGGCGCTCGGTGGTCTCATCGACGACATCATCATGAACCAGTGAAGCCATATGCATCAGTTCCGCAACCGCGGCAAGGTTCACGATCCTGCCTGCCTCACATCCACCGCTCGCAAGCGCCGAAAGAACAACAAGCGCCGGCCGGATGCGCTTGCCGCCGGCGGAAAGGAGATGAACGGATAGGTCGAACGCCGGTGAGACACTGGAAGCCACGACCGACTCCAATTTCGCCTCTATCAGGTCCAATTCAGAAGCTATAAGAACAGCCCAATCGGGCCGGATTTCCTCGCGACCGCTATAAGGAAATGAAACGCTCATTTGCTACCGACTCCACCCAGGATCGTGTCCCCTGGAGGCTTAATACCCACATGCACACAAACAGCTCCGAACATTAGGTCAGAAAAAGTCACATCCATAAGACCGCTTCGCCGAAACCTTTCCGCAAGCTCTTCGCGCGACATAAATTCTTTCACCGACTGCGGAAGATACTCGTAAGCTGCCCATTTAGTACGAAAAAAGACCGCCGTATAAGGCGTCAGCGCATAGAAATAAAGCTTCCACAGCGGCTTCAGGATCGGCAGGGTCACTTTGCTTATCTCAAGGCAAACGATCTTTCCGCCCGGTTTGGTGACTCTCACCATCTCCGAGAGCCCCGCGTCGATATCAGCCAGGTTCCTGAGACCGAAGCCCACCGTCACGCAATCGAATGAATTATCCTGAAACGGGAGCCTGCATGCATTAGCGACGAAGAAAGTTACCCATTCACGACTTCGCCGAGCGGCTTTCGCCCTGGCTAATTCGATCATGGGCGCGGAAAAATCTACTCCCACAACACAGCCGCTCTCTCCTGCCCTGTCGGCAAGGTCGAAAGCAAAGTCGCCTGTTCCGCAGCAGACATCCAGAGCCGACCCGCCCATGCCCAGACCGGCCTTTGAAACTGCATAACGCCGCCATGCCTTGTGCCGTGACAAGCTGAGCACGGTATTAAGCAGGTCATATTTATCCGCAATAGAAGAAAAGAGGCCCTCAACATAAGCCTCTTTCTGCGAACCAGCTGGAACTTTACCCATAATCCTCAGTCTGCTGCAACACGCCAACCCGACTTAAGGAATTATAACTGGAATTGGAGCAGGCAGTCAAATTAGTGTGTGTTGAATTGAGCGTTGGTGGTGTAAATTGACTTGCAAAACAAGCCCGGAAAGTGGTAATATACGTGCAGTTGCGTGGGCCCATAGCTCAACGGCAGAGCAAGCGGCTCATAACCGCTGGGTTCTTGGTTCGAATCCGAGTGGGCCCACCAATCGATGCCTTCATGCCATGCATGGAGGCATTTTGCATTTATAGCTTTCGTTTTCATCGCGAGATCGGGGCTACCGTGTAAACAGCCGGAGATAAACCGCGGTTACAATGCTGATATCGGCTGCGATATGCGCCAGGACCGGAATCATCAGGCTCCCGCTGACCTGGCGCAGCATCCGCCACAGCCAGGCGCCAAAAGCGCAGGCGGCGAACATCGGCAGCGCCCAGATCGAATTTGCGAAAGCGATGAGGACAACGGAGTGGTAGCCGGCGAAAAGAGGTCATTTGGATGAATGCCCCGTTGATCACAGCCAAGGCTGCCGCGCCAGAACAGCTCCTCAAGGACCGCATTGACCAGGCAAAAATAGACCGCGAAATATGGCCAGATGTGCCGGGTGAGGCCAAAATCGTGAAGCCTGCCAGCGAGTGTATGCCCGTCAGGATCGATACAGGCGGGATAGTGCCAGGTAAACTTGGACTTATGCGCTTTAACGGAGCTTTTCTCACCCACAAAGAGCATATATGAGAGAATCCCGGCGTGATAAAGACCGAAAGCAAGCCACATGCTGTGGGCGCCATACACGCCGATTGCGACGGCGATATACGGGATAAGGGGCGCAAGGAGCTTTACGGCTTTCACACTACCTCGTCTCCCCGATCCGAAAGCTCATAAATTCACCCGTAGCCGGCAGCCAGACAGCATGGACATTCTCTACATGCGCCATTCGCGGGCCGCGCTGCAGAGCTACCAGCAATGCTTCGAGCGCGCCCTGCTCCCCCTCGGCAATCACTTCTACATCGCCGCTGCGAGTGTTCCGGCAGATCCCGACCAGATGCAGATCGCGCGCATATTCCGACACATAATAGCGGAACCCAACCCCCTGCACGCGGCCCTGGACCACGGCGCGCAGGCGCTTGACCGGCGATCCCGTTCCGCTCACAAGCCGATCCCTTCACTTCGCGCTACGAAGCGGACATATTCCGCGGCAAGTGCGTATTCCTCCGCCGTAGGCAGATGCTCGAGCATCAGGGGCATGTCGGAATCGAGCTTATCTAGCTCGCGCAGGAGAACCGCATAATCGAGCTCTCCAAGCCCGGGGCGGATTTCGTCGAGATGAGTGGTCATGCTGGTGCGCAGCGCGATGTCTTTACCGTGGCAGCTTTTTATGCGCGGGCTGAGCTTGCTTACGAAGTCACTGATCAATTCGGCATTCCCATAAAACCGCTGAGGGCTGCAGATCAGATTCGCCGGATCGAAATGTACGGCGAATTGATTTCGATCGATCGCATCTATCAATCGAAGATAGCTCTCAGCCGAATCAGGATACATCCAAGGCATTGTTTCGAGGGTATAGAACGTGCGGGTCGGATGAACGGCATCGATAATACCGCGCACAGTCTCCACAATCATATCGAGTGTCTCGCATGTAAGATTCGCGGGATGCGGTCCATCCCACTGCTCCCCACGTGACCCGGATATATTCACGCAGCACCGTGCTCCGATTCGGTCCGCAAGATCAAGACGTTTGCGGCAATTATCAATCGCCGATTTGCGGGTCGGCTCATCAGGGCTCAGCGGATTGCTCCATGCGCCTACTTCCGCAATGACAAGATCGGCTTTTTGTGCCGCATCAGCGAATGCGCGGACGGTGTCATCATCAGCTTCGGGACCCAGCGGGCAATACGCAGCTCGGTAGCCGAGTTTTTGGTGTTCATAGACCCACTGCTTGGGGTCTGAACAATCTGCAAATATAGGGCCTCCGAGTCTCATTTTGTTTTCCTAGTGAGTTTAGTATTAGGCTTGGGTGAAGGTCTGTACCTTATATCAGTTGGATTGTATTCCCTGCGATTGAAATCGCGGCTATAACTACGCCAAGTCCGCCGTCGCGGACTGGCAACAGCCATTCTGTTACCTGTTCCCTCAAATCAATCTTTCACTTTCACCGGTTTGCCGGTTGCGGCGGATTCGTTGCAGGCCAGAGTTGTAGCCAGAGTTTTCAGAGCATCGGCGTAGGTCGAGCGGATTCCATCTGTGTTGCCGGTTCGCACAGCCTCGATAAATGCCTTATTTTCTTCGAGCATTGCGTTCGAGCCGCCGGTGAAGACTTCGGTGTGGCCGGGTTCGATAATTTTAAGATCGCCATGGATCTCTACGACAAGATCCTTCGCGATCACGTGAAGCCCCACCGTATTCGGCACGCTCAAGATGCACGTGTTGGATATCGTACCGACTACACCGGTTTCAAATTTAAGGGTAGCCGTGCCCACATCATAGACATCAAATTCCGGAATATTCTGAGACACCCGGTTTGCATATGCCGCATAAACTTCAGCGACATCGCCACAGATGTATCGGGCAAGGTCGAAAATGTGTGTGGTCTGCTCGACCATCTGTCCACCGGAACGCGCCATCTGCCGCCACCACATAACCCCCGGAAATCCGCCCATCCAATACCCAAGCACCATCCCGATCTGCCTGTCCCTGAGGAACTCGCGAGCTCGCTCGGTATTAGAGCCGTATCGCCAGTGGTAGCCGACCGCGGTCACAATGTCGCTTCGCATTATTGCGTCCCGCACCCGACGCGCCGTATCCATATTAACCGCCACCGGCTTTTCGACGAAGAGGTGGATTCCCTTTTGAGCCGCAAGAACCTCCTGATCCTCATGCGCAAACGGAGGCACGCAGACATAAATCGCGTCCATTTTCTCGGATTCGATCATCTCATGATAATCACTGTAAGCGCGCGCAAGGAACCGAGCCGCAGCCGATTCCGCGCGCTCCTGAATCACATCAGCAATGGCGACAATCTGCACATCCTCAACGACCTGCAGCGCGTTCATGTGGGCGTTAGCGATCCCGCCCGCGCCGATAAAACCGATCTTTACTGGCATTAATAAACTCCGATACGAATGCAATTGGGGGAAGGGAGATTTAATCGCGAAAGCACGAAAGAAGCAATTAATATTGAGTAGTGAGTAATGGCTGTAGGTGAAGGTCCGCATCATTAATTGCTAACATAGAGATATCTGATAGCGCTAAGTAGGCATGCCTTATCTACCAACGATTAGCGAAGCGTCTTTGGAATGCGCTGCGTTCGGCGCTTTACCTGGCTTACAATCTATAGCTAGACCAGCAGTACCAACACCAAATCTATAACAGAGATACCAGCCAACATATCTATAAGTAAGATATCCGATAGCACTGAGTAGGCCAGCCATTGCTATTGATTTAGTGAGACTATCTGCCCGTGTCCCTCGGACGACAGTGTTCCGAAGGAATCACGAGAGTCCCTCGGACGACAGTGTTCCGAAGGAATCACGAGAGTCCCTCGGACGACTGCAGCCCCAGGCTACTGTTGTCCAGGGTATATGGCCACCATAGCTGGATCAATATTGATAGCCAGGACAGGCCTACTCGGCACTTGCGGGTATCTCTTTGGTACCATTATAAGATACTCAGTACCATCGGCAATCTCGATGGTACCTGTACCAGCATAGACCTTCATCCAAAACCAATACTCATTACTCTCTAATCATCACTAAATCTCTTTTCGCCATTCCGTGCTTTCGTGGTTAAATCCCCTTCCTGAGCTCTCGAATAAATCCATAGCTAGAGCTTTGCTACGAAGACGGGGGCGCCGGTCTCACCGGATTTCCATGCGGCTTCGGTCAGTTCAATTACGCGCAGACCGCATTCAGCGGGAACCCAGTTTTTCGCTCTACCGAGGATGGTATCGCAGAAGCCCTGGTCGACAGTTCCACCCTCAGGCAAATCGGCCGGTTCGCTCATCTCGCCCGCCTCATTGCAGTAGAAAATTCTTCCGTTGCGGAAGAATATGGTGCCCTTGGTGCCCCAGATAGTAAAATCTTCATACCAGCCGCACATGGTATCAGCGACCACCGAAATCGTCCCCTGCGCGCCATTGGTAAACTTCATCGTAATCGCCGAATTGATATCGACCGGCGTCTCGCGGTTATCGATAAACGCATAGACGCTCTCCGCGGTAAGGCCACTGGTCCAAAGGATCACATCCATCAGATGGCTGCCGGAATCGTTAAGCTGGCCACCGCCGGAAAGCTCCGGTATCTGCCGCCACGATCCGGTAGTTCCTTTCTTCCACCGCTGGCATTGCAGCGCGGAAATGTAGTGAACTTCGCCTAAAGCCCCATCAGCGACCATCTGCTTGATGTAGCGATATTGCGGTTGGAAGTGGCGCTGGTAAGAGATCATAACCACCTTACCGGTCTCTTTTGCCTTTTGAATGACACCTTTGGCGTGCTGCGTGGTGCAGACCATCGGCTTCTCCGTGAGCACGTGCAGGCCTGCGTTAAGAGAGTCGATGATTTGATCGTAATGCAAGGTGTGCGGGGTGCTGATCTCTACCGCATCGAGGCCACCGACCGCGAGCATGTCACGATAATCGTGGTAGGTAGGTGTGCCGACAAGCTCGGGCACTTTCTCGAAAACGGTCTCAAGGCGCTTGGGATCGATATCGACCAGCGCTACAATCTCCGCGTCGGGCGACCCCATAAAGTTGCGGATGTGTCCGTAGGAAATTCCCCCTACACCAATAATGCCAACTCGAATCTTACCGTCCATACCGATATTCTCCTTTGGAACAGTGCTTCAGTTTTGCCTGATAAGGCATTATACTCACGCCCCGCAGTTGCCTTCACGGCGTCGAGGCATTATTTCCAATTTAACGCTGATTCGATAGCTTTCGCATCCGCGAGCGCTCCCGCAAGGTCGGCAAGGCTCAACATACTCGCGGCATCACACAAAGCGTTAGGCGGATCGGGATGGACCTCCAGGAAAAGCGCGTCCACTCCAACCGCAACCCCCGCCTTAATCAAATGCGGTATGAACTCTCTTGCGCCGCCCGATGCGCTGCCGAGCCCTCCCGGGCGCTGGACGGAATGTGTCGCATCGAAAACAACAGGACACCCAAGGCCGCGCATCGCAGGCAGGCTGCACATATCTACCACCAGCATATTATAACCAAACGAAGACCCGCGCTCGGTGAGAAGAATATTCTCATTTCCCGTGCTGCGAGCTTTTTCGACGCTGTTGCTCATATCCCACGGCGCCAGGAATTGGGCTTTCTTTATATTCACACACTTGCCCGTTTCAGCGGCGGCGAGGATGAGATCGGTCTGGCGGCAGAGAAATGCGGGGATCTGGAGGACATCGACGACTTCCGCCGCAAGCTTTGTATGCCATGGTTCGTGGATGTCGGTAAGGACCGGCACACCCAGACTGGCCTTTACCGAAGCGAGGATCTCCAGCCCCTTCTCGATCCCCGGACCCCTGAAAGATTTCACGGAAGTACGATTAGCCTTATCGAACGAGGCTTTGAAAATATAGGGAATACCAAGCTCCGATGTAATCTCCCTGGCGCGGCGACCCACCTCCAGGCAAAGATCTTCGGATTCTATTACGCACGGTCCCGCGATTAAGACGAGCCCATGTCCATCACCCAATTCAATATTTCCAACTCTTGCGAGTATCATCAAGCTCTCCCTGATTCGCTATTCATAATCACTTCTCTTACGCGTTCGAGATCACCCCATGTATCCACTCCGAGCGGTCTATCCGGGACTTCCACCATTTTTATACGATAACCGTGTTCGAGAACGCGCAATTGCTCCAGAGACTCGGCTTTCTCGAGCGGAGTCGGCTCTAGCGAAGCGAAACGGAGGAGAAAGTCCTTTGTATAGGCATAAAGCCCGACGTGTCCGTAGATGCTGCGGTCTTCAAGAGGCTTACGCTCGTAGGGAATGGGGCTGCGCGAGAAGTAGAGCGCGTAATTATCGCGCGTTACAACAACCTTCACCAGGTTCGGATCCTTCGCGGAATCCGCGCTTATAGGAACCATCAGGCTGGTCATCGTAAGCCCGGGTTCAGAGAAAAACGGCTCCAGCGCGCGCACGATGGAATCAGGATCGATCAGCGGTTCGTCGCCCTGAACGTTCACCACTACATCCGTATCGATATCGGATGCTGCTTCTGCAAGCCTGTCGGTGCCGGAGCGATGCTTTTCTGAGGTCATCACAGCCTCACCACCGAAAGCTCGAACCGCATCGATAATCTCCTGATCGCATGTAGCGACAAGGACTCGATCTATGCCGGCTGCGCCCGAGGCGCGCTCATAGACCCACTGTATCATCGGCTTGCCGCACAGATCGACCAGCGGCTTACCCGGAAATCGCGTAGCGCCCATACGCGCGGGAATAATGACTGTTGCGCTCATAACAGGGATTCTAGCACAAACAACAGGCAACAGGGAATAGGTAAACCGCAATAGAATGCAGGCATTAAGTCATTATTGCGTAAGTAGAGATGTTATTTTCTGCCGGGCCTGGATAACCGATCCATGTGATGCCAGCAGGATGACATCACCAGCCAGGCTATCCGGCGCCTTTAGATCGGAACCCAGATATTTCAAAGGCTGCCATTTACCGTTTCGCACCTCTCCGGCTTCGGCAACAAGACCTTTGCAATTTAACGAGTAACGACCGGCGCTTAGACCTGTAAACGCGATTTGCCTGGAAACGCCCAAGTCTTTACCATCGAGCGATACCGCAAAGAAATGGTGCTGGGCAGAAGCGAGAAGCTTACCATCACGATAAACATCACCCTGCGCCTCAAGCCCAATCAGCCGGTCTGCACGGCTTACGAGCATCGCCTGGCGGTTCGAAGCCACCGCAGCGGAATACGTATGCCCGCCAAGATCCACTTTAACACGGACAGACTTACCGCTTAAATTGCCAACCATTACCGCCTCACCACCCTCGAGCGGAATACGGAAAATATTAATCTCCGCGCTGACCGGGCTTGCCTGCTCGGGCTTTATATTAATAATATCCGCAGCAAGAGTATATATGGTTGATAGAGGAGCATCGGAACCGAACTCAGCGGGATCGGCGGAGAAGATGACCGCACCACTACCAAATTCTCGAAGAACAGCCACAGGCTTCTCACCGGATTGCGCTACCACGCATGCGTCGGATGTCGGCTCGAACTCGATGGAAGGGTTACCGATATAGCTCGGGCCGCCCTCATAACTGATAGCCTCACGAGTGGCATAACTCGGGCAGATGTTTGGATAGCGCTCGCGAATGAATCGAATACCCGCGAGTTCTTCGAGGCGGCTGGTCTTCGTCCGGCAGCGGTTCTCATCATAACTGAAATCACCGGAGATATAAAGCACTCCCCCACCCTTCACAAACTCGCGCAGGTGATTGTAACCCGTGTCGGATAAAGCAAAAGGAGACGGCAGTATGAGCAGACGCGCCGATTTCGGAAGCTGACCAAGCTTCCATTCTCCAATCGAACCAAAACGGATACGAGATGCGATAAGCGCATTCGCGGCGCGCTTTATGGCATCCCGGATCGTGTCACAACCGCCGCCAAAACGCGATTCGTCCGGCAATACCAAGTAAACATCCGGCTCCACATAGCGCGGTCGCAGATCAGAAAAGAGCATGCTCATCGCCCGGCATACTTTGGCAACCGGCTTAAGCGTCCAGTCGGAGTAGACAATACCGTAGGGAAAGATATACGAGCCCGGGTCGCGGAAATGCCAGTTGCTCTCAAAAATACCGCCAAGGGCGAGGCAGTAGTGACCGATATGCAGGAAGCGTTCCTCCTGCTGCTCCACAGTATCGTAGTTATGGCCTGTCTCGGCGAAAGTCGGAAATGTCTTGGAGCCGAACTCGCCGGTGGACGGAGATTTACCGCAATAACGGCGATCGCTCATTGCAAATTCGGCATCGTATTCGCTCAGGTCGCTGATATTGCCATACCAGTGGCGATTTATGAAATCGAGGCCATCGGAGGTAGCTGCAGGATCCATTGTCATCCAGTTACCACCACCCTGCAGGTAACCGACCGAACACAGGCGCGATGGGTCTTCGGCTTTAACCGCGCCGGCAATTTCAGAGGTCCACCTGCTCCCCTCTGAAATAATAAACCTGTAGATATCCCTTGAACGGATAGAAGTCCAATCGGCGGTCATCCAGCCCATCTTGATCCTGCCGATCTCTTCATCACTGCCAAGTTCATCACCCCAGGCTGCGCGGAGAGCATCAGTAGTGCCGTAGACTTTCTTCAAATAATCGTTGAACCTGGCATCGCGCATGGGCTGATATTCAGCACCGGAGTTCGGTTCATTCTCGAAATCGAGCATCATACCCAGCACCCCGCGATAGCGCTGACCGTTCGCAGTCGCCAGCGGCCGCACTTCATCCGGATGTTCAAGATAACCCCGGATCGGCGCGACTCCGGTGAGAAAGAAGTTTACTCGGTGGCGCTGCGCAGCCATCACCAGCGCATCAGCGAACCTGCGCTTTACCTCGCTGTCGCTGTAGGTAAAAACACGGGCGACATGCAGACCAAGGTCCGCGAGTTGTGTAAAATCGCGCTCGATATCCAGCGCGGTTACACCCGCGGTGGTGTTAAGTGAGTAGAAAGGTTCGGAACCGAGCATGAATCGTGGTTTACCGGAATCGCGCAGATAGTTGCCGGAGTAGGTCAGGTCCATACCACGATGGAGGGTATCTTCGTTCCAGACATAGAACCCGGCACGCAGCGTATCGGTAACTTCATCCCCACGAATCAGATCGGCTTTTATAGTGTAGAAATCATCGTCGAAGTGAGTCGGACGCCAGGACATGGTCACTTCCTTAGTCTCACCGGCCCCAAGCACGACATCAGTATCACTTGTGAATACGATCCTGCCCGATTCATCCGAAATAGTAATCAGGATTTTATCGGAGGCTGAGGCTTTGCCGAGATCGCTCGCGTTAACCTGCAGCGAGACTTCCTCGCCCTGGCGATAACAGGCATAGCTGGTATGAAGATCATGCAGAAATTGCCCACGCTTCATGCCGTTCACGACGGAAAGGAACAGCTTAACACCATCAGGCGCTGAGAAGATATCACGGTTATCGATGCCGAAATAAGCCCAGATCGAACCACGATACGGCGGAAGTGTGTTGATCATCAGCGATCCCGCGTTCCCGCGGAACCGTCCGAACTCATCCCTGGTTTCGAGCAGGGGTATAAGGCGGCTGCGGTCAGCCGGCGAGTTCCAATACCAGGCAGAGCCGGTAGTGCCGGCGGCAGCCATTCCCTCAAAGCTTCCCTTTAGAGAATAACTTAAAGGCACGATGTGCTGATCAGATGCAGGGGAGATCGATTTACCATCAGTCAGAGGATAACCGGCATCGAAAACCCCCAGCTGCTCCTCTTTCCATTCGAGGAAATCGCCCCCCTTACCATGCCGCATGTTGATCGGCTTTGAAAGAGGAGAAAGATCGGGCTGCGGCTCAGCCGGACCATCGGGAATCAGGCGAACTTGCCCGACAGCCACTCCGAGCAGCCTTGTATCGGAACTGTTCGTAATATCTTTTGGCTTCCAGAGATCACAATCGAACGTAAGATCCAGCTCACGTCTGCCCGCGAATTGATCGGGGCCGAGGTGGAGCTTTAGGTCATCGGAAACCGTAGCGGGGATATCGAGAACAGGCTTACCGTTGATGAGGATTCGGCGCTTGAACGCGGCAGCAGCGGGGTTAGTTGCGAGCTGGATGCTGAGGGTGTAACGCTTCGCGGGATCGACCGTGAGGCGCAGCCCCGCTGATTTTCCCGACCAACGCTTGGTCCCATTCCCATCACCCCATGGCTCCGGCGCATTCCACTTGCCTGTGAGATATATCCGGTCGCCATCAGAGCCCACATTTACTTCGTGGGTGGGTATTGTGCGGAGCGCATCTTCAGCAGTCAGCCAGTGATCTTTCCACCTGATAACGGGCGAATCGAACGCGTAACCTCCGGTAGAGAGGAAATCGCCTCCAGCGCGAAGGTATGCGAGAAAGTTATCACGAGCGGCAGCGGGAAAATATGAGCCATAGGGCAGGATCACGAGCCAATAGCGCTCGGCGTTGAAAGATGCGGGATCAGCAAGTTGATCGGCTGATATGAAATCGACATCATATGATTGTGATACATCATGAGCCTGTCGAAGGATGCGAGCCAGCTTCTCGGGATCGGCGTGCGAACATGCAGCGGGAAATGAATCGCGGAGTATGGCTATTTTCATATCAGCCCCCTGGGCGGCGCCGCATAACACCAGGAGCAGTATCAACATCGCGAAACTATATAATCGCATGATTAATCCTCTTCTATCCCCCCTGCATCGAGATAATTTCAATCACTCTCACCGCTCGGCTTTCGAGGAATGCTGACGGTGCGGTATCCCATGCGTATAGATGATCTGCAACTGCCGCAAAAGGGTGAGAAGTATCAGAATATCTCAAGACTACTAAGCTGTGCTTATGTGGGATTCTAGCATAAATAGCTGAGAAGTGATAGGCTGCGTCTACAACCAGCGTATATTCCCGAATATGGAAGGTGAAAAGAATCAGGAATGATGAATTAAGAAGGGATAGCTGGAAAGGAATAGCTTTCAGCTATCAGGCTATTATAGATAGCATTGATTATCACAGGCAGTAAGTATGGTCATTCCCGCGAAGGCGGGAACCGGGCTGCAGTGGTATAAAAGCTGCGGGTTACAAACCCGCTCATACCTGGTCCGGGATTGCAAATCCCGACCATCAATAGACGAAAGCTATCAGCTGACAGCTAATAAAAGGTGATTGAATGCGAGAAATTATAAAGCGCGGTGTATTTGCACTTGCGCTGGTAGTTGCAATATCGATGATAGCGGGCTGCGGTCCGAATCTGATACGAAAGCAGATCGAATCATCTGTCGCGCGAAAGCTGCCGGATCTGATCGGACCGGCTAAATCATACCAGGTCCGTGCTTATGGGTCGACGCTGCGAATGATGAGAGGAAAGCTCGCGCGCCTCGATATTACAGGCCATGATGTTAAGCTATCGAATGGTCTCACCGTATCGCGCCTCTTTGTAAGAATCGACAATATCTCGTTCAATACCGATACGAAGCAAATAAAAAGCGTCGATAAGACCGAATATTCAGCATCTCTGAGTAAAAAGGAGCTCAATCAGTATCTCAAGAAGCGATATTCCAACATTCCCGGGCTGCAATTGACTCTGGGTAAAGGAATGATCGGTTTCACGACAAGACCCGGATTACTGGGCCTTAAATTCGGAGTAAGGGGTACAGCCGAACTGCTGATACGCAATGAGAAAATACTGGCACTAAACCTGCAAAAGCTGAGAATAGCAGGCATCCCCGCGCCGGCATTTGCGCGCAGGCTGCTGGATTCACGGCTGGATACGATCTTCGATGCTGAAGATCTGGGCTTTGGCGCCACCATCAAGTCTGTCGATATAAAACCCGGCTTGCTCACGCTTAACGGCGATCTTGATCTGATGAAAATAATAAAGCAGAACCAAAAGACATAGCGACGATCATCCGCTCAGGAACCAGAGTCCCTCATTGACTTGAATTAATCCGATTATAATGTTACATCTACGCTATATTATAACGACAGGTTTCTTACAACATATAGCCCAGTATAAATAATTGCATATTTTGACTCATTGACAAGCCCAACAGTACATGCTAACATCCGCAAGTTAACGCTTGGCTAGTAGTCTACAAGCAAATCGATCTTATGCATGCGCAACGAGGAGGTGATATTGCCGGTGTAAACCATTCAACCGGACATGCGCTTTGTATCGATTACCAGCTAAGCATTAACAGGCCAAGGGTCAACAGCCCTGCCTGAACGCAATGACTCAGAGGGGGAAAGATCGATGAAAGTTATAGTTTACTGCTGGGTAATTGTATTACTTGTCGCCACTCCGGCTTTCGCCACTTACTACACTTCCTTCGAATCCGCCGAAGGCTACACTTCCAGCCCATCTTACTACCTGTACCAACACTCATCTACCGGGTGGTCTACGGACGATGTTACTTCGAGTTCATTCCAGGTATGGGCTGGACCTCCCGGGACATATCCATCCGGTGGCGCGGCGCCTACATCGGGCTCCACGGGAATAACTTCAATTTATGGTACTCAAGCTTTGTGCTGGAAAGGGCATTATGGGAGAGCGGCATGGCGTAATATGGGACTTGCCAATCCCAGCCAGCATTATCACATCCAGGTATCCATGCTTAACGGCGATACCAGCACAGGAAATAACTGGTGCGCTCTTCAACGCGGCACCAATACCAGCACCCGAGCCGCCGGTTTTGGATTTTATGGAAATGTGCTGCGTTATTGCAGCAATAGCACATGGTATAACTGCGGCACATTCACAGCGAACACATGGTATACTTTCGACTGCTATGTGAATACAGCCAGCGGTGTCTACACGCTTTATGTAAATGGCTCATGCGTCGCAAGCGATGTGCCTTTATGGGTCTCGACCGCCGGACCTTCGGATACTATATATTTCTGGCGTAGCTACACATCGGGCGCCGGGTGCAACTTTGCCGTAGATTCGATCACCTGCCAACCTTACGATGCCGTCACAATCGTCCAATGGAACTCCGCGGCTGGCGGTATATTCGATATCAACGATCACACCACCCAGAACTATGGCACCCAGGACACGTTCGCGGCGTGGGTAGCCGGGATTGGAACGGGTACACCAGGCATCAATTCGTTTACGGCGAGTCATCCCGAGGCTCCTGTCGCGGTAATCGCCGTAGAGGAGATGATGACCGATTACCGGGTGAACCAGCTTGTGTCTCGTCTACAAACCAATACCGGAGTCACTTGGAATAGCTGCCGTTACCCGGGTGGGCAAAACAACTTCGGTGGTGAAGCGCTGTTCTGGCGTCCCGATCTGGTCGATGATCTTGGGGATATGGGCAGTGTGACGCTGGATTGGCTCGAAGTAGACAGCCCTCCGCTTTATGCGCTGACATACGGCGGACGATTGTTCCAGCAGCACGCGGGAGGATCAGGTGAGAAATTTGCAGTCTTCGCCGGTAAGCTCGCATGGGACTCCGCGAAAATTAATGGGCATAACGCAACCGACACCGATCGGACCAACGAAGCAAATGCACTTAAAGACTGGGTCCGCACCACATCCGGTATGGTAAATTATCCGAATACGGCAAGAGTCATTTGCACTGATCTTAACAGTGACAGAAATTCATCTGTGTGGAACGCAATGAACAGTGAATATGCCGACCCAAGCGATTTCCATACCTGGGTTTCATCATGGGATTGGTGCAAAGATGATGGATTACTTAACACATTCGGCACGCAGATCGACTATATCTGGTGGGATTATGACGCTTATGGCAAGGTGCCGGGAGGATTTGCCGCAGGACCTTGGAGAACTCCATATAACGGCAGCGATCACCGTGGTTCGTGGGCATATATTATGATCCATTAGTTATATGCCGGATAGATATGGATTATGGGACAGATTATATTACTCTGTCCCATAATCCGTCAGCTCGAACATTATTCATTCTATTCCCTATTCTCCACTCACGTGTTATAATGAAAGCCACCGGGGCGTAGCGCAGCTTGGTTAGCGCGCCAGTTTTGGGAACTGGAGGCCGAGAGTTCAAATCTCTCCGCCCCGACCACCCTCTGCAGCATTACCCACTATTCTGTCACACCACCAACAACATCCAATCCTAAATATTATTTCGCAGAATGAATAACCAAAGTCTGACAAATAAATAGCAGTAGACAGCCGATCATGCTCGTGTTACATCACAAGCATAATGCTTAGTCGTCATACACATATCTCTTTCGTACGGCAACGGCTTGCTATGGTGTAGCTTGGGAGGTTTGTCTTGAAGACTTTTTGGACGATATTCGCATGTTGTGTTTTGTTAGACTCGACTTCGCTGGCGTATGCCCAGTCAGTGCCACCGGCGATCAGCTATCAAGGTAAGCTGACCTATTCTACCGGTGCGCTCGTCCCGGACAGCAAATATCAGGTAGAGTTTGCCATTTATGACAGTGACACAGGCGGTAGTAAGGTCTGGGTATCTTCACCCACGACCGTCTATACCAGTAACGGCTTGTTTACGACACAGCTTGATGACCTATCCCCAAGGTCTTTGCGGACCTAACCGACTACTGGCTCGAAACCTCCGTGAACCTGCCGGCTGGCGGTTATGACACTCTGTCACCACGCACCAGGCTGCTGACCGTTCCGTTCGCTTTTCGCGCGGCTGATGTGAGCCTCCCGATCAGCAAATCGATAGCCGCTGAGTTTCCACTGCTGTTCATCAGCAACACCGGATAGGGGCCTGCAGCGCAATTCACCGCAAATGGTATAGCCGAAGCTCTTAAGGCAACGAACACAGGTTTCGGCACGGCAATCCGGACAAGCTCGTCCGAAGGCGGTTTGATCAGCGATTTCCAGGGTCCGATCCGCACGACTGCCATTCAACTAACCGATTCTCCTTCCGCAGGCTACGTGCTCACCAGTGACGCGGATGACAACGGCGCCTGGCAGGCGCCTGCGGGTGGCTCTACAGGCGGCGAATGGGACCTGTCCGGCAACACAGGCACGGATCCCGCTTCGAATTTCATCGGCACAATCGATCAGACTCCGCTCAACTTCAGATCCGCTAACTCTCGCGGCCTACAACTCGCATTTCAGTGGCGGTATGTGACCGCGGACAGTATCGGGTACTCGATGAATATTCTCGGCGGCCACGCGTGCAACTCAATGCAGGATTGGGCGCAGGGCTGCACGATCGGAGGCAGCGGTCAGACCGTATGGGATGCGACCGGTTTTCATGATTATCCCAACAAGGTAGCCGACGGCTTCGGCACGGTGGCTGGCGGTGTTATAAACATCGCGGGTGATGAATCGAGTTCCGTTGCGGACGCGATATGCGCGACTGTCGGAGGCAGGAATTTAAACAACGCATCGGCATCTTCGAGCGCAGTCGTGGATCGCCTGCGCCTGGTGTTACCTCGAGATAAGGAGGATGTTCTCACCTGGTAATGATCGATACAGGATTCGTATAACAATCAAGCCCTCTCGGATGTGGATCTGAGAGGGCTTTCTTATATTAAAGGTTCCGCACAGCCAGTTATTGAACAAACTTAGGCAGCAGAAGTTTGCTCATATTATTCATCCCTACACACTCGCTGTAGCTGTAAGGATAATCAAAATGCTGGATAAATTTCGCATGGCTATCAGCAAACAGGTAGACACATTGAGCTTTTCCGTGCCCCGTACGACCAAGGTCTCCGCCGCTGCTTCCAATGCACGATATAAGAACCCGCCTGGGATTGCCGTTCAGCTTAACGGGTGTCGGCCCTGCCCATTCACTGCTGCAATAATTATAAAAACCTATAAACATAAAGGGTGGGTACCCGCCGGCCATCCCTTTACTCTGCACGGCAAAGGTATAATTCTTACTGTACGCATCTGCAGCAGTGCAGTAGAAAGCGCGCTTATCCCTGACATAAGATGATAAGCGCACTATAAGTTCTCCCGAAATGGTTGTTATCGAATACCCACTCCACGGATATTTTGGAAACATTTGCATGGTAGTGGCTTTGGACACCCAGGGAAAGTTCCCTTGATTGTCGTCGGCATACATGCTGAATCCCATACCTACCTGGCGAAGAGATGCCAGGTCAGTCGCTATTTTACCTTTGTTTTTAGCGCTGATGAAAACCGGAAATAGAATAGCTGCCAGTATTGCGATAATCGCAATAACCACAAGCAACTCGATAAGTGTAAAGCCCCTCTTACGTTTCAATAATCTCTCCCCCTCTATACCATGCGGATACCATGGCCTCGTTAAAGTAAGCAAGAATGCTCGCCACTGTCTTTCTATCATATATAATGTCTGCTGTCAATACGGAACAGACCTTCTATTAACTTAACGATGTTTTAGTGAATACCACAGGTGGCATATAAGTGTTTGGCACGATCCCTAGCCTGGGTAATTCCTCGAAAGCAATTGGGCAGCCGCAAAGTGCGCGGCTTTTCACTTCAGGAGGTAAGACCCCATGGCCGCGAAGGTTCTTCCCTTTCTCTTAATCACAGTTCTATGCATCTGCCGCGCGACATGCGCTCTCGCGGAGGATAACACTATCGGCCCGGGTGACAGGATAAAAGTAACAGTTCTCGGCCCCGATGACCTTGGCGCCCAGGCAACCGTCGATAACGACGGCGCCATCAACCTGCCCGTCCTCGGCACATTTAAGATAGCTAACAAGACCCCCGCCCAGGCGGCTGCCGATCTAAAAATCGCCTTAAAGAAGTATATCAAGGAGCCGATGGTCACCGTGGAGATACTGCAGAAGATGATGCCGGTAGTGGTGATCTCAGGTCAGGTAAAGAAGGGAGGCGCATTCGCGGTATCATCGCACACTACACTCCTTGAACTTATCGGCCTAGCCGGAGGTCCCGAGGCGAACGCCGACCTTACCACCGTGAACCTGATTCACCCCGGCGGTAAATCACCTGATATAATAAACGTCCAAGACTTCATCGATGGTAAAAGCACCGCCGCAAATCCCATCCTGGCCGCCGGTGATGTCGTTATGATTCCCGAGAAAGTTACCAGTAAGGGCTCAGTTTTCGTGCTCGGTGAGGTGAAGAGGACAGGGGTGCTCGATCTACGCGCGAAGATGCACGTTCATGAGGCTATTGCCGAAGCAGGAGGGATCACCGAAGCCGCCGATCCGCAAAATGCCACAATTACACCGAAAGGTGGCGAGCCGCTTAAGTTCGATCTGACGAAAGCGCTCGCGCAGGACCCGGCTGAAGATAAACTGCTCAACCCCGGAGACACAATCTACATACAGACCATCTCCGGCATCTGCAATATATACGGCTCGGTAAACCGGCCT
>Ga0207433_10002087_pt1 | contig 41600 bp, 44 predicted proteins | sample YelNatPaOPGAMG01_FD_187559 | JGI IMG/M metagenome (GOLD analysis project Ga0207433, IMG submission 187559) | Hot spring thermophilic microbial communities from Obsidian Pool, Yellowstone National Park, USA - OP-RAMG-01 (SPAdes) (version 3) | ecosystem: Environmental > Aquatic > Thermal springs...
TCAGAACTCCTAGAGTCTACAACTTTAACTTTGGGCTACTAGCTTTAACTTTTGAAATTATCTCTAGAATGCCATTGTTTAAATTTATCTTTCTCGCATTCCAGTTTAGTGGTAAACCCACAAAAAGTTTGTACTTCTTCTTTCTCAATTTGAAAGTTAGCCAAAATCCATCGTAACTTACAGATTTTTCATCGATATGGTCTAGTGGAACTGAAATTATTATTCTAGCTACGTTGTTGTTAACGATGATTTCACTTAACTTTACTTTGCTATAAGAACTTCTTGTTCTCGCTGAAAGCGGTACGAAAAGTTTTATCCTTAACATATAGCCTGGTTTTCCATTTCTTATTATTTTTCCAGCGTAGTAAGTTCCTTCTATTTTTCCTTGATCGATTTTTTGAAGAAGACCGTCTAAATCTGGATTTAGCTTAAGAAACCTACTAAAGTTTTTCTCGAATTCTCCTTCCATCTATAATTTTTAACTAAAGAAAGGGGGTATAAAACTATTTCTCTTGAAAATTCAAGCCAATAAAAAGCTTAAAAGAATGAAGATAAAAACCTAAACATAACCAAAAACGATGAAAAACTTTATCTTTTATTAAATCTACTAGCGAAAAAAAGCATTGAAGCTTATGTCGGTAGTTTTTTTGGCGCTCTTACTTAAGCAGAGGAATTCTTGTATCCATTATAGTTTTCGTTCGCAAAATAATAGATCACAACAGTACTTCGAAGATTTTTATACTTCGTCACTACTATTATGAGAAGTAATGGAAGGTATTAATCGAGTTGAAATATTCGTAGCTCATCCAGACGACGAAATAATTGGATTAGGAGGAACTTTAAGTAAACTTAAGAGCACTGGAGCTGAAATAAAAGTAATAATATTTCATCTTGGAGGGAAAAGTGTGAAAGGAGTTTACGACGAACAGGTTGGAATGGAAGTAAGAGAAAAAGAACTAGAACAAGTGTCAAAGTTTCTAAACTTTGACCACGAGCATTGGAACATTTCTGAAATAATAGACCGAAGAGCTGTAGTTCGAAAAATAGTTCAAGAAATAAGGAGCTTTAAACCAAACATAATTTTCACACACTCTCCTCAAGATAGACATCACTTGCATGTTGGTGTATCATCTACTGTAACCGAAGCAGCCTGGCATGCTTCTCAACTGTACTACTTAGACCTAGGAGATCCATGGAGAACAATGGATGTATACTACTTTGAAGTTTGGGACTTATTTACTCATCCTTCATTAGTTGTAGATATAACCAATTACATTAAGAAAAAGAAAGAAGCAATGAGTTTGTATGAGTCACAGATTGCAGCGTTTCCTAGAATTATAGACTATATAGAAGCCCTGGGTAAAGTTAGAGGCGTAGAGATTGGCTGCGAGTATGGTGAGGCGTTCTTAAGGGCACCAGTATTACCAAGGTATTTCTAGTTTTAAAATTCATTTAAATGGTTCTAAATTTAAGACACTGAAAACTAGTATGAAGATTTTTTCTGCTCTATCTTTTGCAAAGCAATAGCTATAGCAGCAGCTCCAGAAACTTTGGCTGAAACCAGAGAGGGAGCAGAGACAATAAGAATTAAGTCACCTTCGTTAAGCCCTAACTTCTTTATTGCGTAATAGTCATGAGGCGATTGTTTAGCTAGATCATCTATCACGAAGGGAATCTCAATTTTGTCTTCTATGTAAGTACAGAGTGTGGCACCAGTACCTCCAAACTTCACTACTAAATCTCTTATCTCAAGGGGCTTAAGTTTTTCTTTTTCTATGCCTTTTATAATAAAAGCTATGTTGTAAGCGTCGACATTAAGGTACTCAAGGCTTACTTCGAAAGGCCCACTTATAGTTTCCCTTAACTTTTTGTTAATTTCGATTCCAATGCCTCTTAGCCTAATTCCACGGTATGTTATCGAAATTAGGTGATTTAGGTTAAGTCTAGTAAGCAGACTTCTTATGGCTCCGCCTCCAAGCCCAAGCAAGCTTGACAGTTTTTCTCTAGAAACTGGTTTTTCTCTATCTAGCTCAAACATAGCCAAGACCACATGACCTATATGAAATGACTTAGGACGAGTTTCGTCTTCTTCGACGACTTTTACGAGTACTTTAAAGACTTCTTCTAGCGTCAATGTTTTTCTTCTAGCTCACTACTAGCTGAATAAAAATAAACGACTATGCTAGGAAAGTAAAGTATACAATCTCGGTAGGTTTTAAAAACTTTAGTAAGTGTAAGACTGAGAACTTTCAAACCCATCTTCTGCTTATAGCAAGGCGACATTTCTTATAAGCTTTTCGGCTTTAAACTTGAAAGATCCTTAAAACTTTTAAATTGATTCTTTTTTATCTTAGTTTAGGGAAGCTTAAAGATGAAGATAGGAGTCTTAAGCGATTCACACGACAACTTACCTCTGATAAGAAAAGCAGTTTCGAGACTAAACCTTGAAGAAGAACTGGAATATGTATTTCATGCAGGAGACATAATTAGCCCATTTGCTGCAAAAGAGTTTTTTAACCTTAGGCAGACAATCTTTTTCACCTTTGGGAATAACGATGGAGAAAGAATAATGTTAAAGGATATTCTTTCCTCCAACAGCAAGAGTAAGCTAGTGTGGCCAAAAGTAACAGTTGAACTAGGGAAATATAGAATAGCACTTTTACATGGTGAAGATGAAAGCGCTGCGGAAGCATTAGCAAAAAGTGGAGTTTATGACGTTGTGATTTATGGTCATTGGCATAAAGTAGTTAGTAAACTAATTAACAATACCTTACTTATTAATCCTGGAGAACTTTGCGGTTACTTAACTGGAAAATCAACCTTAGCCATAGTTGACTTAGAAACAAAAAGTGCAAGTATAATAGAACTATGAGAGAAATTGGTAAGGGCTCTTATTCAATCATACTTAAGCTAAACAGTAACAAAAAACTAAAAGTTGGAGCTCTTAAGACGATCTTTCTAAGCAGAGGCTTTTATGTTTACAATGGTTCAGCATACAGCGTAGGAGGTCTTGCGAGTAGGATAAAGCACCACCTCGAAAAAAGAAAGAGATTGCATTGGCATATCGACTATTTAACTTCTTGTGGCGAGTGCAAAGTTTTAAGAATAATTGTTTGCAAGAAAAGAAATCTTGAAAGAGATGCGTCTCTAGAAATGTTAAAAGAACAAGAATTTATTGGAATTCCGAAGTTTGGATCTACTGACGACAAAGTTGCAAAAACACACTTGTTTCTAATAAGAGCGAACTCAGAAATAGAAGCTTTAGAAAAAGTAAAAAAAGTTTACAAAAAAATAGGGGTAAAAAAGATATACACTTACTTACCTTCTTTCTTTGCCATATAAACGAATAGATCTGCTAACCTATTGCTGTAGCCCCACTCGTTGTCGTACCAAGAAAACACCTTAACTAAGTTTCCTTGAACAACATTTGTTAACAGCCCATCTATTATTGCAGAATGTGGATCTCCTACTATATCTGCAGAAACTATTGGCTCATCTACGAATTTCATTATTCCCTTCATTCTGGTTTCAGAAGCTTTCTTTAACGCAGCATTGACTTCTTCCTTTGTTGTGCTTTTGCTTACTTCTACTGTTATGTCAGATATTGAACCATCAGCAACAGGAACTCTCATCGCCATCCCATCCATCTTTCCTTTCATTTCAGGAATAACAAGGTGAATTGCTCTTGCTGCTCCCGTACTTGTTGGTATTATTGAAACTGCAGCAGCCCTAGCTCTTCTAAGATCTTTATGAGGAAGGTCGTGTATTCTTTGGTCGTTTGTGTACGCGTGTACTGTCGTTAGGAAGCCCTTTACTACTTTAAATTCGTCGTTCAAAACCTTCAACGGAGGTGCAAGACTATTTGTCGTGCAAGAACCCATTGAAATTATGTTATGATTTTCTGGATCATACTTTTCTTCATTTACTCCAAGAACAAAAGTTGGAGTTGCTTCTTCTGAAGGAGCAGAGATTACAACTTTCCTTGCACCTGCAGAAATGTGTTTTGATGCATCTTGTAATTTTGTAAACAGTCCTGTAGATTCTAAGACATATTCTACTCCTAAATCTTTCCATGGAAGTTGTGAAGGATCCTTATAAGTTAGCACTTTTATCTCTTTCCCAGCCACTACGATTGAGTCTTTTTTAACTTCTACCGAGTATTTGAATTGCCTATGAACTGAGTCGTATTTAAGCAAATATGCAAGTGTTGCAGCATCAGTAATGTCGTTGACAGCAACTACTTCGAATTTTTTCTTGAATTCTTCGTTTTCCATTGCTGCTCTGAAGAATATTCTTCCGATTCGCCCAAATCCGTTTATTCCGAGGTTTATTTTGCTCATTTTTTCTCTGGCTAACTAATACTAAAGATAGGGAAATAAATGTTTTTGTTCTTTCTGAAACTAAGAATAAGTTAATACCACTATCAAGTGAAACTCTTATCTTGATATTACGGAAGGAGTTATATTAAAGAGTATGAGAAAGAAGATCTTAGGCTAAGAGCCATCTTTCAACCTATAATTTACGTTCAAGCGTTGTATAAAGCCACTTTCTTCTTAGCTTATTTGTCTAGACTTACTTCTTAAGCTAACTACCTAATGAGTTATAAATTTTAATTTATAACCAGCAGAGCATATGTCTAAGTTCAAACTTGAAAATTCTAGCCGACTTCCCAAAAATTTAAGAAGCTAACGAACAACTCAGTATTTTTAACTTAAAAATATATAAGAGTATTTAAGCTTATTTTTTGAGATTTCTTTTCTAGCCTTTCTTTATTACTACTACTCAAATGGATTATCACTCATTGGTGAAACCTAACTTCTTTATGTCTAAATAAAGAAGGTAAACTCTTAAAAACATGCTAATGGAGCTATTAAACGTGAGGAGTGAAATGGAAAAAAGGTTTAAGACTTTAGACGACTTAGATGCAAAAAACAAAACAGTTCTTGTACGAGTTGACATAAACAGCCCGCTTGACCCTGAAACAAAAAAAATCATAGATGACAGCAGAATAAGGCTGCACGCCTCTACGCTGGATGAGCTTTCGTCTAAGGGTGCAAAGGTTGTTGTTCTAGCACATCAAGGAAGACCAGGAGATCCTGATTTCTCGAGCTTAAGCTTACATGCTACAGTTTTACAAAATTACGTAAAGGCAAAAGTGAAGTTTGTAAACGATGTTATTGGTGAAAAAGCAATTTCAACGATAAAGTCTCTAAGCCCTGGAGAGATCCTAATGTTGGAAAACGTAAGAACCATTCCTGAAGAAATGAAAGACCTTCCGCCCGAGCAACATGCGAAGGGAAAACTGGTAAAAACACTGTCTGAAGTTTCAGATGCGTTTGTCAACGATGCATTTGCAGCAGCACATAGAGCTCATGCATCTATAGTAGGCTTTACTGTAGTACTCCCCTCTTATGCAGGGAGAGTTATGGAGAAGGAAGTTTATGCCTTAGATAAAGTTTACAGCAATCCAGAAAAGCCTTCACTTTATGTGTTAGGTGGTGCAAAGCCAAAGGAAACTTTCAAAGTTATAGAGCACGTTCTCTCAAAGAATAAAGCAGACGAAGTTTTAATAGGAGGAATGGTAAGCACTGTTTTCTTGCACTGTGCAGGTTATGACGTGGGCGAGAAAAATGTAAAAGAAATTGAAGAAAAGGGATTTGGGCAGTTTTACGATAAAGTAAAGGACATACTTGCAAAGTACGAAGATAGATTAGTAATGCCTTACGATGTTGCTGTAGACCTAGATGGTAAACGAAAGGAATTTCCAAGAGTAATGTTTCCACCAGCAGGCTACATCAGAGACATTGGTAAAGATACAGTGGAAATTTATTCAAAGATATTGAAAGTTGCTAAATCAATAGTAATAAATGGGCCAATGGGAATGTTTGAAGATAAAAAATTCTCATTTGGTACAGTTGAGTTGATAAAGTCTCTTAAAGGATCAAAAGCTTTCTCTGTTTTAGGTGGAGGACATTCAGTTGCCGCAGTTGAGAGCTATGGGCTTGCAGAGTTTGTTAGTTACATTAGCTCAGGAGGAGGTGCGATGATTTCCTTCCTTTCTGGAGAAAAACTTCCAGGTATAGAAGCACTTGAAAAAGCAAAATAAGCAACAAACACTAGGTACTGGGAGACCGAGTAAACTTTAATTAATTCTTTTTTCATTATAGTACTTTAATATGAGCTATTTTGTGGCAGTAGATGGGGGAGGAAGTAAGACAATAGCGGCGATTTTTTCAAAAGAAATAAACTTAGTTTCATTCTCAAGAACAACTTCTTCTAACCCCAACGAAATAGGGTTCGAAAGCGCCGCTAGAGTTGTTTATTCCGCAATTAGTGAAGCGTTAACAAAGGCAAGGTTACCATTCTCAAAATGTAGTTGGTATTCGGTAGCTTTGGCAGGAATAGGCAGAGAAAAAGAAAAACTTGTCTTTTTAAATAGCCTAACAGAGTTGCTCGGAGAAACAAAAATAGTTTCAGCAACAACTGATATTTATGCATCTTACATATCTGTTTTTACTGATAAGATTGGAATTTTACTAACAGTTGGAACTGGTTCTGCTGCAATTTCATTCAATGAAAAGGGAGAAGAAATAAGAAGCGGTGGTTGGGGAGCAAGTTTAGATGATGAAGGAAGTGGCTACTGGATTGGGTTACAGGCACTAAGGGCCGTTATGCAATCTTATGATGGCAGGCTTCCAAAAACTAAGCTTTATGACTCTGTACTTTCATGGTTATCTTTAAGCGACCCGCTTGAGCTTATCTCATGGATAAACAACGTAAAAAAAGACAAAATAGCAGCTATTGCTCCTATCGTGATTTCGTTGGCTGAACAAAACGACCCAATAGCACAAAAGATAGTAGAAAATGCGGCTACAGAGTTAGCAAAGATGGTTTGGGGAGTATGGAATAGGCTAGGAAGCTCACAAAAGTACTCAGTTAAACTTGCTTTTGCAGGGGGCTTATCGCAGAATTCATTCTTTAAAGCTGCTATAGTAGAGAAACTGAGAGAGATAGAAATAAATTTTACACTAGAAGAAGCTGTACCTCATCCACTAATAGGTGCTGCTATGGTTGCGTTAGAAAATTTGGGAGTTAGCTTAGACGAAGAGAAACTAAATAAGTTAAGACAAATAGTAACTAATGTAATTCTTCTTTGAGGAGCTTTAGAAATAGAATTGAACGAAATTTTTGATGAGCTTCTTGAATTAACTACAGAATCCAGAAATCCTCGAAGTATAAATATAGATAGAGTTTCTGTCGAAGAAGTTCTAAAAATAATAAACGAAGAAGATAAACTTGTTCCATTAGCAGTTGAAAAAGAGATTCCAAACATAGCTAAGGCAGTAAGGTTTGTGATAAATTCGTTTAAGAGGAATGGAAGACTGATCTACGTTGGTACTGGAACAAGTGGAAGACTTGGCGTCTTGGATGCTGCTGAGTGCCCCCCTACCTTTGGAGTAAGCTCAGACATGGTAATTGGAATAATAGCAGGATTTCCTGAGGCGCTATGGAAAGCGGTAGAAGGTGCTGAAGATTCTGTAGAAGACGGAATGAAAGCGATAGAAAAGATTAATGTAAACGAACGAGATACTGTAGTAGGTATTTCAGCCTCGGGTAGAACGCCGTTTGTTATAGGGGCTCTAATAAAAGCAAAAGAAAGAGGAGCAAAAACTGTTGGAATAAGTACGAACAAGAATCCAAAGATAGCCAACTATGTAGAAGTTATGATCACGCCGTTAGTTGGTCCTGAAGTAATTACAGGCTCGACGAGAATGAAGTCTGGAACAGCTCAGAAGCTTGTGCTTAATATGATTTCTACCGCCTCCATGATTGGAATAGGAAAAGTTTATCAGAACTTAATGATAGATCTAAAGCCCCTCAATAATAAACTTATAGAGAGATCAAAAAGAATAATCATGGAACTCACAGGTGTAAGCTACGAAAAGGCATCAGAAACATTCCTAAGGTCAGGTATGAACGTAAAAGTATCTCTCGTTATGATTCTTGGAAATGTAGACGTTGAAGAAGCAAAAAGGTTACTAGAGCTATCTGAAGGGCATGTTTTTAAAGCTATAGAAATGTCAAAAACTTCAAAAAAATAAAGTTTTTAACTAAGGAAGACCTTGAAGCTTAAAATTCTTCCTCCTCTTCTTCTTCTTCAAAGTCTTCTTCTTCTAGTTCTTCTTCCCATTCTTCCTCTCCAAAATCTTCCTCTTCTTCCCACTCTTCCTCTTCAAAGTCTTCCTCTTCTTCAAAGTCCTCCTCTTCAGACATTTTCGCTCGGCTGAAGGTTAACCATCCCTATTTAAAAATTTATTTTTGAGTTGAAACAAGAAAAAAACATCTCTAAATTACCAGAAATAAGTAAAAAATAGAGAGTTGGCTCTATCTATGAACAAGGAAAATCTTGAAAAAGAGGCAATTACGCTTGTCCTGAAGTTGGCCTATAGCTCATTTGAGGGAAAAAACAATTACTTTTGACTACCGGTTACCAAAGATACAATAACTTTGTTGTGTATAGCTTCGTTAGGTATTTTCCAAAGAGCAGCAACAGCCGCAGCTGAGGCAGGGAGCGCATTAATTCCTATATTACTTTTAAGGAATGTTGCTCCAAACTTCATTTCTTCGTTTTCAATAGAGACAGCAAAACCCTTTGATACTTTTATTGCTTCGAAAGCTTTCTCCCCATCAAGCGACTTATAGTTTGCAAGTGGCTCATTTTCTTCTGTAATTTTTATTTTTTCTGGTGTAAGGTCATGGTATTCACCACTTCCACTTAAGTATGATGCAACTATGGGGTTGGCATCAGCAGGTGCAACGCCCACCATGCTTGGGATCCTATCTATTAAGCCACTACTCCTTAATTCACGGAATCCAGCATAAACACCATAAAGAGTAGTTCCATTCCCAACAGGAACTATCACTAAGTCCGGAACATTGTTAATTTTTTTAATTATCTCCAAAGCTATGGTTTTATATCCCTCGTAGTCTAACCGACTATTTTTTGATCCAGCATTAGCGTCGTAAAAGCCATTCTTTTCTGCAAACTCAATACTCTTTACGACAGCTTCTTCGTAATAACCTTTTACTCTTACAATTTCAACACCACCATTAGCGTATTTTTCTAGCCGAGTTGGATGAAAGTCAGAAGGAACAAAAATTTTTGCTTTAAGCCCATAAAGCTTGGCATAGTATGCTATTGAAGCACCATAGTTTCCACAAGTACCTACAGTTATCCCATAATAGCCTTGTTTCTTAGCATTACTTGCATGAAGCCTAGCGATTCTATCTTTTTGAGTTCCAGTTGGATTTGAGCCTTCGAACTTAACATACAAACTAAAGCCGTTTCTTACGAACGAAGACGTAGGCACTCTAAATAATGGCGTGTTAAAATTAGAGTCTTCTTCGCCTTCCAAGGGTAGCTTTACCTACCCCTCCCGTCGGCCCTAGGCCGACGATCTTTTTCTCCATCTTTTACTTACTCTAGAAGAGTCGAGCAATTATATAAGTTTTTTGTTTTAACTGTAACTTTTCTTTTCCGATTGAAGCGACGCTTCTCCTAACTCAAGCCACGAGCTTCCAGTTTTTACTCCGCCTTAGACTTCATAGGTAACTCTTAGAGCGATGCTAAGGAAGAAGGTTTTAAACGATATAGATTTATGACTTAATGAGGATTAGGAAGCTTTTTAATAAATTTGAACCTGCAAAAACTAAAGCTAAATAAGTCTGCCTAATGTCAGCAAAGCTTAAACCGAAAGAGCTTTGAGATTTAGAGTCCTGTACTATTCTTTGTAACGAAAACTTATACTGGTATGTGAAAGTAATATTTTTCCAAAAATAGAAAGCTGGAGATTTGTTTATATCTTCTTATTACAAAGTCAAGAGCACGAAATGGTAAAGTTAACTATTAACGAAAAAGAAGTTGAGGTCCCAGAAGGGTTCACAATACTTCAGGCTGCGAGAAAAGCTGGAATAGACATTCCTACTCTATGCAGCCTTGAGCCACTAACCAATGTAGCAGTCTGCAGACTATGTTTAGTAGAAGTAAAAGGAGCAAGAGCTTTAGTTCCTTCCTGCGCAACTCCAGTCGCTGAGGGAATGGTTGTTAGAACTAATACAGATAGAGTTTTGAATGCAATCGAACAAAATCTTGAATTCATTGCAAGTGAACATGATTTTGATTGCCAGAATTGTCCAAGGAATGGGAATTGTGAACTACAAATTTTAGCTTATAGGTTCAACTTAGATAGGCTAATTACACAACATCATACAAGAAACTTAGAGCCCGATACTTCAAGTCCTGCAATAAAATTGAACTACAACAGGTGCGTTCTTTGCTCAAGGTGCATAAGAACTTGCGCTGAAATCCAAACAGTTTATGCTTTAGATTATGCCTTTAGAGGTTATGATACCGTTGTTACAACACCTTTTAACGAAGGATTAGGCAATTCCTCCTGTGTTTCTTGTGGACTTTGTACACTTAACTGCCCAGTTGGTGCTTTAACGGAAAAAGTAGAAGAAGATGAAGTTATTAGCAAAATATCTTCAGGAACAGACTACGAATTAGTGGCAGATGATGTTGCAAGGTTAGCACTTCCAGAAGAATTTTGGTATGCACCAGGAAGCTTTAAAGAAATCTCAGAAGAAGAGATCAAAAACTTAGGATTTAAAAAAATTATGAGTGGTTCTTTCTTTACTGGATTATCTATAGTTGCTGAAGCTCAGGAAGTTTTAAGAAGACTTGGAAGTAGTTCGGTAAGACCAATTATATCTCCAGCATGTCCTGCTGCATCTGAATTTATAGAAAAGTTCTTCCCAGAGTTTAAAGAAAACATAATTAAAGTTCCTTCTCAACTTCAATTACTTATAAAAGTTGAAGAGGAAGAAAACATTGTAATGCTTTCTCAATGTATAGCTAAGAAGAAAGAAATCAAGTCAAAGAGTATTGATGTGGACTATGTTCTTTCAGTTAGAGAAATGGCAAGACTTATCAAGAAGAAAGGCGGAACTCCTGACTCGGTAGAAGTTGTTGATTTTAAAGATCCTTCTCCTGAGATATTAGACTACGTGAGTGGAGGAAGAACAGAACTGGTAATTAGAACACTTTCTAGTATAACGGGCCACAAACTAGAGGAAGACACTTTAGCTAATCTCAGAGACCCTACAAATAAAGTAAAGAGAATTTCTCTTAAGTTAGATAATCGAGAATTTAATTTTGTTGCAGTGAACACGCTTGGAGAACTGAGAAAAGTTCTAGAAGAAGTGAAGTCTGGAGAAAAGATCGATTACATTGAGGCAAGAGCATGCCCTGGTGGATGTATAGGTGGTGGAGGAATGCCCATACCCACGAATGAAGAAAAGAGACTAATTAGGTTGAAAGCAATCTACGATGCATACGATAAACTAAAATTAAAAGATCCTTGGAGATCTCCTGAGATTAGAGCCGCTTACCAGAAGTTAGTTGAAACAGTAAGAGAGAGGTGATGGAAATGGAGAAGAAAAGAGTTGCATTGTTTAGCTTAACTGACTGTCAAGGTTGCGAATTTGTAGTGCTACAGCTTGGAGAAAAGCTACTTGAAGTAGCAAAAGAAGTTGATTTTGCAAACTTTAGGTTAGCTTCAAGTAAGAAGGAAGATGGACCATTTTTCATTTCATTCGTTGATGGAGCAGTTACTTCAAGCGAAGAAGTTGAACACTTGAAATGGATAAGATCTAATTCAAAGTACTTGGTTGCTTTAGGTTCGTGCGCAACGATAGGGGGAGTAAACGCTTTAAAGAACTACTTTACCAATGTTAACTTTCCTAAAGAAGTTTATTCTAGAGATTTTGAATCCTTTGAGGCAAAGCCACTAAGTGAGTACGTGAAAGTTGATGTTTTGATACCAGGTTGCCCAATAAACCTAGAGGAATTTGCGTTTGTACTTAAGGCTCTTTTAGAAGATAAAGTTCCAAAGTTAAAACTAGCACCAGTGTGTGAAGATTGCAAGAAGAATGGTATTGAGTGCGTTACTAAAAAAGGAATGTTTTGCTTAGGACCTTATACAATAGGTGGTTGTGGAGCACCGTGTCCTGCTGCAGGTGTACCTTGCTTTGGATGCAGGGGACCATTGTTTAATCCAAACGTAGCAGATGCAGAAAAAGTACTAAGAGATAGGTTTATACATGGAGGTGTTTTGTTTACTGGACTAGGATGGGTTTTAGTTAAAGGTGAAAGCAAATGACAAGCGAGGAAAGAACAATTAAATTAGAATATATAACCAGGGTTGAAGGTCACGCAAATGTATACGTAAGGGTATCGGACAAAGAAGTAGAAGAAGTTAGAATGCAAGTTATTGAGACACCTAGATTTTTTGAAGCAATGTTAAAAGGTAGAAAGATCAAAGATGCACATACGATAGTTTCAAGGATATGCGGTATTTGTGATTTTTCACATACTTTGGCTTCAGTTGAGACGACAGAGAATGCTCTTGGCATGCAAGTAAGCGAACAAACAAAGTTACTAAGAAAGCTTGTGATGTATGGACAACATATTTACAGTCATGCTTTGCACTTATACTTGTTGTCCCTACCAGACTACCTTGGATTTCCAGACGCTATTCAGATGGCTTCAAAGTATCCTGAAGAAGTTAAAAGAGGAATGCGACTAAAGAAAGTTGGTAATGAAATTTCCAGGATAATAGGAGGAAGAGCAACTATGAGTATTTCAATTATTCCAGGAGGATTTTCGAGGTTACCAAGCAAAGAAGACCTAGAGAAAATAAATTCATTGCTAAAAGAAGGATTAGAAGACGCTAAAAAAACGTTAGAGCTCTTTGCATCTTTAGAGCCTCCAAAGCTATTCAGAGAAACGCCTTTTGCGGCAATAGACAGCAAAAAAGAAAATTATCCTTTAATACTAGGAGATGGCATTAAGACATCCGATGGAACTTACTTCAGCAAAGAAGAATTTGAGAAAAAGTATGTAGAACAGGCAAGAGACTACTCTTACGCTAAGTTTGGAACGATTGATTCAAAAGCACCCATGGTTGGAGCTCTCGCACGATTCAACGTTCATGGAGAAGAAAATCTAGCCTCTCCCACAAAAAGCTTACTTAAATCACTCTCGATTTCAAGCACGCTGACCAACAGATACGACAACAATTTAGCTCAAGCTATTGAATTAGTTGACTTCTTCTATAAAGCTCAAGAAATTACCGAACAACTTCTTTCAACAGGTATAAAAGAAGAGGAGCCTTTGCCACTTCTACCAAAAGAAGCTTCGGGAGTAGGAGTAGTTGAAGCACCAAGAGGAATTCTATACCATAGGTATTCACTCGATAAGGAAGGAAGAATTCAGAGTGCAAACATTGTTACACCAACAGCAATGAACGTATTTTCACTGGAACTTGATATAAAGCAACTCCTTTCAGAAAACTTAAACTTACCTGAGTCAAAAATGGTTGAACTTATAGAAAAACTAATCAGAGCATACGACCCTTGCTACTCTTGCTCAGCACATTTCCTAAAACTAAAAATAGAGAGGAAGTAGTGTACTTTTTTATCTAAATTTATTTTTAATTTTTAGGAAAGATACTCTGAAAAAGCTCTAACTTTTTTCGCTAGTTTTATAAAATTCATCTAGCTTCTTTTGAAGCCTTAAACTTCTAATTTCTTGGTACAGGTCTGAGATTGAGGCCTCTATAGTAGTTCGATTTACGTCAATCTTTCTCCTCAAACCAGGGGCTACAGACTCAGGTAAAGGAGTTTTCTGTAAGTTATTGTATATTTCTTGCATTGCATCCAACAAATCTTTTGCTTCTTCTATCTTTTGCTCCATTAAGTTGGATATAATTTCCCTTCTAAGTTCACCTATTAAGTCAGAGAGACCGAGTAAGAGAGATAAACTTGGAATTAGATTTATTTCCTTTACTATGCTTTTTGAATCTCCAGTAATTATTGAAAACAGAGCCAATGCTTCGAAAAACTCTTGATAAACTTGAACAGCATAACCCCAGTCAGTTAATTTGCTGTTACAGGTTAATTGATGAAATACTTTTGTCATAGCCTTTAGCTTCACGATTTCCTTACTAGCAAACTTTAGGTCCTTTCTATGAACAGAAGAAACAACTTCTCTTGAAGCTTTAATTATTTCATCTCCTAATTGAGTTACTTTTCTTTTTTCATCTTCTTTCTTCTTTAATTCCTTTAGAGCTCTATCTACTCTGCGACTTAAAAAAGTCAGAACTTTTTCTCTTTCAGACAATCCTCTTAGACCTATTTAATGGCTTCTTTGCCCATGAATATTTTCTTATCTTAGCACTTCTTCCAAAGCCACAAGCCGCACAGTAACCTTTTCTAACGTTGAAAGCATTCCTTCCACATCTAGGACAAATGGTATGAGTTTTCTTTTTATTCATTCTGCCGAAAGCAGTAGTGCCAGAGGTGCTTTTTCCCATATTCGTTTCACCTATTCAGAGGGAGAAACTAAGATTATGTTATCGCCCCTAACTATTATGAGACCAAGCTTCCTTCCATTCTCTTTGAATACTTCTTCTGCTTCGTCGAGCAGTAGGTTCATGTGTGCATCAAAGCCAAGTAATGTTCCTCTTATTCCACCACCCTCTTTGAGTCTGAGCATCACTTTCTTGCCGAGAGAGCGCTCTAGTGCTTGTAGTGCATGATCAGCAAACATTGTATGCCTCAGTGTTTCCAGCTTTTTGAAGGAATATAAATGTTTTGCTTTAGTCAAAAGTAATTTTTAGCATACTCTGTGTCGATCACCCAATTTTGGTACAACAACTCTTCCTGCAGCAAACCTGTTTAAGTAATTGTGCATACTTCTAAGCTTTGAAATTTCACCATGCACCAAGTAAATCATTTCTTGGCCAGTTAGCATCCTCCTTAAGAACGTTAAAAGCTGAGTTCTATCAGAATGCCCACTAAGGCCATCTATTCTATAAACTTTGCTATTTACACTAACTAAGGTTGGTCTTCCATCTTCATCTGCCATCTGAACCTCCTTAAGTCCAGACAAGACTCTTTGGCCTAAAGTCCCTTCTATTTGGTAGTTAACGAAAACAATAGAAGAGTTGGGATCTGGAGCTATTCGCTTAAAGTATTCTAGAACTGGGCCTCCTTCAAGCATCCCTGATGTAGAGAGTATTATAGATTTTCCCTGAGAAAGAATCTCTTCTCGACTATCTTGGTTCTTTACCGGAACCAAGTAATGAGAATCGAAAGGATTCTCGTCTTCTTCTACCATCAAAGAACTTAGCTCAGATGAAAGATACCTAGGAAATGCTGAATGTATCTTCGTAACTTCCATTATCATCCCATCGATGAAAATAGGCACTTCTTCTATCATTTTGTTTTCAATTGCTTTTAGCAAGATTAATATTACTTCTTGAGCGCGCCCAACTGCCAACGTTGGAATGAGAACCTTTCCTCCAGCTTTTAGCGTTTCGTTTACTATTCGTATTAGTGTATTTTCCATCTCACTTCTTGGAGGCATTAAATCGTTTTCTCCTCCATACGTGCACTCCATTATAAGAGCATTAAGTTTTTGTTTCTTATAAACTGCTGAATTCAAAAGTAAACTTTTACCCAACTTAAAGTCGCTTGTGTAAAGTACGTTACCTTCGTTTTCTCCTATGCTTAGGTGAACCATCGCAGACCCAAGAATGTGTCCAGAGTTATGAAGTGTTACTCTAACGTTTGGCGCAATATCTGTCGTTTGTCCATACTTTAGGATTATTGTTTGCTCAACTATCTCCTTTATATCTCTTAGTTCAAAGAAGGGAGTCCTTCCAGACTTTAAGTCTACGTTGTACAGATCTTCTAAAAGCAAAGCACTTAGATAAAGGGTTGGTTCTGTCATGTAGATTGGTCCCTTATAGCCATACTTTATCAAAAAAGGTAAAGCACCAACATGGTCAAGGTGAGCATGTGTTATTATAACGGCTTCTAGCTCGTTAATGTCTTTTATTTCATAATCAAACCTTGGAAAGAAGGTACTCCTAAGGGAGCTTCCAGGGTTTATGCCAGCGTCTATAAGTATTTTGCTTTCTTCTGTCGAAAGTAGCAAAGAAGAGCGCCCTACTTGTTCAACACCTCCTAGGAAGGAGATAAACGCAGTATTCAAATTAACTACACGTGGTCTGAAAATTCGGTCACCAGTTTTCATTAAGAAATTTTTTCTATCTTCAGAAGGCAAGGTAAGAACGTTTAACACTTGCAAAAATGATTTTGTATCAGGAATTGTTTTCTTTTCTACAACTAGCTTCCATCCAGTATTTTTAATTACTTCAAGGGCAAGTTGTTCATAGCTAGCTTGTATAAAATGAATTTTTCTAGCTATAACTATGGCTTCTCCAGAGTTGTGGTCAAATATTATTCTTTCTACTTCAGCCTCTCTTGGTATTATCTCTAGAATTTTTTCTTTTGCTACATCTTCTTCTTTCCTTAAAGAAGGATCTAACCTAATAGTGACTCTTCTTTTTATTGTTTTCGCTAAGTCTGCAGCATACTTTGTGTTCTTTATAACTAACTCAGGATTATCTGTAAAGATTACTATTGTTGGACCTTCTATCTTTATTTTAACTTGGCCAAATTCAGACCATATTTTCTCAACAACTTCCTTTCTTATTTGATCGAGCGAAGAAGTCAACTTACACGCTTTACCGCCTTTAAAACTTCGTTCTTTTCATTCTCTTTTAGTTCATGATAGCCTTTCTCATTTATTATAGCAACGTCAAAGTCATTCCCAGTTGCGGTATCTCTGCTCATAGCCGTTAGTATAGCTTCTACTGCAACCTCAATAGCTTCCTTTTCGTTTGCCGTCTCTTTTTTCAGCCTTGACTCTAAGACGCCAAGGGCAACTGGAGATCCTGACCCTGTAGAAACAAAGCTTTCTTGAGTTACGCCACCATAGGGATCTATCTGAAATAAGCTTGGACCAAACATATCGTAACCTCCTATTATAGCTTGAATTGCTGGTGGTGACCTCCAAAGAGCGATCGAAGCAATGTTAGCTAATGCCTTTATTGTTATTTCGTATCCTCGTTCTAACTGAAACGCCCTAGCTTCGATTCGCAGTATGTCAACTAAGTTTTGTGCAAACGCTACACTTCCGGCTATAGTAATAGCAGAGTGGTCGCTAATCTGAAGAACTTTCTTCCCCTTTTTGTGGGCTACAAAGGTACTTCCTGCTATGACTCTAGTATCTGTTGAAAAAACAACACCTTTGTCATATACTAGTCCAACTGTTGTAGTTCCCCATTTCCCAGTGTTTTGCATTTCTTTAAAAATTGAGTTGTCTGAAACTGGATTATATTTTTTCAAATACAACTTCCAACACCTAACCTGCATCCTTAAGGCAAAGGATGAAACAAATAAATTTTTCTTTTTACTTTATATACGGAAAATGAGAGCAGAAGAGATAAGAGTGAAGCACAAAATAGAACTTCCAAAACTCATTCTAGCTGGAGAGGACGTAATCTCAAGTGTTGGAGAAGAGCTTAAAAGAATGGGGGTAAGAAGCGTACTAATAATAACAAGCAAGACGCCACACTCTTTATTTAAAGATAAGTTGGCTTCTTCTTTAAGTTCTGAAGGTATAAAATTTAAGTTTCTAGTTGATGTTTTTAAGACTCACAAAGAAACAGTTGAAAATTTTTCTTCGCATGAATTCTTAAAAGAAGCTGATGCCATTGTAGGTTTGGGAGGAGGTAAAGTCATAGACGTATCAAAGTTAATTGCTGAACAGAAATCAAAGAACTTTATCTCCATTCCTACTGTACCTTCTCATGATGGAATAGCAAGCCCACTTGTTTCACTTCCTGCTGAAGATAAGTGGTACTCTAGGTTCTCTAAGACACCATTGGCGGTCTTTGCAGACACAGAAATTCTCTCTAAGGCACCGCAGGTCTATATTTCAAGTGGCTTTGGAGACGTAATAGGAAAACTTACTGCTGTAAAGGATTGGAGGCTTGCACACCTACTAACAGGAGAGTACTACGGAGAGTATGCTGCTCAACAGGCAAAAGGTTGTGCAGATGGCATACTAAAGAAGTCTGAAGAGATAGGCGCAAAATCAAAAGAGGGAGTTCGAGCCCTAGTAGAAGCTTTAATTTCTTGTGGCATAGTAATAAGCATAGCAGGCTCAAGTAGGCCCTGTAGCGGCTCCGAGCATCTCTTTGCTCATGCTCTTGATTACGTTGCCAATTTTCCTTCGACGCATGGACTAGAAGTTGGAGTTGGAACGATAATGATGTCCTACTTACACGACATGGATTGGATGGAAATAAAAGAAAACTTAGAAAGAGCAAAGGCAGCAACAACAGCTAAAGAAATTGGTGTTAATGAAGAACAACTAGTAAAAGCACTTTCATTGGCCGCAAAAATTAGACCAGAAAGGTATACTATACTGGGAGAGAAAGGTTTAACAATAGAAGCTGCAGCCAACTTGGCTAAAGTAACAAAAGTGATAAAATCTTGAACGAAGAGGAGCTGTTCACATTACTTGATTCAGATGCGGCAACAATAGGAGAAACCTGGATTTACTTAGGAGAATCAGAGGAATGTAAGAGGTGCAACTTCAGACAGATTTGTCATAAGTCGTTAACACCTACTCAGAAATTTGTCGTTGTAGAGCAAAGGGATATGAAGTACTACTGTGAGCTGAGGGAAAAAGAGGTTAAACTTTTTAAAATAAAAAGACCAAACTTCAAGATAGCAGTTGAAAGTAGGCTTGCAAAAGTGGGTGCAATTGTAGAAGTGAGTTTAAACATTTGTAATTTCCGTGGTTGCCCGTATGAAGACCTTTGTGTGCCTCTAGAACTAACATCAAACCCACAAAAAATAAAAATTCTTGAAATTATAAAGAAATTTCCATGCCCAAAAGATTCAGAAAAAGTTCTTGCGCTTATTGAGGCTCAGCTTGTTTAGTCCCTTCAGACTTCTCTTCTTTCTTTTCTTCTTTTGGTTTTTCTTTTTCGTATGCTTCTATAAAAACTACTCTTTCTACTTTAGGAACATACTTTACTACGGAGGAGAAAAGAGTTCTCTTTATTAACTGCAAACCTTCTACGTAGAATATTTCCGGAGGAATCTTTATAGTAACTTCGCTATCAGACAAGTTTACCTCAAACTTACTTTCATCTATTCTGGGGAACCATCTGCCTAGAAGAGAAACTATTTTTTCTTTATCATCTTCTATTTTCTTTAAAATCTTAAATTTGTAAACTAAAGTTTTTCCAGCTAGTGGAGGGTTAAAGTCGATGGTCACTCTTCCAGAAGTTATTGCGCGTACTATACCAATCTTTCCGTCAACTTCGACGCTGGACCCAACTTTTATTTCTTCTACATTAACGTTTTTTTCAGCAAGCCTTTTAATCGAAAACACTTTGACCTTAGTTAAGTCTCTTTGACCATAACCTTCTTCTGGGGGTATTTCAACTTCTTTCTCCTGCCCAACTTCGTTTTCTCTTAAAGCTTTTTCAAACCCCTTTGTTACCTCATTAGAACCAATTATTATTAGCTCGGGCTTGTAAATTTCGCGTTCGTTAAAAATTCCGGCTTTTTTTGCCTCTTCTTCAGAAGTTGTATAGACAGTTTCTCCAGTATCCTTTACTTTTACCAAATAGTCAACTAAGAGGAACGTACCGTCTTCGTTCATGACTCTTTTTTGGTATTTTTGCGGGTATTTAAAAGTTTGAACTTTGACAAGCACCATTTATTTTATAAATTAGAGTCCTTCTGCGCAACACTGTCGCTAGAATTTAATGCCCTTATCCTTGCATCGCCTCCAATAGAAATTATAAATTCGTAAACGCTCCTAGGCACTAGTTCAGACCACTCTTCTCCATTTATTATTCTCCTTCTAATTTCCGTTCCAGAATAGATTTCCCTATTCAAGAGGGGCACGGGTTTTACGACGTAGCCCTCTTCTTGGAACAAAACCCTTGTTAGAGCATCGTTAGTATAAACCACATAAAAATAAGGGACACTTTTTTTCACATGAGTAACCCATGAAGGATGAAAAGAAGTATCAGGAACGCTTGAAATGAGATATCTTTTTCTGTCTATTTTCTCATCATCCAGTGCAAGGAGGATCATCTGAATTCTTTCTCCAAGAGTAAATGGATTTCTTATTTCATGACTACTTAAAGAGCTTCCTATTAGTATTATGAGTTTTTCTTCTTCTTCAAGTATTCTTTTAACGGCATAGAGGTGCCCTTTATGAAAAGGCTGAAATCTCCCAACATAAAGCGCCCAAGACATTACTTTCATCACTTATACTCTTAGCTTACATTTAAAAAAATTCTTTTTACTTAATGAACCTAAAATAAGGCAACGAAAATGATTACTGTCGACGGCTCTTATGGTGAAGGAGGAGGGCAGATCCTTAGAATTACGCTCGCTCTTTCGGCAATACTTGGGATACCAGTAAGAATAGAAAAGATAAGATCAAAACGAGATAACCCTGGAATAAGGCCTCAGCACTTAGCAGCAATACAAGCAGTTTCTGCGATTGCAAATGCAAAAATTTCTGGAGCTAGTGTGGGTTCATCTACAATAGAGTTTATTCCAGGAAAAGTTGAAGGTGGAGAATTTAACTTTAATGTAGGAACAGCAGGAAGCATAACATTAGTACTACAGACGATTATCCCACTTGCCTTAGTTACAAAATCAAAGATCTACGGAAAGATTACAGGAGGTACAGAAGTAAAGTGGAGCCCAACATTTGATTATTTTAATAAAGTTTTTGTTAAGGGGTTACAAAAGATGGGTATTCGTGCTTTTCTAGAACTAGAAAGAAGCGGCTACTATCCAGAAGGAGGGGGAGTTGTAAAGTATGAAATATACCCTTGTAGCAGACCAAATGGACTAACTATTGTTCACATGCCAGAGAACTTGGAAGTTGAAGGAATAAGTAGATGTAGCCATCTACCAGAGGATGTTGCGAAAAGGCAGGCAGACTCTGCAAGAAGAACTCTAGAAAACTATGGAATCAGAGTCTCAAAAATTGAAACAACAGTGAGCGCAAAGCCCTTAGGCAAGGGAAGTTCGATTACACTTTGGCTTACAAACGAAGATACTCTAGTTGGAGGCGATTCGATTGGAGAAAGAGGGAAACGTGCTGAAGAAGTTGGAAAGGAAGCAGCAGACAAAATAATTTCGTGCATAAGTAAGAAAGCGCCAATTGATGAACATGCTGCAGACATGATTTTCCCGTATCTTGTATTTGCTGGAGAAGAATCAAGAATTGCAATTCCCAAAGTTTCCTCTCACCTAGAAACAGAAATTTTTGTAGCAAAGCACTTCAAAAGTTTTGAGTTTGGTTTTTCTGGTTCTAACCCTATAATTTTTTACGTAAAGCCGTAGCTAAAAGGGTTCGAGCTACGTAGTCTTTTTGACTTACATAGCTCTTGAGATTCATCGTCCTTATCCACTGTCAGGGTAAACGCACTCTAAGTTTGAAGCTCTTCGATGAATTTATGAAAAACTTATAGAAAGCTACGACCTAAAGGTTTTTTACGGTGCTTCAACTTATTGTTTTTAGTTCTACCTAAGTCTATCTGCTTTGAAACTGCTTACTATAGCTGTAGAGCTTAGAGTTTCTAAACCTTAAGAAAAGAGAAAACATTTATTTACCTGTTCTACTTAACTTAAAACCCAATAATGTCTGAGATAAGTTTTCCTGGTGCTACAGCTGTTGGACTTGTCTATAAGGATGGAGTCATTCTAGCTGCTGATAGAAGAGCATCTTATGGAACTTTCGTTATGAGTAAAAATGCAAGAAAAGTCTTCAGAATAACAGACAAAATAGGAATAGCATCTGCAGGCTTGTTTTCTGACATTCAAACGATAGTGAGAGAAGCAAAATACCATGCGAACATGTTCAAATTAGAAACACATAGAGAGATGAATGCAAGAGCTTTAGCAAAATTAATTTCGGTTTTCCTTTTCTCAAGTAGGTTAGCACCACTTTTAACGCAAAGCATAATAGGAGGGTTCTCCAATGGAAAAAGAGAGATACTCGTACTGGATGCTTTGGGTTCTATAATTGAAGATGTTTACATAGCAGTTGGTTCAAGTGCTGAGCTTGTAACTGGAGTGCTAGAGTCAGCCTACAGAGAAGACTTGAGCATTGATGAGTCTAGAGAAATAATCAAGAAAGCCATTAAGGCAGCTTTAGAAAGAGACTCTTCATCTGGAAATGGAATAGACCTGCTTTTTATTACAAAAGACAAAACTTGGGAAGAATTCATGCCAACTTAAGAACGACGCTTTAATATCTTTCGCATTGAAAGCTAAGTTTTTCCTTTTGAATAAAGTAAAAGTCTTCTTGGTTAAACTAATTTTCTTTGCTTCTATTGCTAGGACCAAAGTATAGATTTGATTCTCAAGATTCCTAACAACTTTCATCAACCAGCGCAGTAAGACTCTGTTTTAGTCATGGAGTAAGTTACTCTGAGGGAAGTTATAAAACACAAATAAAATAATAAAGTTAGCGCTTCAAGTAAAAAAGTTACTCACACTGTTCGAAGTATATTTTATATTATAAATGAAATGTCTAAATTTTAGGTAGCAAAAGAATAAAAAGAACCTTCCTTTAAAGTAAGGAATGGAAGATTGGAGGAGAAATAAAAGCATATGAGTGAAAAACCAATTGTTGTACCCGGAGAAATATTAACTTCGGGTTATTATAGAGCGGGAGAAAATACAATAAAGTTGGATAACTCAATAATTGCAACAAAGGTAGGAATACCTCAGACTAAAGGAAATACTGTGAGAGTTATAGCTCTAAAAAGTTTCTATGTACCAAAGATTCACGACTTAGTAATAGGTATAGTTAGCGAAGTGTACTACAACATGTGGAAAGTCAACATTTTTTCTCCTTATGTTGCAGTACTCCCAGCTGTAGATGTTTTTGGTAGAAGATTTGACCCCACGAAGGACAATACCTTGAAGAAAATGGGCATAGGAACAGTCTTAAAGGCAAGGATAACACTCTTCGATAGAACACAGGATCCGGTAATAACAATTAGAGGAGAAGGACTAGGAATTATAGAGAAAGGTTTTATAACATCTGTAAATCCATCAAAAATTGCTAAGCTTATCGGTAAAAAGGGAAGTATGTTGCAAAAGATAGAGCAACTCACAGACACAAAAATTACAGTTGGGCAGAATGGAATAATATTGATCGAAACGCAAAGTATCAGAGCAAAGGACAAAGTTATTAAGGCGATTAGGTTAATCGAAAGAGAGGCGCACTTACCCGATTTAGCAGATAGGGTTACGGAAATTTTAAAGGAGGATGGAGAAAATGAGCACGAAAAGGCAACTGATCAATGAACAAGGTATAAGAACAGATGGAAGAGGAGTAGACGACCTTAGACCAATAAAGATAACTTTAGGTTACTTAACGCACGCGAACGGTTCGGTTTTGTACGAACAGGGAAAAAATAAAATCTTAGCCGCAGTTTTTGGGCCTAGTGAAGTTCACCCAAAGCACACAGAGCTTCCAGATAGAGCAATACTAAGAGTGAGGTACAGAATGGCCCCCTTTTCAACTGAAGAAAGAAAATCACCAGCACCAACCAGAAGAGAAATTGAGCTTTCAATGGTGATTAGAAATGCTCTAGAATCTGTAGTGTTGACAGAGTTATTTCCAAGAACAGTAATAGACATATTTGTTGAAGTACTACAGGCAGATGCTGGCACTAGAGTAGCAGGAGTTACTGCAGCAGCATTAGCCCTTGCAGATGCTGGAATTCCAATGAGAGGAATAACTGCAGGTTGCGCTGTAGGAAAAGTAGACGGAAAAATTGTTTGTGATCTAAATGATATTGAAGATAAAGAAGGGGAGGCAGATATGCCTGTTGCATATATTCCTACATTAAATAAGATATCATTGCTACAAATGGATGGATTAATGACTCAAGAAGAATTTAAGCAAGCACTTTCAAAAGCAATAAATAGCGCGATGAAAGTTTACCAACTGCAAGTAAATGCGTTAAAGACAAAGTACATTAAGAGAGAAGAGGTGAAAAAGTAGTTGTCCATAACAAGAGAAAAACCTGTTGTATCAAAAATTCTTCAAAAAGAGATGCTTGAGTTACTATCTAATGGAGTAAGGATAGATAAAAGGAAGTTAGACGAATACAGAAAAATAAGCTACCAAACAGGGATAATTGAAAAAGCAGATGGATCAGCACTACTTAGCTTAGGTGAAACCATGGTTCTCGTTGGAGTAAAGGTTGAACTAGGACAACCTTTTGGAGATACTCCGGACCAAGGAGTTTTGGTTGTTAACGCAGAACTTCTTCCCCTAGCCTCGCAAACTTTTGAGCCGGGACCACCTGATGAGAGAGCAATAGCTTTGGCAAGATATGTTGACAGAAGCATAAGAGAATCGAACATGGTCGACCTAAAGTCGCTGGTAATAGTTCCTGGAAAGGTTTGCTACGTAGTTTACGTAGATGTATATGTACTGGATTATGGAGGAAACTTAATAGATGCATCAGTTCTTGCAGCTGCAAAAGCTCTAGAAAATACAAAAATTAGAAAGTATAAAGTAGACGAAAATGGAAAGCTTACGGAAACTGAAAACGTTGAAAATCTAAAACTAAACGATTTTCCAATTTCCGTAACCTTTGGAATAATAAATAATAAATATTTTGTGGATCCAAACTTAGAAGAAGAACAAACCTGTGATACTTTTCTAACTTTTACTTATACGCAGACTGGAAATATATGCGCAGTTATGAAGAATGAACAGGGCTTAATTTCACCTGCGCAAGTAATTGAAATGATGGAACTTGGATGGAAGAAAGCGAAAGAAATAAGTAGTCTTATGTTGGGAGGACAGAAAGGAAATGACCAAGAAAATATCGGGAATGCTGGGAGCTAAGTATGGATTTACTTTAAGGAGAAGGTATGCAGAAGTTATTCTTAGAAGGAGGGCAAAATACTATTGCCCAAAGTGCCAAACAGGAGTTTTGAAAAGAGTTAGTGTGGGCATTTGGCAGTGCAGAAAGTGCGGCTACAAGTTTGCAGGAGGCGCCTACGAACCTTTTACTAAAACAGGAAGGGCAACTTTCAGAATTTCCAAAGTAGCATAGGAAAAAATATAGTTTTAATATTAAACTTATAAACTCTTTTTCTATAGAGAGGAAAACGTAATGAGTACCCCAGAACAAGCTCAAGACAAGCTTCTAAGGCTACAAGACATGCAAGAAAAAATAGAAAGCTTTAGGATTCAGATAGAGAGGATAAAAAACGAACTTGAAGAGCTAGAAAGGGCAATTGAAGCCTTAACTTCGGAGGAACAGAAGGAAGTTTACCAATTCCTGGGAAAAATAATGATAAAGAGAGAGAAAGATGCAATCCTAACAGAGTTAAAAGAAAGACAAGAATTCTTAAAGTTGAGACAGTCTGGTTTACAGAAGCAACTTGAAAAACTAGAAGAAAAAGCCAAAGAGCTAGAAAATGAAATAAGAGAGACAATAAGATGAGCTAGCCATCTTAAAAAGGGAGGCTTTAGCATAAGCTAGGGCTTTTCGTTTTAGTATCAACTGATGTCGGGGTTCATAGCTCCTCGTCTATGAGCCTAAGCTATGCTAACGCATTAAAGCCTCTGCCGCACTTCTTCTACAGGCGTAAACTTTCCTAAAAATTTGGACTCTTTTTGCATTGCTCTTTGCGGATTCTTTCTTTAAAGAAATTTAACGTAAGAAATAAAACCAAGCAAGAAGGTCTCACGCGAGAGAATAAAAGAAAAAAATGAGTACTGAAGAAAGCAGAAAAACGATAATAAGAATAAGGAACCTAAGTTTTAAGTATAAAAATGCTGAGAAAAACGTACTAGATACTATAAACTTTGAGGTAAAAGAAGGAGAGTTTGTTCTAATTACTGGACCTTCGGGCAGTGGTAAATCAACGCTAGCAAGGATACTTACAGGACTGATACCAAACAGCTACCCCGGTGAGCTTAGCGGAGAAATCTCAATAATGGGTTTTGATCCTAGAAGAAATAAGATCTATGAAATTGCTCAAAACGTTGGATTGGTTCTTCAAAATCCTGAAAATCAGTTGTTTGCGCTTACAGTTGAAGATGACATTGCCTTTGGACCAGAAAATCTTGGTCTTGAAAGAAAAGAAATAAAGGAAAGAGTAGAATGGAGCTTAAGTGTTGTAGACCTTCAAAAAGAAAGACATAAAGCACCTTTTGAGCTATCTGGAGGCCTTCAGCAGAAAGCAGCAATAGCAGCTGTCCTGGCAATGAAACCAAAAATTCTAATACTTGATGAACCAACTTCTTATTTAGATACATTATCAGCAATCAAATTCGCTTACTTTTTGAACGAGTTAAAAAGGGAGCTAAACTTGACAATCATTTTAATAGAACAAAAGATAGATTTATTCTTCAAATTTTTAAGTAGAATTGTGGTTATGAATGAAGGAAAAATTTTAATTGATGATGAACCTGATGTCGTTATGAACTTTTGTATAAGAAATAAAATCCCAATAAATATACCGCTCCAACTCTTAATAATAAGGACTCTAGGAGAAACTTATGACGGAAAAAAGCTTTATGACTATCAAGTTGACGATTACAAAATGCTTTTTGAAAAAATAATTAACGACAGGTGAATAGCCCTATGGCTAAGATCTCAATAGAAGACGTTAGCTTCTCGTACGAACAAGATAAGAAGAACAACTTTGTGTTGAAGGACGTAAGCTATTCTATTTTACCTGGTGATTCAGTACTACTTTTGGGGCCAAACGGCTCTGGTAAGACAACTTTACTGAAGTTAATTATGGGGTTACTAAAGCCAACGAAAGGAAAAATTAGGATCGATGACGTCGACACCAGCAAAGCAAGTGTCTTTGAAATTTCAAAAAAGGTAAGTATGATATTTCAAAACCCTGAGAAACAATTCTTTGCTGAAACTGTAAGAGAAGAGCTTTCATTTGGATTAAAGAATCGAGGACTAAGAGAAGAAGAAATAAAAAAGAAGGTTGAAGAAGTGGCGAAAAAATTTGGGTTGTTTGAGTACCTTGATAAAAGTCCGTTTGATTTGAGCGGCGGCGAAAAAAGAAGACTATCTATAGCAAGTATCATAATATTGGATCCAGAAGTTTTAATAGTTGACGAACCTACAGCAGGTCTCGACTTTCAATACAGGAACTTGATGATAAGCATCATAAGAGGATTCTTAGAAACAAGAAATAAGTCGCTAGTAGTTGCTACACATGATATTGACTTTGGACTAAGAATAGCGAATAAGGCAGCAGTAATAAACGAAGGAAAACTTGTATGGAGTGGTGACGTAGTAAGTTTGCTTAGAGAAGAGGAAATTTTTTCTAAAGGTATTCTAGCTCATACGTTCACGTCGAGCCTAATATCAAGAGTCATTTCTCAGAGCAATGTGGACTTTCAAAAAGTAGTAAAAGTCTTGGAAGAACTAACGGAGGGGTTAATGTAAGCATGGCAATGAATTTCGTAAAAGCGTACCAATTTTCAAGAAAGGAAACAACCATACATGCCTTAGATCCTAGAGTTAAGTTGTTTGTCTCAGTAGGAGTTGCAATCATTGGCATAATAACTTTGGATCCAATTGAAATTGCATTTCTAACGGTAATTCAAATTATAATTCTAGCACTGAGCAAGTCTATGAAACTTTGGCTTAGATCTCTTAAAGCATTAACGTTTTTCATACTCCTAATTGCAGTGAGTCAGTACTTAACTACACAAAGTCTAATTCAAGCTATAATTTTTTCGGCTCGTTTTATCTTGATAACCTCGGCAACTTCGTGGTTCTTCTACACAACTTCTCCTGAAGATCTTGGAAGAGCACTTGAACAAATGGGTGTTCCCTCAGATTTTTCTCTCGCATTCACGCTTTCAATGCGATTCATTCCAGTAATTGCAAACGAATTCCAAGATGTATACGATGCCCAAAGAGTTAGAGGCTTAAATTTAGAAAAAGGGAACTTACTCGAAAGAACGAAAGCTTTTCTTCCTATACTTATTCCATTGTTTGTTGAAGTTATAAGAAGAACATATGAAATTTCTGATGCCTTAGAGTTAAGAGGTTATGGGTTTAAAGAAAAAAGAAGTCATTGGAAGGAGCTAAAGCTTACTACCAACGATTACATATTTTTAGCTTTCTTCTTACTAACAATTGCAATCATAGTTTTGCATAGACTTTGCTATCCTTTAGTTTAGAACTAAGATTTTACTGCGAAATGAAGAAAAATAAATTTAAAAAGGTGTTTAGCATAGGTAGTTCATGGATGCTAAAGAAATAGCAAAGTATCTTCTAAGAAAAATAAATGAAAACATTGAAAGCGGTGTTCAAGAAGAGCAGCTGGAGGAGTTTGTAAAAATACTTATTGAAGCATACAAAAACAAGAAAATAATAGGTGTTGTAGGAGCAGGAAGGAGTGGCCTTGTTGCGAAGAGTTTTGCTATGAGACTTATGCACTTAGGATTTAATGTCTTCGTAATAGGAGAAACAATAACTCCATCCTTAAAGAGCGGAGATGTTCTGTTGGCTGTTTCTGGCTCAGGAGAAACAACTTTTACAGTTAGCGCAGCTAGCGTTGCAAAGAGAATAGGAGCAAAAGTGATATCACTAACCTCTTACCCAAATTCAAGGCTTGGAGAGTTGTCTGATGTTAAAGTGGTTGTACCAGGAAGAGTAGCAAAGGCAAGTGATGATGACTACTTCTCTAGGCAACTCTTAGGAATCCATGAACCTCTTGCACCACTTGGAACTTTGTTTGAACTTTCAACAGGAGTACTTCTAGACGCAGTCGTGGTAGAGCTCATGGAAGTCTTAAACATAAAAGAAAGGGATATGATGGAAAAACATGCAACTATAGAATAAAGCACTACCTTGAAGCTTCAGCGTGTTTCTCAAGTTCTTGTCTTTTTGCGATAGCATAACTTTTTGGATTGTTTTCTGAAGCAGCTATTATTTCGTCTGCCAATGCTTCATGAAAAGGTCGGGGAGACTTAAATGAGTTATTCCTTGCACCAGTTACTATGTTTCTTAGTGCAAGGTCAACCCTTCTCGTAGGAGAGATATCTACTGATTGGTAGTAAAGAATGCCACCGTATGAAATTCTTGTTGTATCTTCTCTTGGAGCAGCATTTTCAATTGCCTTAACTAAAACCAGGATTGGATTTTTCCCAGTCTTATGATGAATTAACTCAAATGCAGTTTTTACAGCGTTAATTGCCTTATATTTTTTGCCTCCAGCCTTTGGAGTTAGAGCAATATGATTAACCAACCTTTCAACTATGTTTACTTTATTCTTAGCAAACTTCCAGTGTTCATGCCTACCTGCAGAATGTGGAACAAATACAGGCTTTACTGAAATCGCAACTTGTAAGCTTTTTGCGTAAACTTCTACGCCTTCAAAATCATACTTATCGAATAGCTTAATCTTCGCTTCTTCTGTTGACATGGCTCTCACTTCCTTGGTTTCTGTTTCTTACCAGTTAACAACGCATCTAAAGAGATGCCGTTTACTGCTATTACTTTGTACCTAACACCTGGTAAGTCTCCCATAGACCTTCCTCCTGAACCTCCGATTCCAGCTATTAGCACTTCATCTCTTTCATCTATGAAGTTTAGCGCACCATCCTTAGGCACAAAAGCAGTTACCTCCTTATTGTTTTTTATAAGCTGAACCCTTACACACTTCCTAACTGCACTGTTTGGTTGCTTGCTCTCAATACCTACTTTCTCCAGTACAATGCCTCTTGCCATCGGAGCTCCTTCCAATGGGTCATATTTCTTCTTAAGCTTTAAGACTCTACGAGTATAATACTTATCGCTCCATAGGAATTTCTTTCTCTTTAACCTCAACTTTCTTGCTGCAAATTCTCCTAAAGCTCCCTTTGACATCGCAGGAACACAGCTAGAAGACGCTTATTAACTTTTGCTCAACCAAAGATTCAGCTTTATTCCTGAAGCATGCCTTTGAAAACTTAAACCTAGGCAACCCTAACAAGGTCTAAAGAAAAGTATTTTCTTGCTAAGAATGAAGCCCTTCTAACGTTTACTCCAGCTATGCCTATTGCTTTTCCCTTCTCAGATTCGTCAACTTTTACAAAAGCAACTTTTCTACCATCCGTTTGAGACTCTAGAAGAACTTCCAGCACCTTAACTTTAGGAAAAAGCCCCGCTATGAACTCTTCAGCAACTTCAGAATAAGGGTAGACTAATATTTTCTTTTTTAAAATTTTAGACAGCTTCAGTAGCGGCTTAGTTGGATTTACTTTCACTATTACGAGGTCGTCTTTTGGAACTAAGAAAATTAATTCGTCGTTGTACTCAGTACAGTCAAGTGCCCTTGCACCGGTAAACTTCTCAAAAAGCATTAAGTATTGTAAAGTTTCTGAAGATAACTTTATTTTAGGCTGGTTCATTTCTTTATCAGAGCTTCTAAGTTGGACTGACCAAAATCTTCAAAAGCCAATGTTGAAACTGGGAATGGCTTTTCACAAAGCCTACCAATTTCAAGAGGCCCCATCTCCAGTAGAACGAGGGGAGTTTTAGCTTGCTTAGCTAGCTGTGTAAGTTCAATTATTTTTTCGTTATCGAAAGACTTACTACAAAACACGGCCTTTAGTCTGCCCTTAAGCAACCGCTTTCTAACGCTCTCAAAGCCAAAGATAGGTTTTCCTGTTTTTACTGCCACTTTTATTGCCGATTCCAAGGTTGTTTCTCACTTTCTCTCAAAAGTTGTAAACTATTAAACATTTTCCTCTAATTTAGCTACTGGGTAAGTTAACAAAGATGTCGATTATTCCAGTACCAGCCTTTATTTCTTCTCCTGCAAGGACTCTTTCAGTCATGCCCTTCATGTAATCTGTTTCACCCATTATTGCGCCATCAACTAAAGTAGGCACAGTTCTTTCAAAGGCAGCTTTTGCTAAGATGCTAACCTTCTCTCCTGAAAGACCATGCCTTCCAATTTGTTTTAGTTTCCCACTTGCAGTCATCGCAGAAGCAACTAACGATATGTGTCTTATATCAACATCTAAACCTTGCTCTTCTAGAGTGCTCTTTATCTCTCTTATCAGAGCCGTTCTTGCCGCCTCTACTCCTAAGACTTCTTGAATTTCTATGATGTTGTTTGTATAGACTCTTGTTGGGTCTACTTCAGGAAGCTTGATTACTTCCATTAAGTTTGAACCTTCAGTCTTAATGACCCACTCATCGCCTTCTTTCTCAACTGAAGCTCTTGTAATTGATGGAACTCCAGAGATGGGAATTAGTTTTAGTTTTTCAACTGAAGCAGAAAAGTCTAAAGTACCTGTTTCCTTTTCTTCTTTCAACTTAACTAGGATTACGTTACTCCTTTTCTTCGAAAACTTTGGATTTTTAAACCCAGCCAAGTTTAACGCCTTAACAATGTCGTTCTTCTTTAACCCAGCCTCTTGAAGTGCCTCATCAGAAAGTACTATTAGTGCTAGGTTTCTAAGGTGAAGTACTCTAATTTCAGTTGATACAAACTCTAGAGTTTTATAAACCAGTCTTCTTGCAACTTTTAAGGCTTCTTCTCTAGACTTAGAGTACTCTGGCTTCAGGTAAATCTTCATTATAGGAGTTTTTGGAGTCCTGTGAACATCAAGGAGCTCTATTAATCTAGGCAACCCTAAAGTTACGTTTGCTTCTCTTACACCAGCGTAGTGGAATGTTCTAAGGGTCATTTGAGTTCCAGGTTCACCTATTGATTGAGCAGCAACGATACCAACACTTTCTCCAGGATCGGCTACTGTTTCTTCGTACTTCTTAGTGATTTCTATTACAACCTTTTCAACGTCTTCCTCAGCTATTCCGTACTTCTTTATTTCTCTTTTTAGCTTATCAACTAAAATTTTAGGTAGTAGCCTTGAGTATTTATCTAGTATAGAGTCTATTTTTTCGTCAGAAACTTCAGCTTTAGTTTTTAAATTTAAAGACTTAACTATTATGTTAAAGTAAACTTCAAGCGGAAAGATACCATGGAATGTCTTCGATGGATCTATTCCATCATCACCATACTTAAATTCAACTATGTTACCATAAGGGTCTCTTACTGTTCCATCGTACTCTACCTTTAGTGTTTCTAGAGCATGTATCAATCTCCTTTGTAGATAACCGCTTTGCTGAGTTCTAACTGCAGTATCAACAAGAGATTCTCTGCCACCCATAGCATGGTAGAAGAATTCTGTTGGTGTTAGACCAGTTAGGTAGCTTGACCTAATGAATCCCCTTGCTGTAGCTCCAAGGTCGCCTCTCCTGAAGTGAGGTAGAGGTCTACCAATATAACCTCTCGAAATTCTCTTTCCGTGAAGTGATTGAGGTCCAAGGGATGCGCATATATGACCTAAGTTTAAGTCTGAACCTCTAGCTCCCGTTCTTGTCATGATAACTGCATTGTTGTTCATTCCTAGAGAATTACTTGCAATTTCTCCTGTCTTAGTTCTTATTTCAGAGAGCTTATCCATTATGTAAGCTTCTAAAGAGTCTTCCTCGCTTTTTCCAGGTATTCTTTCAAGTTTTCCGCTTCTAAAATCTTCTATAATTTTATTAACTTCTGGTTCTGCAGTGTTAAGTAGCTCGTCTATTTCTTTTCTTGACTCTTCTGGTAAGAAAAGCTCGCTGTAAAGCATCGTAAACCCACGAAGCTGCAAGAATTTTATAACCATCCTAGAAAGAGACCTTAAGAAATTATGCGCAACGCCATTACCATATCTTAATATTAGTTCGTGTAGTATAGTTCCTGCTTTTTCAGAACCTATTGCTGCTTGGTCTATTACTCCTTTTTCGAGAATACCTTTTCTTATAACTATAAATCCTTCATTTGGACAATTATTTTCATCGCACTCCTTACAGTTTGCACAAACTTTTGCCTTTCCTTTGTACTCAAAATCCTTTGGTAAAAGCAGGCTAAACGCTTGCTTTCCACTCCAAAGAGGTTCTGGCTCTTTCACGGCCGGTTCTGGAAGCTCATCGTAAATTCCTGCAGCAGCCATGAGCAGTAGAAAATCTTTCTTCGTAAGATATGTATCCTTTCTTGTTAGAAGGTAAGCACCAGTTATTAGGTCTCTAAGAGCACCTATTATTGGAGCGCCATACCTTGGAGTTATAAAGTTCTTATTAACTTCTAAAAGCTCCTTAGTTTCAGCTACAGCTTCTGTGTTTTGAGGAACATGGAGATTCATCTCATCTCCATCAAAGTCTGCGTTGTACGGAGGACAAACTGAAGGATGAAGACGCATTGTTCTCCCGGGAAGAACTTTTACCCTATGACCCATCATAGAAATTCTGTGAAGAGAAGGCTGCCTGTTGAAAATTACATAATCACCGTCAATTAAGTGACGTTCTACGATATAGCCTTCAGAAATACTGTTTGCAAAGGCATTCAGATCTTTTACAAAGTCTAACTTTATTCTTGCACCGTCAGGTCTAATTACGTAAAGAGCACCAGGATACTTATTTGGTCCATTCTTCACAAGGTTAATGAGTCTCTCTCTATTAAATGAGTTAACTCTCTCTGGTACTGAAAGAGCCTTTGCAATAGCTTCTGGAACTCCAACTTCATCGATATCTAAGAAAGGATCTGGCGAAATCACAGTTCTAGCTGAAAAATCAACTCTCTTTCCTGAGAGGTTCTTCCTAAAGCGACCTTCTTTTCCCTTAAGCCTTTGAGTTAGTGTCTTTAGTACTTTACCAGTTCTATGTCTTGAGGGAGGAATTCCGCTTGCTTCATTATCTAGGTAAGTTGTAATATGATACTGCAGTAGATTTTCAAATTCTCCAAGAATTACAGGATTTGCGCCATTCTCTTTTCCTTCTTTTAATTTTTTAGCAGCTCTTATGATATCAACTAGCTTATGGGTTAGGTCGTCTTCAGAGCGTTCACCGCTTTCTAAAACTATTGAAGGCCTAACCTGAACTGGTGGGACCGGAAGAACTTCAAGAATCATCCACTCAGGCCTACTTGTTTCTGGATTAATTCCTAGAAGTTTTAGGTCCTCATCTGGAATCCTTTCAAACCGTTCTCTTATGGCAGAAGGATTTATCCTACTTGTTGCTTTCTCGGGAGTTATTTCATAAAATTCTGTTGGCTTTGACCATTTTATAACATACTGAGAAGCACCACAATGAGGACAGTTACTCATCCTCTTTGCTTCTCTAATTATTTGAGAATACAACCTTTCTGGAACAAAACCAAATTTTTCCTTGTACTCTTCAATTTGTTTCTTGTATTCTTCAATCCTATCCTGCGGAAGTAGTAGCCTACCACAAGAACGACAAGTGATTTGAAGAAGAGTATATATCTGCTTTGTGAATAAGTAGTTCACCATTGGCATTGGGAGTTCAATGTGTCCAAAGTGGCCTGGGCACCTAGATGGAGGATTACCACAAGTTTGACATCTTTGATTTGGTTCGATTGTGCCGAGTCTTAGGTCCATTACGCCGCCGGTAATTGGAGTTCCATCTTCATCGTAAACTTCATCGGTGAATATTTCAGCTGCAGAATACCTTCTTATGAAAGTTGGGTTAAGAACTCCAAAAACTATAGAATCTATCGATTTTGCTTCAAGTTCGGAGGTTGAGCTCATTTTCTTACACCCTCTCCTTAAGTCTTATCTTCGGAAATATTCCTAGGCTCATTATTTCTTGAAGCAAAAGCTTAAAGGCATAAGAAACGGTTACCGCACTTATTTTTGCATTCTTTCCACAAACCCTGCAAACATATTTTCTTTGCTTAGCGTCATAGTAAGCTAGGGAACCACAGTTATCACAAACGTACACAGTTGTTTTGTCAGATTCTTCTAGGAGCCTATCTTGAAGCAACCTTGCAGCACCATGACCCACTAAACAATCACGTTCCATCTCTCCAAACCTTAGTCCACCACCTCTTGCTCTTCCTTCAGTTGGCTGGTGCGTTAGCAAAGTAACTTGTCCTCTTGCTCTAGCATGTATTTTATCTTTTACCATGTGATGCAACCTCTGGTAATAAACAACACCGATAAACACCTTAGTGCGCAACAGCTCGCCAGTTTGACCGTTGATCATTACAAAATCACCGTAAGGATGAAAACCATGAGACTTCAAAATTTCATAAACTTGCTCTGGGTTTTCATGAACAAAAGAATCACCAAACATTTGCCTTCCCTTTAAAGCTCCAGCAATTCCAAAGAGAGACTCCAAGAAGTGCGCTACAGTCATCCTAGAAGGAATAGCATGTGGATTAATTAGAGCATCAGGCACCATTCCATCTTCTGTAAATGGCATGTCTTCTTGTGGAACTATCATCCCAACAACTCCCTTTTGGCCAGCTCTTGTTGCAAACTTGTCGCCCAACTCAGGAATTCTTGTATCCCTTATCCTTACCTTTATGATTTTGTTCTGCTCTTTATCTTCTGTTAACAGTATTTTGTCAACGTAGCCACTATGCGAGCTTTTAACTGCCACAGAAGTATCTCTCCTATACGATGGTTGACCCCAAACCTCTACCCTTTCTTCTAAAAATCTTGGAGGGCTAGTTCTTCCGATAATTATGTCGTTTCCAACAACATAAGTTTCAGGAGCAACTATTCCATCTTCATCTAACTTTACGTAAGCCTCTTCCCCCTTGTAGCCTCTAACGTCACTTTCTGGTTTTTGAATTCTATCTTTTTCTCCAACAGGATAAAGCTTTGCTTCTGCTTCGTATACAAAATAAGTTGCAGATCTACCAAGCCCTCTTTCAATTGAAGCTTTGTTTAAAACTAGGGCATCTTCCATATTGTAGGGGTTAGAAAGAACTGCAACAATAAAGTTTTGCCCTATTGGGTTTTTACTTAGTCCAATAATTTCAGAGGTAGTAGTTGTTGTTATTGGAATTTGAGGATAAAGTAAGTAGTGAGAAGTTGTAGAAAAGTTTAATGGCAATGAAGAAGTGGGATATCCAAGAGCTTGTTTTGCCATTGCTCCCTCGTATGTATTCCTTGGAGACTGATTGTGTTCAGCAAATGGGATTGTTGAACTTATTGCACCAAATATAGCTAGAGGTGAAATCTCAAGATGAGTTGTATGCTGATTTATATCATCAAGATTAACTGCTATTAAAGCATTTTCTTCTTCCTCAGCATCTAAGTATTCTATAACGCCTAAAGCTACGAGATCGTCAACTGTAAGTTCTCCAGACTTTAGTTTATCTATATGTTCAGGTTTAAGCCTTAGTTGACCTTCTTCTACAACTAGTAGTGGTCTTCTTACCCTTCCAGCATCAGTGTTTACTACAACCTCCACTTTTCTTTCTTTCTCCTTACCCCTCTTCCTTGTAGCACCACCATAGTTATGTCTATAAAAGCCAAAGTTTACCTGGTCTGAAATCTTACCTCTCCTTCTTAGGCGAATAAGTTCCTTAAATATTGAGCGTCCTTCCTGATGATAGCCAACTAGGGTACCGTTGACATAAATTTCAGCCCAGCTTTTTGTAATTTCCTCGTTTGCTTTTTCTACTGGAACCATACCAAGAGAATTTAAAATCTTTAGTACTTCTTCTGGATTAGACGTTGTAGAAACTTGACAGAGTAAGCTTAGGTTCTTAACTAGCCCACAGTTGCTGCCCTCAGGAGACTCAGCAGGATCAATTCTTCCCCACTGTGTAGGATGAAGATCTCTAGCTTCAAAGTTTGACTGACTTCTGCTTAAGGTTGATTGAAGCCTTCTGAGGTGGCTAACAGTTGAAAGGTAGTTTGTTCTATCTAAAAGCTGAGAAACCCCAACTAGGCGTCTACTCCAGTTCCCAGTGGCAATTGCATGATTAAGTAGGTCTGTTATGAGCCTTGTACTAACTAGGTTTCCAATGTGGCGAGGAGTGGTTCTTTTAATATCAGCTCTTTGAAGTTGATGCTTTAGGTCTCTAACCATCCTCCTGAAGCCTTGCCTAAAAAGTTCAGCAATCAATGGACCTGCAAACCTCAACCTTTTGTTTTTGTAGTGATCTTTGTCGTCGGGCTTTCTCCACCCTAGCTTAACGGCTATTGCTCTTTCCGCCATCTTACCAATAAAGTATGCTTTCTTAATTCTGTCAGTTGGCTCTCTGCCAATGTGAGGTAACAAAACTTTATCAATCAAGTACTCAGCTCTCCTTATTCTAACTTCTTTTGGCTGGCCGTATGCAGCTCTTCCACCAATGTAGTCTAGGGCAGACTCTGTATCAAGAAAAGAAGAAGCTTCGTCAAATGACTTCATTAGGTTTTCTTGAACTTCTACATATGGTGAAGTAATGTACGCTATATCTTTATCTGTAGAAACACCCAGTGCACGCATCAAGATCACAAATGGAATATCTTCACCTATACCTGGAAACCTAACTCTTATTAGTTGCTTTTGAGAATCAAACCTAACTTCAACCTTTGTTCTGTAACCAACTGTTGCTGAAAAAGTTCTTGAGATATATATTATTGAACTTCCAACCTTTTTCCTTTCTGTAAAGATTCTGTTTGTAGCAAAGTCTTCAACTCCAACTATTACCCTTTCTGAACCATTTATTATGAAGTATCCACCAGGGTCTCTAGGGTCTTCACCAACTTTTATCAGCTCTTCTGGAGAGAGGTTGTTTAGCCGGCATGCTGACGACTTTACCATTATAGGGAAGTCTCCTATCTTTATGGTTCCTTCCTGCATCAACTTTTCATTTTTATACTCGGAAAACTTTAGATTAATTGGAGCAGAATAAGTGAGGTTTCTTAGTCTCGCATCTATTGGATAAATAGAAGTTTGGGCTCCCGAAGCTTCAATAACAGAAGGTTGCTCCAAAGAAACTCCAGTAAAAACAATTCTATGCTTCAGGTCAGGTAAAGTTATGTTTATTTCTCCAACTTCCTGAACAATCTTATTTAAATCTGAAGCTAGAAGCTCGTTGTAGGAGTCTATGTGGTGCCGAGCTACTCCTACGTTCTTTACAAGTAGCTCGTATAAGTACTTTAAGTCTTCAGGTTTTACAGAATAAGGTTCCATCACTCAGAAATCACCAGCCTATAATAAACAGACTCTCCTGCCAATTCGCTCTTTCTAGTTATTTTGATTATGTCCCCAGGCTTAGCCCCTAGGGCTTTTACAGCGGGATCAGAATCAAGAATTTTAGGAAGATTTGAGGGCTTAATCTTGTATTTCTTTAATAAGTTAATCCTTTCTTCCTCTGAGAGCACCTCATACTTTGGAGATAGCTCATGGTTTAGAGGATTAAAGCTAACTTCGCTCTTCAACATTATAGGCCGGTTTTCTTCTATTTCAGTATTATATTAAGTTTTCTCAAGCAATGCTGAAGGGATCTTCCACGAGAAAATTGAGAGCTTTCTTGAGAAGTACGCTTAAGAAGCAGTAGCAAGAAAGAACTTTAATTTAAAAACAAAAATAAACATTTTTATCCCCATTTTCTTCCTTTTTGGGGGATTGTATGACGTAATAATTGGAGGAGCCGGACCAGCAGGAATATTTGCATCTCTAGAATTTATAAGACAAGCTAATGACAAAAAAGAACTTAAAGTATTGGTTTTAGATATGGGACCAGACGTAGAAAGAAGGTACTGTCCTTCAAGAGAATTACACAAAACATGCGTAAAGTGCCCAATTTGCACTTTGCAGAGTGGATGGGGAGGTGCTGGAACGTTTAGCGATGGAAAGATAACGTTAACTCCAAACGTAGGAGGTTGGCTGGCCGACCTTATTGGAAACGAAGAACTTACAAAACTACTAAAAGACGTTGACAACTACTTTTTAGAATTTGGAGCTCCAAGAGAAATATATGGAGACGATGAAAACAAGTTTGAGTACTGGGACAAGAAAGCAAGACTCTCAGACCTTAAGCTTGAGAAGAACATTCTAAGGCACATGGGTTCAGACATGAGCAAGCAGGTTCTTGTCAATATGAAGAACTTCGTCTCCAAGTACGTAGAGATTAGGCTAGGTACTAAGATTGAAGAAGTAGTAGTTGAAGGAAACAAAGTAAGAGGAGTGAGGCTAAAGTCTGGAGAAAAAATAAGCGCAAAAGCAGTTCTCTTAGCACCAGGCAGAATAGGTGCACAATGGCTAAGTTCGGAAGCTAAAAGACTGGGAATAAAGACAAACAGAAATCCAGTAGACCTAGGAGTAAGGGTTGAATTGCCCTACGAAGTTATGGCGCAGATAACTGATGACCTCTACGAACCAAAGTTAAAGTTTTTCTCAAAAACCTTTGACGACTACATAAGAACGTTCTGTGTTAACCCAAGAGGAGAAGTAATTTCAGAGTTTTATGAGGACGTTGTTACTGTAAATGGGCACAGCTTGAAGAATGGAACTTCTGGTAATACAAACTTCGCAATATTGGTAAGTACACACTTTACTGAGCCTTTTAACGACCCAATAGCTTTTGGAAAGTCTATCGCTAAGCTTGCGAACCTGATATCAAATGGTGTCATTGTTCAAAGGCTATCAGACCTCCTTCAAGGAAGAAGGAGCACAAAAGAAAGAATAAACAAAAGCATAACGGAACCTACCCTCAAGGATGCAACTCCTGGGGACCTCAGCTTCGTTCTACCTCATAGGATACTTACAGACATAATAGAGATGTTGAGAGCTTTAGATAAACTTACTCCAGGCGTCGTTTCACAAAACACTTTACTTTATGGCGTTGAAGCAAAATTTTATTCTTCTAGGATAGAGACAGACAAGCATCTACAAACAAACGTAAAAGGTCTCTTCGTAGCGGGAGATGGAGCGGGAATAACTAGAGGAATAGCTCAAGCTGCTGCTTCTGGAATGCACGCTGCTAGAAGCATAGCAGAACTATTGAACAATGAGGTTCTTGACTAAGCCTAAGTTATAACCGTCTAAAGTGGTAACATTCATTTCTTCTACGCTTATGTTAAGCTCTTTCAGAGCAGGCATTCTAAAACCTTCATTGCTGTTTACAGTTAGGTAACCTACGTACTTGTTAAAAGCAGGCATTATTATAACTCTTGGCTTTTTGTTCAAGCGTTCTAGCCACACTTGAGTTGTGTAGCTATAGCCAGAACTATCTGTTACCTTTACTACTGGATGAATATGGCCTAAGATTATGTACTCTTTGCTGAAGGCTTCCTTTGCTAGTCTTGTATGCCCATGAGAAATCCAAAAGCCATCAACTTCAAAACCTCTTACGCTGTGCACTTTTACTTTGCTTGGAAGAAGACCAAGAACGTCGCCATCGTGGTTTCCTGGAACTAAGTGAACTTCTTCTAGGTTTAGGAAAAGATTAATGAAGTTCCTAGTTACAACTAGAGACTCAAGTAAGCTTACGCCAGAAACTTTATGTTTTAGGTCTCCAGCAATGATTAGCTTCTCGAGCTTGTAAGTTTTGAGTAGGTTTAGCAATCTTTCTGAAAGCTCAGAGGATTTCTCAGGAACGTTTATTCCTTTTTCTCTTAGCTCCTTCTCGAAACCAATGTGAAGGTCTGAAACGACTAAGTATTCATTGTTCAGTATTAGGGCGGGCTCTTTAAATGTTTTTATCACTCCTTTTCTCATAATAGCACTAAAGAACTGAATGAGCAAAGAATTAAAGGATTTTGCTAGCCTCTGCGAAAAGATAAGGGAAAGGGGATACTTAACTAGCAACGACAAAGAAAAATTACAGAACATTTTTGGTGAAAGAGCAGAAAAGGCACTAGAACTTGTTTTTTTAAACAGAGTGAAGAAATACAAGTTCACTCCTTCAAACACAACTTTTTGGGTTGTCGTTGGAAAAACAAACGAGTACCTAGTAATTCCCGAAAGCAGGTTTTGCACGTGCGATGACTTTTTGTTCTCTTTCTTTAAAGGTGAGCAACCATTTTGTAGCCACTTAATAGCGCAGAAAATCGCTGAAGTTCTTGGAGAAGTAGAAGAAATAGAAGAGTCTGATGAGTACTACTTTCCTCTTATAGAAGAGTTCGTTAGCTTAAAGTAACCTTTCAGAGAAAAACTTTCTCAAGATAGCACATTAGCATAGCCACTACCACGTTAGTCGTTAAAACTTTGCCGTAAATAGAAATAACCTCGTCTGAAATTGCTAAGATCTCATCTCTTGGAGCTCCTTTTGCGTATGCACCAACTAAGAAAGCTACTGGAGCATTTGACTTCAATGAGGCTAAGTATTGCTCAAAGTTCACTTTCTTTCCGCGACTGCTAAGAAGGATAACCTTTCTTACTCTTAAGTTTCTAAGAACATCTTTTAGTGCTGAGTTTTTTACGAGAAGAATAGGTTCTCCTTCAGGGGGGACTTGGCCTAACTTGAGCAGCTGGGCAAACAAACTGGAAAAGTTAACGTAATTTCTAGGTGGTCTCCAAGAATCCTTAATAAATATAACTTTATCTTCTATAGTATGAAGAATAAGACCGACTTCTCCACTGGAATATGCTGGAAAGTCGCATACGTTCAATACTCCAACATGCGTAATGTCTGGCCTTCCTCTTTTTCCTAAATCATCTCGTCTTATTTTTCTGAAATGCTTTGAAATATCTAATAGTTCATCGTTGAAAAGTTCTAAGTTAGAGTCAAATAAAACGACCCAAGCCTTCTTGCTTTGCAATTCTTTCGTCGTTGGAAAC
>Ga0207433_10002092_pt1 | contig 41523 bp, 30 predicted proteins | sample YelNatPaOPGAMG01_FD_187559 | JGI IMG/M metagenome (GOLD analysis project Ga0207433, IMG submission 187559) | Hot spring thermophilic microbial communities from Obsidian Pool, Yellowstone National Park, USA - OP-RAMG-01 (SPAdes) (version 3) | ecosystem: Environmental > Aquatic > Thermal springs...
ACTCTCTTTACTACTACTCTTCGTAAGACTTTGTACCAGGGGAATATAAGCTGTAGTCTGAGGCTTGGGAGTAGCAGCAATCTCTGGCTTAGAGAGGGCTTGAGGTTGAGAAGGGGCTTGAGGAAGAGTAGCAGGATGAGAAGTAGAAGCAGCAGGAGGAGCAGAAGGAGATTGAAAAGTTAAGGGCGGAAATTGTCCTCTGCTACTTACTTGGTATTCTGTTTGCGGGGTAGCGATAGAAAGAATAGAGCTATATTCTGAATAATTGCCTGCCTTGTCTAAGGCTCTGAGGCGATAGCGATAGCTAGTATTAGCGGAAACAGTAGTATCATTGAAGTTGGTAGTGTTGCCCTGGACAAAGAAGAGTTTTTCAAAATTAGTACAGTTTTGGCCACTACAGCGTTCAAGTTGATAGCCAGCTATTCCTCCAGCGTCTGTTGAGGGCCGCCATGAAAGGGACACCAGGGAAGGAGAACTGGTTCTTCCTTCAAGTTCTGAAGGAGTTGTAGGGGGTGTTGAATCAGGAGTGCGATAGAGACGAAAGACGCCAAACTCAGGGAAGGTAGAAGGTTTGTTCCAAGTAGCCGGATCAAGACCGAAGGGAACAGCGCGACTGCGATTTATCATTCGTATCTTAAGAGGACCTCCTAAATAACTGCCACTATCAATATCATTAAAGTAGTCTTGGACATTGTGCAGTCTGTAAGAATCACCGGGCTTTAAGACTTTCTGAATTTCACTCTCAGGAATCTCTACCTCATTGGCTTTCTGCCAGTTGTAAATAACTACATTGGCTTGGTTGGGATCATAATCATTGGGAATGACAAAAGTCCAGATGCCTTGAGGAGTTTCACCCAGATATTGGCCGGTAAGATCATAGCCAAAGTCTTCCTGCCAGCGATGGGTACCAGCAGGGCAGTTTTGATAGTCAGGGACAGAGCCATTAAAGTAGAGGGTAGAACAGAGAGTTAAGAGGGAGCCGGCATAGGCTGTTAACTGGCTAGCCGGAGTAGGTGGTGTGCTATCGCCATTCTGAGCCGCGGTTACTGCCAAGAGATACTCTACAGAGGAATAAGGCGAAAGATTACCCGCGGCATCCTTGGCTCTTATTCGATACCTTTGGGTGGAGCCAGTCTCTGAAGAATGAGCACCAGTAGGGACGACAAAGGTGTTAGTGTTTGAGGTGCCAATCTGGGTAAAGTTTTCACAACTGTCTCCCTTGCATCTTTCAATTTGATACTCAACTACCCCTACATTATCACTACTGGGCTTCCAGACTAAAAGTAAGGTACTGGCATTAGCTGAAGCATAAAGCTCAGTAGGAGGAGAAGGTGGGGTAGTATCAACGCTAGTTAGGGTAGTAGCCGAAGCGATTTCAGAGTAATCAGAAAGGTTGCCTAGCAGATCTTTACTTCTTAAGCGATAGCGATAGAGGGTATTAGGAGAAAGATTATTATCAGTATAGTTGGTTTCTCTAGGGGGGATGCTGGCAATTTTTTCAAAGCTGCTGCAGTTTTCACCAGCGCAGCGCTCAAGCTGATACTCAGAGAGGGCAATGTTGTCCAAACCAGGAAACCAAGAGAGAGTAATACTTGAGGGAGGGTTGGCTTTGGCCGAAAGATATCTGGGAGGAAGCGGTGCTGTCTGGTCAGAAGAGGCAGCGTTTAAAGGAGGAATGGTGACAGTAATAATCTCTGAATAGCTAACATTGTAAGCGGCGTCATCAGTGCGTACTCGATAGCGATAGGTTGTCCCAGGATTTAGTCCCTGATCTAAGAGGGTTGTGGCAGAGTTGCTCAGCCTAGTTCCACCAACAATTGCTTTAAAATCAGTGCAATCTGCTCCCGTGCAGCGCTCTACTCTTTGTCTGATTAGTCCTAGATTATCACTACCTAACTGCCAAGAGAGTCTAACACTTCCTAAAGCAAAGCCTCGGCTCTTTGCGTAATGCTTATTGCCTTCAAACCGAAAGTCTGAAGGAGCGCTATAAGGCTGAATAGAGAAGAGGTTGTTAAGACGCAGATCTCTAAAGACATTATTTGTGAAGGTGACATTCTTTAAATACTGAGGCACTAGGGTGCTCATCGCATAATTGCCTTCAAAGACAATATCTTCATTAATGGCGTTGCTATAACCTAGATAGAAGACACCTCCATAGAAGAAGTTATCTTCTACTCTGAGGTTTTTTACCCTGGCTGAGCCACCCCAGGTATGACTGCCGCCAAAGGCAACATTTCTTTGCCAGATAGAGCTTACTAGGGAGCCGCCTTCGGCATAGAAATGGATGCCATAAGAGAGTGGGTGAATAATCAAATTATCCTTAAAGAGTTTGCTACCATAGAGATTCTGAGCATAGATGCTATGGCCATGCCATCTATCCGGGGCTTGCCAGCCATTATTAAAGATGATATTTCCATAAGCCTCACCGCCACCTGGTTCAGCAGCAGACCAAAAACCAATTCCCGAAGAGGTGTTATCGTAAATGATGAGGTTAATCAGTTTGTTCTGGGGGCCGTAAACATTAACCCCACCACCGATTGCCATATCAGTGGGATTATAGCCAGTGTCCTTAGTTACTCTCTTGGGATTAGAAGTAGTCACTTCAAAACCCTCATACCAGCTATATTTACTGTCAGCTTCTATGGCTAAGGTAGAGCCAAAATTACCTGAGGTCTGACCGGTATAACCATCTAAGATCACCCTTTCACCAGGCAGGGCTCTTACTCGGATAGGTGCACTCTCTGTGCCTTTAAGGTGGCTTCTAAACTGTCCCTTGTAGACACCTCCCAAGAGCCAGATAGTAGAACCGGGCTTTATTGCTGCCGGTTGATTTAAAGCTGTTTGAAGATCCCAAGGACGTTCTCTGCTGCCATCTCCTTGGGGACTGCCATTTGGTGCGACATAAAACTCTAAAGAACCAAGAGGAGCTGGAGAGGGTGTAATATCAGCAGTAACTAAAAAAAAGCGACCAACCAGATAGCCGCATATTAGAAAAATTAAGACACCCCCTAAAGCTATAACTAATTGCCACCTCCTTAGGAAATGCATTTTTAATTAGTCTAAAATAAAGAATACTGACTCTTAAATTTTTCGTCAACAACAAATTCTTTTTTGATAAGGAGCAGATGAATACTTTACATAATATTTGACTTTGCTAAGAGATAGTCGATTTCTAAAGGAGAAAGACCTAGTAACTGAGCGCAGGTTTTATCTACCTCATAAGCGTCTCTGCCAGCGATAATTTTTCTTAATGGTGGGGAACAAGGCACCCCTCTTATTTCGTGATGTAGTTGGCCTATGGAAGCATCAACGAGATTAAAATCAAAACTTATGTAGTTATTAAGATCAACAATAGCATCCATGACGCCCATTATATGGAGTTCGCTTTTATTCCACCAGCCGCCCCCAAAGAGACGATTGATGATGGCTGTGCGATTTAAATAGAAACCAAAGACGTTTTTTAAAGCCGCAGTCATTTTAGCCGCAGAATGCGATTTTAAAACCGGTAGATTAATAATAAAGCTTTCAAAGGTAATCTCAGGAAGAAGAACTTTTTTTAAAACTCTTGCTTGGGGATTTTTCTTAAGAACGCGTTTTTCTCTGTTTAAGTCCAAAAGCTTTATTCTGTATTGCTCTTTTAATTTTTCATAACCCAACTCAACAAAGGCTTTTTGTGTATCACAGCCACCCGACCCTTCGGCAACAATTATTTGAGCCTTGCTATTTTCTTGGCAAAACTTTATTACTTCTTCTACTAACTTTACAGAGGTGGTTACTGGAGGGGGCAGGTTGGTAGTTAGATTAGGTTTGATTAAAATCTGTTTTTTATCAGCAATAAGTTCTTTAAGCCCCATTTCTTGAAGCACAGAGGGGATGGATTCTTCATAGGAAGAAAAATCAAAAATTTTGGCTTTCATCTTTTCAATTTATTTATACCGTAGTCTTTCGGAAAATTCAAAAGTAAGGGGGACGATTCTCTTCTGCGTACGGTTATGGCTGTTTTCTTTCTTTGTTAACAGGGGGAATGATTCTCTAAAATAGTCTCAGTCTGGCAAAGATATTTGGGCAGTAAGTTTTCTTCAAATCAGTTCTCGTTTTGGGGCTGTCCTCTTTCAGAAATTGGAAAGTAGGAGATTTTTCTTCTAAAATAAAGGGGTAGTCGGGAAAGACTTTTTAGGATATTTAAAACCCTGATGAATGAAGAAGCATCTCAATAAGCCTTGGTGGGGATACTTTTGAAGGGTGATTTTGATACAGCCAGGGAGGTGATTCGGTTCTCAGGCACACTGGCTCTCTCTTTAAACCTTCTCTCCACTTGCGAGGAGGCTTTTAAGTCTTCTCTACCGATCAGTAAAAGAACCGCGGAGGCTATTCTAGACTTTGCCCGCAAAGAGGATGTTCTGCTAGATCCTTCCCCTCTCTGTCAGGAGGTTTTGGAGGATTCTTTGTCTAATAAGGATATGGTTGGTGTGGAGAGGGTTATCATTTTTGCAAAAGCTTATAATCTTCCTCTTAATTTAGCAGTCTTAGAAGAGCAAGGGATTGATCCTAAGCTTATTGACCTTAGATTAAGCTTGCTTACAACGAGCTTAGGCAATCTCGCTTTTGAAAAGATGAGCTATTCTCCTCTGATAAGTGATAGGCAATCCTTTGAGGCTTTAGAAGATTGTCCTGAGGGGCTGCTGGTAAAGATTAAAAATTATCTAAAAAGGCTTGATCCTGCGAAGAGCAATTACGAACACCTAATTTTGGCTCTTATTAAGCAGAGGGAGGAGGGAGGAAAAGAAAAGAGCCTGGCAGAAGAGCTGGCGCTGATTATCTGGAATGAATGTTCTGAGATGAACAGGGTTTTAGATGAAGTAGAGAGAATCAACGAAGGCAAGGTAGTGGTCATTGTGCCCAACAGAAAAGCAGGGTGGCCATTTGAATATCTTATAGAGGATTGGCAGACAGATGAGACAACCTTTATCTCGCCCACAGAGAAGGTCCTCTTTGAATTAGATGTGCTTCTAGAGTGTCAAAAAGACAACCTAGAAGCTGAGCTGGCTTTAATTAAGGTTGCCTTAAGGTATCTAAAAGAAGGCAGATTGAACTATTTCAAGCTCTTGCTGAAGGGTATTAAGGTACCAAGCAGCTATATAGGTGCTCCTTCTGGCTTTTTTACAGAACAGGATTTAGAGACCTCAAGGGAAAATAAGAAGTTGCTCGTTAAGATTTTGAGGAAATATCCTTCTCTCGCTTTTATCTTTATTGACGGCTCTCGTTATCCAAAGCCAAGCGGTCTTAACGGCGCAATGTTGACTGTTAAGAACTATTTCCATTCGATCAAGCTGAGGAACAAATTCTACCCCCCTGCTTTTTAAAACCTTTAAGGATGATATCGCTGAGCTTTCCGGAGAAGATATGGAGATGTCTAAGTCTTATCATGGAGGTATGGGATGGGAAGAGAAAAGGTTGAGTGCTCCTATTTACAAAAGGAGCTATGGTAGAAAAGAGGAGGTCTCGGCGGCGCATTATTTGCTTAAAGAGTTGGAGAAATCTAAGGAGGCTAGCTTAAAGATAAAATTTCAGAAAAAGATAGAAGAAGAGATTAGAAGAATCTATGAGGGTTCTCAATAAAAAATCACGAAATTATTTTGGGTTTCGTTGAAGAAACTTTAGGCGATTAGGTCTTTGGAGATTTTTTGTAGGAGGTATATTTTCCAGATTTTCTTGACAAAAATTTTATATTATGCTATTGTATTTTTTACCAAAAAACAAAAGGGAGGAGAAAAAAATGAGGATAGAGATTCGGGAAATTAACTTCGGCGAGTTGGTAGACATGTTGAGGTTGGGGGCAGGAGCGCGTTACAGTTCTGTCCTTGACCCGGATCTCGAGCCGGAGTTGGAAGATTACTACCTGCTGGTCCCCGCCGCAGGTAGTAATCTCAAGGTAAGAAAAAGAAGGGGCAGGAAGCCCCTTACCGTCAATATTCGTGACGAGACCTTCCTCCTTTGTAGAGAGGAGGATATCTCGTCACTCTCCCTGAGGAGCGAGGGGCTTAGCCTCTCCGCTCGACCACTGAAAGCAGGAGGCTGGAAAGTGGTCGCGGAGGAGAGGGTCTGCGCTCCCTACGTGGGGTACGCAGACGTCTCGGCTTCCCTTTTCTGGGAGACGGTGAGCGACATTGCCCGCAGTCGCTCACTGCTGCTGACAGAAGCGGGCTAATCCACAGCGCCTCTTCCTTATAGGGAGAGGCGCTGTTTTCTTTAAAAAATTTTACTTTTTCCTAAAAATTCGGTTTATCTTTCTTTCTATTGTCTCTCTAGTCTTTTTTGCTAACTGCAGTCTTCTTGCTTCTTGGTTTTTCTTAAAATTTTCTAACAGATAGTTAGCCGGTAAAACCCCATTTTCTTCGAGATAAAAAAGCGGCAGGTGCTTTTCTTCCCATCCTCCGCTAAAAATTTTATAAAGCATTGATTCTTGTTCCGTTTTCCCTGACAGAGGGGTGATATCATCTTTTAATGTGCTGAAAAGTAAAAAATAGCTCCTATTTTTTAGCCCCTTTTTCTCTAAATATCCCTTTGTGGTTTCCATGGCGTTGTTTAAATGGCCGGTTTTTTTCATTTGTGAACCGTCGATAAAAATAAGATTTACCTCTGGGAAGGTTTTTAAAATTTTGATTAGACGCTTTTTACCATATCTAGACAGGCTGATGTCTTTTTTGGGAAAAAATCCTTCAGGATCTCCGTCAAAGCTGCTTGGGACTTTAATTCCACGAAGAAGAAATTTAAAATGGTTAAGTCTTTTTTCTTGGAGATAATCAAGCGCAGTTCTTATCAAAGCAGAGTCTCTGTCCAGTCCTTCTTGTTCTTTTAGGAGGGCGTCTAACCTAAAAAGGATTGCATCTTTGGTGGAGCGAAAAGTAGTTGAGTCCTCTTGCCAGTCAGTAATCAGATATTCAAGCGGCCATCCCGCCCTTCTGTTAGGCACAATTATTACTACTTTATTTTTACTTAAGGCTTCCACTTCCTTCAAAATACGGCAAAGCTCTCTGGTCTCTTCACGAATAATCCATTCTAGTTCGTAATATAGAGGATGTTTGTCAGCCATTTTGTTTTCTTTTTCAGCGCTTTCATTATCTTTTTCTAAATATTCTTTATCTTCTAAAAAATACTCATCTGGAGGAAAAACAGAGGACTTTTTCTTTAACATTTCCATAAGCTGAATTGCAGCCATTTCCTTTTGCGCTTTAGGATTATTTATAAGTAAATTTTTGAGCTCTTCTATATCTTTCGCTTTGTAGCGATGCATCAAATATTTTAGGTAACGATAGAGAATAAAGAGTTTATAAACCGGATGGTTTGACTCCCTTAAAAATCTTCTTTGGTTAAAATCACTGTTTAGCCTTTCGAAAAAGTTTTCCCACTTATTCTCTTTTTTGGGGGTTTCTATGTAATTTTCTAGAAATGCAACGATTAAGGGTTCGTATTCTTCAGCTTTTTGGATATTTAGCTTTTTAAGATATCTTTTGGCGGTTTCTAATGCTTCTAATGGTAATGATTCTAAGTTTTTGAAGAGTTCTTGGTTAGTGAAAAATGGAAAATGGAGGATTTTTTGGAAACCGATATCGCCCAATTTTTCTAATACTAAGTTGATTTTCTGGTTTAACTCGTTAGGATTGAGGTTTAGACGAGAGATCAGAGAGAGATTTAATGGAATTTTGTGTCTTCTGGCAAAAGTAATAATTTTTTCAATTCCGGTGAGGCTTTCTTTTTCTAGATTGACAAGAAATGCTTTCTGGCAGACATTTTCTAGGTCTAAATTAATTGCTTCTTTGGTTGCTAATCTGGTTATTAGTTCCGCTTCCAGAATATTTTCTTTCAAGAGGTATGCACTTAAGGCTCTTTGGAAGATAGGCTTTAGATCTAATTGAAGGTTGTGACTTTCTGCAAAACTAATAACTGCTTTTGCTAAAGAGACCTTACCTTCGGAAAGAAGGCGTTCTAAGACGGCATTAATCATAGAAGAATTTAAGACAAGAGGGATATCTTTTCTTTCTGATTCTTTTAAGATTTTTTCCGCTCCTTTGGCATCTCCGCGCTGCAAACAAAACTTTAAGGATTTTTTTATAACTTCATTGAGATTAGGGTAGATTTTATGTGCGTGGGCAAGAGAAATAATCTTTTTGGAATTAGAAAAGTCACCCCTTAGGAAACAAACTTCCAGACTTTTTTGAAAGGCAGCCTCAAGATTAACTTGGATATTTAATTTCTCGGCAAGAATAATGATGTTTTTGGCTGAATTTAACCAATTTTTAAATAGATAAAAGCTAAGCCATTGTTCAAATATATGAGAAAGATCTATGGGCAAATTCCACTTGGCTATTAACTCAACAAGACTTTTGACGTTATCAAAATTTAAGATAAAAAAATTAAATTTTAATTGTTTTTCAAATATAGTCTCTAGATCCAGGTTAATATTCTCATTCTTTGCTAATTGAATTATAGCTTCTAGTTTTGGAACTTCTTTCTTTAAAAGATATGCGCTTAAACCCTCTTGAAAAATTGCTGCAAGATCTAAATCAATACTCTGGCTTTTTGCAAGTTCAATCACCTCTTTGGCTAGAGAGACTTTGCCATCAGCAAGAAGGCGTTCTAGGGCAGCACGAAAGGCTTCAGGCAGATGAAGTGAAAACTTTTTCTCCGCTAGCTCCAAAATCTTTTCTACTAAATTGAGTTCACCACTTATCAAAAAAGATTCTAAGAAAAAGTCCAAAGGCAAATGATATTTTTCTAAGAAAGCGATTTCTTCTTCTGCGCTGGAGAAAAGATTATGAGAGAGCAAAAATTTTAAAGATCTAATTGCCTCATTTTTTAAATGAGAGAATAAACTTTGAGGAAAATGCTCGAGATGAAACCCTTCATTTTCTAAAAAGTTAACAACCTTAATAAAAGATGTTAGAGATCCACTAAATAATAGCTGATCTAGTTCATTTTCTAAGGACTCTGAGTTCAAAGAAAGAGGGATATTGTACTTTTTAGCAAGATCAATCAGAACCTTTAAGGTGCTTACATTAGCAGATGTCACTTGAGAGCGAACGAGTTTTTCGAAGGCTAATGAGATTTTTCTCTTTTGTAGTTGAATACCAGCATCTTTTAACATTGACAATATTGTTTCTAGACGCTTCAAGCCTAAGAAAGAATTTAGAACCCCCTCTATTTTTCGGCCAACGATTTCTAGAACATCTACGGGTATAAAATTGTTTTTTCCTAATTCTATAATAAATTTGGCAGTTTCTTCGGAATAAAAATCTAAACTTTCCTCTAAAAGCTCAGATAATTTTTGAGTGATTACCGAAGTCAGATTTTTGTTTTTACAAAGTTGGATTATTTTGCTGGCAGCGAGAGAGTTTTTATTAATTACAGAATAAGCTAAAGCCTCTTGTAAGATTTCTTCGGGTGGTAAGTCGCTGCTATTTAATAACCTATCAACCTCTAAAGAAGAATTTTTTTCTTGAGAGAGACAACGAATCAAATTTTCTATCAGAACTTCTTTTTGATCCTCTGCTGATTTCTGCGTATTATAAGTAGTTTTGGGTTCTTTTTCTGACTCTAACATAATATCTAGAAAAATAAAAACAGATTAAAAAGCTATCTTTAAAATGTAATATAACATAAATTCACATCGAGACATTTCTTTTGAGAGCTAAAGATTATATATTAAAAACAAACCAGAAATGAGAGGAAAATTTTATTATTGTGAAACTTCTTCAAAAGCCATTCTTCTTTATGGAGAAAACCTAAAGAGAATAAGAAGGCAATTAGAAGAGCTAGCCACAGCTTTTTTAGAAAGGCAATTTTCTGCCTTAGTGCTAGAGATGAATGAGGAAAGCAGGGAAGAGCTTTTGAACCTCAAAGAGGCTAAGCGGTTTTTAAGAATGCAAGGCCTAAAACCTTCTGGCTTTTTAGGTTTTGGCTCTGCTGGTAGACTGCTTTTACATCATCCTGCCCACCTTTTTGGTTTTGAGTTTTTAATTTTATTAAGCTATCCTCTTGCTACCCCTGATGGAAAAAAGAAAGATACTCATCCTTTTCTAAAACTCTCATTGCCTGTCTTGTTAATTGCTGGCAGAGAGGATGCACTTTCCCCAGAGGGGGTAATGCGTCAAGTTGCAAATAGGAATCATTTTATTTCTTTCTCTTTTTTAAATACAACCTCTCGTTATTTTGATAAAGAAACCAAAAAAGAACCTACAATAAAGGAAAGGCTTTCAAAAATAATCTTTTCTTGGTTAGAAGAGAATCATTGTCTTTAAACGCCGCTCTTTGAACCGCTTAAAAAACCTTTACAAACTTTCAATTCTCCTTATTTAGAGATTACTTCCAAGAGAATTTTCCTATCTTTGGCTGTCGCTAAAACTTTATCCCCTTCATTAATTTCGCCAGAAAGCAACTTTAGAGAGAGCGGATCTAAAAGATATTTTTGGATGGCTCTTCTTAATGGTCTGGCCCCAAAAGCTGGATCATAACCTTCTTTGACTAGCAGGTCTTTAGCTTTTTCGTCAGCAGCCAGGGCAATGCCTTGTTCTATTAGTCTTTCTTGAACCAGTTTAAGTTGGATTTCAACGATTTGTTTTATAGCTTGACGAGAGAGGGCCTTAAAGATTATAATCTCGTCTACACGATTCAAAAACTCCGGTTTAAAATAGTTTTTCAGTTCTTTAAGCACTCTTTCGCGCATCTCCGCCTCTTCACTTTTTTTGCTGGTTTCGCTTACATAACCAATTTTGCCCGTAACTGACCGACTATAACTTTCAATAATTTCGCTACCAATATTAGAGGTCATAATAATTACTGTATTCCTAAAATCAACGCTTCTTCCTTTGGCATCAGTCAGTCTACCAGCGTCAAGAATTTGCAGCAAGATATTAAAGACCTCTGGATGAGCTTTTTCAATCTCATCAAAAAGTACTACTGAATAAGGTTTGCGGCGGATGATCTCCGTAAGTTGTCCACCTTCCTCGTAGCCCACGTAGCCTGGTGGCGCGCCAATCATCTTGGCTACCGCATGGCGCTCCATATATTCGGACATATCCAAAATGACTAAACCCTGACGATCATTAAATAGGATTTCTGCCAAAGCTTTAGCAGTCTCGGTTTTACCTACACCTGTTGGACCCATAAAGATAAAACTTCCAATTGGACGATTGGGATCAGCAACGCCCGCACGGTTGCGGCGAATAGCATTGGCAATAGCTGAGAGTGCATCATTTTGGCCCACAACCCTTTTTCTCAACTCGTCTTCTAAATGAACCAGCTTCTCTTTTTCGCTGGTTAGCATTTTACTGACAGGTATACCAGTCCATTGTGAGACCACTTTAGCAATATCTTCACTAGTAACCTCTTCTTTCAGCAGTCTTTGATTCTTATCTATCTGATTAAGAAGATTCTCCTTGTTTTTAATCTCTTTCTCGAGGGCGGGAATCTCAGCATAACGGATTTGCGCAACTCTTTCTAAATTGCCTTCCCTTTCTTTTAATTCTTCTTCTTTATGAAGGGCTTCAATTTTTTCTTTAAGAGCCCGAATCTGACTGATAATTTCTTTTTCTTTCTGCCACCTTTCTCTTAGATCTTGAAAAACCTTGTTAAGTTTCTTTAATTCCTCTTCAATTTCTTTTTTTCTTTGAGTATTTTCTTTTTTAACAGCCTCTTTTTCGATCTCTAGTTGAGTAATTTTTCTTTTTAGAATATCTAGCTCTGAGGGCATTGAATCAATATCCAGACGGATGCTTGAAGTAGCTTCATCAATTAAATCTATGGCCTTATCAGGTAAGAAGCGATCGTTAATATAGCGAGCAGAAAGCTTGACCGCTGCCACTATAGCCTCATCAAGTATGCGGACACCGTGGTGAAGTTCATATTTTTCTTTTATGCCTCTAAGAATAGCAATGGAATCTTCAATGCTAGGTTCTGCTACTAACACCGGCTGAAACCGTCTTTCAAAGGCAGCATCCTTTTCAATATAGCGCTGGTATTCCTTTAGAGTGGTAGCCCCAATGGTTCTTAGAGTTCCCCGAGCGAGCGCGGGTTTCAGCATATTAGAAGCATCCATAGCTCCTTCAGTAGCACCAGCGCCAATTACTGTGTGTAGTTCATCAATAAAAAGAATATACTTTCCCTGAGAACCTTCAATCTCTTTTATTACTGCTCTGAGCCGTTCTTCAAACTCGCCCCTAAAGCGAGCACCGGCAATAACCGAGCCTAGATCAAGTGCTAAAATTTCTTTGTTTTTTAAAAGCTCAGGCACATCTCCTTTAACAATTCTTTGGGCAAGTCCTTCGACAATTGCTGTTTTGCCCACTCCTGGTTCTCCAATTAGCACCGGATTATTTTTCGTCCGTCGGCAGAGAATTTGAATGACTCTTCTTATTTCTTTATCTCTACCAATAACCGGATCCAGTTTTCCTTCGTAAGCTTTTTTAGTTAAATTGACTGTATATTTTTCTAAAGCCTGATATTTAGATTCAGGATCTTGATCTACCACCCTTTCTGTACCTCTTATTTCTTTTAAGACTTTAAGCACATCTTCATACTTGACCATAACGCTCTCTAAAAGATCCTTGACCGAACTTCTTACCTCGGTCATTGCCAGTAGAAAGTGCTCGGTAGAGATGAATTCGTCCCTTAGTCTTTCCGCTTCCTGGCTGGCGCGCACCAGGACTTGATTCAAAGCCGAGGTTACATAGATTTGTCCTAGCGCAGAAGCAATAAGAATTTGTGGCAGAGAATTGATGATAATTTTAGTTTTAGTTTTGAGTTCCGGAATATTCACTCCCAGCTTTGTTAGAATTGGGACAACAATGCCTCCTTCTTGCTCTAATAGCGCTAGAAAAACATGGGGAACATCAATCTGTTGTTGATGCCTCTCGCTAGCATAGCCCTGGGCGCGCGCCAGTGCTTCTTGGGCCTTAAGTGTTAGCTTACCAAAGTTCACTTCCTACCTACCTTTATCTTCTTTACTTTTGGTTTTTCAGTTTTGCGTTTCTGAATAGTAATAGTAAGCACACCGTCTTTTAAGGTGGCTTCCACCTTATTTTCGTCTATATTTTCCGGCAAAGTAATACTTCTTGTGAAACTTTCTGAAGTCCATTCACGATGCAAATACTGCTTGCCTTTTTCCTCTTTTTTCTCCTCGGTTTTACCAGAAACGGTCAGAACGCCATCGCCGATTTCTACTTCAAGTTCATCCTCTTTATAACCAGGAACATGCGCTTCCACCACTACTTCTTCATCTGTTTGGTGGACATTAAGCGCCGGAAAAATTGTTCTGACCGGTGCCAGAAAAGATGTTTCGTCCATTAATCTATCAATAGCTTCACGCATTTCTTGTAATGGTGACCATGGAATAATGGATGACATTTTGCCTCCTTTCTTTGAGATTAATTTTTTTGAAGCGACTGGTTTCGACCCAGACCAGTCGAATAAATCTTCAACGCTGACGTTAAAAAAGCGGGCTATTTCTAAAGTTAGTGGTAGTGATGGATAACATTCACCAGATTCTATCGCAATAACAGACTGTCTAGAAATAGAGAGTTTTTTTGCTAGAGCTTCTTGGGTTAAATCCGCTTCTTCTCGTAAATCTCTCAGACGAATTCTTGGTTTTTTTACCTCCATTTCTATAAAGCATTGTAAAGTTTTCTTTACATTTTTGTCAAGAGTTTGAGAGATAGATTATTTAAATATTCTTGGGTTAAGAAAAGTTATAGATTACTTTTTTATTATTCATACTTTATTATATTTAATCTTGCTTGTGGAAAATTGCCAATTTTGATAAAATTAAAAATGAAAGGTGGTGGTTGTAGCTTAGCTGGTTAAAGCACCTGATTGTGGCTCAGGAGATCGTGGGTTCGAATCCCACCAACCACCCCATTTCTTTAAGATCCACCAAGTTTCTTAAGAGTGCTTACTTTTGAAAGAGAGATGTTTCCTGAATGCTCCTGTAGGCTAATGGATAAACCGCTGGCCTTCGGAGCCAGTCTTGCAGGTTCGAATCCTGCCGGGAGCGCCAGAAAAATCCTATTTTGGTTTTTGAAAAAATAGGAAAATTAACAAGCGTCCATTTTTTAAGAACAATTTGCACAGTGGCCGCATAGCTCAGCTGGTTAGAGCGCTTCGTTCACATCGAAGAGGCCTCTGGTTCGAATCCAGATGCGGCCACCATTAGTAACTTAATTAATTTTTGATATTCCAAAAAATTTCAGTTTTTTAGGTTTTGATGAAGATTTTAATCACTTCGGCAATTGATTTAGAAAAATCGGCGCCCAGCCGGCTTCATTTTTTTGTAAAGCACTTATCTGCCAAACATAAGCTAACAATTATTAGTGTCAAAGATATCTGGAAGGAAAAACAGGTTCAAAATAATCGAGGGTTTCTCTCTTCAGTTCTCTCAAAAATTCCTATCTATCACCCTTTTAATTTGAACATCAATCCGGTTTGGCAAGAATTTTTTTCTTTCTTGGTAGTGCGGAGATTGTTAAAAAGAATCAAAGCAACCGATTACGATTTGCATTTTAATTACAATAGCCTGATGCTTGGTTATCTGGTTGCTTGCTATCTTAGAAAATTTGCTATAAAAACAGTCTACGACCTTGCTGATAACTTACCGGAAATGACATATTACTCACCGCAGACCGTGTGGTTTTTAAAACCTTTCGCAAAAATTCTCAGTCAATTTTTGGTGAAAAAAAATATTCAAATAGCTTGCAAAGTAACGGTTACCTGCTCTACGCTTCGAAAAGAACTAGAAATTCCCCAGCAAAAGTCTTTCCTTCTTCCAAATGGCATCGATCTTGATTTGTTTAAAAAAATTAAAAAGACTTCCCGCAGAAAAGCAAAAGAAAGAAAAATTTGGCGAATTGGTTATGTGGGGGTTTTAAGAGAATGGGTGGATTTTGAACCCCTGTTTATAGCAATAAAGAGGCTTTCTGATAGGTATGATATTCTCCTGGAAATTGCTGGCAAAGAGGGTGATTTTAAGAAAATCTCAGAAACCGTAAAGAGGATGGGAATAGAAAAAAAGATAAAGTTTTTAGGTTTTCTTCCTTATGAACAGGTTCCTTTATTTCTTGCCAATCTTGATCTGGGAATTTTACCTTTTAGAGATAACAAAATTACTCGCGGTGCTTTTCCGCTAAAACTTTTAGAATATCTAGCTGGGGGATTACCAATTATAAGTACTCCTTTGCCAGAAGTAAAAAGAATTCTTGGCAAAGAGGCTCTTTATGCGAAAGATAGTTTAGATTGGCAGCAGTGTTTAGAGACGCTTTTTAAAAATTATGACTATTATTTGGCCCTTAGTAATTCAAAATCTTCTTTTCTTTCGCAATATAATTGGGATTTTATTGGCCAATCTCTAGAGACAGTTTTCTTAGAATGTGTTAAAATGAAAAAAATATGAAAATTGCCATTGTTTTAGGAACAAGACCAGAGATTATTAAATTTTCACCCATTATTAGAGAATGCCAGAAGAAAGGTCTTAACTTTTTTATTCTGCACACAGCGCAGCATTATACAGATTATATGGATAGCATTTTCTTTAGAGACTTAGAACTGCCGCAGCCTAAGTATAATCTGGGTGTACGTTCGGGTAAGCAAGGGGAGCAGGTAGGTAAAATGCTGATAGGTATCGAAGAGGTGCTAGAAGAGGAAAAACCAGATGTGGTGCTGGTTCAGGGAGATACCAACTCTGTGCTGGCTGGAGCATTAGCTGCTGCTAAAATGGGTATAAAAGTAGGCCACGTGGAAGCAGGTTTGAGAAGTTATGATCGAACGATGCCGGAAGAGATTAATAGAGTGGTTGCCGATCATCTTTCTGATTATCTTTTTGCTCCTACCCAAAAAGCAGTAGCTACTCTAATTAAAGAAGGTATCGAAAAGAGCAAAATTTTTCTTACAGGTAACACTATAGTAGATGCTGTTTTCCAGAATTTGGATATTGCTCAAAGAAAAAGTCAGATTTTTAAAAAGCTTAAACTGCAACCCAGAGAGTATTTTTTGTTGACTTTACACAGGCCCAGCAATGTCGACAATCGAGAAGTTTTTGCTGGCATTTTAAAAGGTTTAGAGCTTATTTATAAAAAGTCTCAGCAAAAGATAGTCTTTCCTGTTCACCCTCGCACTCAAAAACAACTGGATACTTTTCAATTAAAACTACCAGAAGGCATTATTGCCATAGAGCCGATAAGCTATCTTGATTTTCTCTCTTTAGAGAAATCAGCCTCGCTCTGTCTGACCGATTCCGGAGGTGTTCAAGAAGAGGCCTGCATTTTAAAAATCCCTTGCGTGACCATCAGAGAGAATACCGAAAGACCAGAGTCATTAGAGGTAGGAGCAAATATCCTGGCAGGAACCTCGCCTACAAAAATTCTTTCTTCTGTCCAAGAGATGCTGACCAGAAAATCAAATTGGCCAAATCCTTTCGGAGACGGCAAAAGCGCCAAAAGAATTTTAGAGATAGTGCTTAAAGGTTAAGATGCTAAGGCAGTTTAAGTTTTTATTTATTTCTTTTCGACCAAAACAGTGGATTAAGAATCTCTTTATTTTTGCTGCTCTTATATTCTCAGCCAACTTATTAAACCTGTCTCTTTTTCTCAACGTTTTAAAAACCTTCTTTCTTTTTTGTGCCCTGTCAAGCAGTATTTACTTAATTAATGACCTTTTCGACTTAAAGCAAGATAAAATCCATCCTGAAAAGAGAAAAAGACCTCTTGCTTCGGGAAAATTAAAGCCAACGTTGGCGCTAGCAACAGCAATTTTTTTGGCACTATTTTCTATCAGTACTTCTTTCTGGATAAGCCTTGAATTAGGTCTACTTTTTATTACTTATTTTCTTCTTTTTGTTCTTTATTCTTTTATTCTAAAGAGATTGGCAATTCTGGATATATTTATTATTGCTGTCGGTTTTGTTTTAAGAGTAATGGTCGGAGCGCTAGCTATCTCTGTCTCTTTGTCCCATTGGATTATTATCTGTACTTTCTTTTTAGCTTTATTTTTAGGTTTTGCGAAGCGAAGGCACGAATTAATAGTTTTAGGCGATAATCACTCTTCGCACAGAACAAGTCTTTCTGATTATAGTTTGCATTTTATAGACCAAATGATTTCGGTAACTACCGCTTCTGTGGTTATTTCCTATGCACTTTACACTGTCTCCCCAGAAACCATAGAGCATTTCGGTACAGACAAGATGTTTTATACTATTCCTTTTGTGTTATATGGTATCTTTCGTTATTTATACTTAGTTTACAAAAGAAAAGAAGGGGGTAGTCCAACAGAGGCATTGCTTACAGATAAAGCTTTGGCGGCTGATGTTTTTCTTTGGGTTTTAGCAGTCTTGGTGATTCTCTATTTTATTCCTTTAAGTAATTGAAAAAACATGTTTTAGCATTTTTTCAAAAAGCAAAAATAAGAATATGATAAACAATGATAAAAAATAAACCAACAAAAGCTAACAAGATTCAGGTGGCTATTATTGTTGGTTTAATATTACTTTTGGCTTTTTTGGTTTGGAGTGATTTACCAGAGGTATTCAAATTTTTTCGTAATTTTAAATTGGTTTATATTGTTCCCGTTTTATTGCTTTCTTTAGCAAATTATTTTATTCGTTTTTTAAAATGGCAACTTTATCTTAAGTCGCTTTTTATTAAAATCAACAGAAAAGAAAGTCTAGCTATTTTTTTTAGCGGTTTAGCCTTTGCTATAACTCCTGCAAAAATGGGAGAGGTTTATAAGTCATATCTTCTTAAAGTTAAATTTAACATCCCTATTTCAAAGACAGCTCCTATAGTTATAATTGATCGCCTAACAGATTTTATTAGTTTTATTTTTTTGGGAGGTTTAGGCGTTTTTATTTTTCGTTATGGTGTTTTGTTTTTTATTTCTCTATCAATTTTTTTAGCCTTGTTGCTTTTTATTCTTTCTTCTAAAAAGTTTTCTTTTCTCTTTTTAAATAAACTCTCAAAATTTCGTTTTTTTCGGAATTTTTTACCCTACCTTGAGAATGTTTGGAACAGTACTATTACCATGACGGATCCCAAAATTATTTTAATATCAATCTTTTTAGGTTTATTTGCCTGGTCAGCAGAGTGTCTAGCTTTTTGGGTAGTTTTACAGGGAATAAATATTACCAATATCTCTGTATTTTCCGCTTTTTTTATTTATGCTTTTTCTATGATCTTAGGAGCTATCTCTATGATACCTGGCGGGTTAGGAATACAGGAATCTTCAATGGCTGGACTTTTGATACTTATGTCTCTAAATAAAACCCAATCCACAGCGGCTACGCTTATTGTCAGAGCCGGCACACTCTGGTTTGCGGTTTTGGTAGGTATTTTTGCTTTAATTATCACCCAAAGAAGTTTAAAAAAACCATAGTATGAAAACAGTTTTTCATCTCCACACAGAATATTCTAAAGATGCTAGTTTATCAATTGATAAATTATTAAAAATTACCAGAAGCAAAGGAGTTGATTGTCTTATAGTTACCGATCACAATACTACAAGAGGGGCCGAAAAATTAGCTCGGATCGCACCTTTAAAAATAGTGATAGGTGAAGAGATTGCTACAAAAGAAGGTGAGATCATTGGTCTTTTTCTAAAAAAAGAAATTCCCAAAGGTATGTCATTAGAAAAAACAATCTTAGAAATAAAAAATCAAGGCGGCCTAGTCTGTTTACCCCATCCTTTTGATCGTCTAAGAAAAAAAGTTCTCAAAAGAGAGTCCATTGAGAAATATATAGATCAGATTGATATTATAGAGATTTTTAATAGCAGGACAGTTTTTCCTAAAGATAATAAAAAGGCTCAAGATTTTGCCTATAAAAAAGACAAACTAGTTATTGTTGGTGCTGATGCTCATATTCCTTGGGAGATTGGTTCTACCTATTTTGAGATAGATGACTTTGATGGATCAAAGGAATTTCTTTCTAAACTCAGAAATGCCCAATTTTATACAAAGAAGACTAATGTTTTAGTTCACTTTCTTACTTTTCTTACCAAGTTGAAAGCGCGACTAAAAGAAAAATTTCAAAAGTTTTAACACTCCTTGACTCCAAGGTGTTCTGTGTGAGATACCGGTTTTATTTTGAAAACTGTCTAGATTCTCAAGATACCACTTATAATTTCTAATTAGCGCCTCTTTGTTTGAATATTTAGGTTTAAAACCCAAGACCCTTTCCGCTTTTTCAATAGAAACGAATGAATCTTTAGAGGCGGTTTCATACATCCATTGGTAAAGGGGGGATAATTTTAATTTTTCTAAAATCTTGAGAACAAAAATCGCTGGCCCAGCCGGTATAGTAATAATTTTTTTGCCAAAACCCGCGTAATCTAAAACCGCTTGATAATCTTCTTTCATGGTTGTAAATTCTTTTGCGCCAATATTAAAGACATCATTGACCTTCTTTCTATCTCCTACTACACAGAGCCAAATAGCCTCACAAAGGTCTTCAACATCTAGAAGTTGATAGCGATTTTTGCCATCCCCAAGTAGAGGAAAATTTTTACCATCTTTTGTCCAATCATAAAAAAGAGCAAATACTCCCAGGCGTTCTGGTCCAATAAAAGAACTTGGCCGAAGAATAGGGATACACATACCTTTTTTACGAAACTTCTCGCATTCTTTTTCGGCTAGAATTTTGGCTTTTCCATAGGGACCAACACCGGGAAGTGGATCATTTTCATAAATAGGATGATGATCAGGGACTCCATAAACCGCTGTTGAGGATATGAAAATCACTCTATCTATGTTAAGTTTATGGGCCGCTTCTAAAACATTACGAGTGCCATCTACATCGGTAGTAAAAATATCTTTTTCGGAATATAAGGGCAAAGCAGCAGCGCAGTGAATTACCATATCACAACCCTGCATTGCTTTTTCCAGCCTCTTTTTATCCCGAATGTCTCCTTTTATACTTTTTATTCTATCTTTTTCCGGATAATCAAAATCAGCAATATCGTAGCTTACAATGGAATGTCCTTTTTTAAGCAAAAACCTAACTAAATTAATACCTAAAAACCCAGCACCACCTGTTATAAAGAAAGTCATTTTGTTTTTCATAATTTCTCCTTAAAAAATTAAAATATTTATAAAATAATTTATAAAATAAATTATTTTTCCTCTCTTATTTCATTAATTATATAAGCACAAGCAACTATATTCAACCATAAAAACGGAAAAGCATACCTGGGTTGGCCTTCGAAAATAAAGACAATAAAAATTAGGAAAAGTAGATTAAGCAGGGGAAGTGTTATTTTAAAGTCGAGATTTTTGCAGGTAAATATTGCCCGCCAAAGATTTTTTAGGTTCAAAATTAAGAAAGCAAGAGCAAAAACGTTGATATTGTAAACTATTATATCCGTCAGACTTCTAAAAACATTAAATAGTCTCGTAAATTGAGGATTTAAATTTATATAATAAGAATCCATAGTCCAGGAAATAATATCGGAAGCGCCCAGAAAGAAAGTATTTTTAATACGCAATAGACCTAAAAGAGTAAACTGAAAAGGATGATGAATTATCCAAGATAGAGCTTTTTCCCTAAATAACGCTTCAAGGTTAGGATTTATTAAAATTGCATCTAATTCACTCTCTAGATTTTGATTGTATTGAAAACCATACTGCGCAAGTTTTGTTTTAAATTGCTCATCAGTTTTAACAGCTGAGATAGGCATCCAGCCACCATGGGTATTTTCATTGTTGTTATTGACGAATAGAGCAATGCCGCTGTTCCAGGAGATGGGGATGATTTTATTAAACTTTTGATAATTTCTATAGGTCCAGGGGGTAATAACAAAAAGCACTCCTAATGTTAAAAGAACAAGATTTTTTAAGGCTTTTTGAATATTTTTGTTATTTAGCCATTCGGTTAAGGTAATAACCACGGGGTAAAGGATAAAAAAAGTTTTTGTAAGGGAAAGCGCGCCGACAAGGCCTCCTATGGTTAGGTATTTCAACCAGTTTGATTTTAGGTATATTTGCAAAAAAATTATTAGAGTCAGAAGAAACAAAGATAGAATTTCTGTACCAAGAGTATTACAATAAGCTATATAATTTGGCAAAAAGACACAAAAGATAAAACTTGCCCAAAATAATCTTTTGTTTTTAATGATTTTTTTAAAAATTAGAAATATAAGTAAGCTAATAAAAAGTGAAAGGAAAACATTTAGTAATTTACCATAGAAAATATTGGTGTTGCCAAATAATTTGTAAGTATACCCCAAGACTATCGGATATAACGGTGGCCGTAAAGCAGTTGGATACCCTAAATAAGAATAACCTTGGTTTTGAAAAATACTCTCTGCTAGTTTTTGATAAACAGCGAAATCTGAGATAGGAGGATTTTGTACTGTAAGTATCCATAAGAATCTTATGAAAAATCCTAAACTAGCAAGAACTGAGAAGTAAAGCCATTCTTTAGAATTCTGAAAATCCCTTTTTTTATTTACATTTACACACACTTTTATATAAAACTTCGATCACTTCACAAGTTCTTTTTATTATTTATTATTTTTTGTTTATTATTTCTTGCCAAAGGTTTTCTAAGCGTGAGTATACCTCAGGTCGGGGAGTTGAAAAGAAAATTAAAGCCATTATTAATACCCACACAAACCATATGAACCTAATAATTCTATCGAAGTTTGTAAATTTCATGTTTATCGTCTTTATAAATTAATCTAAATTCTGGATATTTAGAAACAAGTTTCTTTTCATAGCTGTTCTGTGTAATAAACAAATAATCAATTTTGTTTTTTATGAGGTTGTTCTTCCACTCAATTTCGTTATCTGGCTTAAAATAATAGACTCTATTAGAAAAATTTTTTCCCCAGAGTAGATAGGTGTAGGAAATATTTTCGCTAAATGCTATTTTAGAGACTTTATTTTGAGTTAGCCAATAAAATTCCTTGTAGGCACATTCATTGGCATAGCAACCTGTAAATAAATTATGGATATTCCGTTGGGAAGCTGGAAGATGAATAAACTTTTTTATCGCATTAGGTGGATAATAAGAATGATCGAAGCTCACTATTATATTATAACCTGCACTAATCAATAATAGGATGCATAGAAGAGTTTTTAATAGGTTGAATTGATTTTGGAGTAAATAAACAGTACTAATAGAACCAATGCCCGCTAGAAATAAGCTGTAGCGTGGCCACCAGGGAAGGGGATGAATCAACCACCCCAACAGAGAAAGCAAAACCAGTCCCGCCATAAGGTAGTTTTTGTTTACGAAAGAAATTATTATGTTTAAAATTAATGCTGGAATACCAAATATAAACCAAACAGCACCCAAACCACCTTGTCGAGAATCGTAATTATAGTATGGGGTTTTCTCACAAAAAGAATTCCAGATGTTTTTCCAGAGCGGCTTGCCTATATATGAAGGGGGGAGTTCTCTTTTGCTCCTTTCTTTTTCTTCTATAAGTCCATCAAATATTTTGTGATTAGCAAGACTGATAGTAATAGGCCATAAAGGGTTTCTATAATAATAGAAGTTTTTCATATACCAAAAACCACCTAATATAAAAGTAATAGCAATAACAGTTAACATTTTTTTCAAGTAATCTATAATAAATTTTTTCCAATAAAAACACTGAAAAGAGATTTGCTGCCATAATAAAAATAGAATAAATATTACCATGAAAAGTAATCCGGAGGGTTTACTTCCTATTAATAAACCAGCTGATAATCCTGAAAAAATTAGATAATTTTGATTCTTATAAGCACAGGCAAGAAAATTAAAACTCATAAGAACCAGGGTAGCTACGCTTACATCTATATAACCTGTTTTGGCCTGTAGCAACAGAGTAGGCGTAAGAAAAAATAAAAAGCCCGCAGTCATTGCCCATTTTTTCTTAATACCTATTTTGACCGCTAAACTATAGACAGTGAGGATACCCAGAATACCGAAGTAAAGCTGGACAGTGTCTACAAAAATATCATTTTTTGTCCACAATATCTGCCACAGATATAGAAGCTCGATATTCTTTGGATAGCCATTAACCCAGAATTGAATTTGCAAAGGGGCTATTACCTCATAAATCTTATTATTCTGAAGGTAGAAGGCGACTGAGCTTAAATGATACAGAAGGGTATCTGCCTCTATTACAGGAAAAAGCCAGGCCAAAAAAATAAGCCAGCTGATTTCTACTAAAACCAAAGATAAAAGCAAAAATACAAATTTATTTTTAATAAGATTTTTAAAGTTTATTCTTATGGAATTACTTAAGTCAAAAAGAACTTTTTTTAAATTTTTTCTTTCAATGAAGATATTAATTAATAAAATTAGTATTATTGAAAAATTTAGGCCTATTAATAGTACTGGATTTAACGACTTAAACCCCCAACCAAATATCAATAGAGTTGCGATGATTTGTGATAAATAAATAATATTCGCCGCTAGAAAATTGTCAACATTAGATTGAAGTCTTTGTTTAGTTTTTAAATATAAAAGCCAGCCTAAAATTCCCAAAGTATTAAATAGTAAAAAAATTATTTCCTTCATGGTTTTTCCCCAAACTTTTTTGTTAGAAAAGTAACCAATAATACAATAAGTACTACAAGATAATTAAATAGGGAAATTATTTGATAATTGTTTCCGAATAACTTTACCGTAGTCAGAGAAATTCTATCCAGTAAGTTAAATAACAATTGATTAAATCCTATATTGCCGATATAAACGGTATTTACATAACCAAAATTAATCCTAAATTTTTCAAATGATCCCGGATAATAATAAAAGTAGATCAACATAATTAAACTAGTCAATAAGAAAGTCATAACAATTATTTTGAATCTTTTTAGGCGTATAAAAATTGGTATGAAGAGAGCTGCATTGGTTTTCCATAGGATGCTAATTAACCAAGCCCAATCAAATATTTTAAGCCTTTTTTAATTAATGCGTACCCCATTAGAAAGACTAAGAATCCCTGAACAAAGGAAAATTGACCCATGAATAGTTCCGGATAAACATGTATAGTTCTGGATAAAAAGGAGTAAAGAGAAGCCACATTGAGTCAGCAAAATAAAATCGAGTTTTGTCTTCAGTGATTTGCCAAGCGAGATAAATACCCACCGCTAATAATATTTCCAGAAAGAATATCCAAAACCAATAAGCGTTTGTTGAATTGAAAATATTTAAAAATACCCCCACAAGGGCCATTGAGGTTAAATACCTGAATGGGTTGAAGGCTGCGGTATAATGAATTTTATTTGAGTCTGTTTCGTAGATGATTATATTGTGGAGTAAATTATTGCCCGCTTGATACATCCCGTAAAAATCTCCCTCCTTGTTTCCTTTGGTATACGAGGTGTCATAAAGAAGATGATTCAGGAATCCATACTTTAAAGAGAGTAAGAAGCTTATGTTCATTAGTATTCCTAAAATAAATAAAAGTTTAGGCCAAAAAGTAGTCTCTTTCAATCTATTTAAGATTCTCGGTAAAGATGCTTTCATACCTTTTTATACTTTTATCTAAAGTATATTTTTGAAGCAGTTTTTCTCGACCCAGTTTGCCTGCTTTTTGCCACTTTTCTCTATTCTTGAAGAAGTTAATCATTGCGTCTATAAGCGCTTGAGTATTTTTGGGATTTTCATCATAAGAAATTTCTATTAACCTTTCTAGATTTAGTTCAGTTACATCATTATAGGGATTAGGAATTATTATGCCAATATCGTTGTTTTGAATTAAGTCTCTTGCGCCACCAACATCAGAAAGAATAAGCGGCAACCCAAAATACATTCCTTCCATCACTGCGACGCTCCATCCTTCTACCAGAGAGGGCAATAATAGAGCATCAGCAAGACGATATAAATCATATATCATGTTGGTGAACTTAAGAAAAGATATTTGACCCTCTAGTTTTTCTTTTTTTACTATAGAGAGACATTTATTATAGAAAGCTCTATCTAAAATTGCTCCGCTGCATATAATCTTTATTCGCGGATAAAGATTTTTTATCTTTTTTAAAGCAGCCAAAATTAGAAAATGACCTTTAGGAGAGTAATAAGCGGCAGGTACTAAAAAAACATAATCGGTTTCTTTTAGGTTTAAATCTTTTCTTAAGATTTTTGGTTTGGGAAGTTTTTTAAAACGATCAATATTTAGCGAATTAGGTAAAATAGTAATTTTTATAGGATTAATTCCGAGCACTTCTTCGGCATATTGGGCAGCGTTTTTTGACACAGCCACATATTTTTTTATAAATTTATCTCTTTCTAAAAAATCTTTTTTTTGCTGAGGAGTAAAAGATACATAAGTTCCGTGAATGAATTCTATTACTGGAATATTTTGAGGTTTATCATTAATAAAATAACATGAATAGTGAGAGTTAATGATGTCAATTTTACCATTCTTTAATATTTCTCTATAGAGAGTTGGTTTATTTTTTGTTAAGCAAAAAACAGGAATTTTTTCTTTAATTAAAGTGTCTGAAAGCATACCTGGTTTTTCTGTGACCACTACTGAAACATTAAATCTTTCTTTATCAATTTTTTTAGCGATATCATATACTACTTGTTCAAGTCCGCCTTTGTCTAGGCTTTTAGTTTCTATCAGAAGATTTATCTTTCTTGGGAAATAAAATTCCGGATCAGGTAGATTCTTTATAAGTCCAGCTTTTTTCAAAAGCTGCCAATTATTAGCTAACGCTAAAACAACAGATAGGGTTTGAGAATTATCTTTTATCCAGAAGATCCTTTTCAGTCTTTTTGCTAAGAGGCAGAGATTAAAGTAATTATCAGTAACGACCCAATCTACTTCTTGAAAAATTGATTCTTCCGCTTCCCACTCGCTCAGTTTTTTATTTAGATAGAGGATTATAAAAATATTAGGTTTGCTTTTTATCTCTTTAATTTTATCTAGAATCTCTATAGTGGAGAAATCAAAAGGGTCAATTATCGCCAAAACAGTCTTATTTTTTTGGTTTTTTAGTTTTTCGATATCTAAATCATCAGGGTTTTCATACACAATCCTATTTGCAATCCATCCTTTGGAATTTTTATTAAATAATCTCTTTTCAAAAAGCCCTGTTTTATCCAAAATATAAAAAACAAACTTTTCTTTGTAGAATTTTTGCCGTTCTTTATCGAACTGTAAAAGTTTTCTGACTTTTTCTGCGATTTTTAGTTCTTTAGCTCTTTCACTTAAAGTATTTTTATGTACTCGGTAAAGGTAGAGAGGTTCCTTTTCTCCAATATGGGCTATTTTAAAAAGAAGGTTCATTCTAAGCCAATATTCATAATCCTCACTACCCATATCGCCATAATAGCCTCCTAGGACTTTTCCTGCCCAAGCTCGGTACATAAAACAAGGACCAATAAAGTTGTCTTCAATATGGTTTAAATTTTCGGTGTTCCTTGGAAGATCTATAAGGTCCGACCCTGGCGGGTTTTGATTTTGAATTCTGAAATCTGAATTTAAGAGAGGTTGCCCCTGATCATCTATGATTCTGTAATTGCAGTAAACCATAGCCACATCTTGATTTTTTTTAAGGAATTCAACCTGTTTTTCTAATTGATAGGGAAGCATAATGTTATCTGCAGAGGTCCATGTCCAATATTCGCCTCTTGCTTTTTCAAAGCCTATAGTTAATGCTGCAGGTAATCCGCGATTAGGTTGTCTATAAATTCTAACTTTGGGATGTTCGTAATATTTTTTCAGAACAGGTTCAATATTATCAGTTGAACCATCATCAATAATAATCAGCTCAAAGTTTTGATAGCTTTGCTTAAGAACACTTTTTATAGATTCTTCCAAAAGATCTGCTTGGTTATAGACGGGTAGAATAACGCTTACTTTATCGATTTCTTCCCCACCATATGGCTGTTCTGTTATGGGGGAAGAGATAATAGTGTCATCAGAAGTGGGGGTTTTTCGAATTTTTTGAAATCCTAAAAAAAGCAAAATCACGATTTTTTTAACAAAAAAAGGTAAGTATGGGTAAATTCTCCTAAGCAGGATTTTAGTAAAATTTTTTATTGAGCCCAGGTTTAAAAAGAAAGAGGTATTTGTTAGTGAAGGAGAGATATATTTTCTTAAAGGTTTTTTTATTTTTTCTGGCAACAATTTGCCACCCCAAAAAATAATAAAAGGGGGAATAGATTTAAAAATGGTTTTAATTATTTTCTCTTTTGAGAGTCTGGCAAATCGTTTTTTAGAATTATTAGTTTTCCGGATTTTCTTCATGGCGTTTTCTACCTTTTATTATTAACTGAATGTGCTTATATATCAACCTTAGTGGCGCGGTAATTTTCCAGCTTTTTGAATTATAAACAGAATTTAGAATATTTTGTAAATCTGTTTTTTCTTTTTCTGTTTTTTGTAATTTTTCTTCTAGCCGTTTTAATTTCTCTAACGATTTTTGCCAATTTTCTTCCATTTCCTTTAATTTCTCTAACGATTTTTGCCAATTTTCTTCTAAGATTTCCAATCTTATTTGAATGAGTGAATTTATACTAATTCCTGTTTTAAGCAGACTATTAATGAGATTTTTTAACCATCTTTTTTCTTCTTCCTTATTAAATGGCGGTTTTTTTTCTCCTAAAACCAAGAAACCCACTAGGGTTTCTTTTTTGTCTCCTAATTCTAGGATGACGGGTTTTGTTCCAAAAATTTCTAGAAGCATTCTCTCTGTGCTTTTTTTGTCTAAATAAAAAATATGTTCAAAAGAAGTTTTTAAGCCTAGCCAGTTTTCTTTATTTTCAGGTTGAGAGTTTGGGGTAGAAAAAAAGAAAATACCGCCCGGTTTTAGTAATCTTTTTATCTCTTTTAAGTTTTTTTTAAGGTCTAAAACGTGTTCCAAAAACTCCCAAGCCGAGATAGCGTTAAAGGAAGCAGATGGGAGTTGATTATTTTCAAATTCTCCTTGATAAATTTTTAGATTCTTTTTCCTACAAATCTCTGTTGCCCATTGAGAAATTTCGAAGCCAAATGTTTGCCAACCTAATCTCTGCATCGTTTCTAAGAATTCGCCAGTAGCGCAGCCAATATCCAAAATTTTTCCCGGTGATGTGGCAACAAGGCTTACTAGTGTTGTCTGCCAGAGGAGATTTTGAAATATAGCTTTTTGATAGCCAAAATAACCAATTGGTTTAGTATTCTCTTGGAACTCTTTCTCAAAATAATCTTTCCCATAAAGATCTTTAAGAGAAAAAGGAATTTTTTGAACAAACATTACTTGACAGTTTTTACATCTTAAAATTGCCACACCGTCCGTTCTTTTTGCTACCTCCTCTAGATCATTTTTCTGACACCAGGGGCAGTTTTTTAATTCTCTGTATTTTATTGACATATTTATGATCCTAAATAGGCATTAATTACTTTTTCTACTTCTCCGTGTTCTTTAATTTCTCCTTTATCTAACCAGATTGCCCTATGACAATATCTTCTTATTGTTTCCATATCATGACTTACCAGCAGTACCGTTTTTCCCAATTTTTTCATCCTTGTAAATTCTTCTTGACACTTTTTCTGAAAGGCGGCATCTCCTACAGCTAACACCTCATCTAGTATATAGATATCTGATTCTATCTGAATAGCAATAGAAAAAGCTAGGCGTACTTGCATTCCTGAGGAGAAGTTTTTTAACTTTGTATCTAAAAATCTTTCTATTTCAGCAAATTGGACAATATTAGTAAATTTTTTTGCTACTTCAGATTTAGTCATTCCTAAAATGATAGCATTGAGAAAAATATTATCTCTCGCCGAAAGCTCGGGGTTAAAACCTACACCAAGCTCTAAGAAAGGAACAGCTTTACCTTTCATTTCTATTTTTCCTGAGTCCGGTAAGTAGATGCCTGCTAAAATTTTAAGCAGTGTAGATTTTCCAGAGCCATTAGGGCCCATAATTCCTAACCACTCGCCGCTTTTTACTTCAAACGAAATATTTTTTAAGGCTTGAAATGTTTCGTACTCTAGGGGTTTAAAAAATGAAAAAAGATGTTCGCGGACAGTTTCGCGTTTTTCGTGGGGGATTCTGAATGTTTTTGAGATATTTTCTACTTTAATCATCAGAAGTCCTCGGCGATTTTCTTAACTTTCTTTCTGAAAAACAGAAGACCCAAAATAAATAATACTAGAGCTAAAAGAAAGGCTAAGCCGGTTCTTGGTAGATTCGGCGGTTCACCCTTGATTAGGACTTCTCGGCTGTTATGAATGATGACTGCCAGGGGGTTAAGAAAGACAAGAGAGTGGTATTCTTCTGGAATTACTGATAGGGGATAGAATACTGGTGTGGCAAAAAATATCAGGGAGTTGAGGACCTCCCAAATTGAAGCTAAATCGCGAAATTTGACATATAAAATACTCAAGAAGAAATTGAGACCTTGGATGAGCAGGGTCAAAATAATTATATAAAGTAAAAAATAAGGTAGGCTAAAAAATTTTAGAGGAGTAGGTGAAAGACACCAAAAGATAGCAAAAACAACTAAATTAAAAAACAAAGAGATAAGAGATTGAGCAAGAGAAGCATAAAGAGCGATTTCTCTGGGAAAGTTAACTTTTAGAATAATATTAGCCCGAGAAAGTAAGCTATAAAGACCGAAAGTTGTACCTTCTTGGAAGTAGTTGATAAGAATCAATCCCAAAAATAAATTTAGTTTATAATTAGGATCTTTTTGACCAAACAAAAAAGAGAAGACCAAATACAAGATTAAAAAGAGTAAAAATGGTTTTAAGACAACCCAAATAACACCCAGCACAGAGTTTTGGTATCTTAGTTTAAAATCAGTAGCTACCAGAATGTTAAAAATATCTTTTTTATTTCTCATTGTTTTTTTTATTTTAAACCCTTGTTCTCTTTTATTCAAGGTTTAAAAAACAGTTTTGCCTTCCATTCATCTTGTTTTTAATAGAGGGAGTAAGCCAGAAATTTGCAAGGTAGGAAAAATTATGTAAAAATTAAATCAAAGCAATGGATAATTTTTCTGAAAAATCAGAAAGTGTCCTAGACTCTTTGATCGATTTTCTTTTTTCTACTGTTTTAATGGTAGCGGTAGTGTTTTTTATTCGTGGTTTTATTTTTCAACCCTACATAGTTGAGGGCAAATCCATGGAACCTACTCTTTTTAGTGGCGAATATATTATTGTCGATAAGATTAGTTATCGATTTACTCCTCCTAAAAGAGGTGATGTAGTGGTTTTAAATCCTGATTCAAAAATGCCTGATCTTTCTTATATAAAAAGAATCATTGGTCTTCCTGGCGAAAAAGTAATTATAGAAGACGGTATAGTAAAAATTGTTTCAGGTGATAAAGAAGAAGTGCTTCGTGAACCTTATTTAGGTCATAACAATAAGACTTATACAAACACCTTTCAAGATAGACTAGTGGTGAATTTGGGAGAGAATGAGTATTTTGTATTGGGAGACAACCGGGCCAACTCTTTGGACTCGCGAAGCATTGGGGCAATTAGTAGGGATCATATTATTGGTAAAGCTAGATTTGTTCTTTTGCCTGTTGCTAAAGCAGGAACCATTGACTGATTGGCTGTTTTTTTAATTAAATTTATACTAAAGGATAAATTTATACTAAAGGAGGGTTTATGCGTATTAGCAACAAAGAGATAAATAATTTAAGCAAAATTTTTGTCCTGTTTTTTTCTAGTCTTTTTCTTATTTTATTGGTATCTCTAGCCGTTTTTCATAGTTTTGCTAGCGCAAATATTGAGGGAAGAGAAACTTCAACTGATTGGCTTACGGCAAAGATTCGTGCAGAGGCTATTGTTCTTTTAGGTATTACAGAGACAGTGGCTGATTATCTTGCCCAAGAAGGAAATAATGATCGCAAAGTAGAATATGGATTGCTTTCAGAATGGTTAAGGACTACTAGAGATGCGGTTTCTCTTTATGAAACAGCAAAGAGCGATAGGATTGTTTTTAATACTTTGCGGGATATCTATACAAAGCTTGCCAATTCTGCTTTGCTTGCTTTTGCCAATATGAGTGAGGAAGAAGAAGATACGTACGCTGAGCAAATCCTTTATGAGGGCTTACTTGCTTACGAAAAAAGTAAAGAATTTTGGGAACAAAATTCTCTTTCTCTGTTACCCCAAAGAGCCAGTTTAATTTCAAAAGTTTTAGCAGCTTCAACTTCTTCTTTAAATAAACCAGTTCTTGATGTCAACAGTATATTTAGTTATATAGAAAAAACTATTAATAGCCAAAAAAATCCCGAAACATATCTTCCAGCAATTTATAGTTATCTTGATAGCATATTTAATTACACATTTTTTGAAAGTACGGGAGGGGCAGGAGTTCAGGCTTTAAGGTCTTTGAAAGAAAAGGTATTAAACTTAAAGGAGGAAACCGCAAGGAAAGGAATTCTTGCTTACTTAGACCAAAAAATAATTAGTGCACAACGCTTAACTGCAAAACCGCAATCAGCAACAACAGTTTCTAAGAGCAGAGCTACGGCTCAAGTAGTTTCTAGTCAACAAAAGAATAAACAACCCGCGCCAAAGACCACACCTAAACCTCAGGCACCTCAAGTAAACACTTCTCAAACATCAACTCCCAGTGCAGAGATTACTGTTTCTAAACCAGAAGCAGCTACCACTGCGCCACCTAAACCCAGCGGACAAATAGCAGAAGAAAAAATGCGCTGGGTTTATAGGTATAAGGCAAATGCTGATAATATAAGCTATGCCCTAATCTGGAAAAATCCACCTCAGGACAAAAAACCTTTAATTGAAGGAAGTCTTAATAACGATCTTAAAGCTTCGGACTTGAAAGAGTTAAGTTTTAAAGATGATAACGATCCACTCACTAAGGCTACTATTATACCGGTTGGCTGGCGAGATGAACCAGGGCAAAGATTTGCTTATCCAAGTGAAAAACAAAAAGAGACTACACCCTGGCAAGAGAAAGTTTCAGAAGTTTCTAGTAGGTTTGAGCTGGTAGAGGCAGTAAACCTTGAGCGTGAAGTTGGTGATTTTTACGGTTTGATCAAAGTCATCGATTCCGATAGTTCCCCAGAGAAGAAAAAGAAAAATGATGCCTTGACAATAATTGGCACAGTTTTAAGAGCAGGAATCTCTATCTTCAGTAATGGCAGAATAGGCACACCGGGTAGAGATATTCAAAATAAGATTGAAGAAAATATTCCTCCGGAAATTTTAGACTTTATAGGTAATGTTTCTAGCAATGTAAACAAAAACAAAACTGCCCAGAATACTGACAGGCTAACAAATGAAGAGATAAATAAAATTGTTTCAGAGTTAAAAGAGTTTCTTATTTTCCAAAGGGCAATGGATATTCAGGATTTAGGATTTTCTGAAAAAGACACTGGAATTAGTTTTGCCGGTAAGCTTTCTATGGAAGATGGTCAGATGTATCTAAGGCTTTTTGTACCTAAGCTTTCTATAGAGAGATTAAGAGAACACCTTGAGAATGATAAGCTTTTGTTTAATCGACCTGATACTAGTGATAAGCTTAAGAAGATTTTACAAACATCAATTCAGTCTCAAGAAGCAGTGATCAAGAATTTTGAAGAGGGAAAATATGGAGTTGCTGATGGTGTTAATGTAGTTGAAAGATCGCTGGTACTGCCTTCCCAACCAATTCCTCTGACGTTTGTAGAAAACAGACCGCCACGAACAGTTTATGGAGAATTTCAACCCGGCGAGTATGTTTGGAAAGCGGAAAACATTGATGTTTCCTTTAAAACAAAAATGAAGAAAGGAAGAAATACTGTAGAGGAAGTTACTATAAGGGGAAATCTTTCCATAAATGTTTTTGTTGAAAAACCAATGAACCCAACCCAAGGTTTAGAGACAGTGCCTATAGTGACTGTTAATTTTTCACCAATCCTAGACGAAAATGCGAAAGCTCTTTATGAACAAATGAAATCCAGTATCTCGGTAGCAAGTCGTCAGTTTACAGTCAATAAACCTTGGCAACATTCAGCACTTAAGGAATACGCTTTGTCTCTATTTGAAAAGAGGAGATAGCTAACCTCAACTTTTATCATTTCAAGTTCTCAATCTAGAAGGTTTGCCGAGAATTATCTGCAGTGGCCAGCCTGGAAAGTTAAGATTCTTGATGAGAAAATTGCTAAGAAATCTTTTTTGGGAGGTAGTTATTTTGGCTTTGGACAAAGCTAGAAAAATTTGTGGATTTTCTAAATCTTGTTGGACAATTAAATCTAAGGGAAGATGGGAGTGTTGTTTATGAAGGTTTTCGTTTAAAGAGAGCAGCTCTTCTTCGGAAAGAAGGCGCGGTCTATTTTCTGAAACGCACAAGATTTGTTCTAGGAGAAAGTTGAGGTTTAGTTTTTCCAGGGCAGAAATAAAAACCACGGGTGCAAAACTTAAATGCGGTAGTTCTTTTTGAAGATAATAAAGCCAATAAGCCATTGCCAGCTCCTCTTCTTTTTTGTTAAGCGGCGCTTTTTCTACTCTAAAAACCTTGCCTCTGGTCAGCAAATCCCATTTGTTCACAGCTATTACCACGCCTTTTAAGAAATCATTTAGTAGACCGCCTAGATATTTATCAAAGGTAACAACCCCTGTTGCAGCGTCTAAAAGCAGAATAACAATTTCGGATTTCTTTAAGGCTTCGAGAGTTCTTAGAATGGCAAAGTAGACGGTTTTATCTTCTATCTTTCTTTTACGTACCATTCCGGCGGTGTCTACCAGGTGGATTTTGTTACCTTTAAAATTTAGAAAAACATCAATGCTATCCCTGGTAGTTCCCGGAATTTCTGAGACAATTACTCTTTCTTCGCCTAAAAGGCTATTTACAAGCGCAGATTTGCCTACATTGGGTCTGCCAATGATAGCCACTTTTATTTCTTTTTCTTCTTTTTGAGATGTTTTTTGAGAACTTGGTACTTCTTGAACAATTAACTCAAGTAAAGAATTAATATTAATGTTGTGAAGAGCAGAGATCAGCAAGGGTTGCCCGAAACCCAAATCATAAAAATCGGCAGTAGCTACGCCCTCGGCTTTATTGGCCACAAGAATAATTTTTTTGTTTTTAGGTAGGCGATGCAACATTTTGGCGATTTTTTCGTCTTCTTTATTTAAACCTTCTTTAGCATCTACCATAAAGAGGATGAGATCCGCTGTCTTCAAAGCGATTTCTACCTGTTTTTGAGTATTCTTTGTAAGGTCGTTGACTGCTAGTTTTGGTACTATACCAGCGGTATCTATAATAAAGAATTTTTTGCCAGCAAAGGAGATCTCAGCAATTTTTCGATCGCGAGTAGTTTGAGCCTCTTTAGCCACAATTGCTGCTCTTTCTTTTGTGAGCCTATTAAAAAGCGTTGATTTGCCTACATTGGGTCTACCAATGATAGCTACATAAAAATCTCCTGCCATTTTAAACTTCTAAATAATAATAACCATTTTCTTGTTCTTTTCGAGTAAAAAGGGCGGGTGTTTCAAAATAACAAACAAAAGAGGTGGGTTTAGGCAGTTGAGGTAAATTCTTTTTTTGAGGAGGAAACCGAAGAAGAGTAATATGAGGTAAAAAGTTTTTCTTTTCGTTATTCTTTAAAAGTAAGTGATGACCTTCGGCTTCTTTTTCAAGAAGTTTCTTTAAGTTTAAAATAGCAAAAGAAGCCTTGCCGCTTAAACAAACCAAACGAGGCGGTTCCCCTAGATAGAGGGCTTCTGAAAACTCTACAAAAAGATTAGCGCTAGAATAAGGAAAAGCCAGGTTTGATTGAGAAGAGAGAGAGTTTAAGTCAGAATTTAAAGAAAGGCTTTTTTCTCCAAAAAGAATTCCCTTCAAAATTTTCTTAGCCATTTGGACTTGTTCTTCTGTCAATTTTCCTAAAAATAAAAGAGTAAGATGCAGATTCTCTTTATTAGTAAAATTAAACTCGTTGTTAATAAAAAGATTTTTTAACTTAGAAGAATAATTTAAAATCTTAAACAAAGACTCTTTTGTAGGTTTTAAGCCGAAAAAATAATTAGCCATGGATAATTACGTCAATGTTGTTGTAAAGCTAGCTGTTAAAAAAAGCTTTACTTATCACTGGCCTGAATCTTTTCCTCCAGCAAAAAAGGGAATGCTAGCCATTGTTCCTTTTAAAAATAGCCAAAAAATTGCCATTGTGCTAGGCCCTGGCAGCAAGCTTCAATCTGCAAAAAGCGTCATTAAGCTGCTCTCCAAAGAGCCGGTTTTAGGCGAAAAAGAGTTTAAGCTTGCTGAGTTTATCTCCTCAAGATATTTCGTTAGCCTTGCCGAGGCGCTTTTTAGCCTCCTGCCAGCGGGATTCGTCAAAGATGAGGTTTATCCCCCTTTAAATCTCCAAGAGCTTTTTTTACCAGAACTAACCAGCTCTCAACAAGCAGTGTTTCAAAATATTACTCCCGGGGTAAATTTGCTTTTAGGTGTTACCGGTGCGGGCAAGACCGAGATTTATATCAGGAAGGCTTATGAGACACTCAAAGCTGGTAAACAAGTACTTATTTTAGTACCTGAAATTGCTCTTACACCTCAAACCTACCTCTGGTTTCAGAAGAAACTTAAAGTTCCGGTTTTTCGCTATCATTCTCGTCTGAAGAAAAAAGAGCGAGCAAAGGTTTGGTGGGGAGTCAAAAAAGAAAAAATCAAGCTGGTAGTGGGTTCGCGAAGCACTATTTTGCTTCCTTTTCAAAGCTTAGGACTTTTGGTAATAGACGAAGAGCAGGATACTTCTTATAAACAGGAGCAATCGCCTTATTATGATGCTCGCGAGATTGCTTATTTTTTGGCAAAAATTAATCCTACACTTACAACCATTTTGGGTTCAGCAACACCCAGTCTTATTACCTATGCTAAAGCTTTGAGAGGAGATATTAAACTGCAGAGACTAAGGAAACGTTTTTTAGGCGAACTACCCAAGACAGAAGTGATAGACATAAGAGGAACAAAAAGTTTGCTTTCGCCTGTACTTAGAGATTATATGAAAAACGTACTTGATAAAGGTCGGCAAGTGATTCTTTTTTTAGATCGACGTGGAGAAGCTTCAGGTCTTTTTTGCGTAGAGTGTGGCAATGTTATTTTATGTCCACGCTGTGACTTACCTTTAGTCTACCATCGGGAAGAAGCTTCTCTGCTTTGCCATCATTGCGGTTTAAGGAAAAAGATGCCTAAAGTCTGTCCGTTGTGTAAAAAGATTAACTTCCTACCAAAAAGGTTTGGCGTAGAGAGGCTTTCTTTAGAAGTAGAGAGGCTTTTTCCTTCTGCAAGGATTTGTCGAGCTGATCGTGACGCTTTAAAACGTAAAGATATTGAAGAGGTATATAAAACTTTTAGAGAGCATCAGTGCGATGTGCTTATTGGTACCCGAATGATTGCTAAAGGTTGGGATATTCCTGATGTAGATTTAGTGGGAGTTATTGATGCTGATCTTTCCCTTTTCTTCCCAGATTATAAAGCTAGAGAAGAGACTTATATGTTACTTTCGCAAGTGAGTGGTCGTGCTGGTAGACGCGGTCAGGGTTTTGCAATTATTCAAACAAGGACTCCGGAACATCCGGTAATCCAAGCTGTTTGCCATCAAGATTACGAAGGCTTTGCTAAAAAAGAATTACTTTTGCGCAAGAAAGAGAATTTTCCACCATTTTGCGAAATTGTTCGGTTGCTCGTTAAACATAAAAATCAAGAAAAGGCTTTTCGAATTGCCCAAGAGGCTTTCAAAAAACTTAAAAAAGAAACAGAAGAGCTTTCTAATAATGAGCTAGAAATTCTTGGACCTTCTTCTTGTTTTTTTAATAAGATTGCCTCTAAATATCGTGTTCATCTTGTGTTAAAAGTGAAAAGATTTTCTCCTAAGTTAACTGAGGTTTTAAACTCTTTACAAAGAGAGCAACATTTGACCGTGTTACGTAATCCTAATGATCTTCTCTGATTTTGAAAGCTCTTTTATGGGCCGAAAATTAAGACGATGTAGGGGAGAGGGGCCATATTTTGATAGTGCCTCTTTGTGTAATTTTGTACCATAGCCTTTATGAAGATGGAAACCATAAGAAGGGAAATCTTTGGCAAGTTTTTCCATCAGCGTATCTCTGTAAACTTTAGCCACTATTGAAGCTGCCATAATCACTGGGATTTGACTGTCGCCATCTACTACTGATTGGTATTCCCGCGGACATTCAAAAGTGATTCTACCATCTACAAAGATGCTTCCAGGAATATGTAAGATTTTTTTGGCTAACCTACTAAAAAGAAGCTTGTTAGCAAAAGCAATTCCTAATTTATTGATAACCTCCACTTCTATTACTTCTACATAGATCTCTTTTGCAAGGTTATAGATTTCTGGTAATAATTTTTTACGTGCAAGAGGGGAGAGCTTTTTAGAATCTGCAAGACCTTTTTCTAAGAGCCGCCAAAGCTTGTCCTTTTTGGCTGCTACCGTTGCCCCAACCAGGGGACCGGCCCAAGCACCTTTGCCCACTTCATCAATCCCAATAACATAGCTCATTTTAGTAGTGGTTTTAAATATTTCCCGGTAAGACTTCTGGGGTTTTGAGCTACTTCTTCTGGTGTACCTTCGGCTACTAAGTAACCTCCTTTTTCCCCACCTTCTGGTCCTAAATCAATCAGCCAGTCGGCGTTTTTCAAAACATCAAGATTATGTTCAATAACGATCACAGTATTGCCATAGCTTACCAGCCGATGAAGAACTTTTAATAGTCGTTTTATATCCTCAAAATGGAGACCGGTGGTGGGTTCGTCAAGAATATAGAGGGTTTTGCCAGTGGCTTTTTTAGAAAGTTCCGTAGCTAGTTTCACTCTTTGAGCTTCTCCGCCAGAAAGAGTGGTAGCCGGTTGTCCAAGGTGAATATATCCCAGACCTACATCTGAGAGTGCTTGTAATTTATTTTTAATTTGGGGATGACTGGCGAAAAATTCTAAAGCTTCATCTGCTGTCATCTCTAAGACATCGGCAATATTTTTACCGCGCCAAAAGATGGTGAGTGCCTCAGGATTATAACGCTTGCCTTTGCACTCTTCACAAGTGATGTAAATGTCTGGTAAGAAGTGCATCTCAATTTTTATCTGCCCTTCTCCTTGACAAGCTTCACAACGGCCGCCTTTCACATTAAAAGAGAAGCGTCCTTCGTTATAACCACGCGCTCGGGCTTCTGGTGTAGAGGCAAAAAGCTCACGAATAAATGTAAAAACCCCCGTATAAGTAGCTGGGTTAGAACGCGGTGTTCTACCAATTGGCGATTGATCAATATTAATTACTTTGTCAATAAAATTGATTCCCTCAATAGCATCGCAGGCACCTACAGGGTCATGGGTTTTGTAAAAGTGATTTTTTAAAGCTGCAGCCAGGATGTCAATGATAAGGGTTGATTTTCCAGAACCAGAGACTCCAGCTACACAGACGAAAACCCCCAAGGGGATTTTTACTGTAAGATTTTTAAGATTGTGTTCTCTAGCGCCCTTTATCACCAAAAATTTCTCAGTAATTGGTCGCCGCCAACCAGGTAAAGGAATCGAGGCTTTACCAGAAAGATAAGCAGCAGTAAGACCAGGCTTTTTTCCCTCCACAAATTCTTGAGGAGAACCAACGGCTACTACCTGACCACCAGCTTTGCCTGCTCCTGGCCCAATATCAATAAGATAATCTGCTGCTAGCATAGTCTCTCGATCATGTTCTACTACAATTACGGTATTTCCCAGATCGCGCAATCTTTTTAAAGAGAGGAGAAGCTTTTGATGGTCATGTTGATGGAGACCTATGGATGGTTCATCTAGAACATAAAGTACTCCCACCAGTGAAGAACCAATTTGGGTAGCAAGTCTAATTCTTTGAGCTTCGCCACCAGAAAGAGAAGAGGTAGATCTATCAATGGTGAGATAAGAAAGACCAACATCAATAAGAAATTGTAATCTTTCCTTGATCTCTTTAATAATCAGCCGAGCAATTTTTTCCTCAGTGGAGGAGAGTTTAAGGTTTTCGAAAAACTTTTTAGCCTCAACGATAGAAAGCGCGCAGACTTCGGCTATATTCTTTTTATTGACCAAGATCCCCAAAACCTCGTTTTTTAATCTTTTACCCTGACAAGCTGGACAAATTACTTCTCTCATATATTTCTCTAGCTCTTCGCGAATAAACTCCGAATCAGTCTCATGATAGCGACGGGTAAGATTAGGAATAATGCCTTCATAGGTAGTAGTATAGGGCCCAAAATGATAAAGCTCGTTGCCGGTGCCGTAAAGAAGAATATCTAGATGTTCTTTAGGCATCTCTTCAATCGGTTGGTCTAAATCAATATTGTGGCGATTGGCTACTGCTTCTATAATGCGGTAGTACCAGGCATTGGGGTTAATATTGCGTGACCAAGCGCGAATGGCGCCTTCGTTGAAGGTAAGCATTTTATTAGGTATGAGTAAATCCGGATCAATTTCTAGTTTTTTACCTAGACCCTGACAAACCGGGCAGGCGCCATGGGGCGAATTAAATGAGAATATTCTTGGTTCAATCTCTTTTAAAGTAATCTCTGGATGCTGCGGGCAGGCAAAGTTTTCTGAAAAAGAAGCAAAAACAAGATTTTTTTCGTAATCTAATACATAAACAAGCCCTTTAGAGAGATCCAGGGCTTTTTCTAGAGAGTCAGCCAGTCTTAGACGGTCTTCTTCAAAAAACTCCTTACCAAAAATCAGACGGTCCACTACTACCTCAATGTTATGTTTTTTCTGTTTGTCTAATTCGGTTTCTAGCGCTTCCTCTATAGGCATTATTGCTTTATCTATCCGTACACGTGCAAAACCAGCCTTATAGACATTCTCTAAAATTGATTTGTGTTCGCCTTTTTTATCAATAACCAGGGGTGCAAGTAGAGCTAATTTTAAATCAATATCTGCTCTTCCTAGTTTTCTTTTTTGTTCTTCAAGGTATTCTTGGGCTTCTTGAAGAATCCGCTTGGCAATCTGGGTTCTAGAGAGTCTTTCTATTGGTTGGCCATCAAGAGGGCAATGTGGTTTGCCAATGCGAGCAAAAAGCAGTCTTAAATAGTCATAAATTTCAGTAACAGTGCCAACTGTGGAGCGCGGATTTTTTGAGGCAGACCGCTGGTCAATAGAGATGGCCGGAGAAAGTCCCTCTATGTAGTCTACATCGGGTTTCTCCATTACGCCCAAGAATTGTCTGGCATAAGAAGAGAGGCTTTCTACATAACGTCTTTGCCCTTCAGCATAGATGGTGTCAAACGCCAAACTAGACTTTCCCGAACCAGAAATACCAGTAATTACTGTTAATTTGTCTCGGGGAATTTCAACCGTAATGTTTTTTAGATTATGAACTCTAGCTCCAACTACTCTAATGTTAGACATCAGCCCATTTTAGCAATTTTTTTCTCAAAAAATCAAGTTTTCCTTAAGTCTTTTCTCTTTTTATCAACTTTTTTGTAAAAACAAATGCGCCCCTTCTCTCTATAAAAGGAAGTGGGCGCATTTGTTTTTTGAAAAACTTTCTTACACTTGGGATTTAACCACCAATACGTGTTAACTTGGTTCCGCAAGTAGGACAAGTTCCCTGGACAGCTGGCCTGCCGTTTTTAAGAGTAACCTTCTTGGGATTCTGAATTTCTTTTTTAGCTCTGCACTTTACGCAATATGCCTCCATTTTTTCTCACCTCCTTTCTTTATGATTTTTGACCCTCAATTTAAGTCTTTTAAGAATTTTTAGAGCACTTTTCTGCTTCCTATTTTCTATCGCTGAATCTCTCTTGTCAAGCATAATTTATGCTTGATTTTTTCTCTTTTTGTGTTTTTTGGTAGAAGAGTCGACAGAGAAATAAAAAGTTTTTAGCGTAAAACCCTTATTTTTTGCCTATATTTAAGCTTTTTCTATGAAGAGAGAATTTCTTCTTTAAGCTTTTTTACTAGACGTTAAGACTTTACATCATTTAGCAAAGCTTATAGAATTTAAATTAAGATGCAAAGAAAAGCGAGGGGTTCAGCTCTTATTACCGTCTTATTGCTCGGAGCCGTTTTGGGGCTTTTTGGGGTAAGCATTGTTCAGCTTACAACCCTTCATTATGAAACCACTACCACAGTAGAAGAAGGAAATATTGCTACTTTAGCTGCTCAATCTGGCTTAGATGTAGGAGAGTTTTGGGTTTATTACAATAAAGATACCGAAGTGCCCTATTTAGAAAATATTCTACCGTTTGATAAGTATACGGGACAAGGCAAAGCTGAGAGGGCCATTGGTTATTTAGATAAATACATATCTACTTATCAAGACTCTAACTACTCTTTTACTCCGCTTTGTCCTCAAATTGTAGAGAAATTTAAAACTGGGGATAGCTTAGACGAAGGAGAACTGAAAAAATTCCTCGTCTCTCAAGCCATTCCCTATTCTCAATCTAACCTCTATTTAAGATTTAATCTTACCCAAAACAAAGTCTCAGAACCCTTTTTTCTAGCCTGTGATGATGGTAAAAATGGCCAGAGTGATTACCTTAGGGGTCGCAATGCAGATTACAAACCTGAGGATATCTATTTTGATATCAAGGTTTATTTTAGAGAGCCGGTAG
>Ga0207433_10002094_pt1 | contig 41518 bp, 43 predicted proteins | sample YelNatPaOPGAMG01_FD_187559 | JGI IMG/M metagenome (GOLD analysis project Ga0207433, IMG submission 187559) | Hot spring thermophilic microbial communities from Obsidian Pool, Yellowstone National Park, USA - OP-RAMG-01 (SPAdes) (version 3) | ecosystem: Environmental > Aquatic > Thermal springs...
GATCCCCTAACGGGGAAACGACCTCTGTGGAAGGGGTGTTCGCCATGGCAAGAATACCCGTTCGCGATCCGCGAAACTGGGCGTTCGCCATGACGAGACTTCCCGTTCGTTTTCACAAGACTGAGCATATAAGGTTGAGCCGTATGTCATGTGTGCGGATATTTACGCTTCTTCCCAACATTCCGGACGGGGCGGGTGGACTTGGTACACCGGCGCGGCTGGATGGATGTACCGGCTGATATTAGAAACACTATTGGGAGTCCATCTGGAAGTGGATCATCTGCGCATTGCGCCATGTATTCCTGACAATTGGGCATCTTATAAAATACACTACCGCTATCGTGAGACGATCTACCACATCACTGTCAAATGCGTCGGTGAAAAACCTGAAAAGGTCGTTTGTGTGAAGGTGGATGGGGCTGTACTGAATGGAGAGAGCATGAGTGGATCAAGGAGGGAGTCTCGAGTCTTGATCCCGCTATCTGATGACCGGCAGGAACACACTGTTGATGTCGACTTAGGCTAAAAATCTGGCTTGGATCGAGAAAACCTCTTGTATCAACCGATCGCCAGCTTGGCCGGCTTCCCAATGGTGAACTTGGCCGCTTATTTGTTCACCACATCGGACACTCCCGAGCAAGAGACCATCAGAATCTCCGAATCTCTGCCTGATGCAAATGATGTTCCGTAATCCAGATGGAAAGCTCGTCCATCAACTGCCGCTTCAGTATCCATAGTGGATGGCAAAATCTAGACAAAAAACATGGGAGTTTTAAGATCATTATGAGCTCTGTCCGAAAGCACTATTCCACCGATCTGAAGGTCAAGATTGTTCTCGAAATTCTAAAGGAAGAGAAGAGTGTGACTTAGCTGGCTTCCGACCATAAGATCCACTATTCCCAGCTTCTGAAGTGGAAAAAACAGGCAGAGGAACAGGAGACGTTCTCCGCACCATCAAGACAGGAGAGGTGTCTTGTGACGGGTTTCCTGCGGAGAACTGTCCAGGACAGCGCAGGACAAGGCTGTTCTGAAAATAAGGACCGGAGCTTTTGAAAAATGCCTCTCCAGCAATCCAGGAGGTTCCGGACCAAGTCTCAATCGGAATCCGGGCTGAATCACGTCCTTGGCGAGATCGATTCCGAGTGTGGTAACGTTCATGGAGGTCCTTCCTGATTTCCGTATGCGTGAATGGAAGTTGTCACGCCCATTCTGGCCCGATCGAGGCCGTCAAAAATAGTCCCTCCGGTTTTTTCCTGTTTCATTCCGGAATTGTTTTTCAATGTCCAGAATCCAGGGAATTGTCCGGAAAAATTCTGGTGCCGGTTCGAGGACAAAAACGGTCAAAAAACAGCATCAAGGATCACTCTTTTTTGCTCAAGTAAATAATTGTTAAATAAAACAAGATGCCAGAAGATCATAAACCATGGGATTTTCTTGTGATATAATATTAAAGACGGGATATCCCGGATTTTCCCGTTTCCGGTAGAATATAAGGTCCGGGGAATGACCGTAGCTTGAAAGATCATCTTTCGAAAAGGCCGATTGGAACCACGAGCCCGTTCACGACCCATCCTGGCAGGTCTGTTCTTTCTCCGGGATTGAGGAAAACCCCTAAAGGGTATGAAGTTTATGGCTGATATCTCTTCCAGAGACAACGGGAGTTCTTCTGGATGAAGAACGCGGGGGAGAAAGGCTTTCCGGATGATTGGGCTTCTCACCCTGGTGATGACATGGGTGTTGTTTGCGGTGAGCTTCTCAATGTGCTCCGGTGAAGAACCGTCCTCCGTCATGACCGAATTCCCGCGCATCAGCGGACAGGAATGGATACATGTGATGGATGAATAACCAAAAGCTGCGAGGTGAGACAGAAACTGGATCGGAAACGCGATAGACTCTGTTTCAAGCCCGGTACCGGGTAAGCGATAGCTTTTTCAGGTTTCAAGCTTTTTAAGAACGACCCGTCAACTACCCACCTTTTTTGAACATCCAAACGAACGACTTCTGGGTCGCCAGCAAAAAATAGAAGCATTTTTTCCAGCGTACGGAATTCCACCCAAGCGCAGGTTTCAGGTTTTTCAGGGAGGAATTTCCGGAAGACCGGGGGAATCAGCCCGTGTTTTCGCTGTGAGAATCCATGCCTTATCCCATGCCTTTGGGCGATCCGGACCGATTTCGGGTCAAGGAACTCATCAGGAATTGCGGTAGAGCGGCTTCAAGAGGGTTCTTCAGGTTCGAGAAAATCGCATGATTGCTATTGGGAGGATAGATGCAAAAAAATACACTCTGCCCTGAAGTGGCAACAAGAAAGGGCGTCCCTTTGCATGTGACCTGCTGTTCTCCGGAAGAGTTCGCCTTATTCCTTTCAAGCAGCAAAACATCGCTATTGGGGGTTGCCTGTTACAGCAAATATACGGTGACCGATCCCGTTTTTCCCGCTCCTTTTATCCATATCCCGATCGCACCTGTCGAAGATGCCATTCTTTTCGAACTTTGGACCACAGACGAGTCAGTGCGGTATGAACGGCATGGGCCGCTTCGATGTTCCTACAACTCGACAGTCCTGTTTGGCTGTCTGACTGTGGATTGTTTCCCTGAAGAAAGTCTTGAGTTCAATACCGAACAAGCTTACAGATTATTGTTTTCTCACCTGGATCATTCGGGTTACGTGAATTTGCTGCGGATTTGGCACTTTATATCCCATATCACCGACGACACCAATGGTCTGGAACGGTATCGGTCGTTCAACGCCGGCCGATACCGGGCGTTTTCGGCATGTCGGAAGGATGTGAAAACTGCTCCTGCAGCATCGGCGTTAGGGAGTCCGGAAGGTCCGCTGGCCATCTATTTTATTGCGTCCAGATTGCCCGGTTTGCCTTTGGAGAACAAGCGCCAGGTCAGCGCATACAACTATCCGAAGGACTACGGTCCTTGCAGTCCCATCTTTTCCAGAGCCATGCAATGCAACGGCCACACATTTATTTCCGGAACGGCAAGCATCGTGGGCCATGTCAGCCTGTACCAGGGAGATCTGGCAGAACAAACAAGGGAGACGATCGCCAATCTCTGTGTCCTGCTCAATCACTCCGGAGACGGAGCTCTACCGTCTTCAGGGATTCAATTCAAGGTATATCTGCGATATCCCGAACACCTGCCTTCTGTCCGCAATGCCCTGGCGGAAAAGTTCGGAAGCCAAACCCCGGTCGCTTTTTTTCAGGCCCAGATTTGTCGACGCGAATTGCTTCTGGAAATCGAAGGAACCTTGGAGATGACAGGTAAGGGATGAAGGTTGTGGCGGATCCCCGCTTTTAAAAGAATTTTAAAAGAAAGAGAAACGTATGAATACACATGTTGAAACTGTCACGGGGCTGCGCGAAGGTATCGACGGCATCTCTTTCCGGAACGACCCTGAACATTTCACCCCGTTGGTCATGATTCCCAGCTACAACACTGGAGCGAAACTGTTCGAGACGGTTCTCGCAGCGCGCTGTTTCTGGACACCTGTCTGGGTGGTCGTGGACGGCAGCACGGATCTCAGCCAGGAAACACTGAAGTCGGTATTTCCATCCGACCCTGGCTTGCGCGTGATCGTTTTGTCCCGCAACAGGGGGAAGGGGGTCGCAATCCGGTGTGGAGCAGAAGAGGCAAGCCGGTTGGGTTTCTCACATGTTCTGGCCATGGATGCAGACGGTCAGCACCCGGCTCGATTGATACCGGAATTTATGGACTGTGCCCGGTCCCACCCGGACAGTCTTATTCTCGGGCGCCCGATATTTGATGACACTGCCCCGCCGCTGAGGGTTCAGGGAAGGAAAATCTCCAACTGGTTTGCCAATCTCGAAACGTTGTGGGCGGGGATGGGAGATTCCCTGTTTGGTTTTCGGGTCTACCCGATCGGTCCGCTTCTGGAAGCCTTCAAAAAGAGTCCGGGGATGCGAGGTTTCGATTTCGATCCGGAGGCTGCGGTCCGGATTTCATGGGGTGGTACGCCAATCATCAATCTGGAGGCTCCAGTGACCTATTTCAGGCAAAGCGAAGGAGGCGTCTCCCATTTCAGGTATTTTCGAGATAACGTCCTTTTGACCTGGATGCATATTCGTCTGATTTTCGGTTTTCTGCTCAGGCTCCCCATCCTGATATGGAGACGGTCCAGGGCGTTGTTGCAAGGAGAAATACATCTTCGGTGAAATTGGATATACCGGATATTTCGGTGCAGAGCGGAGCCCCCGGGCTGATCGATCATCAAAGTTTGCCCTGAACGAAAAGCCGTTCTGTCCGGGTGGCCATTTTGGGTGCCGGCAGACATGCCTGCCGGATCGTGGATTTTTACGGAAGCCCAGATAATTCCGATCCCCTGCCAGCCTTTGGCGTCTGGTCCTCCCGCCGTTTTTTCCCAAACCAACGCACAATAACCGCGGCGCGCCCGCTGAGTAACGTGGAGCCTTCGGCACTCAACGTAAACTGGTAGATGCTTCTGGAGCGGTCGTGAAACAAACATTTTGCCCAAATTTCGAGCATCTCCGGAGCGGTGTCAAGCCAGTCCGTAAAGTATTCAAGCTCCCTTAGGCTGGCGAGGTAGCCTCTGCCGGGTATCCTGTTTGCGTTTCGGGCGACAAGGCTGCCATGGGCAGCCATTGCCTGAGCAGCATATTCAATGCCGCACAGGTAATGCAATCGCCCACCCTGCCGGAGGGGGTTGTCAATGTCACGATGGCTTGTGGCGATGCAAAGGATATGATCGGAATTCCAGTCTATGACTCCATTGATCAGCACCATGGAACCCGAGTGGGGAATCAGCCTGGATATTCCGATCTGATCAATCAGCATGCAGACACCTGGATTTCGAGGTGGTGTTCGGGGAGTTCCTCGATCTCGACCGTCATTGGGGCGCCCGAAGCGATCGCAACCAGTAAAGGCAACGAACGGCCGGCCGGAGTTCCGAGGGAAAGGGTTGTCATGTCCGTATCCATGACAGGTAGCGAAGAGCATTTTTCGCCATCCATGCGCATGATATCCAGACAGGCAATCGCGTGATCAGTTTTTTCATGTACCAGAAGCAAGGATGTCGCAAATGCGGATATGATGGGTCGCACATGATTGATGGGCTCCAGGTAGGGTACATCGTAAGCGATCAAAGCGACCAACCGGTGATCAATCAAGACATGGATTGCAGAGAAAAGCAGTCCTACAGCGAAACTTGCGTCAAAAGCGCACAAGCTTGTCGATGGCTCTCGGGATTGGGAAGCTATTCCCCAATAACCGGCTGGAGCGTTATGCACGGAATTATGAAAACGCGTCGGTGACACTTCTGGATTTGCGCCCGCCAAGGCTTCGCAATTCGTGTGCAGTGAAGGGCTATCTCCACCGGAGGACGTAAAAACCGTTTCTGTCATTGAGGGATCGCGTTGCGCGTTGGCGTGAGCCTCAAACCCCACTGCCAAGGCGAGACGAACTGCCTGACCCGCCCTTCTGCGTTCCACCGCCGGGAGAGAAACGGGATCCGGTACGCAAAGAGGAGTCATCTTCCAGCCTCCAGACCTCCTGAGCAGAGGGATGCTGTTTGTCCATCCATTCAGGCCCGGTCCCAAAAGGCCGATGCCTTCCACATATATCCGCATGTCAGACCTTCCGCCCAAAGACCAGGGAACAGTTGCAACCACCGAATCCAAAAGCATTACTCATTACGTGATTGACAGGATTTGTCCGGGTTTCCATCAGGTACCCGCTCTGTAATGACGGATCTAAAAGGCTGGTGTTTAAACTTCCTGGCATAAATTGGAATTGAATGCAAAGCATCGCCACAATCGCATTGGTGATTCCGGAAATTCCCAAGCCGTGGCCAGTCCATCCTTTTGTCGAGCTGCATGGCGTAACCTTTCCGAATAGGGTCACGATCGCTTTGTCTTCGCTGGCATCGTTTGCCTTTGTGGCCGTACCGTGCAAATGGATGTAGTCTATGTCGCAAGCCGCGAGACCAGACGATTCGAGGGCGCGCCTCATTGCCATGACCGCCCCCAGACCGGTCGGATGGGGCGAAGACATGTGATAGGCATCAGAACTTTCTCCCACCCCCAACAATCGGATGTCCGACGGATTGGAATCCGGAAGGCTTTTCTCGAGAAGCGCAAAACCGGAACCCTCACCAATGGATATTCCATCCCGGTCTGCATCAAAGGGACGGCAAGGTGATTTTGACAGCAACCCCAAAGACTGAAAACCATAGAGGGTCGTCAAGCACAGGGAATCCGCCCCGCCTACCACCGCAGCATCACATAACCCTGATTCGATCATCCTCGAAGCCTCAACAAAAACCTTCGCAGTAGAAGCGCATGAGGAGGAAATGACAACCGTTGGGCCATCAAGGTCGAGTATTTTTTTCACAAAAGATCCCAAGGAATAGGTATTCTGTGTTCCGCTATAACAATAGCCGGCTGGAAGGGCTCCGCTGTCCGGATTCCGATGCCGGTAGGCCCATTCCGTCTCCTCAAGCCCCGAGGTGCTGGTTCCCAAAAACAAACCGATCCGGTTGCGTCCATAGCGATTTTTGGCAGATTGGATTCCCCCCGCAAACCCGTCCTGCTCAATTCCCAGAAGGGCGAGGCGATTGTTTCGACATTCATGGTCGGACAGAAATGAAGGCAGACGGATTGCGTCAACCCCGGGAACCTGGCCCACCCAAGTTTCAAGTTCCGATGAGTGGAAGTCGCAACGAACCAGTCCTCCGCGCTTTTCTTGCAGGGCATCCAGCGTGGCTTTTATCCCCGGACCAAGACTGTTGACCAGGGAGACATGGGTCAGTACAAGCGGTTTCATCTGTTAACCGGGAACCGAAAGATTGTTTTCCGGTATGGTCAGGTCTTTGCCGGAACTTTTAAAGTCAGAGGCGCATCCCTCATTACTGACGGAGATAAACAGGAAATTGAATATTGCGACCTTCGCGTCAGATTTTTTCGTGGACTTATTGCCGGAGAGTGTCCTGTTAGTCCAGTGTCTCCAGCCGCTTGAACGTTGAAAACTCGATTCCAGCACCAGACAGACAATCCTGGGGGGGAGGGGGATGCCCCCCACACCCTGTATTCCTCCAGTTGCTTTGCGGCAGGGATGCAGGATCAATATTCCGGAACGGAGCCCTGGTTTTTTCATCATGATCCGTCCCTGAAGGCCATGGGCAAGGATACTCCGCGTAAACCGAGGGCGGCGCAGCGCTCAAGCAGTTGAGGCAACACCGCAACCACGACCGGTTGACCTTCGGATGTCATCGCCGATCCCCCATCATGCAACATAAGGACATCGCCCGCTGAAAGGTGACGGGCAAGTCTCCGGAATACGTCATCGGATTTTTTCCAGACGGTATCAAAGCCTCTCCTTGTCCAGGCCACGTGTTCCATGTGGCAATCACGCAATACGCTGTCAAGAAGCGGACTTCGAAAACCCATGGGGGCTCTGAAGAATCTGGCCTTGATACCGTTTTTCGAGAACGTTTTTTGCGTCGAGATAATTTCTTTCTTCAAGGCGGAAGAGCTATAGAAAGCAAACAGGTTGCGGTGGTGGTAGGTATGGTTTTCCACGCTATGTCCCCGCTTGACGATCTCCTCCAGTAATTCCGGATGCGCGTCAGCTTTTTCGCCGATGCAGAAGAAACTGGCCTTGACCTTGAAGCGGTCAAGCAGCTCAAGCACAAGAGGAGTGACCCGCATATCCGGACCATCGTCAAATGTCAAGGCGACTTCTCCCCGGTCTATGGCCGGGCCGGGTAACCGGACGATGTTGGCGCCAAGAAACATGCAGCGGGGACACAGCACCAAGCATCCCATAATAAAAAAGTTTCCCAGAAGCAGTGACAGGGCGAGCCCCCATCGTTCCGGAATGACCATGATCAAAAACAAGGCAATCATCCCGATGATGAAGGTCAGTCGTATCAACATGGAGTAGATTCCCCTGTCGTCTTTAAATTCTTCCGTTTAATATGCCGGATCGGCCAACCTCGGCCGGGCCATCATGATGGCGGACATGCCCAGGCTCAGGATGGCTCCGATCGCGACGGTCATTCCAATGTCATGCAACACAGGGATGCTGGAAAAAGACAGAGTCCCGAACCCGATCGTCGTACTGATATTGGCGATCAGCAATGAAAAAAGGGTCGTCTCACGGATCTCCCCTTTCTCTGCAAGCCCCTCGAAAAACAGCGCGTAATTGGAGCCCACGGCTATCACGAGGAGGAGTCCAATCAGGTTGAATATGGTCAGAAGACTGCCGATATTGACCAAGATTGCCAAAGTCACCGTGACCGCTCCGATCAAGGGAGCGAGAACCCTCAGCACGCGAACGGGCGATCGTAGAGAAAAAGCCAGCAACAGGACAATAGCGAGAAAGCCCATAATGGATAGACGCAGGATGGTGTGAAAGTAACTGCGATACAACTGGTCCGACTGGTGTTTTATATTCAACAGGATCAGACCGGGGATATTCCACCGCGCAACAGCATCTTTCAATTGACCTGGATTGGCCACTTCCCGTAATGGAATCAGGGCGGTCCAGTGACCGGCATCCCGGAACAAAAGTGAACCCAGCTTTATCCCGAGCGTCGTGTCATGAAAGCTATTTCGATCCAACAATTTGCCGGTTTTGGCCGCCTCTGCATCGGACAGAAATGGATCGAACAAATGAGGGCGGAAGGGCAATCCACGCGATGCTGACCGTATATTGGCGCGCAATTGATCTGGAGGAGGCAGTGCGTCCTGGCGTGCTCTTTGGGTTGCGTGGCTTGGGATGATCTGGGTTGGAGAATCAAATCCGGCCAGAACAGCTTGTTTGCGCAAATTGCCTAGCTTTGATTCCACCTGCTCGCTGACCATCAAAGCTTGCTGCAGGTTTCTCTCTCTCAAAACAATCAGACGGTTCACGCTGGGCGCCCCCAGTTCTGTGCGTAATGTCTGATCCAATCTTCGATCTCTATCCGATATCGGGCTCAGGCTGTTCAGATGCGTGTTCCACCAGGGGCTCCTGTGAGTCACCAGAAGAAATAGGGCGAATAAGATCATAATCGCTAGAGGGACCTGAAAACGGTAGGATTGAAAGGACAATTTTCTCAAGATCAAAGAGAGCCGGTTGTTGCGACGGGAAATAAAATGATCAGGCATCAACAGAGGCAGCACCCATCGAGTGACACCAACCGCCACAAATAAACCGACGATGGAAAAAAGTCCGATCTGTGAAAGTCCGGGAAAATCTGAAAACAGCAATGCGCTGAACCCGAAGGTCGATGTCAAAACGCAAAGTTTAATCGTCGGCCAGATACGGGAAAGTGTTGTGGTAGCCGACTGTCCCGGAAGAGTCTGGGAAAAAAGGTAAATCGCATAATCCACGGCCTCTCCGAGGAGTGAGGTGCCAAAGCCAACAGTGACTGCGTCCACCATCCCGAAACTCAAACTGACGGCGGCAATACCGACTACTGCGCCACTCAGAACGGGAAGAAGAGCCAGGATCAGTAAGCGGACGGAGTGGTACACGGCCAGTAAAAGGGATCCGACCAGGATTGTGGCCACCAAAGAAAGACGCCATACGTTCCCCTGAATCCGGTCGCGCATATGTACCGCAAAGACGGCCGGACCACTTTCAATCAGCTGAATTTGACGGGATCCAGTGGATGGGGATGATGCTTGGAAAGCGCTTTGAATCTTTTCCAGATTGTGTTTCTGGGCATCAAAGTCAAAACCTGGAGACCGTGTCTGGACAATCATCAAGGCGCGTTTTTCATCCTTGGAAAACCACACGCCGTCGAGATGATGTGGTCCTCCACCTCCTTCCCGCTGCATCACGGTCGTCAAATGGAGCATCTCCCCCGTCGGATCGTTTGCGAGAAGAGGCTCCAATAAGGGACCGACCGGAGACGAGAGCAACTGGATGTCCTTTTGTAAGGCAAGGCGAAGGCTCATGGGGGTGAACTCTTCCGGGTTCACCCGGTCGCTCAGCAGGTAGCGATAACGCCACAAAAGGGCGCGATCCGGTTCAATACCGCTCATATCTCCGTTCTGAACCAGGTCGAACGCCGGATCCTTTCGCAACCGGTCTGCCAATGCCTTGCTCGTTATCGAAAGGTCAGACGGAGAGGCATTTTCTATTGCCAACAGCAACAGTCTTGAAACCATACCGTTTTTCAGTTGTTCCACCAGCAGGCGTTGTCCAGGGAGAGGGGAATCCGGCAAGAAGGCCGATATTCCCGTATTGAAAGGCGTGCGGCTGATAATCAGAGCACTCGCAAACAATATTCCTGACCAGAGGGCGAGGACCCATCGCCCTGACCTTTTCACGGTGGGCTCCGTCTCAATTGTGTGACTGAATAATTGCCTGCGAGGTAATGTATTTCGATGCGACCGATCCACCTGCCGCTGCCGCTTAAAAGGATGGCGGCCACCTCCTTTTTCAGCGCTTTGTCCCGCGGTTTGAATTCAAGCTGCCAATGTTTGTCCGAACCGTTCATTTTTACGTTAAAGTCACGTAGCAGGACCGGTAATTTTCCGGACAGGGTTGCCCGCAAGGATTCGACAACGGCCCAGATTCCGGGGGTGTTCTGAAGGGAAAGGGTGCGCGGGCCTTTCCAGGCAGAGCTATATAGCGTCAGCTTATTTCCCTGGATGATGGCCCGTTGGGAAGAAGGGAATTCTGTTTTCTGTTCAAGATAATCCGGTCTTCTATAGAGAAGGACCCCTGAAGACACCAACGGTTTGGTCATCGAACGCAAATATTGCCGCTGAACAAATCGGGGGTTGTCTGACTTGACCTGAGCGAGATCTTTCATGAGAGTAGAAAGACTCCATTGCCGCTGCCCGGCAGGGCCGTTTTTTTCGTCGCTTCGAGCTATGGCGCACGTGCAGGCGATCAGAAAACACGCCATGACAAAAACAGGGATTCTGCAGTGATAATGACATTCCGGTTCAATGGATTCGGGCGGCATCACCTTTGACGCATGTGTTGTCATGCGCCCAGAATTCATAGAAGTTGAACCAGTTGTACGGTGCCAACCGGCAGTAATGTTCAAGGCGCTGGACATAGTCAACCAGCGCCTGCTCTGCCATATCTTTGCTTGTATTCTTTTTTGTGCAGGAAATTCGTTCGAAATAGATGTCATAACGATTCCCTCCCCGAAAGAGACCTACCATGAACACCATGGGACGCCCCAGCATTGTCGCGAGCCGGAATGGTCCGAGGGGAAAATCCGCCGGGGCTTCCAAAAATGACAATCGCCGGGTGGCATTCTCGTTGAGGGACCGGTCTGCCAAAATGCCGATACAACCTCCGCGGTCAACTTGTTCATGCACTTTAAACATGGAATCAATGCGTCCAGATGGGATGATTTCGTACGGGGCTTCCGGGTTGATCATATGCAATAAGGAATTAATCTTGTGGGCGTGTTCCTTGAACATGAGCGTGGATACGTGGATGCCGGATTGTTGAAATCCACGTATCCTCAGGACTTCAAAACTTCCCAGATGGGCACCCATCAGAAAACAGCCTTGGCCAAGACCAAGGAGATCTACAAGTTCTTTTTCTCCATGGACCCGGATGTCGAAGAGATCGGACTGTCCATTGAGAAAATACACACGATCCAGCTGGGTCGTGGCAAACACGAATAAATGGTGGAACAGATCAAAGGCGTTCGGGCGATGGTTTTTTGCCCGGGTGAGGTAGGTTCGAACTGCCTTGAGGGCGGAAGGGGAAAAAAGAAAAAAATAAAGACAGATCGGAAATAGCAGGATACGTGTTACCCTCCTTCCCGCATGGAGTGCAATCCGGACGAGGACACGCATCAAGAGGACACTCCCCCTTTCGGGGTGTTCCATCCATACAGCGTGATTATGCATGTCCTGACCCCCAGTCAAGGGGAGTGAAACGTGAAAAAACTCCCGTCAATACCGGTACGTCCCCGATGGCGCAATGAAAGGAAAGATCGCCACTGACACCTTTTTCCCATGAAATATTCAAGGGTTCACCGGGTTTTACAGGGCGCAGAAACTTTGCCGAACGCAACTTGTAAATCTCCCCCGGAACGGTCGAAGCATGGATCACCTCCTGAACCTGCACCAGCAAGGTCACCCCCGGAATGATGGGTTCCTCCGGAAAATGACCGGCCAAGGAAGGATGATCTTTGGAAAATGAGAATTCAGCTTTCATCATAAGGTCCTGATTGAGCGTCTTCATCACGTTGGAGGACAGAGCGGTTCCTCAGATGACCCTGCCACATAAGGATCAGCATGCTCCTGATTTTCTTGGGACGGTATATTCTTCTTGTATGCCATGTACGATCAATTTCAAAAGCCATCAATATTTCAAAAAACGGATGCAGCTTCCCATCGAGGGGCTCATAGCCCATTCCCCTGTATCTCTCATTGAGAAATATCTCCATTCCTGTCTGGGAAAAAAATCTTCTCAGAAAAGCCTTTATTTATTCTCCGGAGACGTTGGTTTGATACAATTTGCTGTCGCTTTAAGGGTTTCCTTTTCTGCCAAAAGCCAGACTTCCTTGCGGGAAAGGTCCATTGTTACATTCTCGAGTTTTCCGCCGGAGCACATCTTGGCGAGTTTGTTGTTGACGCGCTTGGCCAGGGCCGGGTCACTACTCCCGTCGGCTGAAAAAATGAACAGGATCGTTTTATGAGATGTACTCGCTTCAATCCGTGAATTTTCATCTCCGACCATTCCATTGGTGATCGCTCCGGGATATTCACCTGCGGCACAGGCCCCAAGCAGAAGAAAACCTGTCAGAAACAGAAGCTTTTTATAAGCTTTCATCATTCCTCCTAAAAGTTATTGTCCAAACCCTGAACCTCGGCGCTTTTTGAAGGAACGGAAGAAATTCCAGGAGAGATTCGTTCGCTCCAGGATTGACAAAAAAACTTCCGATTCCCGTTGTTGGCCGCGGGTGCAGACCTGAATAACATGAGGAAAGACAGTTCTTCTTTGATTGAACAGACTAGAAAGGTGGACAGATTGAAAAAGACTGGACGGTTAGTTGAATCTTGCCTGTGAAGAGGTGAATTATTTCATTCTTTGAATGGATGGTTCGCTTTCCCTGAAACGGCCCGTCTTTATTATTCACGGCTGGTGGGTGCGACCAGACGGTTAAATCCTCAAGTACGGAGGTTTCATGGAGAATGATCTGTCAACAAATGTCCGGGTATCATGATACTCGAACAAGCCCTTGTCTTCTCCCACCCAAAAAGTGGACCCCAGAATACAATTGAAAACAGGAAAGTTCATGAACTTTCCTGTTTTCACTATATCAAAGTTTTTCTGTTTATCAAATCCCGATTCCCTGAGAATTTTGATTCAATCTGAGCAAAATGTGAATGTGGTCTTAACTTGTTTCTTGGCTATCGCTCTCATATTTTTGGATGAGTCGGTCGATTTCGAGTCGTGGGAGTTTTCCTGTCGCGTCCCGGGGCAATACATCAATAAAATACAATGGTCGTGGGAGGAATGCTGGATCGATTCGATCTCTCAACGCTTTCATGAGGGCGTCACGGTCGAGGGTCTCGGTGACGACAAAAGCCATGAGGCGCGTCACCCTTTTATCAGTTTTTGCTGGTAAGACAAAAACGCCGTCCTTAATTCCCGGAATACTGTTGAGCTGATGGTTCAGGAAGGCCAGGGAGGTTCGTTTCCCGGCAATATTGATAAGGTCTGAAAGACGATCGTGGAGCAGAAAATGGTTTTTGTCGACAATTTCAATGGAATCATTCAGCAAGGTCTCACCTCCGACATGACCTCCGCTGACACTTGCTTTTCCCTGCCCGGTTGTGGCCAGGACCAACCCTGACATGCATTCCCAGACTCCACTTTGTGTCGGTTTTCGGACAGCCACTTGCCCGGACTCCGTGCATCCGTAAATTTCGATCACCGTCGAACAAAAGGCGTTTTCAGCGCGAATCGCCAGGTCCGGATCCAGTGGAGCAGTTGCGCATACAACCAAATCCACCGGCGGGATGGGAGCTGCATCGGCGAGCAGGGCGCGCAGGTGAACAGGAGATGTGACCAATACCCTGGGTCGTGGCAAAAGCGAAATTTGGATGCAAATATCTTCAGGGTAGAACGGTCTCTGATCATGCCATATCAAACCGTTTTGCCACGCCAGCAGGAGGCTCGATTCCAGCCCGTACATGTGTTGCGCCGGAACGGTACTCACTAGGACAGCCCCTGGCATGGCATTGATACCCAGCGCGCGTCCTGCAGCCAACGAGCTTGCGACAAGACTGCCCCATGTCTTTGTGTGAGGCAGGGGCTCTCCCGTCGAGCCCGAAGTAAAGACATGTGCGACAACCTGTTCGCCTGGAAAATTCGGCATTGCGGATGTTTCAGACAGGCCTGTCGTCCGTTCAGAAAAATGGAACGTTTCGATCGTTGAACCCTTTTGGGGGAGGTCCACCAGGGCATAAAGGTCCGGGTAACTCTGCCGGAGGCGCTGCAAGAACACGGATGTGTGGCTGGCTGGCAACAGGCTCACTTGCCGGAGCTCTAGCGCTGCTGCCAGACCAACGGCGAAGTGATAACGATCGACACACAGATTCAGCACATGCTTGCGCGCGGGCAATTTCCTGGCGAGAGCATGGACATCTGCCAGAAACTCCTTGCCCAGCACTTTTCGCGTGTTCCGATATGCCACTACAGAATTGAATTCACATGGGCGCAATAAGGGGAAAAACGCCATGATTTACTTCCAGGCCTCCTGTGAATTGCCTTCTTCAGTGAAATAGAACTGGGGCATGATGGAATTGGCATGCATGTGCAAGCGGATTGAGAGGAGAAGGAATGCATCGATCTCCGGCCCCGCAAACAAGAAGCAAGGGGGAGAGTCCCTCTCCATTCCCCAAAAGTTTTCTTCCATAGACGAAGTGTTCATGATCCCCCAGAGAACCGATCAGACGATGGGGCGATGCTTGAATTTGTTGCAAGTCTTGGGGAAATGAGCAGGGATCAGTCCCGGGACCGATGCTGTTGAACATATTTGTTTAATTCGCGAAGAGAACGAAAAATAAGGGTGTTATCACTATCATTGGACGACAACCTGAAGCCGTAGGCCTTGGAAATTGCCAGGGATATTTCAAGAATGTCGATAGAATCAAGCCCCATTCCGTCGCCATATATCGGCATTTCAGGATCGACCGATTCGGGATCGAGGTCTATCCCCAACGTTGTGACGATTAGTCGAGCCAGTTCCAGTTCTTCCGGAGATAAACGTCTGTCGGACTCCAAGAGAACTCCCATCCATGCAATGTGGAATTGTCACAACCCCTGCATTGGCAATCCCGCCTGACGTTCTTGCGGGTCCAATCCTTCCCCGATCTTTCAGCCCCTGGCCTACAAGAGAGAGGCCCGTCCATCCGGGGTAATTTTTAACTTTTACTCGCATCTTGAAAGACTGTCAAATCTTTGTTGCTCATGTTTTGTTCGTGTGGGATTTTTCGGGTTGGGCTATGGTGTAAAGGATATTCTGTTTCAGAAAGCCGGGGGAGGATTAAAAGAATGAATGCGCCCACTTCTGTTTCAAGTGACAATAGACGTTTTCTGGCGGCCAGGTTTTTCGACTATGCGTCAGCTCTTGCGGGGACAGTTTTTGCCTCCGATCTTTCGTTGTAGGATGAATGATCTTTTTCCAGAGACATCATGGTTCTCGCTCTCCCTTTGTTCTTCCTCTCAAAAAACGGACTTCCTGGGTATTTCGAAATGGGTGAATGATAGTTTTAATTTATTTTTCAGCTAAAAAAAGTATATTTTTTTGAGTCTTGTATAATCATTATCAATGAAATAATAGTAAATATTATTAGCACTTCTTAAGGGATTGTCAGGACTGTTTCCGGATGGGGAACCATCTTATCTGGTTTGAATATGCTATATGGAGGCATAGTGGAGTTTTTTCACGATCAACCAGCATTCTCCTATGAAGAGTTGACCCGTATGGATTGCTCCCCGCATTCATTCGCTTTGGTGACCCATCATTTGTACCGGACAACAATATCCCTGATCGACGAGTTTATGGAGATGCTGGATCGATGGACGTTTGAGCGGCGTTCCCACTCTTGTCGGGTCGCACGACTTTCCCTTCTGATTGGTGAAAGTATGGGGCTTTCGGATCGGGACCTTTTTGTCCTGGGGGTGGGATCATTACTGCACGATATCGGAAAGCTTCGGATTCCCCGTGAAATTCTGGTCAAACCCGGAAAACTGACCCGTGAAGAATGGGTAATGATGGAGCATCATCCGAGACTCGGCAGTGAAATCCTTTGCCGATTTCCTTCTTTGTCATTTGCCCGGGATATTGTCCACCAGCACCAGGAGCGATGGGATGGTAGCGGGTATCCGGACAGGCGCAAGGGGAAAGAGATCGTTTCGGGGGCCCGGATATTTGCCGTTGCGGACAGCTATGATGCCATGACCAATCAGCGCTCTTATAACCTTCTCAAGGAAGCAGATGACGCCGTCAGGGAGCTGTCCTCTCAGGCCGGCAGCCTGTATGATCCGCTGGTTGTCGAACATTTTCTGAAACTGGGGAACCCTTCTGATTTTGAACCGAGGATTCGCTGGAGGGAAGGCAGTCTTCTCTATGAGATCTTCCCGATCGGAGGTTTTGTCGGATTATTTTTGAATCCGCCATCCGAGTGAATTTGGAAGGCTTAATGGATGATGGGAAACTGTCTTTCTAGTATATCGACCCATAAATAAGTTGTATTACTTCTCGGATCATGCTATCCTTCTTTCCTCCCGGAAAGGAGGTCAGGCATGGCCCGGCCCAAAACGCAGGAGATCGTTCTGACGGACACGGAACGCACAGAACTCGAAAGCATCGTCCGCTCCCGGACATCCCCCCACGGCCTGGTCCGGCGCGCCCAGATCATTCTGGCCTCGGCCGCGGGGGAATCGAACCTGTCGATTGCCCAGCGCCTTTCGGTTTCGAGCCCCACTGTCGGCCTGTGGCGGTCCCGGTTTCTGTCCCAGGGACTGGCCGGACTTTACGGGGAACAGCGGCCCGGACGGCCCCGGGTCCACGACGAAGACAAGGTGGCCGCGCTTCTCCGGACGGTGCTGGACACACGGAACGCCGAGGGAAACGCCTGGACGATCCGGAGCGCCGCCAAGGCGACCGGGTTGTCCAGGAGCACGGTCCAAAGAACCTTCCAGCTCTTTGGGGTGCAGCCCCACCGGAGCAAGTCCTTCAAGCTTTCGACCGATCCCCGCTTTGTGGAGAAGGTCCGGGAGATCGTGGGGCTCTACCTGAACCCGCCCGACCATGCGGTGGTGCTTTGCCTGGACGAAAAGTCCCAGATCCAGGACCTGGACCGGACCCAGCCGGTGCTGCCGATGGGGCTGGGGTACGTGGAAGGGGTCACCCACGATTATATCCGGCACGGGACCACCACCCTCTTTGCCGCCCTGGACGTGGCCAACGGGACCGTCCTGGGCCGCTGCCAGCCCCGTCACCGGCACCAGGAGTTTCTCGCGTTCCTGAAGCAGATCGACACGAACGTGCCGGCCGGTCTCGATGTTCACCTGATCGTCGACAACTACAGCACCCACAAGCACGAGAAGATCCGGTCCTGGCTGGCCCGCCATCCCCGGTACCACGTCCACTACACCCCGACCTATTCCGCCTGGCTGAACCAGGTGGAGCGCTGGTTCGGGATCATCACCCAGCGGGCCATCCGCCGGGGCTCGTTCAAGAGCACCAAGGAACTCGTGGAGCGGATCGATTCTTTCGTCTCCCACTACAACCCGCATGCCCGGCCGTTCCTCTGGACCGCCACCGCCGAGTCCATTCTCGACAAGGTCGAGAAAATATGTAAACTTATTTCTGGGTCATGATACTATCCCTCACCATTCCCCAGATTTTTTCAGTGGCCCCATAATCGGCATCGACCGAAGAATTGTTTCGTGGACCAAACTCCAACGGACGCTGGGCACCCTGCCTGTCATTTCCCTGTCTTTTATCTTGCGATTTTTCCCCAGATGCGTTAGATACTCACATCATCGAACCGGAAGAACAGATGGAATAGCCGATAAGACCATGAAGCCGAATGGATCATTTTCTAAGCCATTCATGAACGATGATTGAGAAGGAGCAGGGAAAACGTGAATCTTCAACCTTTACTCAGGATTACTCTTGTATGCGCTACCCTTCTTGTTCCTTTTGCAGGAGGGTGCTCTTCCTATAGCGTCCAGAGGGTGAGCGTCGATACCGAAGGTGGTGTCACCAGTCGATGGACGGATACCGATGCCCGGCTGACCGCCAAGACGCTGATCAGGAAAGCTCTGGATACGCCCTGGCTGACGAATTTTCAGGAAAAGCACGGAAGGCGTCCCGTGGTGGAGCTGGGGCAAATGATCAACCGCTCGGATCAGCATATCAATACCCGGATATTCCTGAATCATTTCCAGGACGAACTCATCAATTCGGGAAAAGTTCGTTTTGTGACGGCCAGTGAAGCGCATCGGAGGGCCCTTCAGGAGGAGAGAGAGTATCAGATGAAACACGCCCGTTCGTCTACCGTTCATGGTCCAGGACAGCAGACAGGGGCTGATTATCTTCTGACAGGATCGATCAATTCCTATGTGGCCCGCCGGGGAGGAAAAACGGTCCGGTTCTACGAAACACACTTGAAGGCCATCGACCTGTCGACAAACGAAATTATCTGGGGAACGGAGTACCGGGTGAAGAAGATCGCCCATCAATCAGGATATGGATTCTAACCTGTCCGGGGACTTTCTCGGTCCCCGGAATTCCTTGCTTCCTTCCGAATAAGCATGCCGGTCAAAGAGAGAGTTTGAACGCCGGCCGTCATCCAATCCTGTCGGATGACGAATGCAGCGTCCCTTGCAAGGGAGGTTTGATGCGCTTGTTGCAAGTCTTGCCGGGAATCCTGGCAATTTCAGCGTTACTTGTTTCCTGCTCTCCTCCTGTGGCGCAATATCGGCATTACTTTGAAGCCATGTCCGTCTATCCGGGATCGGGTCCGGATCCGGCTCTTGTCAAGGCGATCAAGAAATCCAAAAAGGCCTATCCCGACAGGGACCTGGTTCTCTACTGGATGGATCTTGGTATGGCCAACAACGTGGTCGGAAGTTTTGCCGACAGCGAACGGGTATTTCGTGAGGCAGAACGGATGGAGCATCAGCTCTACACCAAAAGCCTCTCGCGGATCGCCCTGTCTTACCAGACAAACGACCTTGTCCTGCCTTTTCGTGGATTGCCGTTCGAACGGGTCATGATCAATCTGGTCAATTCATTCAACTATGCCGGTCAGGGAGACTGGGTGGGGGCACTGGTCGAGACCCGGAAGATCCGGGAAAAGCTTCTTCGATACAACCGGCGATATCCGAAGGCGACCCTGGCCGGAGGGAACTACTCCCGCTCGGAAGGTCTGGCGCAGGAACTGCTTTCATCGCACAACATTCCTTCCAACATCAATCAACTGAACCACTACACCGACGACGCGTTCGCCCGATTCCTCTCCGGCGTTTATCAGGAGGCCCAGGTGAATGCCGGTGGAGTTGACTACCAGTCAGCCATGATTTCCTACCGGAAGGCACTCCGGGTTTATCGGAAAAATGCACTTCTCTACAACACCCCAATCCCTTCATTTGTCGTTCCGGCGCTTCTCCGGGCGTCCGATGCCGCGGGCAGGACGCATCTGGTTGCCCGTCTTCGCAAGGAGTATCCTTCAGCAATGTGGACGAGGGAGCGGGAGTTTGAAAAAAAAGGACATATTATTTTCGTGGGCTATGATGGACGTATTTTCCATCTGTCATCAGACCGTATTGTTTTGCCGCTACCCATCCTAGGAACAATCTCCATGGTGAGCTTCAATATTCCCCGGGCGGATGGAGGCGGAACAAGCATATCGGGACATCGCCTCGATGTTGTGGACGACAGGAAGCAGACCGTCCTGTCTGTGGATTCGCAAGAGGCAGAAGACCTGAATGCGATCGGAAAGACGAATTTTCAGGACCATTTGAAAAGGATCGTTCTGAGAGAGGCGGTGAGGGCTATTCTGAAGACCTCCGAGGAGGTGGTCGCCCAGCGGGAAGGCGAGCGTTACGGGGGAATTCTGGGTTATCTGGGTGCGATGGTCATCGGAGACGCGGCCAATGTAGCATCGGATATTGCCGATACGCGCTCCTGGAGAACTTTGCCGGCAATGTTTGATTATGCGGAGGCAGACGTCACGCCCGGGAGCTACTGGGTGGTTGTCAGCGAATATGGAGGTGGCGGACACGTGCTGAAGGAGCACCTGACAGTTGCGCCGGGACAATACCTTCTGATCCGCGACGTTGATGCGCGCTAGATTTCCCGGGAAGCGGGCAGGATGCGGGACGATTTTCCCACTCACATTTCTCTAGCGGACGACAGGAAAAAGGTTTTTTCTGATATCTCCGGGAATTGAAAATCGGTCTTGATATCCCTTTCGCGAAGGATTATCATCCCCAAACAGTCGCTATATCTGGTATGGTGACGGGGCATTAATACAATATGTTGTGTTTTTTATTTTGTTTTTCGGGGATCCGCTCTGTCCGGATTTTTTTATTTTCAAGTTGTCAACGGATTGTATTGGGGGGCAAGTGATGACAAGCAATGTGACCCTGAGTCTATCGGAAAATGCTTTGAAAGTTCTTCAGAAACGCTATCTGGGCAAGGATGAGGGTGGTGTCGTCCGCGAAAATCCCGAGCAGATGTTTCGGCGGATAGCCGATGCAATTGCCAGTTCCAATAGTCAGGCTTCGGAGCGGGAGTTTCTGGCGGAAGAGTATTACCGATTTATGGCAAGCCTCGACTTTCTGCCCAACTCTCCGACCATCATGAATGCGGGGAGGACTCTCGGACAACTTTCAGCCTGCTTTGTTCTCCCTGTCGGTGACTCCATGCCGGAAATCTTTGATACCGTCAAGGCGACGGCATTGATTCACCAGACCGGAGGCGGGACCGGTTTTTCGTTTTCCCGGCTCCGGCCTAAGGGAGCCGTCGTCCGTTCTACCGGAGGTCAGGCATCCGGTCCCGTTTCGTTCATGAAGGTCATCAATGCATCGACCGATGCCATCAAACAGGGCGGAACAAGAAGAGGCGCGAACATGGGCATCCTGCGCGTTGACCATCCGGATATTCTGGAATTTATCGACTGCAAGATGGATCTGACACAGGTCACGAATTTTAATATATCTGTTGCCATCACGGACGCTTTTATGAAGGCGGTCAAGGAAGGCGGTGATTACGATCTGGTGGCACCGCACAATGGCGAAGTCGTCGGGAAACTTCCGGCCCGGGAGGTGTTTGACAAGATCGCACATAACGCCTGGGCCAACGGCGAGCCTGGACTTTTCTTCATCGATACCGCCAACCGGTATAATCCAACCCCCAGCCGATGGTCGTACGAAGCCACAAATCCTTGCGGAGAGCAGGTACTGGGTCCCTATGAATCCTGTAACCTCGGATCGATCAATCTGGAACGGCATGTCAAGCTTGTTCCGCCCGGCAAGCCGGAGGTCGACTGGGAAAAGTTGGCCCGATCCGTCTACCTGGCCGTCCGTTTTCTCGACAATGTTGTGGACGCGAACCGTTTTCCGATACCGGAACTGGCTGCCGTCAACCAGGGTGCCCGGAGAATCGGTCTGGGAATCATGGGTTTCGCCCGGCTTTTGATGCTGCTTGAAATACCTTATGACTCGGAAGAAGGTCTGGAAATGGCGGAAAAACTGATGTCCTTTATCCGTGACGAAGCGGAGAGAACATCCCAGGATCTGGCCAATGCCCATGGGCCGTTCCCGTATTTCGAAGGAATCGGTACACGGAAGCGCAACAGCCATCTCCTGACGATTGCTCCGACCGGAACGATCAGCATGATCGCTGACACGTCGTCCGGATGCGAGCCGGAGTTTTCCATCATCTGGTACAAGAACGTCATGGACGGAACCCATCTCCCCTATACGCTCGAGATGTTTGAATCTGTCGCCCGCAGGGAAGGCTTCTGGTCAGATGCCCTTCCGGAAAAAATTGTTGCCAATCACGGTTCCTGCAGGGGAATCGCGGAAGTTCCGGAAAAATGGCAGAAGGTATTTGCGACAGCACACGACATCGCTCCGGAGTGGCATGTCCGGATGCAGGCCGCTTTCCAGAAGTACATCGATGCCGCGGTATCCAAGACGATCAACCTTCCCCAGGAAGCCACGGTCGAGGATGTCGAAAAAGCCTACCTTCTTTCCTACGATCTCGGTTGCAAGGGAATTACGGTATACAGGGACGGCAGCCGGCACAACCAGGTCCTGAACCTGGGAACCAATGCCCAGGAAAAGAAATCTTCCCGTGAACTTCATTGGGGAGAACGGCGTGTTCCGCTCGACATCAGCAGGGGCGTCCGGGCAAAGATCAAGGGTAAATCCGGAAAGTCCTATGTCCATCTTTATTTCGACGAGGAGAACCGTCCGGCGGAAATTTTTGTGACACCGGCGGCGGATCATCGGGAGCGGGAAAGCGCGATCCTTTTTGGCCGTCTGGGGTCCATGGCCCTTCAGTTCGGTGCGCCGATCGAAGAGGTCATCGGACAGTTCATCAAGTCCCATGAAGAGGCCGGTACCCTTGGATCCGATCCCTATTCGATTGCCAAGGCGATCGGGATGATTCTTTCGAAAGAGGAAGGAGTCGATGCAGAAAAGGGGCTTTCGATCGAAATCGGTTGCCCGACCTGTTCCGGACGGGTTGCTTTCCTCGAAGGTTGTCTGAAATGTGTCGGAGGGGAAAAAGGCGGTCCTTGCGGCTGGAGCCAATGCTAGAGACCTGAGCCACGACCTGTCCAAATACGTGCGACGAGGCCGGATCCTCCGGAACAGGGGGAGCCGGCCTCTTTTTGTGTTATTGAAGTCCGACGGGGGCCGGATGGCGGATACCCAACATGCTTGCTTAGGCAGAACTCATGAATGGTAGCGCACCTCTTGATAAAAAAGTTCCCCATCTCCGTCCCCTGCTGAAATGGGCCGGAGGAAAACACCAGTTGCTCGGAGAGCTTCTTCCCCGAATTCCGGAGAAGTACGGTCGTTACATCGAGCCCTTTTTTGGAGGAGGGGCCCTTTTTTTTGCCGTAGCTCCCGGAAAGGGTGTGATCTCGGACAGCAATCCGGAACTCGTGAACCTTTATCGATGTATCGCCGATGATGTCGAAGGGGTTATCGGTTACCTTCAAAACTTTGTCAATACCGAAGAGGATTTCTATGCTGTCCGGAGGATGGACTGGAGAGCGATTTCCCCGTCTTTTGCGGCGGCCAGAACCCTTTACCTGAATCGCACCTGTTATAACGGATTGTTCCGGGTCAATGGGGCCGGACATTTCAATGTCCCTTTCGGGCATTACAAAAAGGCAAAAATCCTGGATGAAGATTCTCTCAGGGCCACATCCGCCCTTCTTCGGAATACCCTCATCCTGTGCGGAGATTACAGGGATATTCTCAAGGAATATGCCGAACCCGGGGATTTCGTTTTTCTGGATCCTCCTTATCTGCCGGTATCGGAATACGCGGATTTCAGGCGTTATACCAAAGAACAGTTTTATGAAGAGGATCACAGGGATCTGGCAAGAGAGGTGGATCGGCTGCAATCTCTGGGGTGCCATGTCATCCTGACCAATTCGGATCATCCCCTGGTCCATGATCTATACCGCAAACACCGGATAGACATCGTTTCTTCCAGAAGACTGATCTCCTGCAAAGGGAATGGCCGTTCTGGCCGCGACGTGATCGTTGTGGTGTCACCCGCTCCATCCGTTTCGTCTTCCCTGAAAGCAGACATATTGCCGGTTCAGCTGAAACAATATCCTGCAACCCGTTTCATGGGATCCAAAAACAAGCTTCTCGGTGAGATATGGTCTGTCGCATCCCAGTTCCGTTTCGAGAGGGTTATTGACCTCTTTTCGGGGTCGGGGGTCGTTGGATATCTATTCAAAGTGCAGGGCAAGACCGTCATGAGCAACGACCATATGGCCATGTCCGCCACATTTGCCCGTGCGATGATTGAGAACGGCGACACTCTCCTTCCGGAGGAGGAGGCCTGGATGCTTCTGGAGCCCATCCAACCGGTAGACCGGTTTGTGGAGAGAACCTTCGGCAATCTTTATTTCAGTGATGATGACAACCGCCTGATAGATATCTTACGGGCCAACATCAAGGCTATCCGGGAACCACTGAAGCAGGCGATCGCCCGGTCTGCACTGATCCGCGCCTGTCTGAAAAAAAGGCCGCGCGGGGTTTTTACTTATGTGGGGCAACGTTACGACGATGGTCGCAAGGATCTTTCGATGCCTTTTGACAGACATTTTATAGAAGCCGTCCGAAGCGTGAACGGAGCGGTGTTCGATAATGGCAGGGTTAACTGCTCCCGTCACGGGGATGCGATGACGCTGGAAGGCTATGATGCGGATCTGGTCTATATCGATCCCCCCTATTATACGCCCTTGTCGGACAACGCCTATGTCCGCCGTTACCATTTCGTGGAAGGTCTGGCGCTGGACTGGACAGGCGTTCAAATCCAGGAAGAGACGGTCACCCGCAAGTTCAGGTCCTACCCGACGCCCTTTTCAAGCCGGAATGGTGCACAACGTGCGTTTGAACAATTGTTCGAAAAATTCCGGGAAAGCATCCTTCTTGTCTCCTACTCCTCCAACGGTTACCCGACCCTCCCGGAGATGGTGCGGATGATGCGCAAATATAAAAAACACGTAGAAGTTGTGCCGGTGAACTACCGGTATTCATTCGGGAATCGTAACGACAAGGGCAAAGAGAATAAAAACGCTGTGCGGGAATATCTGTTTGTGGGGTTCTAGGAACGGACCCCCGAATCTCTTGTTTCAGGCGGGTATTCCGGGCGCACTTGACCCGGAAGCCGGAGATGCAGGATGTGCTCAAATCAGAGAAAGGCAACACCGTGACGATGTTGCCCTTCTCCGTGCAGCCTGATCACAAGGAAAACGCAGATTTACTGAAGGTTCTTGAGGGCCTGGGTGAAACGTCCCGCATGGGATTTTTCTGCCTTGGCCAGGGTTTCGAACCATTCGGAGATTTCACTGAATCCTTCTTCCCTGGCAATCTTGGCAAAACCAGGATACATCTGGGTATATTCGTAGGTTTCGCCGGCAACGGCCGATTTCAGATTGGTCGTGGTGTCCCCCACCGGTTCTCCGGTCGCGGGATCGCCCACTTCCTTGAGAAAATCGAAGTGTCCGAAAGCATGTCCGGTTTCTCCTTCGGCCGTATCCCGGAACACGCCTGCGATATCGGGAAAGCCTTCAACGTCCGCCTTGCGAGCAAAATACAGGTAACGCCTGTTCGCCTGAGATTCACCGCTGAATGCTTCCTTGAGATTCTTTTCGGTCTTGCTTCCTTTTAATGCCGGCATATGATCCTCCTGCCATTGATGATGGTTGTTTTGAAAACCCCAAACAGATTTTATTCCGGGGGCCAGAAGGGGAAAAATGCATCAGGATGTTTCTTATTTGAGTCCAGGGCCGTACCGACTGGTGTTTTTCCCGGCTGGCAAGTGCGGCTTTTTTTCTCGAAGCCTTCGTTCCCACATCCTCTGTTCATTCTAGATGGGGATTCCATCGGGTTGCAACCGGGGTTGAGTATTTCATGGATTGCTTTCCCGGAGGCTGCGAAGATGCAGCTCTTCGGACAGACAGGTCAGGATCGGATGGCTTGGATCGTATTGGATTGTCCGGTGCCTTGTCCGGATCGACCGGATAGGTAATATCCCGACATAACTGTTGGTCAGGAACGCCGACCGCGCCATGGGAAGGGAGCTTGCCGTAAGGGATCCCCACCGGAAAGGGAGGCTTTTTTCGCCGATAATTTCCCGAACGACGGCTCGGACGACTCCCGGAAGCACGCCCCATGATTCGGGGGGAGTCATGATGAGCCCATCTTCCATAATCCAGAAAAGATTGCAAATGGTTCCCTCCAGGAGGAGCCCCCGGGCGTTCCGGAAGAGGGATTCGAACAGGTCTTTGTCCATTTTCTGCCGGATCCAGCGTTGCAAAAGAATGTTTCCTGTTTTGTGGACCGAGCGCGGGTCAGCGGAACCGGGAGAAATGACCGGGCCAATTTCGGCAGAAATGCCTGATTTGTACAGATTATCCGGAAGGGGGCTTCGGAATACAGGCAGGACCATCCATGTGCAGGGTCCTTCTTTGGAGCCGTCCAGTCGATACCCTGAAAGGGTACCGGGTGAAATCGTGACCCGCAAAAGAGCCGGAGGGGAAGGCAGTTTTCCGAGAAGGAGGTGGATGGCTTCCGAGACGGAACCTTTTTCCGGAAGCCCCCTCAAACCCATTTTTTGGGCTGTCATCATCAGTCTGTCCATGTGACGGGGGAGAAAGCGGGGCAGATGGTCGATCACAGCAATAGTCGTGAACACGGATTCCCCATAGAGAAAGCCGGGATCGAAAACGGATACGAACGCTTGATCGGCCGGGAGAATCTTTCCGTTGAAAACAACCGGATTGTTCATATGCGGGCTCCCATTCTTTCAATGATGGTCATGGCCTTCGCACGGATTTCACGGTACTCTTTGTCGGCGATGGAATCAGAGACGATCCCTGAACCGACGGGAAGGGATAAAGATGCCCCTTGCCGGATGACCGTCCGGATCAGGATATTGAAGTCAGCGAATCCTGCCGGGTCCCAGATCCCGATTGTCCCGCAATAATAACCGCGGGGGAGTCTTTCCAGTCTGGCAATGTCTTTTCGCACGGCAATCTTGGGTGCGCCTGTCACCGACCCTCCCGGAAACATGGCACATAAAACATCCCACATCGACGTTCCGATTTTCAGGGTTCCCCGGATGTCGGAAACAAGATGGAGGAGGTGGGCGTAGCGTTCGACAGCGAGAAGCCTGGGGACATCGATGGACCCGAAGCGGGAAATCCGCCCGACGTCATTGCGAAGTAGATCGACAGTCATGATGTGTTCCGCTCTTTCCTTCGGGTCGGAATCGAAGTCTTTTTCAGACAGGTCCCGGTTGGAAACCAAAGGCAGGGTCCCTGCGATCGGCGTTGTGGTCAGCCGATTTCCCTCGATGGTCAAAAGCCTTTCTGGAGAATTGGAGACGATGGTAGTTTCCCTCCGGGAGAAGAACCCCATGCCGGGAGAAGGGTTTGCCCGGGAAAGATTCAGGTAGAGTCCGAGCAAGTCCGGGAGGTTTTCCGGGGCTGCCTCGAATCGCATGGCAAAATTGAGCTGGAAATACTTCCCCCGGCCAATCGCATCCTGAATACAGGCAATTTTTTCCCGGTATTCAGCAAATGACATGGAGGGCTGGAGGGCAGCAGGAAGCGTGAGGAAGGGGGAGAGCCGTCGTTCATATTCCGGCCGTGAAGTCGGGATATATGGGCATGAAGCGGGCAAAAAAAGGGTTCGGGTTTCATGGTGATAGGCGACGACTTCGATGCATTCAATGATCGTGACCGGAAACCGGCTTTCCGGTAGAAAGGTTCCTGCCGGTTCGAAGATCTCGCCAGCTTCGTAAGGGAGCAGAAGGAGATATCCGCTTTGAAAGGGAGGTTCCCGGAGAAAAGTGGAAGAATCGGGGAAAACCATTCCTTCCAGAAGGGTCCGGCATCGATCCCATGAGCTGGGATCCTCCGATCCTGAAGGCAAGGGGAAGTCCCATTGTTTTCCGGTTCTCCATGGAACGAAACTCCATCCTGACAGCATCCTCCGGTCGATAATGATCTTCGGTTCCTGAAATGCCCTTTCAGGAGAACAAAGAATGGATACGGGATCCCAGGGAACATTAGGCCGGACGGTCAACTTTGATCGGGTCATCACTGCCAGTCCTGTTGCGACCCGACTTTCTCTTGCGATGCCGGGGGAAGTTGATTTAGAATGATCTGCGCTTCGTCCGATCGCGTTTCATTCCGTATGCTGACATGGTGAGTGTAGCTCAAGGGCAGAGCACTGGACTGTGGCTCCAGGGGTTGGGGGTTCGAAACCCCTCACTCACCCCACATTGACGCTTGGTCTTCGCTTTGTTCCGCTTTCCCGGGCCTCTTTCCAACTCTTCCGGCCTATTGATTATCTGTCTGAAAATAAAGAATATTTTTATGAAAATTGCCATTTCATGGTGTCACATTTTTTTTCACATGTGTCATCTTATTTTCCATTTTCCTGTCGTGGAATCCACATCTCGATGGTGGGTGAGAGATCCCAACGAAGACAGAATTTTATCATAGCAGAATTCGTAAGCCTTTCATGACCCTTCAAGTCTTCGGGAAAAGGATGCGTTTTGCTCGGTGAGGTACTGCCAGTTTTCTCGGGAAGGTGAGATCTCCTTTCTATCCTGGCGTAATGTGATAGGTGTAATGTGGTATTGTTGGATTTTGTGTTTTGATCTTCCGAAGAGATAAGGGAGTCTGGAGGTTGACAGTCTCTGCCCTCGATGAGCAATGACCTGTTTTTTGAATGGCCCTTTTTTTGCAAGGCAGCCCTGTCGGGTTCAGAAGAGAGTTGCTGCATCGTTTTGCGCGAGGACGACGGAATGCCGGTCACGGAAGGTGCGGTCGGGAAAGGGCCAAGGGGGAAGGTGTGTCAAGGGAAAGACGTGAACAGGTGGAAAAAATGGCAGGAATTTCCACGGATCGGGAAAGGTTCCGTTTTTTGGTAATTTCCGGCTATTCCGGGTCTGAATCCGCGCAGGGCCCATTCAGGCCAGAGCGTCCATGGTTTGCGGATTCCGATTGAAGTTCCCATTGGAGGAAAAAGGGTTGAACAAGTATCTGACCATTTCAGTCGATGACCTGAAAGTGGGATACTATGTTGTCGGAATCGATAAAAGCTGGCTTGACACCCCCTTTCTCTCCCACCGGTTCCTGATCAAATCAGAAAGCGACATCGAACGGATGAAATCCCACGGTATCCGGCTTGTTATGGTGGATCCCAAACGATCCGACCGCGATATCCTTGTGCTTCAGGTCCCGGAGGAATCAACCACTCAGCCGGACGGACTGGAAACAGTTCCTTTGCTGATGGAGGACGTTCCTTTATCGTCCTACCGGATTTCGGAAATGATGACCGGTCTGCACGGATATCTGGTCAGGAAATTCCAGGCCCTGTTCCAGGAAATCCGGGAAAAAGAAAATTCGAGCTATGTTCTGGACGTGGCCCCGATTCTCCGGGCGGCGGAGGATGTGGAGAAGCTGGGGAGGCACTACCCTGAGGTCTATTTGTTCCTGGCGCATCTTCAGGCAACGGATGACGAGTTGTTCATCCATTCCACCAATGTCATGTTCCTTTCTCTCTATCTGGCGAATTTCCAGAAGCTTTCTCCGGAAGAGTCTGTCTTGTGGGGGGTTTGCGGACTGTTCCATGATATCGGTATGGTGCATGTTCCCCAGGAAATCCTGCATAAAAAGGAACCCCTGACATCCGATGAAAGGGCGTTGATCCGTGAACATCCCCGGGCTGGAGAAAAACTGATCCGCTCCCACACCCGTCTACCGGAAGTTGTGGCGCGTGTCGCTGGAGAACACCACCTCCGGAGAGACGGAGGTGGTTATCCGCTCGCAGGGGATTTCGGACAGACGGATCCTGTCGCCCGGGCGATTATGACCATCGACATGTTCGATGCACTGATTACGGATCGTCCTTACCGGGAGGGTGTTTCGCCGTCGAGGGCACTCAAGATCATCGTGGATGCTGCGAAGGAATCTCTCGACCCGCGGTGGGCGACCCAGTTGTTCCTGGGGATGGGCGTCTATCCGATCGGGACGGTGGTGGAACTCTCAGGCGGAGAAATCGGTATTGTCACGAAGTACCACCCCTATTCGGAACGACAGGAAGGGTTGGCAAACAAGCTGATCCAGAAGTTTTCCGTCCTTGTCCTGAAAAACAGGAGCGGGTTTCCTTTGACAAAACCGATTATGCGTGAGTTGTCCTGGTCACCCAAGGAACCCCCTCCCGTCACCAGAACCCACAATCACTCTGATTTCATGGTCGACTGGGAACGTCTTCAGGGATTGGCACCTTTCTGGATGGGTTGATTGCAGAGTGCGGAGCCGGCGTTTTGCCCTCCACCGTTTTCCAGGGGGTTGTCAGGGCAGAGGATGCGGTAAACGCATTTCCGGCATTCACCCGGATCTTCTGTCAGACTGAACCGTTCCATCCGCGCCACCCCTTTTTCCGGATCATCGATTTTTTCCAGGATAGCTCCCGCATTCGCGCGGATATTGTCCATCGCCCGGTCCAGCATGTCACGTGTGGCAGGAGATATATCGAGCCTTTCCGGGGTATATGACAGATACACCGGGGAAAAACGGATGGATTCCGGTCCTACATTCCACTCTTTTTCCGAAAAAAGGGCGTAAATCCCCATCTGTTCGGCATGGCTTCCCGATGTATCCGGCTTGCCCGTTTTCCAGTCAAGGATCAGGATCCCCTCCGGAAAACGCAACGCCACATCAATCGTGACGAACACCGGAAAGGTCCGGTGTTCCACGGTAGCCTCCATGGACTCCAGCACATCGTCATTCCGGATGATCGCATCGTAACCGGTTTTCTGAATAACACGCAGGGCCTCAGACCGGAAAAAACCGTCAATTGCCGATACCGCCCTGTCCACAACGCTTTTCCACTGACTGTCTGGAATCCGGCTGTCGGGGTCTTCGTGTTCCAGAAGGAGGACCTTGGACTTTGTTCCCGGTGTTTTTCGAGGGTGATCCCGTGATCCCCGGAAATCCTCCCGAAGTTTTTCAAGAAGACGGTTCCTGACTTCCTTCTCGTCCGGCTTGGCGCCTGAACGGTAGATTTCCAGAGCTTGTCTGATGGTTTCGTGGACCCGGTTTCCCGTCCACAGGAACCTGTTCGTCAGCTTTTTTAGCCTGTAAGCTTCTTTTGCCATCGGGGATGCGTCTTTTTCCCATCCTCCCCAAGAACCATAGCGGGAGAACCAGTATTGCCTCTGGCATGTCCTGAACTGCAAGCCCTGGGAAAGGGAGTAGGAAAAACGGTTGACGAGTTCGGCCATTCGGCGTGCCCCTTCGCTAGTTGGGAGGGTGAGGGCGTCTTTCAGGAGTGTGTGCCGGAGTCCTGGTCCCGTCCCGCCAGGGAAACCTTGAGGCGGATCCGGCAGAATGTACAGATTTCCGTGTAGGATGGAGATTGGCACTCCCTGCAAAGGAAAGAGGGGGGGCTTTCATCCTTTTCAGGATAGAAATGACTCCGTCTGTCCAGAAAGCCGAAATAGAACGCCTGTTTTGTTCCGGGGGATTCCTGTTCGATTTCATTCATGATCTTTTTATAAAAAAGCTGTTTGGCGTTGACAGACATCGGACACTCATGCACCACGTAATCGATTCCTTTCAGGAACGCATAGGCGGCCATTTCCTTTTCCGTGAGCCTGTTCAGGGGTTTGACCTTCCGGACGAGACTGCCTTCATCGGGAAGGGCGGGATTCTGTTTTTCCAGGTACCCGTCCTGCCAGTGGAGAATATTCCCCAAAAGTCGGGAAGCCTCATCATCCAGATTATGACCGGTTGCTACGACCTGACAGTCCATTGTTTTGGCCGCCCGGTTAAAAAGGTGACGTTTGGAAACGCCACAGGCGGAGCAGGGAGGGCGATTGGTCAGATCGGCGATCGAGTCCACGGAAGCGCCCACTTCCTGGGCAAGGGATTCAACATGCAAGGGGAGATCCCGATCCAGGGCAAATTTCCGGGTTTTTTCAGTGGATTCCCTTGAGTAGTCCCCGATGCCGAGGTCCAGATGAAATCCGATAGTCCTGTATCCCAGGCGGTTCAGGATATCCCAGAGGGCCAGGGAATCCTTCCCTCCGGATACGGCGATCAGAATCCGCTCACTTTTGTGAAACATGCGGAATTCGTCTATGGCTTTCCAGACCTGGTCCATCAGGTAGGAATCAAAACAGGAGGGACAAAAGGAAGCGTTGTGGCGTGGAAGATCGATCACCGCCTTGCCCCGGCAAACGCGGCACTTCATGAGGCCCCTCCGGAGATGACGGGACGGATTTCAACTTCCATTTCTGCCGACAGATCTTCGTCCTGCGTCAGGAGCTGGTCACCCTGTATGACAAGAACTGTTTCTGGATCCAGTTTCAGGTCTTTCAGCAAACGGTGAACCTTGCGCCGGAAGGGGAAACGGAGACGAAGCCCTGTCTGTGCGTTGAAGACTGAAATGGTCTTCTCCTCCTGGTCTTTTCCGTCGCCCTGCCTGTTGTCGGTCTGTGGCTCTGTCATTTTGAGTTGCAATCCCTTTGTCCATAATATGGGGCCCGATGGCCTCAATCGCATATTTGTTTCCTGCATGCATGTCTGGATAAAAGTATAACAGAAGGGGAAGATGAGGTCATATCATGGCTGGAAAAGCTTTGTGGAAAGGGTCTTGTCTATGGCAGGAACCTGTGGTCCAAGTCTTAACGCTTTTCCGCGAATCAGGCAGACGAGGACGAACCGGAATGCGGCCTCCCGGCGATCGTTGTCGCTGATGCTGTTTGCAATTTCCCTCGCCTGCTGTTCGATGGCCGCCATCTTCCTTTCAGGAAGGGGGCCGGTTTCAGGAGGTGTGGCCGTTTGTTGAAAGGTTTTGGGCTGGACGCGGAAGCGGATCACAAAATCGGGGATCTCCGGAAAAATTTGTTTGATGGCGTGGCGAAACTGGGGCTCCAGAAAGGAAAACTCCTTTCGGTGAAGGGGGGTGTCAACGGCGATGACCAGAATGTTTTGGCCGTAGGACCATGGGAGGGAGTGGATCGACACGGGTCCGGGAAAGCATCGCGCCCATTCTTTCCGCATTGTGGCCAGAAGGAGATCTTCCTTTGAAGCCCATTGAAGGGCCAGAGCCCGGGTCAGAGGACCCAGTTTCGTAAATCCCACGACTTCTCCCGGTGCAAAGCGTGCAGACTGTTTGAGTTTTTCTTGAACTGTGTGGCATAATACGCCCGGCCGTCCGTCGAGGCAACCTTTGGGGCATCTTGCCGGAGCTTCCGGAAGGATGCCGGGACGGGTTTCATAACGGATAATCCGTGGGGGTGACCGACTTATGCCAGAAGGTGGAACACCGGAATCTGAGAAGTCTGTTGTCTGGACCGATGATGCCCAAGCCCTTTTGAAAAAGGTTCCTTTCTTCATCCGGAAAAACGTTGAGAAGGAAGCTGAGGATTATGCCCGGCAAAACGCGTCTGGAAAGGTTGATGCCGGAGTCATTGCCCGGATCAAGGCTTTGAAGATGGAACGGTCGGAGGAGACGCAGCCTGATAATGCCTCCCCTGAAGGCACTGCTGCCCCGGAAGAATTTCGGTCAACCTCTCCGGAGGCTGGCGCAGCTTCCCTTTCGGGACACACGGCCGGAAAGGAAGTCCATCCTAAAGGAACGAGTGCAACCTCAGCACGTTCCGATGAAGGAGAATCTGCCTTGTCCGAATCCCCCCTTTCCAAGGATTTTTCCAGTTTCTCCCTGTTTCGTCTGGATCCGGGGTGGAGAAAGCTTCATCCCACCGAAATCGGACATGGGAAACGGGAATTTCATGAAATCGTCAAGTCCTATTCCAACCAGATTTCCGTATATTCCTATTGCCTGGTGGGATTGCACGGGACCGGCGACCTTCTGCTCTGGAGGACAGGCACGAGCCTGGAAGTCCTGCAGGAAATGACCGGAAAAATGCTGTCGACCTTTTTCGGGCGATATCTGATTACAGAAAAAAACTACATGGGCTACCTGACCCAGCAAAATAATCGTTCCATTTTTACACCCAGCAAAAGCCGTTTTATCCACGTGAAGCCCATTGTCATGACGCATGAATGGCACCAGCTGGCTCCATTTATCAGAGACGTCATTGAAAGGGAAGCCAGGGAAATTGCCCCGCGCTTCTCGGGGATCCGTCTCACGAGCATGGCCAGCTACGGGCTGGATGAATCCGATTACGTCATGGTTCTTGAAAGCGACTCTCCCGAAATACTCGTAGAATTCAACAGCGCGTTCCAGGGCGCGCAGATTTACCGTTATATCGCGGACTCCCAAAGAGGGATCACAGCCATATCCCGATCGATGTCGGATATTCTGGATCTTCTGGGCGGCTAAAAACCTAGACCTTAATTCTGAAAAACGTCCGTGTCGGCTTTTCCCATCTGAAGGGAGGGTTTCATGGCGGAACAGGTCCTTCTACTGAACGCAACCTATGAACCCATGAAGGTTGTTCCGTGGCAGAAGGCTGTGCATCTTTTTTTTCAGGGCAAGGTCGAAATCGTTGAAACCTATGATCGCCAGATTTCTTCAGCCCACCTTTCGATGCGTCTTCCCGCCGTCATTCGCCTTTACCGTCTTGTTTCCTTCCACCATGTCCGGCAGATGGTCAAGTTTTCCCGTGAGACCCTGTTTACGCGAGACTCTTTTTCTTGCCAGTACTGTGGAAAGAGATTCGACAAGCACGACCTGACGTTTGACCACGTGATTCCTGCGGCAAGGGGTGGCCCCAAAAACTGGGAGAATATCGTCACGGCCTGCCGGCGATGCAATCATAAGAAATCGGGGAAAACGCCGGAAGAGGCCGGAATGCGGCTTCTGAAGAAAGCAGAACGGCCCCACTGGTCTCCGGCCATTCTGGTAATGATGAACCTGAATTGCCGCGGGCCCAAGGTCTGGGAAAACTATCTTTACGACGCTTCCCGGACCGTCCTTTTTTCCCAGACGGTCGAACCCCATATGTAATCCATCATTCTGGACCTATACGGATTTTTCCGGACTCCGGAAGAATCCGCGGACAATCGATACTCCTTCCCGAACTCCCAACAGATAGGCCATTCCAAGATAAAGAGCCACTCCCACAAGAATTGTCGGGATGACCTCCGCCACCAGAGACATGCTTCCATGCGGAACATGCCAGCGGGATATTTCTGTCCAGATTAAACGGACAACGGCAAATAGAACACCTGAAATCCCCAAGACAGGAAGAAGATTTCCGAAAATCTCCCAGGGCGTCTTCCCCAGGTATCGTTTTAACCCTGTGAAGATGACGAGATGGTTGATGAGAGACCCGGCCGATATCCCCATCGCCAGGGCAAAGATACCGGCTGACCGGTAAAAAAGAAAAGAGAGTCCCAAATTGGCAACAAGCCCCCAGAAGGCAGCCCATACAGGGAATCGCGTATCCTGATGGGCATAATATACGCGAACAAGGATCCGGACTCCGGAAAATGACCAGAGACCAATGGCAAAGCCCCACAAGGCTTTTTGGGTTAACACTGCGCTCAGTGACGAAAATGAGCCATGTTCGAACAGGAGCCGGATCAAGGGTGGGGCCAACGCCATAAGACCCGCTGATGCGGGGATCATGAAAAACAAGGAGAGCCTGTAAGATTCAGCCAAAGTGCGGATATTTTTTTCAACCCCGTTTTCTTCCATCCTCTGCTGGGAGAGAACGGGGAGCAGGACCGTAGCAATGGCGGCTCCGATCAGTCCCAGGGGGAACTGGACAAGACGCATGGCGTAGTAGAGTGCGGAAATGGTTCCGGAAACCATAAGGGAACCAAAAAATGTTGCGATCAGAAGGTTCCCCTGGGTGACCCACAAACCCCCGATGGAAGGCAGAAGAAGCCGGAGAACTTTTCGGGCGTCCGAATCCTTCCAGGCTTCCTGCAGGGTAAGGCTTCCCTCGAGATGAATGATCCCCTTTCTCAGGGGGTACCACTGGACCATCCATTGAAATAGTCCACCCAACAATACGCCGAAACCCAGACCATACACTCTGTGTCCCAATGTCAGCGAAGGGGGCAGAATGGTTCCGACGATCAATCCACAGGAGAAAAATGCGGGAGAGAGTGCGGGGACAAAAAATTTGCCCTGAACGTTCAGTGAGCCCATCGCGATCGCGGAAAAAGAGATGAAGAGGAGGAAGGGGAACATGATGCGGATCAACGTGGTTCCCATCTCTCGGGTGGAGGGTTGGGAGGCATATCCGGGAGCCAGTATATCCAGGAGTGTGGGAGCCAAAACTTCTCCGGCTGCAAGGATGCACAGGAGAATCGAGAGGATCAGGATCCCGACAGATGTCATCATCCGTGAGGCCCGTTCTCTTCCTTCTTCTTTCAGGGTCCGGGTCAGTTGGGGAATAAAGGCTGAGGACAGGGTGCCTTCGGCAAAAAGTTCCCGGAGCATGTTGGGGATGCGGTAACCGATATAAAACAGGTCGGACGCGACACCGGTCCCGAAACTGTAGGCGATCAGCATATCCCGGAAAAATCCCATGATGCGGGAGAGGAAGGTGGCTCCGGAGACAGACAGCATTCTTTGTCGGATTGTGTATTGAGGGTGCGGTTGTTCAGGAGGGGATTCCTTGACGTTTTTCGAAAGTTCCATTATATTCCAAGGGTTGAAGGTTTATATGTCCTGGGGCGGAAAATCCGTTCCGGTGCACCCCCAAAAACCCGTGAAAGGAGTTGTCGTTGGCGTCTCACAAGGCTACACTCAAGGATATCAAGAAGAACGAAAAAAGACGGGTTCGTAACCGGCAGGCCGTATCGATGATCCGGACCATGGCCAAGAAAGTGGAAACTCTCGTGGCAGAAGGCAAAAAAGCCGAAGCTGTTACCGCTCTGGGAGAGGTCGTGCCGGTGATCGACCATGCCGTTAACCGCAGAATCCTGCACCACAATACCGCATCGCGGAAAATTTCCCGCCTGACACTGAAGGTCAACGCCCTGTCCTGATCGTTTTCCGGCTGACTCCCCCTTTTCCTGGGGAAAGGGACGACATGCCGATAAAAAAACGGACCATGACGAGTGACGGATCTGCTCCGGATTTAAGGCAAAGGTCGGTTTCCCGGAGAAGGGAATAGCCTTTCCTCAGGTTTTCTTTTGTCATTTTCCCGGCCGAAGACCGGATTTTTTCCGCAACCGCCAGAGGAATCCTGTTCCGGGCAGAAAAGGCCGAGAGGTCTGCGGACGTCTTCAGGCTTGCCCTGGCGGACGCATACAGCCTCCATTGCCTGTGCCAGAGAGACAGCATGCCCAATGGAGACTGTCCGTTTTCGACAAACCTCTCCCATTGTCCGTAAAAGCGGGGGTCGTTTTTCTCCCACGCGTCAAACAAACGGAAAACGGACTCCAGTGGATCTTCCAGTCCGAGTTTCTTCAGATCGTCTGTCGTGACATTCCGGGGCTTCCCGTCCCCTTGCCCGGGAATCCTGTCCAGAAATGAGGAGATCTGGCCGAACTGTTCGGGAAATGCCCGGAGAAGGATTTCCGCGGCTCCTTCATCCAGCCTGTATCCTTTCTTTCTTCCCAGAAGCTTGATCCATTCCAGAAGCTCGGTATGTTTCTGGCGGGGCTGGGCCGGAAGACCCACCCGGTAAACCGGAACCGTTTCATCCAGCGGGCCCGCTTTTTTTTCCGGCATTTCAAGGACAATTGATGTCAATCCCTTCCGGGCTAAGGATAGAAGTTCCGAAAGGTTCTTTTTTTCAAGAAGCCCCGGCGATTTCTCTGCCTGGGTCACCCAGGTCAGTCTCTTGGACCCAAAAAGAGGTTTTTCTCTTGCCAGGCTTAAAAGATCATCCGCCGTCACCTCCGGTCCGGAGAGCGTTTCAGCGTTGATGCCGGCTTCCTCCCCGGAGCCCAGCAAAAGAGACCGGAAATGATCAGCGGTCCACGAGAGGAGCAGGGGATCATCAGGGATCAGGATGGTAACTTCCGAGAGCGGAGCATTCTCCTTAAACAGGTTGATGGCCGAAAGAATCATGGGATGGCACCAGGTTGCAGCGATGGTTGCTGGGGAGCCGGAGCACCGCCAGGGGTGGAGGGCATTGCACCGGGTAAGGGTGTCTGGGAACCACCGATTGTGGCGTTCTGGATAGGAATATAACTGGTTGAGGCAATTCCGTGGGCCATCTGCTGGATCAGGCGTATTGTCGCGTTATGGGAAGCCGTGTTGATCGCATATTGCTGGGTCTGCTGGAGAAGCGCGAGGTTTTCGCTCATATACATGGGCGCCGTTCCCATTACCGAACCGCCTGTCCAGAGAACCTGGCCGTTGAAAGCCACAAGTTTTGCCGCAAGGATCACTTCCACCTGATATTCTTCAATGCCGACAACACTCGAGAGGGCAAACGGAATCTCATTGACAGCCACCACGCTTCCCGTCAAAACCACGTCTGCCCTTTTGGGGTTGTTGACCAGAATGACGCCCGAAGTTTTCTGGAGGGTATCCTTCAGGACCTGTGTGACTTGTGTCTCAACAAGGGGGTAGACGGTATTGTTGTGAAAAGTCCGGACTGCGATCGTCACCGTCCGGGAAAGGCCCAGCTTGACCGTCTGGGGAGTCTGCGTTACGGCGGACAATGTCATGACGTGGTATCCGCATCCCCCGAGGGTCAAAATCCCGAGCAGGAAAGGAAGGAAGAGGATTTGCCAAAGACGCTTTCCTGTCGGGATGCAATCGTCATCGGAAAGAAAGTTCATTGGGGCACGACGACGAGGTTCAGAAGTTTCCCCGGAACAAAAATCTCTTTCTCCAGTTTCATGTTGGCCAGATTTCGGCGGACGCGCTCGTCTTCCAGCGCTCTTTTCAGAAGTTCGGCGCGGTCGATGTCCGGGGACAGCATCAGGGTCGCGCGGAATTTCCCATTGATCTGTATCACATAGGGGATCTCCTCCCGCAACATAGCTTCTTCACGGGCTTCAGGCCAGGCCTGGTCCATGACAAGACCCTCGAACCCCATGAGGGTGTAGAGATGTTGGGCGAGGTGAGGGGCAAAGGGGGAGAGAAGCAGGACAAGTGTCGAGTACCCTTCGTGAAGAAGGGCGAAGTCGGCCGGATCATCCGGATTTGCCGTACCCAGTGTGTTCAGAAGTTCCATCAGGCGAGCAACAGCTGTGTTCATCTGGGTATTGGACTCAAGGTCAAACGTGACGTCGCGGATGGTTTCATGGATTTTGGCCTTCAGGGATTTTTGGGTGGCGGAAAGGATGCCTCCATTTTCTTTGAACCCTGAATGGCTGGAGCTGACGGAATCTGAGGCCGGTTTCCCGAATAATTCCTCCACCCTCTGGCAAAGTCTTCCGAGAAACCTGTAGGCTCCTTCCACGGCCTTGTCGTCCCATGCCAAATCCTTGTCCGGGGGGGCCGAAAAAAGGGTGAAAAGACGAACCGTGTCCGCTCCGTAGCGTTCGACGAGGTGGTCCGGATCGACGACGTTGCCTTTCGATTTCGACATTTTTGCTCCGTCTTTCAGTACCATCCCCTGGGTCAAGAGCGACCGGAAGGGTTCAGGGGAATCGATAATGCCCAGGTCTTTCAGTGCCCGGGTGAAGAATCTGGAATACAAGAGGTGGAGAATGGCATGTTCTACCCCGCCAATATACTGGTCAACAGGGATCCACCGCCGGGCAGTTTCCTTGTCAAAGGGTTTTTGTGTGTTTTCCGGATCGGTGAAACGCAGGAAATACCAGGAGGAGTCAACGAACGTGTCCATGGTGTCTGTTTCACGTCGGGCTGGGCCCCGACAGTCCGGACAGTGTGTCTCGTAAAAAGACCTGGATTCCCGCAGGGGCGATCCGCCTTTTCCGGTGAAGGCGACATCTCTTGGAAGAATGACAGGAAGCTCTGTTTCGGGAACCGGAACGGTTCCGCACCGGTCACAATAAACGATCGGGATGGGCGTCCCCCAGTAACGCTGGCGGGAAATCCCCCAGTCCCTGAGACGGAAGGTCACTTTCCGTCTGCCTTTCCTCAGTGCTTCCAGTTCCGAGACGATTTTCCCTTTGGCCTGTTCGTTCTGGAGCCCGTTGAACGCACCGGAATGTATCAGTCGTCCGGGGCCGGTATAGGCACCTTCCGGTGGATGGGGTTCATGAGCGACCAGGGGTTCGATGACCGTCTTGATCCGGATACCGTATTTTTTTGCAAATTCATGATCACGGTCGTCATGGGCCGGCACCCCCATGACGATACCGGTTCCATAGGAAGCCACGACAAAATTCCCGATCCAGAGCGGCAGGCTTTCCCCGGTCAGGGGATGAATGACGGAAAGGCCGGTATCGATTCCCTCTTTTTCCCCTGGTTCGGTATTTCTGTCCGTTGTTCGCTTGTGAAGCGCTTCCCGGATGAACGCCGCGACCTGGTCGCGACGGGGAATAGCGGGAAGCAGTCCTTCGAGGAGCGGATGCTCCGGGGCGATAGTGATGAAGGTCACTCCAAACAGGGTGTCAGGGCGGGTGGTAAAAACAGGCAGATCAATGGACATATCCTTGACAGCAAAATGAATTTCTGCACCTTCGGACTTTCCAATCCAGTTTTCCTGCATGATGCGAACTTTTTCAGGCCAACCCGAAAGATCCGCAAGGCCTTCGAGTAGTTCGCTCGCGTAATCGGTAATCTTGAGGTACCACTGTTCCATTGGTCGCAGGGTGACGGGAGACTTGCATCTCCAACAGAGCCCGTCCTCGACTTGTTCATTGGCAAGGACCGTCATGCAGGACTCACACCAGTTCAGGAGTCCTTCTTTTTTATATGCGAGGCCTTTTTCATAAAACTTCAGGAAAAACCACTGGTTCCATCGATAGTATTCAGGAAGGCATGTGGTGACCTCCCGGGCCCAGTCATAGGAAAGTCCGAGTCTCTTGAGCTGTTTTTTCATATGGGCGATATTTTCTTCCGTCCAGACAGCCGGGTGAACACCTCTCTGAATGGCTGCGTTTTCTGCGGGCAGTCCGAAAGAATCCCATCCCATCGGGTGGAGGACATGGAATCCTCTCATCCTTTTGTAACGTGCCAAAGCATCACCGATCGAGTAGTTCCGGACATGTCCCATGTGTATCCGGCCTGATGGATAAGGAAACATTTCCAGGCAATAGAAGGTCTTTTCACCCGTGTCATTTTTCAGGGAAAAGGCGTTTTGCTGGTTCCACAACTCCTGGACTGCGGATTCAATGCTTTTAAATGGGTAAAGGGTGCTCAAGGATTCCTCGATTATGTTAGGGATGGAGAGTTTTTCGAAAAACAATTCTATCAGATTTGCCACAGGGTCCGGAAGAAAAGGGAATCAAGAAAAGCCTGACTTTGAAGTCAGCTATTGAGATGAGAGTGACTGAACGCTATAATTACCCGATCGCCTTCTTCTTGGGAAATCATCCTTCCTTTCGCGCCCGTAGCTCAGCTGGATAGAGCAGTAGACTACGAATCTAAAGGTCGGGGGTTCAAATCCCTCCGGGCGCGCCATATTTTATAATAACTTACGTGTGGTTCGTCCGAGGCCGGGGTCCCTCTGGCTAACCTTGGGCTAACCTTTTTGAGAAAACGGGGGGCATGAAAACCCCGAGGAACTGGCCCGGTTCTTTGAATCCCTGGACCTGACCGAAAACCCGGCGTTTAAGGACTATATCCTCCTGTCCCTGTTCACCGGAGCCCGAAGGTCCAACGTCCTGTCCATGCGGTGGAAGGATATCGACTTCGAGCGGTCCATCTGGCGGATTCCCGGAGAAGTGAGCAAGAACGGCGA
>Ga0207433_10002100_pt1 | contig 41425 bp, 61 predicted proteins | sample YelNatPaOPGAMG01_FD_187559 | JGI IMG/M metagenome (GOLD analysis project Ga0207433, IMG submission 187559) | Hot spring thermophilic microbial communities from Obsidian Pool, Yellowstone National Park, USA - OP-RAMG-01 (SPAdes) (version 3) | ecosystem: Environmental > Aquatic > Thermal springs...
ATATATATACCAAAAACTTCTCTAGTTTGGAAAACCTTTTAAAAATCTTATTGTTCCTACTTGGCACAAAAACTAATTCAATGTTCCACTTGTTGCTTTCTGTGGAACAATTTTAAAATAAAGGTCGTATAGTATTTTTAAGTCGCCTAACTGCTATATCACAATATTCTTTGTTAATTTCTATACCTATACCTTGTCTGCCTAACTCTTTACAGGCGACCAAAGTAGTACCACTCCCCATAAAAGGGTCAAGAACAAGGTCGTTTTTATTAGTATGATAATTAAGTATATCTTTTAATAATTTTACGGGTTTTTGAGTAGGATGTTCCGTTCTTTCATTACCTTGACATATTGGATGAACAAAAACATTATGTTTTTGCCCTAATTGGTAGTTAAAAGTATGTCCTGCTCCTGTATTTTTAGTAGCCCAAGTGAGAAATTCACAAGCAGACATATAACCTACCTTAAAAATTTGAGGAACAGGATTTGTTTTGTGCCATACTAAAGTTTGTCTTACATGAAATCCAATACCCAACATAATCGATTCAAAAAAAGAAATTTCAGACTTAGAGTAAAAAGAAATAATCTGCCCATTCATTTTTAATATACGATAACTTTCTTTTAACCATTTTTCTGCAAATTCTAATTGCTCATCTACACTATTATAAAAATCCCATTTACCAAAATCATAACAAAGTTCACTAACTTTATCTTGCCGTTTAGATACTAAGCGTCTAATTTTACGATTTTGAATTTTAGACCTATCTATTTTCCTTTCTTTTTGACTAATATTATACGGTGGGTCAGTCAATACAAGGTCTATTGACTCATCTGGTATTTCTTTCATAATCTCTAGACAATCACCTAAATAAATCTTTATCCCTTCTTCTTCGTAATAAGAAGTAATCATTCCTAAAATAAACTTCCCATTGTAGCGTCTATCCTTCGTTCTGCTATTTTTACATAGTCAGGGTCTTTTTCTATTAAGATATAACTTCTTCCTGTTTTCTTACACGCCATACCTGTAGTTCCACTTCCAGCAAAGGGGTCTAAAACTATGCCACCTGTGGGAGTTTTGGTTAAGATACAAAGATATTCCATAAGTTTAAGGGGTTTGACTGTCGGATGGTCATTACGAAATTCTTTAAAATATTTTTTATATTTTTCTGGTAGTTGATTATATTGTTCTTTTGAGATAATCATTTTTTTATCATTATTGTATTGTGGCATTTTTTACATAAAGTAATGCCATTATTTATATCCCATAATTCCCGACACTTTAAAGCATCATACATTGTTTGAATATTATTTTCTTTTATAATTTCCGACAATTGTTTTTTATGATGAACATTTAAGTTTCCGCCTCTTTTATCCCCACACATTTGACAGGTAAAGTTATCTCTTTTATAAACATTAAGCTTCCATTGAATATATTTTTTTGAACTTCTTATCTTATTATTTATAGTAGAAGTTCCACCTTTCCATCCATAACCATTTTCTCCTATACAAAACTTACTTTGCCACTCCCCAAAACATTTTCTTGAACAAAAATTTCTTTTTGTCTTTTTAATCTGTGATATTTTTTTTCTAAATTCTCTGCCACACCAATCGCATTGCACAATCTTGGTATTTTTTTGTGTATTATACCGATGATAACAATCAGAAGAACAAAAATTATGTTTTCTTATTCTACTATTCCGAATTCTAAATACCTTACCACAATAATCACATTTTACTTCTGAACTTTTATGCTGTGTATTCCACTTATGTTGACAAGATAAACTACAAAATTTACGCTTATAATAAGAGTTAATACTTTCATTTTTGCGTTTGATAATTTCTGACCCACAGTATTCACAATATTTTTTCCTATATATCTTCATACAATGATTATACTATACTTATTTAGCAAAATCAAGTATTTTCTTTATTTCCTCAACTATTTCTTGTGGAGTTTCGCTTCTTAAAATATATCCCTCTAAACCTTGCGAACGCTCTTTTCTACTTGCCTTCGCTACATAGAAAAAGCGATTATTGTTTATGTTCTGCTCTATATCGTTTGTGATATTCGTTCCAGTGTTCTCTATTTGCTTCACGCCATTTTTTAAGTTCTGCTCTTGCACAATCCTTACAATATCCTCCAAAAGTTCCAGCAGTTCGTTTCCAAAAATTATCAAGTGTTTTATATTGTCCACATTTCTGGCATTTTCGGTATTCCACTCCTTCAATAATTTTATAATCTGCTCGCAATTTTCCGTGAAGTAATCTATGCTCGTGGCGAGAAAGACATTGTAAGTTTTCAATTCTATCATCTGTTGTATCAAGGTTGATATGATGGATTTCATATCCTTTTGGAAGTTTTCCATTTTGCTTTTCCCAAATATAAACTGCTCTACGCTTTGAGTATATTTTTCTGCTTCCTTTATCACGCCATTTAACATACCACCGATTTTCTGATTTTCTAAAATATTCCCACATATTGTCTCCTTTAAATAAATTACTCTATCTGTATTATACATAGAAAAATCTAATAAGTCTACCTTTATATTTTTCACAAAGCGAGAAGCACCACCTGTATCGCCATAACCTGGGTCGCCCTTTTGATAATTATTTCCACACATATTTAACATAGACCCTTTATTACCAATTCTGCCACCAGTTGATTTACTTATTCCACTCTGTTCGTCTAACATATAACACGGACACCCTGGATCGTGTTTTAATTCAAATAAATCCTGTAATTCTTTTGGCATTTTTTCAAAAATTTCTTTATCAATCTTCATATTTTTTTCCGTGAATTTTATAATGGCATTTTTTACATAAAGTAATTCCATTGTCTATATTCCAAAGTGCTTCACAATTTCTGGCATCATCTAATGTTTTAATATTATAATCCTTTATCAATTTTGCTAATCCTATTTTATGATGAACTTCTAAATTTTTAGTGCTTTTACATATCTGACACTCATAATTATCTCTTTTCAATACTGATTTAATCCATTTTAAATTTTCAGCACAAGTTCTAATAGCAAGTTGTAATTTAGATATTCCCCCTTTCCAATTGTAATGATTTACTCCTCTTATTTTTAACCCTCTTATTTGTGCTACCTCTGAATGTTTTTGATAAAATAATTTAACACTTTTAGCTCTCTTTTGTTTTTCTTCTAATGTATTTTTATGTCCTTTTTTTATTAATCCTTTTTGTCTACCAAGTTTTAGATTTGGTGATGGTTGTCTTCTTTTATACAATTCCGACCGACATTCAGCACAGCAAAACTCTCTTCCTTCTTTAAATTCAGATGGTCTTCTATAAAGTGGTTTCCCGCATATTGAACATTTTGTATTAGGTGTTCTCATATAACCAATTCATTAACTTTTTCTTTTGTTCTTCTGTTATACCACTTTTTAATTTATAATCGCAATCACAAGAAATCACCAGATTAGCGGGAAAACGCCCTTGATTTGTATAATAATTTGTATCACTACCCCTATCTGGTTCACCACCCGCAAAAGTTCCTTTAGGTGCGTGATGTGCTTGGATTTTTTCAATCCCTATTCTTGCTTCGTTAATGTTTAACCCTGCCACTCCCCATTTCAAAGCATTATTAACAAAATTTTTATCATTTGGTTTTATTGCCCATATAATCGGCTCAAATGCTGGCTTTAAAGCAGTTCCGTATCCAATCCATAAGTTCGCTTGTTCATTTCTAAAAGGTGGTTTTCTTCTCATTTCCTCGCCAGTATCTCTATAAACCCATTTATTATCTTTTCTTTCACATAACTCTTGTTCAAATTGTAACGCTATATTTAGAGATTTCGGAAAGCCACTATTGCCTGTAATAAAAATTTTGCCGTTTCTTCTGGCTACAAAAGCACCCGTCGGAACTTCTACACACCATACATTCCCTTTATATTCAATTTCTTCAATTTTTGCTCTTGTGCTTCGTATAGTTTGTGTTCTTTGTTGTTTTGAAATAATATAAGATTCTCTATTCTGTTGTCTTGAGAATTGTGATTGATATGATGAACCACTTCCGTTCTTAATAATGGTCTGCCCAATTTTTGTGCTATTATAAGCCGATGTTCCATAACATAACCATCTTTCCGAGCCATAATTGAAAATTCTTTTGGACATCTGACATATTTTATTGGCAAATAATTCCCGTGTTTTCTGAAATAGGTTACTCCACCTTTCCAAGACGGGTTGTTTGCCCCAGTCATTTTTTGGCGATAACTTTCTAAACTCTTTTCTGTCCAATTTTTTCTGCCTAAATATCCTATCTTCTTTAACCAATCTTTTGCTTTTCCCGCACAATGTCTTGAACAATAATGGTTGTTGCTCTTTTTTATCCAAGCCAAAGGAAGCCAAAAATCTTTGCCACAAATCGGACATTTTATTTTTTTCATCTTTCTTTCTCGTAATGGCTTCTTCTTCTTGCTTTTTTGTATTGCTATTTTGAGACACTCTTTTGAGCAAATCTGATTTCTTAATGCCTGTGTGTGATTGAAAGTCATAAATGGTTTCTGGCAAATCTTGCAAACTTTCCAATATGGGTATATTTTCTTCTGGTTGAAGTGTCTCTGCCCTTTGAAATATAAATTTTCCTTCTCGTTCAATAAGGATACGATGGTTTCTGGAGACAATTTGGTCTGTAAAATCTGATTTAATTCTGTAAGCGGGATATTCGTTTTCATACAAAAATTTTCTTGTTGGTTTGTGAAACTCAAAATTATCATTATTTACATTATAACATAATACAGGATACTTATCAATGTCTTTATGGTAATGTTCCCACCCGTTAATAGTAAGTATTTCAGTATCTTCTGACAAACAACCATAGACCCACATTAGCGTATCTTTTATTACAAACCCCGCATCCTCTAATCCACAAGCCAATCTATGAAATGTTCTTGTTCCACCAAAACATAAAAGAGTTGCACCGGGCTTGGCTACCCGTAAGCATTCTTTTGCCCATTGATAATTAAAATTTTCTACTAATAAGTTGGGGATTGTTTTCTGCTTTTTGATGGCAAACAACGCACAAAGTAATGAGGTTAGATAAGGAATTTTCTCGTGTCTCTCTATATTTTCTGATATGATGACACTGAATTTCTTTTCTTTGACATTTTTTTCCGCATAATTGACAAGTGTAATTATCTCGTTTATAGACAATTTTTCTGATTTGTTCCCAGTCACTTCCTCTAAAGCATCGTTTATTTTGAGACCTTCCATCAATGTAAGATGGATTATTCTTTCCTTGCATTTTTTTACTTTTATCTTTCTCATAACACCGCCGAGAGCAGAATTTTTGATTTCTCTTTTTAGCAATGAAATCGGTATTACAAACAATACATTTTCTTTGTCTCCATTCGGGAATAGGTCGTTTTTTATAAGGTTTCCGCACCACTCTTTTAACAATTCCAGCAGTTCTTGCTTTGTAATGACAATCGCTTGAGCAAAATCTCTTTTTAGACGATTTTGTAACTTCAAAAGACTTTTTACATAACTCACATCTTCTAACTTCTCTTCTTTTGCTACTAATTCCTTTGTATTGACACTCCCTTGAACAATAAATTCCTCTTCCCCAACGGCTTCTGGATGGATTGGCATAAAAAACTTTTCCGCAAAATTTACAAAGTCTTTGTTCAACCATATCAATTTCATTATATCATTAATACTATCCCAAGTTAAGCCCATAAAACCAGAACTACTATCGTTAGTCAGAAAATATGGAGGGTCAGTTATAATAGTATCAATACAATTATCTGGAATATTCTTCATTACCTCTATGCAGTCCCCATTTATCACTTTATTAACAAAATCATCTGGATATTTCATTTTACCCACACAAAATCAAAATAACTGATAAAATCAATCTTACTATCCTTATGCTGTGGTCTTTCCAAAAAGTCTCTTTCCAGTGCAAAATCAAACTGTATATGCTATCAGATAATAACCAAACTCCAATGCATTTTACCCAGCACATCTTTTCTCCTCAATATACTTTTAACACCCAACTTAAAAAGTTATTTTCTTCTTTTGTGAAAATCAAATAAAAATATCTGCCATACCACCTCTTATCCTGAAGGATATGCATTCTCTTTAAACTAAATCCTCTTTGTTTTAAAGTCTCTAATCTGTTAGGGACTACCATGCTGTTTAAAAACTTAATACTTCCTAAAAAAGCGATTCCTTTCCTTGCTATTCTGCTTGCTTTTTCTAAAAACTTCCAACCTAACTGAAAAGGTGGATTTCCTACCACCCAGTCAACTTCTAAGTTCCACTCAAAGAAGTCTCTACCTTCTTCTATCTCGCATTCGTATTTTTCCTTTTGTTTTATGTTGTTATACCATACCTTGTTTAACCCGCTACCTGCATCCAAAACTGAATCGTTTTCTCCTATTGGAGTTATTGCCAATAAATCTTTTACAGTCTCTTCTCTTGTATAGTAAAACTCTCTTGGTCTCATAAAAAATAGGGCAAGGAGACCGCCTGATTTATCTGGCGGAGGAATTGCCCATCCTCCTTTCTTAAAAAATTTCTCTTGATATTTTCAAATAAATGAATTATAATTAAACTATGAAACTTACTTTGCAGATAAAACTTTTGCCTGATGATACACAGTCTAAAAGCCTTATAGAAACTATTAAGGAATGTAATAAAGTTTGTAATATCATTTCTGATATTGCCTGGCAAAATAAAACCTTTAATCAATTTAAACTTCATAATCTTGTTTATCATTCCATAAAAAAATCTTCTAAACTTTCTGCTCAAGCTCTTGTTAGATGTATTAGCAAGGTCGCTGATAGTTATAAACTTGATAAGAAAAAGAAACGAATTTTTAATCCTCTTGGAGCCATTACTTATGATGCCCGAATTCTTTCTTATAACATTGAAAAACGAATTGTTTCTATTTGGTCTATTGATGGGAGATTGAAAATCCCTTTTATCTGCCATAATCCCAAATATCTTCCTTATATTAAAGGTGAAGCAGACCTTGTTTATAAGAAAGATAAATTTTATCTTTTTCAGACTGTAGAAGTTTCTGAAGAAGATGTTAAAGATGTTGAAGAATTTATAGGTGTAGATTTTGGTATAACTGACATTGCCACACTGTCTGATGGAACAAAGTTTAGTTCTGAACAACTTAATAAGATTAGAGATAAATACTTTAAAGTGCGACGCTCTGTTCAACGCAAAGGCACGAAAGGAAGCAGAAAGCTTCTGAAACGGCTTAAAGGCAGAGAACAGAGATTTGCCACTATTACCAATCATACAATTAGCAAACGCATCGTAGAAAAAGCTAAAGCTGAAGGTAAAGGAATTGCTATTGAGGATTTGACCCACATTAGAGAAAGAACTACTGTAAGAAAGGCACAGAGGCGGAAACATCACTCTTGGGCTTTTAGGCAACTCCGTTTCTTTCTTGAATATAAGGCAAGGCTTGCTGGTATTCCTCTCGTTGTTGTTGACCCTAATTACACTTCTCAGATTTGTAGTGTATGTAAGACAATTGGTAATAGAAATGGCAAGCACTTTAGTTGTCCAAGCTGTGGCAATATTATTGATGCCGATGTTAATGCGGCTAAGAATATTGCCCAGTTGGGGGCTCTTTGTGGTAAACAGCCCCGAAAGGATGTGAATATGTTGAATTTTGTTTCGCATATTCCTCCTAAAGCTGACTGCTTTAGCTGTCAGTAGTTTACTTTCCTTTGGCTAATTTTTCTTCTCTTAAAATTCTCTTTCTCAATCTTTTTAAAATTGCATCCTTTCTTTTATAAAGGAACCAAGGCTTTCTTTTACCTACTAAAGAAAGCCATTCTTCTATAAACTTCTTCTCTTTGTCATTTGCCAGCTCTAACAAACTTTCAAACTCTTTCTGTGCGTCGTTTCCCTCTTTTCCTATGTCTTCAAGTCTACATCCTAAATCTAATGCACTTAGATTCTCTTCCTTCATCAAACCCTTATATTTCTTATAACAATACCTGTAAATTCTGGAGTTTAAATAAAAAGGCAAGAAGTTGTATTTAGGAAGTTTTTCTTTGCAAACAGTTTCACCTAAAACTACTACTGCGTCCTGATAAAGGTCTTCTATAGGAACTTTATAAAAAGGCAATTTATAAGACATTTTAAGCACTATATACAACAACAACTTCTCGCCCCTCAAGAGAACCTCCCTAAAATTCTCCTGCGTTGGCGAGTTCTTATATTCTGCAATCGCCTCCCAAAAGTATTTTTCTCTTCTTAAAATAGTATCTAAACTTATCTTCACACCACTTAATCATTTTTTTATCACCCCTCCTTTATGCCTTTTGAAAAGGAGAGTTTACTTTTTTGACACGCGTGTCAAAAATTGCCTGCCGACGCGTATCACTTTTTTCTCTTCAAAAGCCCAATGAACTTCTTTATGTCTTCAGCAGTTCCAACAATCTCTTTTCCTCCTATTTCTGCCCACCAAACTTTCTTTAAGAAATCACTTGTCTCTTCCCCTGACTTTACTTTTTCTAAAATTGCTTTCATCTTATCCACATCCATTACTTTCTTAATTTCTTCACTTTCTACCTCTACTGCTTTTGCCACTGAGCCACATACTGCATCTGCAAGGTCCTTAGAGCCTTTTAAAACTACCTCTTTTACATTTCCGTCTTCTAAAAATACAACCTCTTGCACTTTATCCGGATGGTCTATTTTGCCCTGCTCTTTGTCCCATTCTAAATTACTTAACTCAAAATGCAAGTATGAATCTTTATACATAACCCATCTTTTCTCCAATACCAACTGCTTAAAGTCCATATAAGGCTTTGTAGTCCTGTCTACTGAGAAATACTCTGAGTTTATCCCTGCAACTTGTAAAATCTGTAAAGTGTCTGTTGAGGCTAACTTCAAATCGGAAGTAAACAACTTTATGTTGAACCCTAAAGCCTTTAAATCTAAAACGAATTTCCTGATTTTAAAAAGTGGTAGTTCTTTTCCTTCCTTTGCAACTATCCGCATAACAAAGTCTGTCCTTACTATCGGTGCTTTCTGTTTCACAAAAGTCCCATCAGGCTTCTGAACATTTATCTCTTCCCACCTTTCTATTCCTGACATTGCTATACCTAAAGCGTCGTGAGATATCCCAACATCTAAATGTATATAGCGAGGAACTTCTTTTGGCAGAACAAGTTTACCTACATCCAGATACCAGATAAGTTCGTCTTCACTCTCTAAATCCAAGATTATCTCTGGCTTTGTTATTGGCGACTCTGTCTGCGGGTCATAACAAAGATTTAAAAACTTCTCTGAGGAAAACAATTTTGTCTTTCTAATATAACTTACATTTATCCCTGCAATGTCCCTTAAGCTTCCTATTATGTCTGTCTCAAAAGAAGTTCTATATTCCTCCGGAACTTCTATTACTTTAAATCCCTGTTCCTCTGCCTTTTTTCTTTCGTCTTCATCTTTTAAAATTTTAGGTGAAGTATAAGCGTCTCCACAAGCAACTAAAAAAGTCTTTCCTGAAAATACACTTTTTGGCTGTGCCTTCCATAAAGGTATATCATAAACTAAAACATTCTTTGCACCTCTCATACTGGCTATATATGTTTCTAAAAAACTCATCTCGTCTTGTTTTGAAGCACAGAGAAAAAGTTTTCCTAAAGACCTGCCTTTGACTACGAATCTGGACTCAAATCTACGAGCTGTTGCCTCATAGGCTTTTAAGACCTTAAACTTCTGCTTTTCAGATTCTGTTGGACTATCTACTTCATCCATCAATCCTCCAATTATATTATGTCCTATTACTCCAAAACCCCTGCTATAAGGCGATGCTAAAAGATATTCAAATAAATCAAATCTAACTTCATTGCTGGCTAAAAAACCCCTTCTTCTAAACCAAGCACTCTTTCTTAAATAGCCCTGCATAATTTGAAACCCTCTTGATTCAGATAAGTTTTTAGTTAGGTTAAAAAAAGAAATTGCCATCTTTCCGCTCTCTGTTTTAGAAAAATACTGCCACGGGTTTTTTAAGCACAATACCCGATACATCACATACAACAAACCTATAACCGCAATGCTTGACTTACCTGTTCCAATAGCTCCTGTAAAAACTATCAAATATCTATCGTTGTAATCAAATATCTCTCTTAAAACCTCTCTCCAAATCGGATAGATACCTCTTCCAAAGTTAGTTGAGCTTCCTAAATACTCTCTTTTCTCTATAAATTCATCAATAGAAACAGGACGCTCCTGATAGTCCAACTCATAAGTGGCTAAAAGCAACTTTTCTATTCTTGCCTTATTTATTCTCTTGTTCTGGACTTCGCTCATTTTTTACCCAAGTCTCTAATCTCTTTATAACTTCCTCTCTGTCTACAGGCGACAAATCCTTAATTTCTTTAAACACTGCTTTTTCTTCCTCTGTTAATTCTTTAAGTCCTTCCTCCCCTAAATATAAAACATTCTGCACTTTCTTAATTAAAGGCTGTTGTTGTGTCTCTGCCGTATAACCCATCTTTGAAGCAAATTCTACCAATGCTTTGTCTTCTTCTCTTAACACTTCAAGTAGTTTAATCTTTAAAACAAGAACTCCTAATTTGTCTATTCTCTCTATCTCTTTTGAGACTTTACCACACTTTAAACAGATATATGTATCTTTATAACTACTTACTGGCATATGACAACATTTAGATACTAAACTCTGCTCTTTTCCCTCTAAATCCCTTAGCATCTCTTGAATATATGTGGTTCTCTGCTGGTAGCCTTCCATCAAAAATCTCATTAAAGTATTGCAGATTAAAAGTGAAACATTTCTTTCCTCACTCTTCCTTAACTTCCTTAAAACTTTTTCTACAAATTCAAAACTTTCTCTGGTATCAGGCAAGTTAAGTTCTTTTACAATAGCATTGATATTTCCTCTATGTTTAAAAGAAGCAATTTTTATCTTCTCTTTAAGTTTAAAAATCTCAATGTTCATTTCTGTGTTTCATTCCCATTTTCCTTTCTCTACTGGAATATTATTCTGTCTATCCCATTCCATCAAAAACTTCTGAGCCTGTTCTATTGCCCAATTCTTATCTTCTCCAGAACATTTCTTCAATCGCCAATCCAGACATTTATTTCGCCACAATTTACATTCTTCCTTAAGAACAAAATTTTTAGGTATCTTAAGTTCAAATAAATGGTCAGCAGCCACGAACCACAAAGCACTATTTTTCTCTGCGTGTTTTAAAAATAATCCTATACAATATGTGAATCCTTTACCAAAATCACTCATTTTCACCTCTCTTCATTCTTCTCACCTCTTTTGCCCCACCTATCAAAGCAAAAACCCTGATACTCTTAACATCAACATCTTTATCTTTTACAAGTCTTTTCACTTCCTTATATAACTCTCTTCTTGTTTTACAGAATATCACAGGGTCTTTCTTCTTGGCATAGAAAACACAATATCTTGCTTTTGCCGGACTTCCTTTTATCACTTCAATCTTATTGTCATCTGCATAAGTCCATCTTTGTCCATCTCTACGATACTCCAACTCTTCATTTCCCCAAGTAGCAACAGGAACTACACCAGCAGTATATCTAACATTATTCCACCATCCTATACTATCAGCATTAATCTCTGTCGTCCAATCATTTGTCCAAGTCCACATTCTTACACCCCCCTCCTTCTAATTCCATTCTTCGCATATTTATCTCCCTCTCAAACCATAAATCTCCTTTAAATGTATTCTATAGTTTTTAACAGCCTTCTTATGCCTTTCTCTTTCATAATCCCAATGTCTATCTCTTTTATAATCATATTGCTTCTCTAACCTTTCAGGAAACAGAATAAACTGAATAGCTCTTCTGGTAACTTTATGCTCAAAAATTTTAGCAATTCTTCTAATAGAAACACCGTTTTGGTATAAAGACTTTATTGTCTCTCTCTCCTCATCAGTTAATTTCCTTCTTCTGTCTAAATCCTTACCTACTCTCAAATTATTAGATTCAAACCAATAAGGCATTTCTCTATCTCACTTATCTTTTGCTTTTAACATTTTTAACCTTTCTTCATAAGATAGCCACTTTCCACATTCTGGACATTTAACACAAGGTGGCTTCATAGTGCCATCATCAAAATAATGAGCAACATTACAACACTCAAAAATAAAACTGCCTTTATACTCTCCAGTCATAACCTTCCGCATTACTTCGTGATTACAAACATCATTACTATTCTCCATTGCTACTAATTCTCCTCAATCTTACATTTCACATCAACTGAACCCATATATCTAACTAAATATCTACTTCCATCTGGAGCTTCTACATCCATCCACCAAGGACAAGTCTTATCAAAAATTACTCTGTCTCCTACTCTAAAATTTACCGGGTGAAATTTTCCTTTCTTATCCCAATATCCCTTTCCTACTGCAAGAACAGTTCCTGTTTCTATTTCTGATTGCATATTTGCTTTTACTACTGGTGGCAAAACTAAACCATCTGGCAAGTCCTTAACAGGGTCTGGATATATAAAAACAATATCTCTTGTAGGTTTAAACGGAAAGTCTATGCCACCACACACTTTACATTTAAAAGGCGTATTGTTTTCAATTGCCCTTAATTCGTTTCCACATACTTCACACACTGACATCTTCACCTCCTGTTTCTCCTATTTCTTCCTCTTTCCCAAACAAAAAAGTAGCAATCATTATGCACCCTACAACTAACAAAATCAAAAATAAACCTGACAGAAAAAACCCCAACCCCCACATAAATCCATAAATAAAATTATGCATTTTTACACCTCCTTCACAATCTCTCTATAACCTTCTTAACTTCACTAAGACAATCATTCCAACCTTTCCTATCATCAAAATCAGAATAATCAAAAACTGTTGTTATCCCATTTTTTGGTAACGAATTACAAACAGACTTAACCCATTCTCCTGAAGCCTCTTTTTCTTTTGGCAACTTCTCCACTAATTCCTTTTTCCACATCTGCTTCATTTCTTCTTCAATACATTGCTCTATTTCCTGCAACTGTGTTTTTATAGCTTTAAGTCTTACATAAACCATATTTCTACAAATTGTCCAACCTACTTCATATGCCTCATCTTTTTCTTGTGAACCAAATTCAGGCTTATTTAACAGACACAACTCTCTATCTTCTTCATTATTCCAGTTAATTGACTCTATCAAATTTTCAAAAACTTCTTTTATCTTACTCATTACCTACTCCTTTTAAATCCTTATTATCCTTTCCCCTCTACCCTCACACTCTTGACAGGGATTTCCATCTTTATCTTCCCCTGTCCCATCACAGAATTCACACTCCTCTAAAATCTCTGTATAATCTGCCACACTATTACCACTTCCGCTATATTTCCAGCGTTTTATTTCCATTTTACACCTCCTCTATAAGTTTTTTGATTTTAGAAAGGCAGCTATTCCAACCAGCATCCCATACCTCATCTCTAACGCCGTTAATCTCGTGGGCAAGATATCTTTCCGTTCTTTCCTTTGGCAACTTCTCTAACAATTCTTTTTTCCACGCTTCTTCTTTGGCGGAGATTTCAGATTCAATCTGGGCAACTAACTCTTCGGTAAATCCCTCTTTACCCGTTATTCCATATTTTGCTTCTAAACGCTGGATTATTTCTTTTAAATTCATCTCTCACCTGCCTTTCTGTTATACTTGAAACAAAAGGTCCTCAAGAGAAATTTCTATCTCCGCTATATCACTTGTAGAAAGACCTAAAAATTTACCACTTATCTTCATTTCATATCTCCTTTACGATTTTTTTAATCTCATCAAAACAATTATTCCATCCTCTCCGCATTAAATCTCCGCTTACTCTATCAAGAGAAAATCCCATTTCGTTTTGAATAAGTTTGGCAAGTTTCTTCCAATCCTGCTTTGTTAAAGGAATAAAAATATCTTCGGGATATGGATTGTTCGATAATTTTTCTAACAACTTCTTCTTCCATTCCTCCTTTTGAATCTCGGCTTTGACTATAGCTCTGACTACCCAAACCAATGCTAAAAATACAGCATCTTTATCTCGTTCGTCTTTTGGTAATTTATTATAAGATACCAAATCCGGATGTGTTTTCAATACAGGGTCTCGCTTTTTTCCATACTTCCAACCCATCTTAAAATAACTTTCCATCCAAGAATTATGAGCTTCTTCTGGTGTTGGCAATTTTTCCATTGTTAAATACTGTCTAACAATATCTATCATTTGCTTTCTAAATACCTCATCTCTTTCTGCCCATACTTCTGGAACTATACCTCTATTAGACCATATTGCCTCTAATCTTGTTGCCTCATAAATAATTTCTGTTATCTTCTCTACATCCACTTCCTTCACCATATATATCTAATCCTCTTCTTCAATTCTTAACCTTTTACTTCTAATAAATTCTGAAGTAGCCCCACATTTCGGACAATGCGCAACTATTTCAAATCTTTTTAACTCTTCGTTATCCTTAACATTTTCTATCTCAAGACTTACCTTACACTTTAGACAAATGTCATTACGCCTCAATCTAAACATTACAAATACCTTCCTTTATAATCCAATTTCTTAAACCTTCTCCAAATTGCAACTCTGCTTATCCCTAAAGGCTTAGACAGTTGATTAGTCGGTATTCCTAATTTTTCTGCTTCATTAAATAACTTCCTTAATCTTAACTTTAAATTCTTCCATTCCAGATAAGTATAAACTATCTCTCCTAACATTTCTTTCTGTTTTTTAGTCAATTCTTTAGGTTTCCTCATTCTATTTTCCCCTATTTTCCCACATTTGTCTAAACAAATATTCAGCAATCAATAATCCATCTGCATCCTCAAAACCAATATAGTCAACATTCGGAAATATTCTCTTTGCAACTTCAAGTGACATTAACTTCAAATCTTTAATCTGAATCCTACCAAACAACTCCTTCTGCCATCGTTTTGAATCTATATACAACAAAGGCAACCTCAACTTCTCTAAAACTATCAAGGTTGCCTCTAACGCTCTTAAAGCGGACACTGAAGCCCTAAACCGCATAGGATTTACCATTGGTCTCTCTACCCCTACAATAGTCGCTTCCGGTTCATATTCTGCCAATAAATCTTCTAACTTATCTACATCAATACGGTTTAAATATCTCTCTTTCTTGATATAGTCCAAACATCTTTTAACAGGCATTTTGCATAACTTTACTTCCTTCCTCAAATCTATCGTAAAAGTAATTATGCCTATACTACCTGAAACTCCGTTGTCAATCCCTATATAGTTTCTCATTTTTTTCTTTTATTTATGCCCCACTGCTACCATAGACTTTTTTTTCTACCTTAAATAGCCCATCTCTTACCTCATTCAATCTTTTTATCCCACAATTTCTGCAATAAAACAAAGGCTTCGGTTCTCCTTCTATTATCTCTGCTATTACTTTTTCACCTTTGTCAATTCTATCTAAACATCCACTCTTTCCCTTGTTTATGCAATATATATCTTTTTTCATAACTACTATTGCTTTAAACATTTGTTTTCCTCCCTTTTATTAATTGAAAATTTTTTACTTTTTCAAGCGGTATATTCACATCCTCGAAATAAAATTTACCTTTTTTATATTTTATATCACTCTGCTCTAATAATTCCTGATGACGCCAACAAAAATGGCTAAACTTATTATAAGATGAAAGTATAGTATTACATCCCGGAAATGCACATTTCTTTTTCATCGTAATAATCGACTAACTCCGTTTTCCTTTATCATAGTCCAAATTCTATCTGTATAGGAGCCTAACTCTGGCGTATGCGAAATCACTAAAACGGCTTTGTTTTGACCCTCTCTAAATAAACAACCTCCTATTGCCTCTTCTCCTGCTCTATCCATATATGCAAATAACTCGTCAATTATTAGTATTCCTAAGAAACTCTTAACCCATCTGTTTAAAGCAATACATAAAGCAATATCTATTCGCCTTTTTTCTCCACCTGACAAACTCTCATATCTTCGTATAGCGTTTCTTATTCTTATCTCTAAACCTATTTTATTTCTCTCTTCTCCTGACTTTAATTGAGATGTAGATGAGATTGTTATGCTCATAGACCCCATAGAAACATCTGCTAAAATACTATTTACTAAAATATTAAATTGATTGCAGAACTTATCTAAAAGCAAGCTTTTAATCCCCTTATTAGAAAACGCTTCTTTCCAAAATTCCAATTTCTCAATACCTTCTTTAAATTTCTGTATTTTGTTATCTACATCTTCTAAAGCACTTTTTAACTCGCTATATTCTTTAACAATATCTTCTTTTTCTTTCAAAGTCCGTTCCTTTCTCTCTTTTAAAGCCTCAAGGTCTTTATTATACTCTTCAATTACTTTAAGGTTCTCTTGAATTGCTATTTCTGAACTTTTTGCTTTCTCGACTTTCTTCTCGTATTCTCTCTGCTCATTCATCAGGTTTTTTATATCCAAATCTATTTTAGTCAACTTCTCATTTAGACTCTGCTTCTTTAATTTTAATTCATCTGTCTTAAGTTCTACCTGCTTTAACTCCTCTTCAATCTTACTTAGCTCTTTATATAGAATATCACTAACCTCTTCCTTTGCTCCAACTTCTTTTACTATGTTTTCTTTCAAAAGTTTAAGGTTTTCTAAACTTACTATACTGCCACATCTATCACATCTTGTTCCTTCTTTAAGGCTATCTACTTCATTATACTTCTTCTCTAATTCTTTTATCTCCTTCTGTATAACTGCAAAATCCCTTGCTTTGTCCTGTTTCTTATTTTGAATTTCCAAATAAACTTTTAGATTTTTATCCAGCTCACTCTCTAACCCGTCTATTCGTTTCTTTAATTCTTCTTTCAATTGATTAAGCTCCTCAAAATCTCTTTGATAGTCTTTCACCTCTATATCTACACTATAAGCTTTAAGTTTCTTAATAAACTCCATCTTTTCATTTATCTGATTTTTCTTATGTGCTATAAAATCGTCAATCTGTTTAACAGCATCATCTATCTTTTTTAGGCTTGCTTCAGTATAAGCAAATTTCTCCCTCAAAGTATTTTTATAATCCTCTGCATCCTTTATGCTAACATCATAAGTTTTAATTCTATCAGAAACCTTTTCGTATAAACTATCATATATATCAAATCCTAATAAATTGTTCACTAACTCTGTTCTACCAGAATCAGTCAAAGAAGTAAACATCAAAAGACTTTCCTGACTAAAATAGCAACTTGTTAAAAACATCCGGTAGTCAAATCCTAACATCTCCTCCTCTAACAACCTCTGCTTGTCTATTAATCTTACTCCGGACCAAACCTCTTTGTCATTAGCATAAATCTTTAAAACCTGTCTCTGTCTTACAATTCTAATTTTCTCTTGCTCGTTCTGAAGTTCCAGCTCTATCGAGCAATCATCTTGCCCTTCCCTAATTACATCATCACCAGTCAGCCCTTTGGTAGTTTTTCCAAACAACCCATAAAAGATTGCTTCTACTAATGTTGTTTTACCCGAACCGTTCTCGCCAGCAATAAGTGTGAATCCTTTTGGTATTTCATACTCTATATCTTCTATAGACAAAAAGTTTTTAATCTTTACTTTCTTTAGCTTGCCAACAAAACTCTTAACTATCTTCTTAGGTTGTATTTGTATAATATCCTTAATAACTTCTGCATAACTTTTGTCCTTTCCTTTAATATTTAACCATTCATTCAAAATATCGCCCAATCTATCTGTCTTAATCCTTTCCTCTATAACTTTTGGAGTATACACTGCAATAACATTACTCATATCTTTGTCTAATGTTTTATCGGCTTCTAAAACTCTGTAATAATTTCCATCGTCCTGAACTTCTGAATAAGTCTTAACTGTAATAAACTTTGGACTTTTAAGCGGATAAAATTTTGGCTTTTCATCTACTATCCAGACACCTCTATCACCAGATTCTCCAAATCCTAATTGCATACAAGAACCTATAACAAAGCAATTCTCTGCTAACTTCTGTGGCTGATGTAAATGCCCAAAAAACACAAATCTATTATTTTTCACTAACTCTTTCCAATTAACTCCCTCCTCAAAAATATACTCATTTATCTTTGCATACATAGGAGTCTTATGAACCACTACTAACTCATATCCCTTTGCTTTCTCTATTTCCTCATTGCTGTCAAAGTAATTGCCAATAAAAAAAGGAGCAGATACTTCTCTGCTCCTATTCCATATTCTTGAGGCGTCTTCAAACCACTGAGGATTGCTCCTATCTATTACATCGTGATTGCCAATCGCTAACCAGTAATCTACTTTCTTTTCCTTTAACTCTTTAAAAAACCAATCAGCAATGTTTAAACACTCTACAGGAATTTCACCTATCTTATGAAACAGGTCTCCGCCAAAAATTACGCCTTTAATTTTCTCTTTCCCTATCAAATCCAAAATCTGCTCTAAAACCTGTTTTTGTTCTTTTAATCTTTTAGGAAGTCCTGACTGTAAATCTAAACCGAAGGCTCTCCAAGCATGCAGATGAACATCTGAAAAAATTAGAGTTTTTTCCATCTCTTTACCCTCCTATCTCAATTTTTCTATCTCATAAATTCCCACTTATTTTCTTAAATCTGCTTTAACTTCTTTAGTCAAAAAATTTTCTAATCTTACTCCACTCTCCTTTCCCCTTGAATATACCTCCAGAACCTTTACTGCGTTTACTGGGTCTACAGAGTCTTTATCTACATCTACAATCCAGCCCTCTACTTCAAATATCTCTCTTTCCTTGTTGATTATCTTTGTTATCCGTAGCTTTTTTTTAACATACTTATACATCTTTCTGCCATTTATTATCTCCTCATATCTCTCTACAGGTAAGCCCTCAAAATCACAAACTATTTCGTCTTCATTGTCGGTTAGCCATGCTAATGCTACATACACGCTGATACTCTTATCGCTAAACAGTTTTCCTATCCTACCGTCTTTTAAACCTTCCCAGTTTAAATCTATATTAGCAATTAACTTCTCTAATGTGCTTGATACTATATTATCTGCAAACATATCCTTTATCCACTGAGGAATTATCTCGCTATTAACCGGTCTAACCACAAATTCTATTTTTAACATATCACCCTTTAATAAATAGTTCCCTACACCTAATCCAGAAACTGCAATTCTTACAAACCTCTTTTCTTGGATTGAATTCAAGTCCAAAGCATTCAGGCTCTTTTTCTTTCTTATTATTCAAACTTTCAGGTGCAGTCATTACAACCTTATTGCCCTCTTTTTTTCCTAAAGCTTCTATCTCTTTTGCTCTCTCTTCTGCTACAGCATCTCTATTCTCCATTTCTTCCGAATTAGGTGGAATTCCTTTGATATAACAATCAAGCAACCGTTCTATTTCCTTTTCATCCTTCATAGAAGGAATTTTCCCTTCTAATCCATCAACAAAACTCAACCAATCTGCAGACAGTAAATTGCTCAAATCTACAACTCTAGGTGTAATAGATACATCATATTTATTCCAACCGGTATTACTTTCGTTTGCCGGTGTTAATATAATTTTAATTGCACAACCGTTCTTTATATCAACCATTTTCTCCGGTCCCCAGTCGCCGTCTACCCATAATTTACTAAATCCGTCGTAGATTTGCGGTCCTGTCTCCAAAACTTTTAAAGTATTGTCTCTCAAATCAAACACATTATACAAAAATCTTTCCTGCCTTCTTATGCTGGATACCTTTTCCCATTTCTCACTAAAGATATACTCACAAATCGGACATCTCTGCTTATATGTTGAAGGACATACTAACATCCTATATCCCTGAACATCAAATAAATTGTAGTGGACAAAATATCTAATTGCAAAGTGATAATCCCCCTCACTAAAAATCTTTGACGAGCGTGGCAACAATCTTAAAGGATTTTCTCCGGGAACAATCTCGTAGTTTTGCGTGAATAATCCTTGGCTTTTCTTTCTCTCTTCTTCCTCTCTTAAAAATTTTTCCATATCAACTCTTAACTTTTCCATTTCTACCTCCTTTTCTCTCTCTTAAAAATTTTATCATAAAATTAAACGATTTCAAACAAAATTCAAATAAAATTTATCATCACCTCCTAATCCTCATCTCCTTTCCAATTATTTTTAACTTCAGTTTCAACTTCTATCGGAATAGTTATCCAATCAAACTCATTAGATACATTTTTTACAATCTCTTTAATCTTTTGCTCTACTAAATTTAAATAATCTTCTCTTACCTCTAAAAGCATACTGTCGTGAACTGACCCGACAAAGTTAAAGTCTACATTCTCTTTATCCCGCCACTCAAAAAGTTTTCCCATTATATATAAATTTAAATCTGAAGAAGAACTTTGAACAGGATAGTTCAATGCTTGTCTTATTACAAAAGAAAAATCATCAGACTCATCTTCAAAAATATAAACCCTACCAAAAGGACTTTCTATACAATGATATTTCTTAATCTGCTCCTCTACTCTTTTATGCCAATTTTTTAAACCAGAATATAAAGTAAAAAATCTTTCTCTTATCTTCTCTGCTTCCTCTATGCTATATTCTATACCATATTCCTTGCTGGCATAATCTTTAAATGATGGAGCCTGCATACCGTATAGTAAGCCGAAGTTAATCGCTTTTGCTGATTGTCTCATTTTATCTGTCACTTCCTCTTTACTAATACCGGCAACTACCGAAGCAGTTAAGATATGTAAATCTTCATTGTCTTTATATGCTTTTAAAATAATTTTGTCTTCTGCTAAAATTCCTGCTATTCGCATTTCTATTTGCGATAAATCCGCCTCTAAAAACTTATATCCTTCTTTTGGAATAAAAACTACTCTTAAGTTCTTTGGTATGTTTTGCAAGTTAGGTGAACTTGAACTTAACCTGCCTGACCGTGTTCCCATCAAATCATACTTTGCTCTAATCCTGCTATCAGCCGATAAATACTTAATAAAGTTCTTCAAAAAAGTCTGTTGCATTTTTTCCCATTTTCTATACTCCAATAGCAAACTAATAAACTCTTTAACCTTTTCGTTTTTAGTTCTTTTTCTGATTTCAGTTAAAGTAAACTCATCTACTGAAAGTTGCTTTAAACTTTCAGTTCGTGAAGTCTCAACTATGTCTTTTGTCTCCAGCTCGTTGTTCAACTCAGCCTCTATAAACTTGCCTATCTGCACAGAACTTCTCATATCCATATTGGCAATTTGTTTTAACTTTTCTTCGACTTCCTGACTCTTCGACTTCACCATATTACTAATAGAATTAACTTTTTCTTTGTCTATCATAATACCTATCATCTCTATCTCTGAGATAACCTTTATTGCAGAACTTAATACTTTATCAACAAAATTCATTTGCTTCTCAGTTAGTAAATTAGTTAAAAGTTTATAAAGTTCCCTTGTCACATAAACATCCTCTGCGTTATATTCATAGATATAAGGACAACTTTCTATATTTTTTAAATCAGGAATAAGCCTAAAATATTTATATTTTAAATATTGCTTTGCCAAGTTCTTTAGTCCAAAAAACGACCTATCGCGATTCTGATTTATTAATCCTGCCATTAGCATAGTATCATATATCTTGCCTTTCATTTTAATGCCTTTCTGAAATAAAACTTTATATTCAAACGAAGCATTATGCATAATAAATGTCTTGTCTCTATCCTCTAAAATTTCCTTTACCAAATCTATATCCTCAACTATGTAAATCTTTCCATCTAATCCGCTAATACTTAAAGTATACACTACACAATTCTGCGTATCTAACGAACTTGTCTCCACATCAAATACTAAAACTTTTTCTTTTTTTAAACCTTCTATCTTTTTCACATCTCTCACAATTTCATATTCAAAAGGCAATTTATCTTTCTTTTCTACTACTGAAACAATCCTTATGATGTCTTTAATCCAGTCTTTCAGTCTCGAATCCTCTATTTCTTTAATTCCCTGCCTATAATAAAATGACGGATGCACTATTGGAATATATTTTTTACCTTTTGCATCTACTAATATATGTCCTGCTAAATCCATTATCCCTTTATCTATACCGCCAAAAACTGCTTCCAAAGCAGTTCCTCCTACCAATAAAAAATAGTCAAACTTCTCTATTTCCTGTTTTAAATGCAAATCTATACATTTTCTCTTTACTGATTCTAATAACTTTCCATCTTCAGGAAAACACAATACTGTATTTGTTAGTCTGTATCCAAAAGGCAACTTATCTAAAACCTTTCGTAGCATACTACCGGTAGGTCCTATAAAAGGTCTCTTCTGCTTAACCTCTTCCTCTCCCGGTGCCTCACCCATAACTAAAAATCTTGGAAATCCCACTGATTCTGGTGGGACTAATTTTTTTAACTTGCAACCTTTACACTCCATAACCACCCTTTGACACTTGTGTCAGTGATTTTCTTAAATAGGCAGACCTCCCCCATGCGCTCGCAACACAGTACGTAACAACTGAAGTAAATATTATCATTTTTATATTTATCAGTTAATCTATTTATCTGTTTACATATTCCCTGCTTTTCTCCACCCTCAGTACTAGGTAACGCTTTAAGCGGGAACTTTTTTAAAAAATTTTTATTCTGTAAGTCCTTGATTTTCAAAGACTTATAAAAATTGAAAAAAATAAAAAAATAATTCTCTAACTCATTGAGTATCAAAGACTTATAAAATAGATTTTTTAAGATTTTCAAAAAATTTTTAAAAATTTTTCTATTCATACCCCTCAAACCTGTGAATATCTTGTGAATATCTTGTGAATATCTTGTGAATATCTACTGGAAAGTCCATTTCCCGATAAATTCTATATCTCTGCCTTGAATGTCTTTCCAAAAGCGGTGGATAATCATCCCATAAGTCTATTATCTCTACTTTCTCTTTACCTTCCTGCTTTCTCATACCTCTACCTATTCTTTGAAGCAGTTTTCTCTTTGATTTGCCTCCTGAAGCTATCACTACCACTTTTATCCCTGATACATCTACACCTTCCTCAAGAATAGGTGATGAAACTAAATGACTTATTTCTCCCTTTCTAAATTTCTCAAAAAGTTCCTTTCTTTCTTCTGTTCCTGACCAAGTGAACGGACAGCCTATCATCTTAGAAAGAATTTCTCCATGTTCTAATATATCTACTACTATCAATACATTTTTTTTGTCTTTAACCAAATCAGCTATAAATTTATTCCTATTTTCATTCTCTACTAAAATCTTTCTTCGTGCCAGCTCCCAATACTCTTTGCCCTGCATCCTTCCAAAAACCTTTCGTATGTCAATCCCTAAATCTATATTTTTACACCATTCTCCCTGATAAAACTTTACATAAGGTCCTGCTACATAGTCATCCTCTATTAGTCTTTTACAATCTAATTCATATATAGTATCACCTATTGCACCAATCATACCTAAAACCTCAGGACTTCTTCCTGAAGGAACTGTTCCGGTTAGACCTATTTTTACTGATGCATTTTCCATAGCCATAATAACTTTATTCCAAGACCTTGCTCCTGCGTGATGAGCCTCATCTACCACTAAAACTTCTATGTCTTTTAACTCTGGCAAAGAATTTTTCTTTAAACTTGCATAGATAGTCTGAACCATTGCTACTATATACTTTTTGCTTAAGTCGTTTATCCCTATCTCCTCTGCTTTGAATACAGTCTCAAATAATTCTTTTAGTTGCCATAGAAGTTCATATCTATGTATTAGATATAGATATTTCTTTGCTTTAAAAGCTTTAAACAGAGCAATTGCTATCCAAGTTTTACCTCCTGCTGTTGGTATGCTTAAAAGTCCTCTTTGCTTCTCTATGCTCTTATTTACTGCCTCCTCCTGATAGTCTCTCAACTTGACCGGTAAAGCATATCCGCTTTCAACCTCTAGTTTTGGTCTTGTGTCTATAATTTCAAAGACAACATCATCTAAATTTTTCTGAATGTAGTTCATCAGTCCTGCTCCAAATAAAACTCCTACTTTAGTATTTTTATATAGTTTAACTGTTCCGTCCCAAAATCCTTTACGATAACTATTCGTATAAATAGCAGATTCGTCTCTGACAGTTAGAAGTTTTTTCAACTTTTCTAACTCTTCATCTGAACCTTTTGCTAATCCCCAATTACAGGATAGATACAGTTGTACTTTTGACACTTGTGTCAGTTTCTCTTTGAAATTTAAAAACTAATTCATCCTTTAAATCAAAAGGCTTTGCACCTTCTAAAGCCTTTCTTAAGTCTTCTAACTTCATATCAGAAGGGTCGTCATAAGGATAAACATCTACCCATTTGACCTCGCCTAACTCTGCTATAAACTTCTTGTATATATCTATTGTAGTATCACCGTCTAAGCATAAAATCACTTCAAACTTCCCACGCTTGATTAAAACTTTATCCGTTTTATTTAGATTCCTTCCTAAAAGAACTAAAACTGAAAAACCACATTTATAAACTTTAATGCCATCCGGTATACCTTCTACGACAACTAACTTTTTTGAATTTCCATTCTTAAAAATAGATATATTTCTCCTTCCTGCATGATACCATTTGTTCTTTAGCATATCCCTTAAAACCCAAAAAACCATTTCTTTGTCTTCAAAAAATGGAAATAAAACCTGTTCTTTATATACCCTTGCTTTCCACTCATCTAAGTCTTTAATTGTAATCTCTTTTTTCTCGAAGTATTTCCAGTTCTTATTAATAAGTCCAATAGGCTCAAATTTATCTATGTCAATAGAAAAAGTTCTATTTGAAACATATCCATTTGTAGTCACAAAATCAAACTCTCCTAAATAGCCCAATCTTCTCAAAAAAGTTTTTAAGCCCCCACCTTTATTACAGGCCCAGCAATGCCATACTCCTTTAGGTATGCAAATTTGAAAATTCCATCTTGGATTATTGCAAAAAGGACAGACTTGAAAAATCCACTCGTCTCTTCTAATCTTGTATATCCCCAACCTCTCCCTCAGGAATTGTTCCACCATCTTTTAGGTCTCCGATATAACTTCGTTCCCAGTCAATCAAGACAGGAATATTTGCTCCTGTATTTCCCCATTCTCTATTTTTTAAAACTATAAATTTAGCGGTATTATGTTCTTCATCTTTCTGAGTTCTATTTAAAGATAGCACTATATCTGAGTTCTCAATCTTTTTAAAACTCTCTGAGACAAATTCCTCTGTGATAACCTGTGCTTGCAAACTTGCTCTATTTGCCTGTGTAGCCGATACTACTGCCAAGTGTTTCTCTATAGCAATATCTCTTAGATAGTCTATTAAAAAACCGCAGGCAACCCGGTATTCAAATCTTGATGGCATTTTCATTCTGTCAAAATAGTCTATTATAATTAAATCTATAGGCTCTTTTAGATGGTATGAAGCCCGTTCCAAAATGATTAAAATTTCATCTGCAGTTAATGTATGCGGTTTAAAGTAGCAAACAAACAGTTTTCCTGCTATACCCATAAATCTGTATAGTATGCCTTTTGTTCCTTCTAAATCTAACCTAATCTCTTTTCTTGACTTTTGGCTTATTCTTCTTATGAACCTCGCAATTATCTGCTCCTCTGATAGTTCCAAAGTTATAAAAAGTATATTTTTCCTTGTCAGTAAAGCCCCATAGCAAAAATTTATTAAAGACATTGACTTTCCTCTACCCGGCGGTGCTATTACACATAAAAATTCCCCTTTCCTGATACCACCATATAAAACCTCATCTAAACTTTTTATACCTGTCGAGATAATCTCTGTCTCCGGTGGCTCAAGCATTCTTTCTAAAACTTTATCTACTACATCACCAAGTTGCTTAAGTCTTAAGTCTTTAGAAGTAAAGTCGTTTACTAATCCCCTTACATCTTCAAATAGTTCCTCAGCTTTTACTTTCTTTTTTTCCAATTTATCCGCTACACTGATTACCCAGCGCTTAATTGCCTCGTTTCTTATAAAGTCTAAAAATTCTTTTGACAGGACATTGCTATCTAAACCCCGTAAATCGCTAACAGGTTTTTCTTTTAAAAGTTCAAGCTCTTTTGCAGTAGGCATCCTTCTGAATTTATTTTTAAAGTCCTCAACCTTATAAATAATTGCTTTCTCACTTCCATCAAGGTCCAGTTTCTCTAAAACTAAATCTTTAAATAAAACAAAAGCCTCTTCTGAAAGTAGAAAGAAGTCAAATAATGCCTCTTTTCGCTCAAACATCTGGTTTTCTCCTATCTTTCCCTTTTATATGGATAAAAAGACACCTTTCCTTTAATCTTGATAACCAGTAGTCCTCTAACTTTAACTTTGCCACAATTTCTCCTATATCATCTGCATTCATAGAAGTAAAAAACTTAATCTGTTTTTCATAAATTTTCTCTATCAGCTTCTTTAAGATAATCTCGCTTCTTTCATCTACAGGTCTTATATCATCTAAAATTAAAATTTTAACTCTGGTAATTTCCTCTACCGCTCTATCCCAAGAGATACCTCCTGCTTGAGTTATTTCTTGCATTAAGCTACTAAATTGAGTAAAAATAATATCCTGACCTACATATAAGTTTTTCTTTAAAAACTCTACAAATATTCCTATTAAAAGATGTGTTTTTCCTAATCCCGGGTCACCAAAAATAAAAAGACCACATTTGTTCTCTAAAGAAAGACATTTCTCTACTAACTGTTTAGCCTGCTCTAAATTTCTCCAGTCAAAATTGTCTAAAGTCTTGTCTTTATGGCTTTCTGGAAGCCAAATCCCCCACCAGTTCATAATTTATTGACCTGTGCTTATTACTTCTATTCCGTGTTCTTTTTTGTCCTCTTTTGGTCTATTGTTAAGATAATATATGCACCATCCCGGGTATAAAGTTGTAAAGTCCTTTCCTGCCCATTTTAAACTTCTTATTATCACCTCTTTAATGGACATATTGTCTTTTAATCTGCATAAAACCAAAAAGTCCCAAAGATACTTTCCGCCTATATATATCTTTGCAATCTTAACATTCCTGCCTAAAACTCTAATCCTTTTAGAGATTTCCATATCCCTAAGGCTATTCCACTCATCTATCTCAGCAGATGGTATTCTACTAAAAAATTCAAATACTTCCCAATATACTCTCTCTTTTTCTTTTAAAACTGAAATTAATCTTGTAGGTGTTTTTCTCCAAGAAATGCACCAATATCCTCCATCTACAGGGTCAATTATTCCCTGTATACATTTTTCTACTAAAAAATAATTCTTCGGATTAACATTCTGCTCCGACAAGAACTTCTGCACTACATCTTTCCAATCGAATCCTAAATCCATCATTTTTAAAAATCTCCTTTATAAAATTATAATCATCCATCGTTCCAAAATATTCTATCCTATTATCCTTTTTTCTTAAAAGGCTAATAAAATGATTCTGACAACTTACTTTTAAAACTTTGATAAATTCTTCGTAGGATAAGCGTTGGTGGTAGTAATTGTAAACTTTGCAATATACTAAAATCCCTTCGTGGTATAAATCTTGAAGTTCGCAGTCTTTAAATCTCTTTATCCATCTCCGACTTACTCTTTTGATATAAGGATAATAAAACCAGAAATCCCTCCACACTTTCTATCTCCTTTCTTTTCTTATTTTTTCTTAATCTCAAATTCTATCTCGCTTGACTTAACTATTACTTTTTTAATTTCACCTCCTTTCTCTTTTTCTTTCATTCTCCACCATCTTAATAAACCAAATTCGTCTGGAAAAGACAAAATATCTGATACTGGTCTCGGAAATTCAAAGTCTACATACTGATTAACTAACTTGTGCCACGATATATTTTTTGGAAATTTCTCCTCAATTTGTTTGAAATCACTAAATTTTTCTCTGAATGCTAAACACCGGTATAATTCTCTTTCTGAAATTCCTACATCTTTTGAGAGTTGCTTGATGACATTGTTTTTAGCGTCTTTTAATGAGCCATACTTTTCTATATATTCCCTTGCCATAAAAATAGTATTGCCTACTTCCCACTTAAGCCTGATTGTCTCTATTTGTCTAATGTAGAGAATCTCCGTGATAGAAGCCTTAATATCCTCAACAATACCTTGATACCAAGCTTCCTCTATAAATGGTGGTCTTAATTCTGCTAATTCTTTAGTGGCTTTTTTGGAATGCATTTCACTCTCTACTTTTCTATCTCTAAAAATCTATCTCTAAAAATATCGCACCTTGAATATATCATATTGGATTTTTTTGTCAAGACTTTTTTGCTAAGAATTTATTTCTAAAAAACTTGACAATCTAATAAATTTAGTTTATAATATTAGGTTTAAGTTCTTCTATTTTTACCTTTACCAAACCTTTCTTCAAATCCTCAATCTCACTAAACGCCCTTTTAGTTAAATCAATTATCCTGCCTAATCTTTTTGCCGGTCCTCTATCGTTTACTTTTACTATTACTGATTTGCCATTTCTTAAATTCGTTACTTTTAGATAAGTCCCAAACGAATAATACCAACTTGCACAGGTATATCCTTCTGGATTAAATACCTCTCCATTTGCTGTATACTTATTTAACTTCTCACCTCCACCATACCAACTTGCTATACCTTCCTCTGCATAACTGAAACCTACCGATACTACAAAAGCCAAAATCACTAATAGCAAGTAATTTATTTTATTTTTCTTCATTGCTCTACCTCCTCCTATCATCCTCATCTTCTCTTCTACCTCCTCCTCCTGTGCCCATAAGCCACAGATATAACATCACAATCAAAATAACCACTATTATAACAACACAAAATGATGCAGTTAACCTCACAAACAATAAAATTATAGCATATTTTAAATTCGTATTACTTTTATCCATCCAGAATTGAACTCCTAAAATAATACCTACAAACCCTAAACCAAATGCAATATCTAAAGCAGTCAATCTACCAAATGTTCCTCCCAATGCTAAAATTATAAGCGACAAAGTTTGAACTCCAAAAAGAAGTAATTTGCCGGGTGAGAAAATATCATATCCAAATTCATCAAGTAATTTCTTATTCAAATGCCAAATAGCAAATCCTTCTACAGTGAAAACTGCCAATACACTTATCAATATTGGAATTAACAATCCACTTTCTTGAGGTTCCCACGAATCAGACGATGAACTATATGTTGAATAATAGCCATGAACTGGGTAGCTCACCGAATAACTTTTATAACTTTTGGCAAAAGCAGACATACTTATTAACAACATTATCATTAACAATATTACTCTCCTCATCTTACTCACCTCCTGCTACTATCTTATTCCACTATCTCTTTTTTCTCTACTAATAATCCCTTCTTATTCATCTCTGTTCTCCTCTCAATTGCTTCATCTATCAAACGAACATAATATTCACCTCGCCAAGCATTATCTTCTATATTGTTCCTATTTAACATATCAACATCTAAAGCAACACACATTATATTTCCCACTAAACTATCCAAATCCTTAAATCTTATTACCACTTTTCTGCTCTTTTCATCTTTAACAATCCCCACATAAAACGGCATACCACCAACACCATTTCTATGATAAGTTAATTTCACTACTCTCATCTTTACCTCCCCTTTTAAATCTCCCAAGTAAAACCACAAATTCTGCATATCCAATTATGTGTCCTTGACCTATATTGTATTTTTGATGTATTATGACAAGCAGGACACTGGGAATCCTCAACAAATAAAGTCTCAGCCCATTTTTTTAGTTCCCCTATCTCCTGCTTTTCAATCAAACCTATCAATCTTTTATCTTTGCCTATCAAAACACCTAAAATAGGTACAAACAACTCCGGGTCCTTACATAGTCGCAAATCAAAATGTTTATATCTTCCTAAAGAAACAATAATAAACGCATAGTTCCTAATCCTCGGATTCTGCTCCAATATAGTTAGAATACTCATCTTTCACCTCCCTATGTTTCTATTACTTCTTTCTTTTTTTATTTCTTTCTCAACTATCATAAAATTTTCACACTCATCTATTGGAGATTTTATCTTATGTCCTACATCTCGTAATGTTTCCAAAACAGACATAATAAGCGCAGTGCTTGCATTTATATTGTCTGCAAGTCTGTTTAAATCTCTGGTTTCCCAAAATTCTCCTTCATCACACACTTCTTTTAAAAATCCAAGTTCCTCAATATAGTCTAAAATAAAAATCACCAAAAGATGGCATCTTAAAAAGTTTTCCGCATATTGTGTCTTTGTAAATGCTTCTCCTATCCAGTGAACTCCATCTTTACTTACAAGTCCAATATTCGTTGGCTCACATCCCGGTCCTGCCCACAAGTTTATTATATATCCCTTATACTTTCTTGCTTCCTCTTTTGTTTCATCAAGCAGTTCATATTGTATCTTTGCCCACCTATAACCCTTATCTGTTTTCTCTCGTTTGTCCTTCCTACTGTAATCTACTCTCCATAACTCATCTTCCACTTTTGCAAATCCCAATTCCTTAGCCTTATCTCTTACTTTTAAAAGTTTATCCTTTACTTCCTCTTCGTTTCCCTCAAATTCAAATCTAAAATAAATTGTCAATCCCATTTTCTACCTCCTCTCTCTCCCAAACTCATCTTCTAACTTCCTTACCACAACATACATAGGAAACAAAGTTTCCAACAACATTTCCATATCTTGGATATTTGATTCCTCACGATACTTTGGCTCAACCTTTCTCATCTGCTCTACTGCAATACTCAAAGCCTGTGAAATCAAATAACTTCCTCTTGCACTCTGCAATAACTGGAGTGCAATTTCCTTTTTCTTACTCTGTGATAACTTATCCCAATTCTTAGGTTTCATCTTTCACCTCCAAATCTCCCTCTTGTATAGAACCTCTTTTTGATATTCCACTTGTTCCATTTTTCACCTCCTGTATTTCTATGGAAATGTTATCTTCAGAATATTTAATATAATTGTTATAAATTTCCACCGCTTTTTCGGTGGAAATTTCTTGCAATTCTATTTCTGATTGAAAAATGTCCGCTTCTGGGCGTTTTTCAAGCAACGCCCAGTCTTGCCGAGAATACTTCATTTGGGCAGTCACCTTTTTGTTCACATTTTTGGGCACAAAAATCAAAGTTTCACGGAAGTCCCACTGACATCCGTGTCCATACGGAAAATTTGTCAGTCTGACTATGATACTACCTGAGGGGGTTTCATAATTCAACACTTCTGAGTAACTATAATGTTTCGCCCCCCATTTGTAACTCTCATATAAATAAAAAATTTTATAGTTTGAATTTTTTATGATTTTCTCTATTTCCATGTTCTCACCTCCTCTTCTTCTTTGTTCTATTGTTTTTTTATTTATTTTTTTCATCTTTCACCTCCCTTTCAACACCCACAATACCAACCAAAACCATCCCAGTCCTTTCTCTGTGGTTTAAACCAAGTCCCACATTCCCAACACTGCACATATCCCTCTTTCACATAGTCAATCTTTTTGTCGTATTTTTTGACTATATCAATAGTTTTCTGTAAATTCTCATCTGAATACTCAATCTCCCACCTTTCCTCCTCACCATTCCATCTGAAACCTACTTTTTTCAACTCCTCTTTCACTGGATATGTTTCACCACACACCTCTATGATATTTCTCCTTTTTGGTGAATAGAATATTTTCAACGAATGTCCGGCTATAAAATTTACGCTTGAATACACTTGGTCTGTATCCAAAATATATATCTCCTCTTCTATCGCCTGCTTTCTTTTTCTTTCTTTTTCCTCTTCCTTTTTTCTTCTTTCTTCCTCTTCAATTTCAATATCCCTTTCAATATTCTTCACAATCTCTTGAAATTCAACATCTGAAAGCGTGAACTTCATAGTCTTAACTTCAAGACCATACATATCTACATATCCTTCTTCTTTTTTTACACCTGTCTCCAACAACTTCTGAAGCAATCTTTTCTGCCAATCCTCTATTCTTTTCACATCCTTCAAAAAATACCAAATCGCTTCTGTTTGTTCACTCTCACACATAGAAAACGAGAACTTGTCAAGCAATATTGGTATATCATATGTATTGACTTCCTGCCGGTAGACAATCACAATTTCACCTGACAGATGTTTCTCGTAGTATTCTTTCACTTTTTCTTCGTTAATCTTCATCAGTTTTTCATATATACCGTCAGGCAAAACAAAGGTTACACTCATTCTTCCGCCCGTAAAGAATTTTGAAACTTCACCCATATTGTAAAAATATATAGCATTCTTGGTTATTTGCAAATTGTGTGTGCAAAAACTGTCATTCACAACTGTATCTCCTACCCTTATCCTGATTTTGAAGTTTGCGTGCGGAGGAATAGCACTACAGTTTTTTATCTTGGCATATTCTATTTCTATATCATATACCTTTCCATCTTTTTCTTTCTGAAACTGTATTTTTTCCATCTTTCCACCTCCTTTTTGTTCATCTTCATCCTCCTTTTTATTTTAATTTGCCTCTCTTTCCATCTCCAATATAAATATACCATATTTTTTCTCCTTTGTCAAGGTAAATTTTTTTGGATAATTAAAAAGCAAAAAGTCAGTTACCTATATAGGAATACTGACACAAGTGTCAATTTTCCTCTAATTATTTGCCCCTAACTGTAATCCAGACCTTATTTCCGAATTGAATTATTCCACAGGCAAGCTCTTTTGATTCAAGTAGAACTTTACAAAAATTTAAGCAAGAAAGCCCACGACTTCAGTCGTGGGATGAATTGCTTTTGACAAATTTCCTTTTTTAAGGTATGATAATAAATATGGAAAAAACCCTTAAATACAGAATATATCCGACAAGTAAACAACGAAGACTTTTGCAGGAACAGTTGAATGAGTGCCGTTGGCTTTATAACCATCTTCTTGAGCAAAGAAGAAATGCTTGGGAACAGGATAAAAAATCCATTGGTTATTTTGCTCAATGTAAATCGCTTGTTGCTTTGAAAAAAGAAAGACCGTCTCTTAACAATGTCTATTCTCAAGTCCTTCAAGATGTTGCAGACAGAGTTGATAAGGCATTCCAGAATTTCTTTCGTAGAGTTAAAGCAGGTGAGAAAAAAGTTGGTTATCCAAGATTTAAAGGATTTGACCGCTATGATAGCCTGACTTATAAACAGGCTGGATTTGGTTGGGAAGTTAAAGATAACCGTCTTAATCTTTCTAAAATTGGCTCTATTAAAATTAAAATCCATAGACCTATTATTGGAACTCTTAAAACTTGCACTATTAGAAGGCAGTCTGGTAAATGGTATGCTTGTTTTTCTGTTGAATATCAAAATAATCCTTTGCCCAAATCTGATGAAGCAGTTGGAATAGATGTTGGATTGGAAAGTTTTGCTACTTTGTCTACTGGCGAAAAAGTTGGCAATCCTTGCTTTTTCAAAACAGACCAGAAGGCTCTTGCAAAGGCTCAAAGAAAATTGTCTAAACAAGAGAAAGGTTCTCTTGAAAGAAAAAAAGCCAAAAAGGTAGTTGCTCATATTTACGAAAGAATATCTAACAGGCGTCATAATTTTATTCATCAGGAAGCCAGAAAAATTGTTAATCGCTTTGGCATAATTTGTATTGAAAAACTTAATGTTAAAGGTATGATGCATAATCATACAAAAATCTTTGGTAATAAACTTAATAGAGGCATTGTGAATGTTGCTTGGGGTCAATTTGCTAACGTATTGTCGCACAAAGCGGAAGAGGCTGGTCGGCAATTTGTAGCAATAGACCCAAAGGGAACAAGTCAGATATGTAGTCAATGTGGTTCTGTTGTTGAAAAAGAACTGTCTGACCGTTGGCACGATTGTCCTGTTTGTAATGCTCATCTGCATCGTGATTATAATGCTTCTTTGAACATTTTGAGACTGGGACTACAGTCTCTGGGGTTTACCCCAAGAAGCCTACGACTTTAGTCGTAGGAGTAGTCACCTCTTTATTATATCTCTCAACACATTTCACTTCATAAATCTTCCTAAATTCGTTTATCTTATTTAAAACATCTTTTGTCATTTACTGGCAAAATTTTTATTTGCCTTATCCTTATAATTTGTTTCAAAATCTTGTATGTCTTCTTCTGATATTGCAGTTGTCATCCAAAATACATCTCTATCCAATACAAATACCTCATATCCCAAAAACTCATCAAAAGGACCTCTCAAAATTTTGTAGTTTATCAAAGCACCTTTATCTAAAATCTCATTCTTAAAATCTTTATAATTCATCCAAATCTCTTTCATTCTTCGCTCCTTTTCATATTATCTCTATTATAACCCATAACCTCCCTACCTGAGACTCAAAATCTACAAGTAACACATCCACAACTCTTTCATAAACTCTTATATTCCATTTAGCCCCTGTATACAAATGCAAAGGTGGTTTATTCTCCATCGTGTTAAAATATATCACAGGACTTCCAATTTCTGCATACAAATGTAAAGCAAATCTATCTAATCCTTTTGGTATCTTCACTACAGCTTTTGGAGCATCAAAAAACCCTGACATAGCAACCGGATTAAAACAAGGAAAGTCTGAAATCTTTCGCAAACCCGGATACTTATCTATATCAAGCCAAATCAAAGTTTCATACTCTGAATCAGATGGAATTTTTATACCACCATTTATAGTTACAAATTTCCCTTTATTAAAGTATCTCGGCATAGCTTCAAATTCTCAAAATATTATAAATTACTTCAGCATCACTCTCTGCTAATACATTTATAACATCTATAATTCTACTTAAGCACTTTTCCGAATATCTCATACCAGCAGTCAACATTAATTGGTTGGAACCACCATTTATCGTCAGATTTACATCTCCTGACTTAACAAATATATCTATAAAGAAACTCTCAACACCAGACGGTATTTCTATATCTACATCGTGATTTGCAGTTATAGTTAACCTTTCAGAAGCAATAACTGGGTCATAAAATGGCTCATCTGAAATCCTTGTCAGCCCCTCAATAGAATAATATACATTCGTTGCAATTGTCTGACCTGGCTCAAGTGTTTGACCTGATACTACTAACCTCTTATCTGAATCGTTTCTATATGTTGGCATATTCCACCTCCCAATAATTTACCTACGATTTCAATCGTAGCATTTCCTTAAAATACTTTAAACACATCAATATCACCCAATAAAACTTTACCATCTTTTTCTATATAACTTTGACATTTCCATATTCCTCTCTGCATAATTTCAGTAGGACTAACATAACACCTTAACTGAGTAGGCTTCTTATCCGAAACCATACCATTCCATTGTAATTTAGAACCATCTGGCTTTTCTACTAACAGTTTCAAAACAGAACTTTCTCTTAAATCTATACCTGTCTCTACTATTAACAAAAATCCAAAATCTCTGGAATATAACCTCGAAATTCTTGATACATCAATTACTATCATAACAAATTCTCCTCTACTGGAATAATAATTCTTTCTCCAAATGCTTTCCAATTCCCAAAATCTACAAAAGACTGTATTTGCCATATTCCAGACATATCAATATCACCTTCTCGCACATAATAGACTAATCTGCTACCTCTAATCTCATCAGCTAACCAAATTCTTGAAACACCTGCAGGGTCTACAGCGTATATCCCTGCTCTTCTACTACTTACTAAATTCTCACCTGTCTCTAAAACAAATTTTACCCCTTTTACTCCAACAAACAAATTCTTGTCCCAGATTACTTCTGAAATAACGCCTGATTTTACTTCTTCCCTATAAACTATTAGACAATACGAAACTGCATTCAAACTTAAAATTAAATTTCCTTCATACATTTTATTACTATTATCTAACTAACGACATTAATTCTAATTCCTTTTCTATTAAACTTTTCAACCGCAATACTTTAAGTGCAAATAATCTTCCTAATACAATATCTATTTCTAACAATCCCTGATACATAATTTCTTCCTTATGCAAGCTCTCTAAATTAAAAGTAGATACAACCTGACCTACATAAGTATATTCCTGCTTGTATAAACTCTCTAAATTAAAAGTAGATACAACCTGACCTGTATAAATACCTATAAATCTACATAAACTCTCTAAATTAAAAGTAGATACAACCTGACCTACATAAGTATATTCCTGCTTGTATAAACTCTCTAAATTAAAAGTAGATACAACCTGACCTACATAAGTATATTCCTGCTTGTATAAACTCTCTAAATTAAAAGTAGATACAACCTGACCTGTATAAATACCTATAAATCTACATAAACTCTCTAAATTTAAATCAAGGCTTATCTCACCAACATAAGTAAAATCAAATATTACTACTACTTCTCCACCATAAACTGCTGTTCCATACGAAAAATCTCCGTGCACTAAACCCTCCTGTATTTACTAACTTCTACTTTTTTAACTTTTTATCTACTAACTTCTACTTTTTTAACTTTTCTTCTTTAGCTTCAGAATTTGGCAATATTTGTTGACGATTCAACCCTTCTGCAATTTGCCGTTTAATTTCTAAAATTTTATTGTTTAAAATTTCTACTTCTACCATCAGCCTGCCATATTCTGCGTATAAGTCTTTTAAATCAGCCATTACTTTCCTCCTTTGTTTTTTCCTCTGTAATTATAATTTCTTTCCCTATAAGTGGAGATTTTTTTTCTAATTCTGCTATCCGTGTATCAATACTTTCTTTTAACTTCTCATATGCTTTATTAATTGCTTCTTCATCTGTTGTTGTCTCTTGATACGAAACTAAAGTGTCCATATAAAAAGTTCTGCTATTATTACACGTAACATTAAACCCAACTACCCAGCCTGTCGGTTCATCTGGAGGGTAAGGTTCAAATCTTACTACAATTATTCTTGCCATATTACCTCCTTTATTTATAATTTACCATGTTGATAGAGCAGACCTCTTCCACCCATCTGAAGTTTTAACATATAAATAATCATTATCCCACGCTATATCTCCTATCTCCCCAGCACCATCTGATGTTCCTGTCGGAGTATAACTTGTTTCTAATCTAAACTGATTATACCCAGTAACTCCCTGAATATGAAGCGTAGAAGTAGGATATGGTGTTCTGATACCAACATTGCCAGTGGAAACCATATTAGCACCCGTGCTTAAATATGTTCCAAAAATTAATCCTCCAATGTTTAAAAAGTTTGAAGTAGTTGGATATGGTGTCCAAGCATTGTAGCCAATCAAGATGTTGTAAGAACCACTGGTTGGAGAATAGTTTGAATCATAACCTGCTTGATAGCCCAAAATGATATTTCCTGTTCCACTGCTTATTTGATATCCAGAATAAGCACCGACGAAAACATTCTGACTTCCAATAAAATTACCCTCAGAACCATAACCCGAATAAGCCCCAACAAAAACATTATATCTATCAGCTGAAGTATCTATATTATAGCCCGTGTAATAACCTACTGCTGTTCCATAACTTACTCCCTTAGAATAATACCCCACTGCTACGCCATAGTTGTAACCAGAAGCACCCCACCCTACTGCTACGCCGCTACTATAACCAGCAGTACCATACCCTAACGCTACGCCGCCATAATAGCCAGCGGAACTATACCCCACTGCTACGCCATAGTTGAAGGCAGAGGCAAGATACCCTATTGCTACGCCGTAGGTATAACCAAAAGCGCTATACCCTAACGCTGCGCCGTGGTCGTAACCAGAGGCGCTAACCCCAACTACTACTCCGTAGTTGTTACCAGTGGCACCATAACCAATTGCTACTCCATAATCGTTACCAGTGGCATTAGACCCAACCGCTACACCGTTGGTATAACCAACAGCGCCACGGCCTATTGCTACGCCGTAGGTATAACCAGAAGCGCTATATCCCACTGCTACACCGTTGTTGGCGCCAACGGCAAAACCTCCTACTGCTACGCCGTAATCACGACCAGAAGCACTATACCCTACTGCTGTGCCGTAGGTGTAGCCAACGGCATAATATCCTATTGCCACATTCAGATCACTACTTATTCCTGTTCCAATACCCGCAATCCAGTTTGTGCCATCAAAGATATACTCTCTAACTGATTGACTATAGATATAATCTATTGTAGTTGCTCCTTGATTGATTTGAAGACGATAACTGATATTATAAGCAGCATTGTTTCTGATGACAAATTTATCTCCAGCACGAGCATTTGTTGTGGATAAAGTAATAGTTCTGTTTGCCCCGTTCGGATTTAGATACTGATACATTTTGTCAGTACCAGGGGTTAGGGTTTTATTACCAGATAAACTTTCAACATTTATTCCAGCGGTTATTGAAATTTGAGCCCTTAAATTTCCTGAAACATCAAGTTTGTAAGCAGGACTTGTTGTTCCGATACCAACATTGCCAGCAAAATTTGCCCCTCCATCTCCAGCATCAAGGGTGTTATTATATGTAACTACTTTATTGTTCGCATAGATTGTAAAAGCTATATCTCCTATCCCGTGTCCTGATTGTTGGGAATTTAAGACGCCAAAAATCGGGTCGCCTGTTCCAGCCACTATCCCACCTATACCAAGTCCCTTAAAATATCCTCCCAAAGTAGAAGCACCAGAAGGAGAAGGCACTTGGGCTGAAATCCCATAATACAAACCAGTAGCAGAATTATAAATTCCAAAATATGGATTTCCGCCAGTATTTACCCACCTAACATTTCCCGTGATATTAGTAGCACCAAGTTGAAAAGGCGCTCCTGGACTTGTTGTTAAAATGCCAACTCTATGATTTACACTATCTACAAAAAAAGTATTAGTATCTACGGTTAGATTGTGAGCGCCCAAATCAACATCTTGTGTTGCTCCTGTATATGGAACATATATTTGTCCTATATCATCTATCATCTTCTTGGTAGGAGCAAGAATTATTCTATATGTCTTACCTGTAGTATTATGATTTTTAGCAGTAGTCCCTTCCTGTGCTCGTGTAATCGTATAAGTTATATTACCACCTGAACTTTGAGCATTAGTTACTCTGACTATCTCTACATCTGGGTCTTCAGCAGGATTCTTATAATCTGTATAGTTATAAATTACAACATTAAAAGCACCATCTATATTCGGGTCAGGAAATTTACTTGCATCACTATCAGATACAGTCAAAGATGTATCAGTGTCTGAAATACCTGATATTAAAACTCCATAAGCAAAGTTTCTAACTGGGTCTAATGACATTATTTCACCCCCATCACTTTAACAAAACTCTTTAATTTCATCTTCTTCATAGTCAATTAGCGACATTAACTCTAATCTCTCTTTCGTCAAACTTTCTAAATATATCACTTCATATATTTCTGCACCATATAAACTTACAGGATAAAAACATCCTAAAGTTAAACCTTCATATTGCATAGTGAAACAATCCATTTACAAAACGAGAATACTAAACATATTTCCTTTTTCTCAAGGAGAGACAAGAAAAACTTGCCTCTCCAGTTCCTTATCCCTTACGAAATTCTAATCTTAGGAGTAATCTTTATACTGCTACCATCTGTTACGTTGTAAGGTCCATTTGCAAATTGCTCAACAGCAAGCAAAAGCCCATCCGTAGAAGTACAAATAAAATACCCATATACATTACCCCAGTTTCCACCTGACGCAGTAAACGTAACTTCTGAGTAAGTTGCAGTATCACCTGAAATTGTCCAACTTCCCCTGGTAAGGTTTATACGAGAATATCCATTACCTGATGGCTCAGTTAAATCACTAAGTGTAGCAGTTTCACCAGGCTCAGAAGTCGGTGCAGTATAAAGCCCTATTTTTAAAGTTGTATCTGGAGAACGACTACCAAATAATACATTCGCAGTCCAGTTCTCACCTAAATCAGTCCATACTGGCATATTAAACCTCCTTTAATTTTTAAAATAACTCTACATGTCAAGTGAACAATCTAAAACTACAAGTGGTAGTTTTCTATACATCATCTCTCCTCCTTCAATCCTCTTCACTAATCCGCTAACACTATAGACTTTACTGCTGAACCATCATAAATCCTAACTGCAGATGCCTCAGGGTCATCTGTATCTACCAAAGGAACAGCATAAATACTTGTTCCTTTGCAAGTTCTCAATTTATTTCCTGCCAAGACCTCACTCCTTCCTAATCTAACTACTGACCCTCCTTTAGCAATCCTAAATATCTCTGCCCACTTCTCTCTATAACACTGAACTTCGTGAAATCTAAATTTTACAAATTGCTGTCTGTCTCCTTCATAACTGTAAGAATAACCATACTGGCGATGTCTTATTCCAGTAACATTATCCCAACCAGTAGTCAAGTTCCTTTCATAAGTTCTCCAACCCCAATAATTAGAACCAAAACCCGGCTCGTTTTTAGCCCACTCATCAATCGATATCCAATTACCCGAAATTCTTAAATATATTGTAAAAACCATATAAGATTCTTTATAATTACCACCATAAGTGCCCTGCGTAGAATAAACATATACTCTATAAATCTTTTTAGGCTTTGTCCAAACAGCATCAAAAGTCAAACTACCTTCTGCATAACCATCTCCACCGTGGCGAATAGTCTCTTGATAATAAGTATCTACATTACCATCATAAATATTCTCAATACTTCCTGCAGTATCATAAAGATAACCAGAGTTTATCACCCGAGTTGTAGTCTTTGTTACATAACTTTTAGGAACTAAATTTATGTATTCCATTACACCACCCCTTTATATATCAGTTCTTATCCATATCCGACCTGTTGTCGGACTGGTAGGGTCAGAAGTCCTATTTTCTATTACAATCCCACCAGCAAACGTTTTCAATCCTAAAATAGTCTGGTCACCTGTTAACATAACTGCACCTGAAACAGGTGGCGTAAACCCTCTAACATCTTTTATATCCTCTTCAGTAATCTCAGTCATACCAACAGTCAAAGTTATTTCTGCCAAAACTATCTTTCCATCATAAGATGGCGGAGCAGGCGGACTTCCTTCTGTTCCTGTTTTTATCTTAACTGTTCCATCCGTATCAACATAAACTAAATCAATTCTTGGATTACTACTTGGAGCTGTAATCGTAGAAGTCAACTGTTCATATACATCAAAATTCTGCAATCCATAACTAACTCTACCTGCTCTTACTCTAACTTTCATAGAAGCTGGAACAGTAGGCTCTACTTTCAAAAATAAATCCCAAACATTAGGATTACTTCTTTCTGAATAATCAAAACCAGTCAATGTCGAACCACTAAATACACAACGACCTACAATCAAATCTCCATCTTGTATATCTGTCTCTGCAACTGCAAGAATATCCATATAGTTATTTGCATTTTCCGCATAAGACCATCTTAAAATTACATAGGGCGTTGAAGTTGAAACATCTACTGCTACTGTATCTCTCGTTCTTATTCTCGCTTGAATTACATCCTCTACACCAGAAATATCTGAATACTTTCCTATCTCACAAAGAAGCGGGGATAAGTTTACTTGTGTATTTGAGACTTTCTCAAGATATCCTCCTGAGTAAATACCTCTTGGTGTTATTACACTATG
>Ga0207433_10002101_pt1 | contig 41420 bp, 39 predicted proteins | sample YelNatPaOPGAMG01_FD_187559 | JGI IMG/M metagenome (GOLD analysis project Ga0207433, IMG submission 187559) | Hot spring thermophilic microbial communities from Obsidian Pool, Yellowstone National Park, USA - OP-RAMG-01 (SPAdes) (version 3) | ecosystem: Environmental > Aquatic > Thermal springs...
AATGCAATTAAATCTTTAATATCTCTTGATTCAGAACCAAAGATATGCATATTTATATTTTGACTTCTCTTCATTTCTGAAACGATTTTTTGTGATATTTTTGGTTTTACTCCTTCAATTAAAAAAAAGTCAATATTTTGTATGGATTCACTTAGTTTAGTTATTAAGTCAATCCAAAAAATAAAAGATGGCGTTCTAATAGGGCTTCCAGCCTTCACTTGAATCCCCACTTTTATAATATCTTTTCCTACCTTACTTAAAGAAGGAAAAATTGATTTAATATAATTAATTCTATCATCATCCACAAATATAATTGGTTTTTTCTCATGATTATTCAATTCCAAACCTGCATAACATTCTGAAAACAGATCATAAATATTAATAGTCTTTGCTAACAAATCTACTTCTATGCTCTTATCTAAAAAAAGTATATAATCATGTTTGAAAAGGTTTATTATATTTGGCTATGCATGATTTATTAGTTTATCAATATAGGGATATTTATCAAAAAGCGAATGATAAATATTTCTTGTCATTAATGTAATTTTTATATCTGGGTATTTATTTTTTAGACCTCTAAGTATAGGCGTAATAAAAAGCAAATCACCTATCCCTCCATGGCGGATTACTAATAGCTTTTTATTTTGAATTCTGGCGTAATCAATCTGTTTCCAATGTCTAAAATTTACACTGATAAACTCTATAAAAATAAGAAAAATTTTATTAGTTACTTTCAGAACTAATGATAATATCTTAATCACAGTCTATTATAACATCCTAAGAAACTTATATATGGAATCTAAAATAAGCCTTTTACTTAACTTATAATAAAAAATCCTTTACTATCTTAGTATTCAATACATCGTCAACATCAATCCTTGATATTGTAGGAAATCTCGAGTCATCTACCCATTTATCCGAACCGGGTAAATCAGCCTTATTATCCTTCACTATATCAATTTTATCATTCTTCGGCGTCCAATATTTTAAGGAAGGGCCACAGAGTATTATCATTTTTTCCTAAGGGCGTATCCAATATGAACAACAGACGTGTTAACACTGATAAGGAGGTCTAAATTACTGATCGTATTAATCAGTTCTTCCACATTTTTAGAATATAAAAATTTAAAAGATAACATCTGACTTTTTAAACTTCTTTGTATATAGTCTTTAAATTTATTAAATGCCGGATTCTTACCAAAAACTATTATTTCGTTTTGTTTAGTTCTTAACAAATTTTCAAATAAATTGCGCCAATTTTCGAAGGGCCAAACAAAAGACTCAACATGTCCTCGCCTGCTCCATGGATGAATACCTATTCTTCTTTTATAAGTTGTTTTTACCTCTTCTTTTTTTGGTTGTTGGTCTAATTGATCTATAATTATTGGTAATCTTAAATTATAGAAGTCTGGAGGAATATCAATCTTGAATATATAACTTAACTGGTTTAAGTGCATATCTAAAATATATTCACCTCTTGGAGGTGTGATAATGTCTGCATTAATTAAATTGAAATCAACAATAAAATCAACAACATTTACTAATTTCAACATTTTGTATAATAGAAAACCTTGTATAGATCCAGGAACCATCTGGAGTCCAAAAATAGTATACCCTCTTTTTTTAAACTTCTTTAATATTAATATAAACTTAAAAACTTCCAATGGTTTATAAACATTAAAAAATCGTTCGTCTACCGGGTCGTATTTCCATAAATTAGTATGAGAACTATTACGATGAATCAATAGACATCTGACATCAGGCAATAAGGCTTCAATTTTCCTTACCAAGTCACCCATTATTATATAGTCGCCAAGCCCTGAAGTCATTGTATAAATTAAGATTGACTTCATTAACGAGAATCTCCGCTAATCTCACCTTTATTAATTCTCACTATCCTCTCCGCAAGATTCTCCATCAATTTTATATTATGAGAAACCATTATAATCGTTCTATTCATCCTTTTTAAATCATTTATCTTCTCAATACATTTAACTTGAAAATTCTCATCTCCTACTGCAAAAATTTCATCAATTAGTAGTATGTCAGCTCTACTATGGATTGCGATAGAAAAGCCAAGTCTTAGATACATCCCCGATGAATACTTTTTAACAGGCATATCTATAAACTCGCCGAGTTCAGAAAAATCTATTATACTGTTTAAGCTCTCCTGAACTTCTTTAATCTTCATTCCGAGAATTGCACCATTTACAAATATATTTTCTCTTCCTGTAAGATCCATGTGAAAGCCAGCTCCAACTTCAATCAATGGTGCGACCCTCCCTTTTACTATTACATTGCCCCTTGTAGGATACGTTACTGATGCTATCAATTTCAGGATAGTTGACTTTCCAGCTCCATTTGGTCCAAAAAGGCCTATACACTCACCCTTTTTAACAGATAAGTTAATACCTTTTAATGCCCAAAATTCATCCTTCCTTATGTCTTTATTATTCCTTTTAAAAATATTCATCATATCCTCTCTTAGAGACCTGTGAAAGGTCTCTCGAAGGGAATACTTCTTCCATACATCAATAAGCTCTATCATATTTTCGTATTAACCCTTTTATATCAAAACATTTACAAATATATCTTTCCCTTACTTCGACAATAGTTCTACCTATCTTTAAAAATAACTATTAACACCTGTATTTTCAAACACATTCTCTTAATTAAAATATTTTTAAATATCTCGCCCATCAACTCTAAAGACCTTCTTAGCTCATATCTATCTTTCCCATTAAAGATACATCCTTAAAATTATGTTTAAACTTAAAATTACCATCTCTAATATAGCGAAAGCATTTTTTATGAAATCATTTTATAAACAAAGAATTCTGTAAATAAAAACAAAACTGTGATCTATAATCTTACATTCCATAAACATCAAATAACATCCGCAAAAGCCTTTTCTATCTTGATAAAGAAACGGTAAGCTAAAATATAAAATATCAGAACAATTATACCGACCAATAGGAAGTGCCATAAAATGACAGACCTTTCCTCAAGGATAACTCTTCTCATATTTTCTATAATGAAGGTCAGCGGGTTAATAAATAAAATCATCTTGAGCTTCATATCAATTTTATCAATAGAATATATAACAGGAGAAGCAAAAAACCACAGCTGAATTAGAAAGTTTGTAGCAAGCTTTACGTCTCTGTAATATACATTCAACCCTGAAAGAAATAAAGATATAGCAACAGTAAAAACAAATAGCATAACAAAGAGGGGCACAACCCATAGGGCAACGATTGTGAGATGCACCTTATATATAAAAAGCAGTATTATGAAGAAAAGGGATGCAATCATAAAATCCACAAATGCTACAACAATACCTGATAAAGGCAATATCTCCCTTGGGAAATATATCTTTGTTATGAGGTTAAAGTGATTTGTGAGGCTAGGTATAGAATAATTCAAAGCAGAAGAAAAAAACGTCCATGGCAACAGACCAGCGTAGAAAAATACAGGATATGCTATACCCGATACCTTCATCTTAAGTATATATGAAAAGATAAATGTAAAAAGAAGCATGAGACTGAAAGGCTGTAGAACAGCCCAAAATATACCAATCATAGACTGTTTGTATCGGATAACGAATTCTCGCCATGTAAATATAATCAGAAGGTCTCTAAATGGAACAAGCCTTTTAATCATATTTAATTATAATCTATCAATCTTTTCATTAATCTCTTAACTACTCCTATTATAATCTTTTAACTACCCTCTTATAAGAATTCCATATTACAACAGCTATTAAACTCCTTCAATAAATCTCTTTGTGTACATCATATATCTTCTGTTTTAAGAGATAAAATCCATCAAAACATATATCCTTTTCATGAGATAACAACTTGTAATAAACCATTCAATATCTCACAAGCCAAACGAGGGCAAGCCATAACACAACAGTCAAAAAAAGGTAAAAATCTCTCATAATCGCCTCAGTTGGATCGCCAAGCCCCTTTTCAGAAAGCATCAAATATCTAAACAAACCAAAGGTCACAACAGGTAATGTATAAATCAGATTTCTTGACTGTTCCAATATATATAAGGCATAACATATTAACGAAGAAGATGCTGATACAATTAACATATCCATCAAAAATCTACGATTATAATATTTGAGACTTTTTCTGTGTGATTGAGCATTCTCCTTTAGTTCTTCTAATTCCGAATATCTTTTACCGGATGCAAGTACAAGTGCTATCATAAACATTGTCAGAAAAAGCCATGAAGAAATCTTTACATTAAAAGCCTCTCCACCAGCAAATACCCTTATTACAAAACCCGAAGAGATACAGAAGATGTCTATAATCGGTATCTTCTTTAAATATATAGAATAAGATACCTGTATTGCTATGTAAGAGAGAATAAAATAAAAGTAATTAATATTAATCTTATAAGATATGATTAAAGAAATAAACAATAATACAGATGACAATATATATGCATTTGACCTGCTTATCTCCCCAGACGCAATTGGCTTGCTTCTCTTCCTGGGATGAAATCTGTCTGAATCCATATCCTGAATATCATTAAAAATATAGAGAGAGCTTGCAGTAAAAGAGAACGCAAAAAAAACAGGGATTGCAATAGATAAGACATCTCTTGAAAATAATGTTCCACCAAAAAAGGGTGCAGAAAATAGAAAAAGATTTTTTATCCAGTGTTTCATCCTGAGGGCTTTTATGTAAGAAATTATCATTTCTTCTCTTCAAGCCTCTTTATTAATCTTCTTGCTGGCTCAGAAAAATATTGATCTGGCGAAAGTCTTACTGATTCTTTAAACGATTCAATGGCATTTTTTCTATCATTAACAGCCATATAATATTGCCCCAATCGATAGTAATAAAAACCATTCTTTTCAAATTCAAGCAATTTTTTATAATAGCTGATGATTTCTTTGCTTAAAGATTTTCTTTTATTGATATCCTTCTCCTTTAGAATGATCTCTTCATTAATTCTTATAATCTCTAAGATTAACCACCTTAACGTCTGAGGGTCTTTACATTCTAATAATAATCTAATATGCCTCTCTTTTTGGTCTTCTAACGATGTATTTTTTGTAGACAACTTTGCTAAGTTCGACACAGGTAAATACTTATATTTATTATCACCCGTAAGGTTTTGTGCTATCTCGAATTGTCTCCTCGCCTCTTCTATATAACCCTTCTTTGCAAGTGCAATACCATATTCATTCCTCGCTGGTGCAAAATTGGGAGATTTCTTAATGGTATCTTCATATAATGTAAGATTACTCTGCCATATGATGTTTCTATTTACCGTTACTATAGAAGCACCCGTAATAATCAAAAATATTATTAAAAAAGCCATCACCTTATTCGTAATAACTTTACTAAAGAACAATATCAAAAGAAGAGATACAGCAAAACTTGATATGTAAAGATATCGTTCAGCAAGCGGCGTCCATGCCATCTTAAAGATTGCAACGGGTATTGCTGGAAGAAAGAAACTAACTGCAAAAAAGAACAAAAATGAATTTAAGTTCCGAACAAAAATAAATAAATACAAGAGGATTAAAATAAAAATAATTCCAAACCAAAAATATAAGGTTCTGTTAATCTCCACAATTCCAAAGTTTAGAGGTATCGGTATGAATAACTTCTTTATATAAAAACCAAATGCCTTGATAGAACCACTCAGGGGTATAATGAATGATGTATTCTCCTGTATCTTAGAAACAGTTGCTATACCTGTATCAGAAAAATTAGAAGCATGTAATCTTAAGATAAAATATATAATCGTTATTAGGATGAAAGGAATACTTTTTCTAAATCTACCCCAAACAGACTTATTCTCGAAAGAGACGATTCTAATCAATGAAAAAAAAATTATAACCGGCAATAACCCTATAGCAACCTCTTTTGAGAAAAGCCCAAGAAGGTAAAACATCGATGCAATAAATGACCCAAATATATTGTAGATACCTGACTTCAAAAATATATAAAAAGCAATAAATACAAAAAAACCAGCAAGAAGATCCGTTCTCCCTGAAATCCAGTTAACAGCCTCAGTATTTATTGGATGGGCTATAAAGAAAAGAGATGTAAACATGGGAATGTTTGTATCATGCTCTAACTTGAAAATCCTTAAAATCTCTCTTGTAATCAGATATATCAATACCCCATTAAATGTATGAAAAAGGACATTTTCAAAATGCATGATAGATGTACTACATCCGAAAAGAAGTCCATCAACTACATAACTCAACCATAGGACAGGGCGATAATAATATAAAGAACTTTCAGGTAAAAATATATTTTTCCAATCAATATCTTTAGTATTTAATATTTGGGTAATCATCCTCACGTCATCCACACTATTTTCTTCCCCAAATATTGATGGATAGTAGATACCAAGTGAGACAAAGATAATAAAAAGAACCTTAAATCTCTCCGATAAATCAGCCTTCATAGCTTTTAAACGTATTGTCTTCAATCATTATTTCTTTAAATAGTTCCTCAAGCCCCTTTCTAACTGGCTCTATCAATTGTATAGATGTCATTTCGTCACAGGCAACCATTGAAAGCAACTCATCTATATCACACGGTCTTATCTGATATACTATGGTATCTGTCTTTAAATCCTTTTTCTCAGCCTTAACACTTAGATAATCTGCTACACTATCTGATACCTTGTTAAAGCTTATCAAGTATCCTTTTAAACCTCTCTGCATTATATTATTAATAGAATCAACAAGCTTCAGTTCGCCACTTACAATAATACCCACCCTATCACATATTGTCTCTATATCATTTAATATATGTGTAGACATAAATACGCATTTGCCCTTCGATCTTAAATGGAGTATTATATCTCTTATAAGAATCCTCCCAAGCGGATCAAGTCCACTCATAGGCTCATCAAGTATATATATATCAGGATCATGAAGAAGACACTGTGCAATACCAAGTCTTTGAACCATGCCCTTAGAATATGACCTTATATACCTGTTCCTTGCTTCGTAAAGGTCAAGTGTTTTAAGAAGTGATTCTACCTTCTCATTAATATCACTTTCGTTCATCTCATACAAATTCCCAACAAAACGTAAAAACTCTTCACCTGTAAGATAATCAAAGAAAGCTGGATTTTCAGGCAAATATCCCACTATCTTCTTATAATCATTTGATGAACCCTTAACGCCATTTATATAAAACCTGCCAGAGGTTGGAAACAACAAACCCATTAATATCTTTATTGTAGTAGTCTTCCCTGCACCATTTGGTCCGAGAAAACCAAAGACCTCACCCTTATAAATCTCAAGGTTAATATTCTTTAGGGCTTCGACCCTATTCCCTTTTTTCCCTTTAAATGTTTTGCAAAGCCCCTCTATCTTAATTGATATTTCCATCTTCTCTTTGATAAGCAAACTTGCTCGTAGTCCTTATCTTACCCTTTTCATCAATATAGAATCTTCCCCCGTATGGGTCATCAGGAATTCTATCAACCACATGATTATAAACCAATTCCTCTAAATTGATTGGCTTTCTCTTGTAAATCTCTATAAATCTTTTTACACCTTTCTCAAGATAAGATACTGCCTCGAGTGCCTTGAGCCTCACCTCAAGAGTATATCTGACCTTTTTATTCCAAGTATTCTCAATCATAAGCTTAAGAAAATTAATCGCTATATCTGTTTCTCCCGTCTCATACATAAATCGAGCTGCAAGATTCGTAAAGAGTGGGTCTTTTGTAATCTCTGCTGCCTTCTTCATATAAAAAGAAGCCTGTTTATAATCCCTCAAAAAATAGTAGTAATTGAATGCAAGGAAGAAAGGAGGATAAAAATCCCACGTTCTATACTTAACCCCTCTCTCGAGTAAATAATTAACCTCCTTAATCTTTCCAAGATCCCACGTAAACACCGCTTCTGCAAAATAGTAAGAATCTATATTATACGGGTCGATATAAGTAGATGCATCGAGTAACCTGTACATATTATAATACTCAATCCCTTTTGCGGGAATCTTTTTTGCAGGATCTATCTTACCACCATAATAAATGATGGTCTTAAGAAATAACCATTCACTAACCAAAGACTTATGGTCAACTGAGGCTATCCTTAGGACTTCTTTTTTAGGAACATATCCGAGTTTTTCTTCAGCAGACCTTTCTGACAAATATTTCGACAGTATTGAATATGACGGTATTATCAAGATAATCGATATAACTATTAAGGCTACTGACTTTTTAGTAATCTCATCAAGGCTAAAGTCCATTATAAGTTTGGATATTCGAACTTATCTGCATAATACCATTCCATTGCAGCTTTAAAGTGTCTTAAGTCACTCTTTGCAGCAGCATTGTATACCCTTTTTTTATAGCTAAAGAAAGATGGAAGAGCAATTGCAACAAGGATTGCAATAATTGCAACTACCACGAGCAACTCCACAAGTGTAAAGCCTTTTTTGTCAAATCTTAGGTTTCTCATCATATAAGTTCTCTATGATGGAATATTATTACAGATAAACTCAAAATAATAATTATATACAGAAGTCCATATAGAAAACTTATAGATAAGTGATTGATTGAAAGTGGTATACTATAAATCGAATTTACCTTAAGATCAAATGCGCTAAGATTTGGGAATATATAATATGCAAATTTTGATATATATATGCTTAAAGACGGTAATTCCCTTCCATACGGACTTTTTATATAATCCATGACCATTTGAGTCGAATTTCCAATAATATAAGAACCAATCGTTGCAAACAAGGGTAAAAAGACGTTTGTTGAAAATGAAGAAAATAATATAGCTACTGAAGCAACAATCATTAAGGATATGAACTCAAACAGGATGCTTATTGCATAATTGCCCCACAACATTGGCAATTGTGACTCATACAATCTCGAAGCTATAAATATTCCAGATATAGAAAACATAGAAAGTACTAAAATAGAAAACCCAATAATCAAAAACAGTCCTAAAAACTTTCCTATTATGTAAGTATCCCTTGTTACAGCGGTGGATATGATGAATTGTGAATACCTCTTTTCCATATCTTTATAGACAAGATTAACTGCTATGAATATAGTTAGAACAAGTGAAACAAAAGATATAATAGAAAGAGACAGGCTTACAGACACTTCTCTTACCTGCCTCATTGATAAAGAACTAATTGAAGGGACGATTAATAAAAAACATAATATCGAAATAACTATTAAAGTAATTAACACCTTATCCCTTAACCCACCCTTAAAGGTCACTTTTGCTATCTCTATTAAATACTTTTTCATCTTTGATAAAAAGGGGTTGTCGTAAAAACAACCCCTTTTAAAATATAAAAAAATTTAGTCAGCCCTTATAATGAACTCCAGCCACTGAATGCGGAGGAATCAGATTTTGTTAAATTACTTGCGGTAATTGCTGTTCCAGTATCTTTACTTGTATATCTGATAACCGTTTCATTAGACGAGGCACCAAATATCCTATCGCCATTCAGATGGGCGGATATAGCTGCATACGTCTGTGCTGCTGATGATGCAAATACTTTTACATTACTCGAAGCCTGAAAACTAAGAGTTGGATAGGTTGTTACATCTGTAGTCGCAAATGCAAAAACAACTGACAATAATACTAAAGATAATGTGATAATTAATATCTTTCTCATCTTTACCCCCTATAATGCTGGATACTGCTGGTTATCAGCATAATATCCTTCCATTGCTGTTTTAAAGTTCCTCAAATCACTTTCAGCCGCCGAATTGTAAGCCCTTTTCCTATACGCAGCAAACTGTGGTATAGCAATTGCCGCAAGAATACCGATTATTGCAACGACAACGAGTAACTCAACCAACGTAAATCCCTTTTTCTCTCTGATGTTCTGAATAGCCCTTGAAATTGCTTCTAACATATTTACCTCCTTTTTAGATACTAAATTTCTCAAAACCTATAAACCAGAAAATATAACCCCTTATCTTTCTAAACACATCACCTCCTTTTGATTTTCCTAAGATTCCTTAATCAATATACATGCCACATCCAACCCTAAAAAGACCATAAATATTTAACCTTTAATAACAATAAGTTACAATTCACGACTTCGTAATTTTCCCAAATAAGATGACAATTTTGGTTAGCTAAGTGACAAATATTGACAGTCTTACTCCCAGCTATTAATATCTTTATTCTCTCCTTCTCCACCGGGGCTACCATCAGCACCATAAGAATAAAGGTCATAATCACCATGACTTCCAGGTGACTCATAATGATATGGATTACCCCATGGGTCATTGGGAAGTGCCTTCTTTAAGTAAGGACCATCCCAACCTTTAACGCCAGGGTCTGTAATAAGTGCTTGAAGTCCTTCTTGTGTGGTAGGATATCTCCCCGTATCAAGCCTGAATTGATCAAGTGCCTGACCAAGTAACTCTATCTGAGCCTTTGCAGCAGATTGTTTCCCTTTACCTACCTTTGGCATAAGCTTAGGGAATACAAGGGCTGCAAGCAGTCCAATAATAACCATTACAACTATAAGTTCAACGAGCGTGAAACCAGAACGATTTCTTAGTACTTTCCCGTCACTTAAAGACATATAAAATACTAACACAAATGGTTATAAAATTAAAGATGATTTTACAAATTATAGCATCCTAAATTTAGGCTCAAGAACAGAAAGAGCATTTGGCTGGAGATGCCTTTGTCGGAGTTTAATAATTTTCCTCGATGTAATCTATATATCCGAAAACATCACTCAGTTTACTAAGTGCTTCGCCGTAACTTTAAATAATCTATTCTTTCATAATCGTGTGCAAGAAGGTTTCTGAAAAAGGCAATATCCGAAAATTCATAAGCAAAAAAGGATTTCTATCGAAAACCACTTTCCCATATCTGACAATATCTTCAAGCAATATAATGTTGTGCGTATTATCGAGTATGAGCAGACTAATACTGTTGTGCTTAAGCTCCTTACAAATGAATCCTAACCGAATGCGCTAAAGAGACTTTGGTACCCCCTGCAGGAATCGAACCTGCGACACCAGGTTTAGGAAACCTGTGCTCTATCCTACTGAGCTAAGGGGGCACTCCATGATTTTTTATTACAAATAGATTTTAAATTATAACACATTCTATCTCTTACTGCTTCAAAAGCCGTCTTTCTTCAAAAAAATTTCTTAATATCTTAGAGCATTCATCCTTTAAAATACCATTAACAACTTCTATCTCATGGTTTAATCTACCATCAGAAAACAAAGTATAAATACTATTAATAGCACCATATCTTTCATCTTTACAACCATATACAAGTCTCTTTATCCTTGCATTAAGCATTGCACCAGCACACATTATACATGGCTCTTTTGTAACATATAGCGTCGTATCGATTAGTCTCCAATTTCCAAAAATCCTCGCACCTTCCCTTAACGCAATAACCTCAGCATGTGCTGTAGGATCATTCAAAGACTCTCTCTTATTGTGTGCTTTTGATATAATGACACCGTCCTTCACAAGAACAGCTCCCACTGGAATCTCACCCGACTTATACGCTATCAAAGCTTCCTCAAAAGCAATCCTCATGAAATCTATATCGTTCATCGAACTTTATAACTTTTTCTATATTTTTTTTATTATACACTACAAATATAACACCATAATAATAGCAATAGCTCAATAAACCCTATAAACGCTATTAACGCTATAAACGCTATTAACGCTATAAACGCAATTGACGCAATATCGATGGCAATAACTCAATTTCTGAAACAAAATAAACTACCTTTTATACAGATATATAGTCTATTGGGTATTGTGATGTAGTTTCTTATTTTATACCTGAGGCTTACGCTTCGACTTCAGCCTCAGTAGTGAAGACCCGTGATTTTGTTTCATAAATTGAGTTATTGCCACCTGCCTCCCAGCCTTTTTCCGCTCTGTGCAATGTTGTCTTTAAACAAACGCAACAAACGCAATAAACGCTATAAACGCAATTGACGCTACATCGATGGCAATAACTCAATTTCTGAAACAAAATAAACTACCTTTTATACAGATGTATAGTTTATTGGGTATTGTAATGTAGTTTCTTATTTTATATCTGAGGCTTACGCTTCGACTTCAGCCTCAGTAGTGAAGACCCGTGATTTTGTTTCATAAATTGAGTTATTGCCAAATATCCTTCACTCATATAATAGTGCAGATGTTGCGAGAAGATTTATTTTTCGATACCTTAAGTAACGTCTGTGTATAACCTCATGAATATCCTTATTATCACTTAACAAATACATTATAAGCACACTATTCAGTCTCTCCAATAGTCCCATCGAGTTAAATAAATCTTCGAGCAATATCTGCACTATATACCCAGCCTTTTTTACGCCCTGTACTCTGCGCTTTTATTGAACGCTATAAACGCAAAAAACGCAATAAACGCAATAAACGCTATAAACTGTATACAAATTCCAGTCGCAAAGGCGACTAACTTCCAGTACCGCTATGCGGTACTCAATTCCAGACCTGCAGAGCAGGTCTCACTTCCAATGCGAAGCATTAAATTAGATAAACCCTATAAACGCTACAAACGCAATGAACGCAATAAACGCAATAAACGCTATAAACGCTATAAACGCTATAAACGCTATAAACGCCATACCCCTCTTACTGCATTAATTGACACTATCTGATTTTCCTTGATATACTCGATTAGTACAATAATCCTTTAGAGGAGTAATATTCAGTGAGTCTTGTAGGACGTATTGAAGACCTCGCGCTTTCGGATATATTCCAGATCCTAAGCATTGGTAAGAAGACAGGGACACTTGTGTTAAAAGGAAGTAGGGGTAATGCCATTGTAGTATTTAAAAATGGGCTTGTCGTAAGAGCGGAAACAGATGATATAGAAAAAACCATTGGAGAAGAACTTGTTAATGCAGGCGTTATTAAGGATACCATTTATAACCTTACTCTTGAGGTCAGGAAAAAGCTACCTTCAAAATCAATACCAGAAATCCTTCTTGAGCTTGGCTCAGTTAATAAAGAGATTCTTGACAAAATTACCAAAAAAAGAATCGAGAGGGTAGTTTATCATTTACTCTTATGGCAAGATGGTGATTTCCAATTTGAACTTGATGATGTTAACCCTTTCGGAAAAGCAGAACTACCAGACTTTGGTTGGGAATTGTCGAAAGGAATGAGTCCGGAATATCTATTAATGGAAGGTGCACGCGTATACGACGAAAGTACAAGAACAGAATCTTTAACCACTGAAGAATTATCCGATACAGCTGAGGGGTCAAGTGAAGAGATCTGGAGTGAAGATTGGGAGAGCCACCCCCCCGAGAGAAAAGACATCTCATCATTAAAAGCCTTAACGCAAGAGTTGAGATTTCCCAATACGACATCTGAGATAACACTCCTTATCTTAAGATTTGCAAGCGAGATATTTCAAAGGGGTGTGTTGTATATGGTCGGAGACAGGGAACTTTTTGGCCTTGGACAATTCGGCCTTGAAATCGAAAATCCAGACGAGAAGATAAGAGAGACAACAATAATCTATGAAAATAGTTCATTTTTAAAAAGGTTAATTGAAGAAAGAAAACCTTATAAAGGAGTCTTGGAAAAGGATGAGGTAACGGAATTCATGGTTGATGTAATGGGAGGATACTGGCCAGAGAACGCTGCATTCTTTCCGATTATAATAGAGAACAAAGTAGTAGCATTACTTCACTGCGATAATTATACATCTAAAGAACAAATTCCTTCTACTGATGGCCTTGAAATATTTATAGACCAAGCTGGAATCGCATTAGAAAAAACTTTACTACAGCGAAGGCTTCAAGACTTAGATAAGAACTCAAAAGAATAATGTTTTTTTTATTTTATTTTGTTACAATTAATTAGGTGTTATGGATGTTTTAATATGAAATCCATACTTATAGTTGAAGATTCAAATACAACAAGGGCTTTAATAAGGGCTGTAATAGAAGAAATGGGTGACTTCTCTATTGCTGAAGCCTCTTCAGGATTTGAGGCATTAAAACTTCTTCCCACTAATGATTTTAGTCTTATAATAACCGACATTAATATGCCTGATATTAATGGGCTCGAATTAATCAATTTTATAAAAAATAATCCAAGATATAATCATATTCCCTTAATTATTGTAAGTACTGAAAGAAGTGAAGAAGACCAGAAGAGGGGCTTGGCATTAGGTGCGAATGCCTATATAACAAAGCCTTTTAAGGCTCAAGAATTTCAAGACATTATAAAGAAATTAATAATCTCATGAAGGCATCAAAAAAAGAATTTCTTGCAGAGGCAGAAGACTTATTATTTGATTGTCAGCAGTACATACTCGAGATACAAGATACCTTTCAAACGGGCTTAAATCCTGACACCATCAACGCACTCTTTAGGTCTATCCATACATTAAAAGGTCTATCGGGTCTATTTGGTAACAAAAATATAACTGATTTAAGCCATGCGTTGGAATCACTACTTGATGACATAAGGCTTGACAAAATTCAAGTAACAGAAGACGTCGTGAATTTCCTATTTCAAAACCTCGATATATTAAAATCATCTATTGACGCAGTTAAAGAAGACAAAGAAATCGACCTTCAAAAACAAATACAAAACATAAAAATCTTCAGAGAATCTTTTAAAGAAGCGCAAACAGGTCCAATTATCAAAGGTCTCATAGATGATTCAATTTTGAGTGTTCTTTCAGAATACGAAGAGACACGTCTAAAGGTCAACATAAAAAATGGTAACGGCATATATATGATTAAGACTATACTTAATCTCGCAACCTTCGATAAAGACCTCGAAGACCTGACAAAAAAGATAAAGTCTCATGGAGAACTCATATCAACCCTGCCGATACCCACTAACGTTCCAGATGGCTCAATCGGGTTCAATCTCTTGTTTGCGAGTAAAAAGAAAAGGGAATTACTCTCAAATGAAATTAATTATGATATTGATATGCTCATTGAACCAAAGGAATCTGGTAGCAGCACCATCAGCAAAAAACAAGAACAATCCATAAAGAGCAAAACGACGACGGTCAGAGTTGATATAGATAAACTCGATATTATTCTGAATACAATAGGTGAGATCACTCTTGCAAAAGATGCAGTCAAAAGGATTGGTGCTGAGCTATCTGCATCTTACGGACACGCCAACCTTGTCAGAGATGTATATAAGATATCTCAAACCCTTGAGAGAAAGATATACGAACTTCAAGACGAAGTGCTAAGTATAAGAATGGTTCCCATAGGCCAAATATTTTCAAGATTAGCACAGGTAATTAGGAGATACTCAAGAGAGATAAATAAAGAGATTGAACTATCTCTTTATGGTGAAGACACAGAACTCGATAAATCACTTGCAGAAGAGATTGTAGACCCTCTCATGCACATTGTTAGAAACGCCATTGACCATGGCATAGAAAAAACTGAGGAAAGAGCGAAAAAAGGTAAGCCATTAGTGGGGCATATTACCCTTAAGGCACATCAGAGGGGTAATTATATAGTTATTGAAATCATTGATGATGGAAAAGGCATAGATGTTGCTAAAGTTAGAGAAAAAGCCATTGAAAGAGGATTTATAAGTCCAGAAGAAAAGATTGAGGAAAAAGAAATTTTTGAGATGATATTCAAACCCGGGTTCAGTACAAAAGATGATGTAAGTGAAATATCAGGGCGCGGTGTCGGTCTCGACATTGTCAAAGAAAAACTCGGTACACTTGGAGGCTTTATAGATGTGAATTCTAAGAAAGACCAAGGAACTACTTTTACGCTTACTCTACCAATAACCCTTGCAATAATTAAATCATTAATCGTAAAGGTTGGCAGTGAAAAATTTGCAATTCCACTCACTGCTATATCCGAGACGATCGTTGTAGAAAAAAAGGATATCCAGACCATTGAGTGGAAGGACGTATACTACATAAGAGGTGAGATGTTACCAATAATAAGCATCTCTAAATTATTCGACATAAAAAGCAAAGAAAATGATATGTCTTTTGCGGTAGTTGTCGGATATGGAAAAAGGAAATTAGGACTTCTTGTTGATGAGATAATGGAACAGCAAGAGATAGTAATAAAATCAATGGGTGAATATTTTGCGGGTATTAGTGGATTCGCCGGTGCTGCTGAGATTGGCAGACATGAAGTCATACTTGTGCTCGACGTGGAGTCTATATTTGAAAAATCTTTGCAAAAAATAGAAAGTACATCACATGTATGAGAGATTTTATGGACTAAAAGAAAAGCCTTTTAGCAAGACACCAGACCCTAAATTTCTTTTTCTTAGCAAAACTCATGAGGAGGCACTTGCTCGCCTTCAATACGCCGTAGAAGAAAAAGAACTGATACTCCTAACAGGGGAAGTAGGCAGTGGAAAGACAACACTTACACGTGCCCTTATGGATTCTTTAGGTGAAAAATACAGGGTTATAGTAATTATAAACCCCCGCTTAACACCAATCCAATTTCTAAGAACTATCGCGAAAAGGTTTGATATCGATATTACACATAACACAAAAGATAGCCTTCTTGATTTGATATATGAAAAGGTTTATAAGGATTATGAAAATGGGATTACACCAGTAATAATAATAGATGAAGCTCAATTAATACCTAATAAAGATACATTCGAAGAGATTAGACTCTTAACAAATTTTCAGCTTGATAAAACTAATTTATTGAGCATCATACTCGTTGGCCAGACAGAATTAAGAAAGAGGCTTAATCATAAGGTATACTTACCACTAAGGCAACGTATAGGACTCTTCTATCATTTAAGACCATTAGAAGAATCAGAGATCAAGGATTACATTGAATATAGACTTAAGATCTCGGGTGCAGATTGTTCTTTCTTTACAGATGATGCACTTAAAAAGATTTATATATATTCTGGCGGAATTCCGAGGTTAATAAATAGTATCGCAACGTCCGCACTCCTTGAAGGTTTTGAGAAAGAGTTACGAGTTATTGATGAATCAATAATTACTAATGCAGTTAGGGAATTAGGATTAAATGGATATCGCGAAAATTAGAAAAAAGTTAAAAGAAGAAGAAAAAGAAGAAACAAAAGAAACACAAGAAGAAAGGCACTTAGAGCCTGAGGGTGAGATTGAACAACCAGAAGTAACAAGTGAAACTAATGAGGTAGAGCAACAAAAAATCGAAAAGACCGAAGAAAAGATTCAAGAGGAATCAATAGAAAAAAAGGAAGCCACAAAAGATCTTGAAGAGCCTGAAGGAACAGAAAGATTAGAAGACGAGAAAGAAGAATTTGTTGAAACAAAAGAAGGAAAAGAAGAGATTGCTACCGGGTTGAAGCCTGAGGAAACTGAAGAAGTCTTAGAAATGCTCAGCTTTAGACTACTAAAAGAGGAGTTTGCCTTTAAAATAAACCAAATTGCAGAGATATTGAGATACCAAAGAATAACAAAAGTTCCAAAGACGGACAAATATATACTTGGTATAACATCTCTTAGGGGGAAGATAATACCAGTTATAGACCTTAAGGTAAAACTATCGTTATTGGAGATGCCTCAGGAAATTGAGAATAAAGGCAAAATATTGATTTTAAAAGGGCCTAAGGGTAGCATCGGTGTGCTTGTTGATGATGTAATTGGGGTGCTTCGTATTGCAAAAAAAGATTTACAACCGCCACCCACACATCTTACTGAAAAAGAGATGAAATATATTGAAGGGGTAGCGATAATGGACAAAAGGTTTATATCGATAATTAACATGGAAGAGATAATTCCTTTAACTTTAAAATAACATGCAAGGAAGGGGACAAAATGGAAGATGTGGTAAGATCTTTAAAAGAAAACAAGATTGAACAAAACTTAATTGTTTCCACAGCTATTGTACTATTAATTGGTATCATACTCACAGCTATAGTTGCACCAATCGAAAGATTAAATATCCTTTTTAAGATTCTGATTTTTATCGCATACATAGCTTTAGGGATTTATGTTCTCAAATACATATTAAAAAAATATGTTATAGATCCACTAAAAGCACTTGAAGATATATTCAGTGCATTTTCAAGAGGTGAGTTTAACCTAAGCCTTGATCCCCAGAGGATAAATCAAATAGGTCCTCTCGGCAATACCATACAGGACTCGCTTCTATCAATTAAAAATATCTTTTCAAGCGTTGGAAAAGAGACACACGATATTGCCTCTTCTATAAAAAATGTCCAAAGCAATTTCGACATCCTTAGCGATAACACAAAACACGAATCCGAGGCTATAACTAACATAGCAATATCTCTTGAACAAATGAATTCGGCAGCTATTGAGATCTCCAAAAGTGCAGAAAGCCTTGCTATTTCAGCCGAAGAAAAAGCTGCATCAGTTGAAGAAATGGTAAGTAGTATCAGTAATGTAGCAAACAACTCTCAAGAACTTTCTAACACTATTGATTCTACATCTGCCTCAATCGAAGAACTGTCTGCCTCTATAAAAGAAGTGGCAAACAAAGCTGAGGAATTGATTTCTGCTTCAGAAGAAACTCTCACTGCTGCTGAAGAGATAGCATCATCCATTAAAGAAGTAGAACAAAGCGCCAAAGAATCAGCAACCCTATCCGAAAAGGTTAAAAATGAAGCATCAACATTTGGTATGACATCGGTCGAAAAGACGATAGAGGGTATCAAAAATATCAAGGCGTCATTCGATAAGACTGCAGATATTATTAAAAAGCTCGGGGTACGCTCTGCAGAGATTGGAAAGATTCTTAATGTAATAGATGAGATAACAGACCAGACTACCCTTCTTGCCTTAAATGCAGCAATACTTGCTGCACAGGCTGGTGAGCATGGGAGGGGGTTTTCCGTTGTTGCGGATGAGATAAAAGACCTCGCTGAAAGGACCTCCTTCTCAACCAAAGAGATATCCGAGTTGATACAAACCGTCCAAAACGAGGTTAAAGAGGCAATACGTGCAATGGATGCAGGCCTAATTTCAGTTGAAGAAGGTATGAAGGTCGCTCGAGATGCAGGTGAAGCCTTACATAAGATCGTAGAGAGCTCTGTCCAATCAGCAGAAATGTCCATCTCTATAGAAAGGTCTACCGCAGAACAAGCTAAGACAACAAAACTCGTTTCTGAATCTATGGAAAGAGTAAAGAACATGATATCTCAAGTTGCTAATGCTACAATCGAACAGAGCAAAGGAGCACTACTTCTAACAAAAGCAACTGAGAGGGTAAAAGATGTCGCTAACCACCTCAAGACTGCAACAAATGAACAATTAATCAATATGAAACTTATCTACGATGCAGTAGAGCTCGTTTCAGATAAGAGTCGCCAAATTGCGAGGGCTGTTAACGAGCAGAGATTAGGTGCTCAGCAGATTTACGAATCTATCGAAAAGGTAAAGAATATACCAAATATCAATCTTGAAGTTGTATCGAAGATTAACCAATCTCTAAATATAATCTCTGAGAATGCTGAGTTAATATCAAAACAGATAAAGAACATTATAGAAAAATAGGGAAATTAATGGTTTAAATTAATGATAAAATATGCTGTATTTAATATAGGCGAAGAAGAATTTGGTATAGATGTAAGAAGGATTGTTGAGATTATCAATCCACAGAGGATATATAAGATTCCAGAACTTCCCGATTTTGTATCAGGAGTTATAGATGTTAGGGGCGAGATAATCCCCATTATTGACCTACGACATAGATTTGGTATTCAACCATCACAAGAAGGAAGAATCATAGTAGTTCTCTACGATAATAATAAGATAGGTTTACATGTGGATGAGATTAAAGGCATAGTCACACTCAGTCACGCTCAGATAGTATCACCGCCAATAATTTTTAAAGGTCTAAAGAGAAGATATTTTTCAGGTCTTGGGAAGAAAGACGAAGGGATAATAATCCTTTTAAACATCGACGAGGTCCTCTCCTCAGAAGAAAAGATTGCACTTAAAGAGTCCGAAGACATCATGCAAATAAAAGATGTAGGCGAAAAAGACGATGAAAGATCTTCAAAAACTACTTAAAGACGAAGATGTTGAGATTCGCAGAGAAACTCTTGAATCTCTAAAAGGTAAAAAAAACAAGCGCTACATCAATCTTCTTCTAACAGCAATGGAGGACCCTAACTGGAGGATAAGAAATACTGCAACAGAGATACTTCTTGAAGATTATCAAGTAGAAAATTATATTCATGGATTAATAAACCTACTATATAAAGACGATAATGCTGGCGCAAGAAATTCTGCTATCGAGGCATTAATAAGACTAAACAAAAAGGCAACACCGTATTTGATAAAAGCCTTCAATACAACAAACAAAGATGTTAAAAAATTTATCATAGATGTCCTTGGAAGTTTTAAAGACGAGCGTTCTTTACCACTAATGCTCAATGCACTGAAAGATGACGATGAGAATGTCCGCGCAACAGCAATAGAACAAATAGGGCGTATGGGTGAGTCTTCAATGGTCGAAGCACTCATTGAGATTGTTGAAAGTGAGGATATATGGACTGCTTATCCAGCAGTTGATGCCTTAGGCAGAATAGGAGACAAGAAAGCAATACCCGTTCTATTAAAAGCGCTCGAGAAAAAGACACTGAGAAGTCAAGCTATAAAAGCACTTAGTTTGATTGCTGAGCCTGATACCTTGAGATATATACTACCCTTTTTAAATGATCCAACAAAAACAATACAGGAAGAAGTAATACTTAGTCTGGAAAGATTTTACAGAAAAGGTATAAACGAAGATATAATCACTGAAAATATTAAAAAGTATGCAGGAGATGACGCCATCGATATACTAATAAATCATGCACTTTCCCATAAAACTAATGTAAAGATCTCTGCAATACTTGCGTTAGGATTAATGAAAGACGAAAGGGCTTTTAAACCTTTACTTGAAATCTCTCAAGACGAAAACTTTATCGAAGATGTTAGAAGAGCACTTTTGTTTATAGGTTCTGATAAACCTGAATCTCTTCTAAAATTATTCGAGACAGAAAATGTTAACCAAAAAAGATTTATATCAGATATCGCTGCAAGGATAGCTTCACCTATTTTTTATCCCATCTTCCTCAATTTCCTTGAGAGCGATGACGGTCATCTTCGTTCATTAGCAGCCTTAGGTCTTTCAAAAATAGGTAATAAAGATGCTATAAAAAACATTAAAAGACTCCTGAACGACCCTTATCCTGATGTTCAAGAGTCAGCAATAGAAGCTTTAGCCAATTTTGCAGATTACCTTTCCATCGAAGAACTCTTAGAAATGTTACGCGATAAAGACCCTGTTATTAGAAAAAATTCTGCATTATTACTTGGTAAGATTGGAGCGAAGGAAGCTGTTCCTGCATTAGGATTTACTCTAAAGGATGGAGATCCAGAAGTCAGAAAGGCATGTGTTAAGTCATTCTCAATGATTAAAACAGATGAATCTATCCAATTTCTAAAACTTGCGCTTGCTGATGAAGAACCATATATAAGAGTTATGGCTACATTGAGTCTTAGTGAGATAGGTGGGGAAAGCGTTTTTGACTCGTTAAGTCTGCTCGTTTCAGACATCGACGACTCGGTAAGGGTCGCCGTAGCAAAAGCCCTTGGTAAACTACAAGATTCAAGGGCGTTAGAACCACTTATTAAATTGTTAAAAGATAAAAATGGCTTTGTTGTAGTAACAGCAATTGAATCATTGGGGAAGATAGGTGGCGAAAGAGCTAAGAATGAACTTTTAAACTGTCTAAAAATTAATGACCCCGAGATAAGAAGGACTGCAATAAAGGCTCTTTCCTCATTCGATGGTATTGAAGATGTCTTGTTACCATATTTAAAGGATAAAGATTGGGCAACGAGGAAGGTGACTGTTGAAGCCCTTTCAAAAAGCAATGACAAGATAGTTAGAGAAGAACTTGGGAGACTTTATGATAGAGAAGAAGACCCAATAGTAAAGAATGTGATTAAAGAAAGCTTAATCAGAAACTATTAAACAATAAAACCAATCATGTTCGAAAAAGATGAGATTATACCGCTACATTACGACATATTCAGACTTATTCGAGATCTGATACGCGACCATTGTGGTATATATTTTGACGATGATAAAAAGTATCTGCTCGAAAAAAGACTTTCAAGAAGGCTAAAAAGCCACAATCTTACAAACTTTAGAGATTACTATAGATACCTGCTTTATGATAAAAATCGTGAAGAAGAGTTATCATCAATCATAGATATACTGACAGTTAACGAAACCTATTTTTTTAGAGAGCAAAACCAATTAAAGACATTCAGTGAAGAGATACTGACAGAATTAAAAGAGACCAATAAAGAGAGTAAAAGGATAAGGATATGGTCAGCAGGCTGTTCAACTGGTGAAGAGCCATATACTATTGCTATGCTGATTCTCGAGAAAAATTATTTTAATGGCTGGTCTATAGAGATTATTGGAAGTGATATCAATTATAGAGTATTACAAGTTGCAAGGAATGGTATATATAAGAGAAACTCTTTCAGGACAACAGATGAATACTATATCAAGAAGTATTTTATAGAAGAGGACGGTAGCTATAGGATATCGGACGTAGTGAAAAAATATGTAAACTTCTACCATATAAACTTACTCGACTCCTACAAAACAAAGATAATAGGTCTCGTCGATGTCATATTTTGCAGAAATGTCCTTATATATTTTGATAACATCTCAAGGAAAAAAGTAGTAGAAATATTTTATGATAGATTATTGGATGGAGGATATTTACTCTTGGGTCATGCTGAGTCACTAATAAATATCTCTAACGCATTTAACTTAAAACACTTCAAATATGATATGGTTTATCAAAAACCAATGAAGAAAGGTGTAATCATAAATGTCTAAGATAAAAGTCTTAATAGTTGACGACTCAGCATACAGCAGGCAGACGATAAAGAAGATCCTCGAAGAGGAAGCGAATATAGAGGTAGTTGATATTGCTTACAATGGAATCGAAGCCATGGCAAAGACTATCAAGTTAAAACCTGACTTAATAACACTCGATATCGAAATGCCAGAAATGAACGGTTTTACATTTCTGAGATGGCTTATGAAGAAATATCCAACACCCGTTATTATTGTAAGCTCCCATTCAGATTCGCAAACCGTCTTTAAGGCACTCGATTTTGGAGCTGTAGACTTTGTCGCCAAACCTTCTCGTCTTTCACCAACGGGTATAAATAGTCTACAGAAAGACCTTATCAATAAGATTAGGGCAATCAAACAACTAAAACTTGATAGGTTAAGCAAAACATTAGAACTTGATGACAGCTTTAATGATACTGTTTCAGAAGAATATACTGACCAAATCATAAAAGCAGTAGGCATAGGGGCATCAACAGGAGGTCCTGCAGCCCTTAAACAAATAATTACTCAATTACCATTTGATTATCCATGTGTTGTTGTAAGTCAGCATATGCCAAGAGGATTTACATCATCATTCGCTGAGAGATTAAACACAATCTCAAAAGTATATGTTAAAGAAGCCGAAGAAGAAGACGAGTTAGAAAACGGTAGAGTCCTAATATGTCCAGGTGGTTACCACATGTCTTTCAAAAAGAAGGGTAAAAAAGTGTTTGTGTCGCTTAGCGAAGCGAAGATGAGTGATAAATACATCCCATCTATAGATACAATGATGTCCTCTTTAGCTGAAACCTTCGGGCAGAAAGCTGTGGGTGTAATTCTTACCGGCATGGGCAGTGATGGAAAACAAGGCATGATGGAAATAAAAAGAAGGGGTGGTTATACAATCGTAGAATCAGAAGAAACAGCAGTTGTATTCGGAATGCCTAATGAAGTTATAAAGGCTGGTGCAGCGAAAATAATCTTACCACTTTCAGATATTCCTATTGAAATGATAAAATTAGCTAAGAGGTCTATGGAGGATAAATAATGGAAAAAGAAGTAAGTTTCTTAAAAAAAGCTGATGAGTTCCTTCAGATATTCAGACGGGGAGAAGAGTTCACAAAAGAATTAATAAGAGAAAATGAACGTCTGAGATACAGAATCGCACAGCTTGAAGAAGCACTCGAAAAAACAGGTAATGAAGAAAGGGTACGATTATATGAAGAAAGAATCAAGATGCTTGAAGAAGAACTTAATTCTCTGCTTGAGAGATATAAAAAAGTAGAAGAAGAAAACAAAGATTTTGCAGCAAAGTATGTAGAGGTCGAAGCAGAAAACAACAATCTCGCCAACTTATATGTAGCGAGCTATCAACTCCACTCAACACTCGATTTCAATGAGGTATTGAAAATCGTAATCGAGATAATTATAAACCTTATAGGTGCTGAAAAATTTTCTATATCGCTTATGGATGAGAAGACTAATGAACTCATACCTGTAGCAGCAGAAGGGCTAACAATATCGGATTTACCAAGGATAAAACTTGGAACAGGTATTATAGGTAAAGTAGCAAAAGAAGGTAATAGTTATTATGCCAACGAAATAAACGAGGTTAGCGACATTGATTTTTTAAATCCAATGGTTTGTATTCCTTTAAAGATTAAAGAACATGTAATCGGTGTCATTTCAATCTATAAACTTTTTGAGCAAAAAAGCTCATTCTCAAATATCGATTATGAACTATTTAATCTTCTCGCAGGCCATGCAGCGACAGCAATCTTCTCATCAAAACTCTATACCCAATCCGAAAGAAAACTTACAACTATACAAAGTTTTCTTGATCTTCTAAGAGAGAAACCAAAACGATAAATATGGGGGTAAGGAACTATGCCAAATATTCTTGTAGTTGAAGATTCGCCAACAATGAGACAGTTAATAAGCTTTGCTATAAAGAGAATCCCTAATTCGAGAATAATCGAGGCAGCTGATGGTGTAGAAGCGTTAAAAAAACTATCATCCGAAAAGATAGATATAATCCTTGCTGATATTAATATGCCCATAATGGACGGCTTAAAATTATTAAGCCTTGTCAGAAATAACCCCACATATAAAAACATACCAGTCATAATGATAACTACAGAAGGTGCAGAAGAAGACAGGAAGAGGGCACTTTCGATCGGCGCTAATGCATATCTCACAAAACCAATTCAAACACAAGAATTAATGAAGCTGGTAACTAGTTTTTTATCTTAAAAACATTTTAAAACAAAAAGGAGGTTCGATGGTAAAAGACCCAGTATGCAATATGACCATAGACGAGAGCAAGGCTGTTGATAAAAGTATCTACAAAGGAAAAACATATTATTTTTGCGCTAAGATCTGTAAGGAAAAATTCGAAAAGGACCCTGAAAAATACATCGAGAAATCAGAAAAAAAATAGTCTCATAAAAAAAATTAGGAAAAATGCAAGTAACAGACCCTGTCTGTAAGATGGTGATTGAAGACACCGATGCTATAGGAACTTCTTTTTACAAAGGCAAAAAATATTATTTTTGTAGCCACATTTGTAAAGAAGAATTCGACAAATCCCCAGATTCTTTTCTCTTAGAAGTAGCTGCTCCAAAAGAGACATCTTCGCAGGTAATTCCTGAAGAGATGGCTAAAGACCCTGTTTGCGGTATGGTTATTCCCAAAAGCCGATCAATCAAACGTGTAATTAACGGAAGAGAGTATTACTTCTGCAGCGAATCATGTATGAAGACATTTGAGTCACCAGATAAAGAATTAAAGGATATGAAAAGAAGAGTTACAATCGCCTTAACAGGTGTCCTCGCCCTCGCATTAATAAGAGCTGGCATTTTTATAGGTCTTGCAGCTGGTGCGACAATCCTTACATGGGTTCCAATACCATGGCTACCATGGTTTAATGGTGGTGTTTGGCTATTTATTATAACTACACCTATCGTTGTTTTCGGCGGCAAAAGCTTCTTTATAGGCGCCTACCAAGCAGTAAAACAGAGGATGGCTAACATGGACCTTTTAATAGCACTCGGCACATCTACTGCCTACTTATATAGTTCATTTATAGTATTCTTTCCCAATGTCTTACCAGTGAAGGAGAGCAATGTATATTTCGATGTGTCTGCTATTATCATAGCCTTTGTCCTTCTCGGAAAATACATGGAAGAGATTATCAAAAAGAGAAGTTCTTCAGCAATCAAAAAGCTTCTCGACCTTAAACCACAGACTGCCCATGTACTAAAAACTGTCCAAAATGATAAAGGAGAAACAGTTACTCAGGAGTTAGAGATTCCAGCTGATATGGTAATGAAAGATGATATTTTAATTGTCCGTCCAGGCGAAAAAATACCAACAGATGGAATTGTTATAGAAGGATATTCTTCAGTTGATGAAAAGATGATAACAGGTGAGAGTTTACCAGTCGAAAAGAAGGTAGGTGATGAAGTTATAGGAGGAACCATAAACAAGACAGGTAGCTTTAAATTTAAGGCAGTAAGAATCGGTTCCGAGACGACCTTAAACCAAATAATAAAGATGGTTGAAGAAGCCCAAGCATCTTCCTCACACATCCAAAGGTTTGCAGATAAAGTTGCATCATATTTTGTCCCTGCAGTAATAAGTATTGCCTTTATATCTATAATAGGCTGGATAATTTATGGAAATTATACCTCAGGCATCCTATCTTTTGTCGCTGTTTTGATTATTGCCTGCCCATGTGCACTTGGAATTGCTACTCCGGCAGCATTGATGGTTGGCGTCGGTAAAGGTGCAGAGATGGGTATATTGATAAGAGGGGGTGAATATCTTGAGAAAGCAGAAAAACTTGACACTGTCGTCTTCGATAAGACTGGTACACTAACAAAGGGTGAGCCTGAAGTTACAGCTATAAAAGCATTCGGGGATAGTGAACAAGATATAATATTAAAAGCCGGGATAGCTGAAAAGGCATCAGAACATCCCCTTGCAGAAGCCATAATGAAAAAAGCAACCCAGATGAAGATAACGATACCCGATACCGAAAACTTTGAGGCTATCTTAGGCGAAGGAGTAAAGGCTATATATAACGGTAATGAAATACTTGCTGGTAACAGGAGATTATTTCAAAAAAGACAGATATCACTCAACGATAAAGAAGAAATTATTGCAGAACTTGAAGAAAGAGGCAATACTGTAATAATCATAGGTGAAAATAGCAGGGTCATTGGATTGATTGCAATTGCTGATACCCTTAAAGAAAATTCTTCTGAAGTAGTAAAAGAATTAAAAACAGAGAATATTACTGTAATTATGCTTACTGGAGATAATGAAAAAACTGCTTGGGCAATTGGTAAAAAACTTGGTATTGATAAAGTGATTTCAAATGTCCTTCCTTATGAAAAGGCAAAAGTCATCAAAGAACTCCAAGAAGAAGGTAGAATAGTTGCAATGGTAGGTGATGGGATTAACGATTCACCAGCACTTGCACAGGCTGACATCGGCATTGCTATAGGAAGTGGTTCTGATATAGCAAAAGAAACAGGTGGTATAATCCTTATGAGAGATGATTTAAGAGATGTAATTAAAAGTATTAAACTTTCAAAGGCTACTATGAAAAAGATTAAACAGAATCTCTTCTGGGCATTTTTTTACAATACTATCTCTATACCAATAGCAGCTGTGGGACTTTTGAATCCGATAATTGCTGCTGCAGCAATGTCAATAAGTTCTTTATCTGTAGTAACAAATTCAGCCCTGCTCAAGTTTGTTAAGATATAAATTAAATCATAGTTAGTTCTATTTCTTTTCAAAAAGTGTCTTTACTTCCTTCATAAACTCATTCACATCCTTAAACTGTCTATAAACAGATGCAAACCTGACATATGCTACCTTATCGAGTTCCCTAAGTGCTGACATAACTTCTTCACCAATCCATGTACTCTGAATCTCTTTAACACCAAGAGATATAAGCTTTTTTTCAATCGTATCTGTTATCCCTTCAAGAACATCTATTCCTATAGGCCTCTTTTCGCACGCCTTTTTAAGTCCAGCAAGGATCTTTGACCGTTCATACGGTTCACGCCTCCCATCTTTTTTTATTACCATCGGTATTATGTCTTCAACCCTCTCGTAAGACGTAAACCTTTTTCCACATTTGAGACACTTCCGCCTTCTTCTTATAGAATTGCCTTCTTTACTCGCCCTCGAATCTATAACTTTATCTTCTAAATTTCCACAAAACGGACATTTCATTTGAAATCAAAGAATTTCGTTGTTAGGCCATAAGGATTATAGCTAATATATAGGGAACTGCTCACAAAGGGCTTTAACTTTCTTTGAGATAAATTCAATCGTCTTCTCATCTTTTTTGTTATGTATTACTTCTGATATTATATCTGCAATTTCTACCATCTCTTTCTCTGTCATACCTCGAGTCGTTACACAAGGTGTTCCAAGCCTTATACCACTTGTTATGGAAGGAGGTCTTTCATCGTATGGGATTACATTCTTATTAACAGTAACCTTTACTCTATCAAGCGCTTCTTCTGCATCTTTACCGGTAACCCCTTTATTCGTCAAATCAACGAGCATCATATGATTGTCTGTACCACCCGAAATAACCTTAAATCCTCTATTCATCAACTCGTCCGATAATCTCTTTGCATTGTTTATTACCCTTAATTGGTATTCTCTAAATTCTTTACTCAATGCTTCTTTTAAGGCAATAGCCTTTGCCGCTATCACATGGACGAGTGGGCCACCCTGAATACCCGGAAATATCATCTTATCAATAACCTTAGCAAATTCTGCCTTACACATTATCATTCCACCCCTTGGCCCCCTTAAAGTCTTATGCGTTGTTGTAGTAACGAAATCTGCATATGGTACAGGCGTAGGATGGAGTCCTGTTGCAACTAACCCTGCAATGTGTGCTATATCAGCTAATAAATAAGCCCCCACCTCTTTTGCTATCTCTGAAAATATCTTAAAATCTATAATTCTTGAATATGCGCTGGCTCCTACTATTATTAGCCTTGGCCTATTATCGAGTGCTATTCTTCTTACCTCATCATAATTTATGCAACCGGTATCCCTATCTACACCATACGAAACAACTTTATAAAATATACCAGAGAAATTAACAGGTGCACCATGCGAGAGATGTCCACCATGACTTAGGCTCATGCTTAGTATTGTATCCCCAGGTTTTAAAACAGAGAATAAGACTGCCATATTCGCCTGTGAACCTGAATGAGGCTGAACATTCACATGCTCTGCTCCAAAAAGCTCCTTCGCTCTCTGTATTGCAAGGTTCTCTACCATATCAGCATATTCACAACCTCCATAATATCTCCTTCCCGGATATCCTTCGGCATATTTATTTGTAAAGATAGAACCTTGCACCTCGAGCACAGAAGTACTCGCATAGTTTTCAGATGCTATGAGCACAATATTACCTTTTTCTCTCTCTATCTCTTTTCTTATAGCTTCGTATATTTCAGGGTCTTTAAATTTAAGTTCTTCAGATACCATTTGCCTTTAAACGTTCCTCTATCTTTAATATTTTTTCAAGCCTTGCACAATGCCTTCCTCCTTCGAATGGTGTAGTCAACCACGTTCTAACAATCTCCTTAGCAAGATCTTTCCCCACAATCCTACCTCCAATTACAAGTATATTTGCGTCATTGTGCATCCTGCTCATCTTTGCAGTAAAAAGGTCATTACACAAAGATGCCCTAATATTTGGAAATTTATTTGCAACTATAGACATACCAATACCAGTTCCACATATTAAAATCCCTTTATCAATCTTCCCGGATGAAACAGCCTTTGAAACCTTCTCACCAAAGTCAGGATAATCTACTGATACTGGACTATCAGTGCCAAAATCATAATAATTTATTTTGAGATCTTCCAAAACTGAAATAATCTCTCTCTTTAGTTCAACGCCTGCATGGTCGCATCCAATAGCAACAGTCATAATTACTTTTTAAAAAATGATTTTAATCTTATATAAGTATTAAATCATTAGTCAAGAATTATAGTAATAAAGTCCTCATTTTTTCACATTAATTCTCGGAAAGAGGGGTCTTCCTTTTTTAATTTTTGTATTATTTTGAATTAATCCCCATCTTGACTCTTCTACCAAATTAACAGATGAGATATCCTTTTCTATACCGAGTTGTCTCCATATCTCCTGCGCAGATGTGGGCATAAAAGGATATAGATAAACAGCAATTATACGTAATGCATCTGAAATGGTATAAAGGATGTTAGAGAGTATTTTTTGATTACCTTCTTTCCATGGGACTGAGTTTTGTATATATTCATTCGTCTCATTGATAAATGCCCATAATAGATTAAGGGCATTATAGAAATCGAGATTCTCAAAATATTTATCGTATTTTTCGTTAAATCCACTTTTAGAATCTGAGAACCATCGCCTTAACTTTAATTCAAGACCTTCCCTATCCATCTCCATAACAGACTCAGGAATAATTCCATCCCTATATTTCTCTATCATTGTTAAAGACCTGCTAAGAAGATTCCCAAGGTCATTAGCAAGGTCATTATTTATCCTGTGTATCAAAGCCCTTTCAGAAAAATCTCCATCGATTCCAAAAGGAACTTCCCTGAAAAGAAAATATCTGAAGGCATCTGTTCCATATTCATCAGTTATCCTATTTGGATCAATGACGTTTCCAAAAGACTTCGACATCTTTTTACCATCTACAGTCCACCAGCCATGAGCAAATATATTTTTTGGCAAGGTGAAACCTAAAGCCATTAACATCGTCGACCAATATATTGCATGTGTTGTCAGGATATCTTTCCCAATGATATGATGATCAGCAGGCCACCAATCTGAATTCGTCTGAGATGGATGTTCAGGCGCAAGGTATTTTGTAGCAGAATAGTAGTTAAGTAAGGCATCAAACCATACATATGTAACATAATCTTCATCAAACGGTAAAGGTATACCCCATGAAAGCCTATGTTTAGGTCTTGAGATACAAAGATCACCGAGCCGATTATTTTTCAAAAAACCAAGTACTTCATTTCTTCGCGTTTCTGGTAATATATAACTACTGTTCTTTTCTATATAATCTATTAACAAATCTTGGTAAGTTGACATCTTGAAGAAGTAATTCTCTTCTGAAATATATTCCAATGGCCTCTTACAATCAGGGCACTTGCCATCAGTAGCCTCTTTATCAGTCCAGAACCTCTCATCAGGGACACAGTACCAACCAACATACCTTCTCTTTTCTATCTGACCTTTTTTGAAAAGCTCAAGGAGAATATCTTGAACTACCTCTTTATGCTTCTCATCAGTAGTTCGAATAAATGCATCATATTTTACCTCAAGCTTTGACCAGAGTCTCTTATAATTTTCTACCATAAGATCTGTATGTTCTTTTGGTTTCATTCCTTTCTCTTTTGCGGCTCTTTCAACCTTTTGCCCATGTTCATCGGTACCAGTCAGGAAAAAAACCTTTTTACCCTTCAGCCTGTTATACCTCGATAATATGTCAGCTGCAATAGTTGTATATGCGTGACCAATATGTGGCACATCATTTACGTAATATATAGGAGTGGTTATATAAATTTTGTCATTCATCAATTATCGCTTTTCCCTCTATAAAACCTCTTCCTTCTCTTTCTCCTTGGCCATGCCCTGTGTTTATCTGATTTTATCCTCTCATCTTTTCTGACAGACTGCTCGACCTTTTTTTGTTCATCCACAACTTCCTTAATACCCTCAACTTCTTGCTGCCCTTCATTCCCCTCGAAAGAAAAGACTATCTCCTCATTTATATCCTTATCTAATTCATCATGCTCATAAAGCTCATTATCGACTATCTCCTTATCAGTTTCCATAAAATACTCATAACTTTCACTATATTCATAACTTAGACAACACATCAATCTCCCACAGGAACCTGAAAGTTTACCAGTATTTAAAACAAGTTCTTGTTTTTTTGCCATCTTGATCGAGATAGGTTCAAAATTCGTCAGAAATTGTTTACAACATAGCTCCCTACCACAAATACCAAGGCTCCCGATTATCTTAGCTCCATCTCTAACTCCTATCTGACGCATCTCTATCCTCGTTTTAAATCTCGACGCAAGATCCTTAACGAGTTCCCTAAAGTCAATCCTTTTTTCTGCATTAAAATAGAAGATAATCCTCTTCTTATCAAGGGTCACTTCCGTAGTTATTAATTTCATTGGAAGTCCCCTCGCTATAATCCTCTCAAGACAGAACTCTTTTGCCTCCTTTTCAAGCTGCATGTTCTCCTCTTTTTGCTTTATATCTTCATCTGTAGCTATCCTTAATATCTTCTTAAGTCTCTTCTTATCGTCGCTAACAGGTCTTGGATCAGAAATGGCCTTACCGATAGTAAGACCGAGTTCTGATTCGATGACAACAAGGTCGCCTTTTTTAACGCTAACCCCATCTACCTCAAAATCACATACCCTTCCATAAGGTTTAAACTTTACCAACACAAATTCAGCCATTCGTCACACCTAATATATTTCTTAAGAATGCACCTGTATAATTCCACGTAAGTGATTTATTTAAATTAAAAGACAAGTTATTACATACCATATTAATCTTTTCATAACAATCTATTATAATCTTTGAATCAACATTTTTTGAAATTCTCAATAAGAAGTCTTTCATATCAATATTAATGATATAATCCTCAAAACCATATTTTAAGAAAGTCATATCTCGAAGAAACACCAGTAAGTAGTAAAACCACCTCTCCATCTCTTCTCTTGATGCCCAACTATCCTTACCATAATTTAACATTTCATTCAAAAGGTTTAAAAACCAACTTCTTTCCTCAAATACATCTCTTGTAATTATAAGGCCTGGTCTTCCAGCTGAAATGCCAATAAGAATGTTTATCCTATCTTCTACAGTTTTATCCTCCTCTTTTATACCCTCTCCCTTAGCATTTAAACTTTCTAAAAGAAGTCTCTTAAAATCTACTAATGGTAGCGGTCTAAAGTTAATCCTCGAGCATCTTGAAGTTATTGTTTCAGGAATAATCTCTGGATTTGAAGAAATTAGTATTATCAATGTTTCGGCCGGCGGTTCTTCAAGTGTCTTCAAAAATGCATTAGCTGCATACTGGTTCAGCTTTTCTGCCTCATCAATTATCACTACTTTATAAGCACTCTCATATGATTTTAGTGAAAGAAATTCTCCAACTGCTCTTATCTCCTCTATCTTTATTTGATTTCCGTCTGTCTTAATAAGCATGAAATCAGGATGAGTTCCTCTATCTATCTTCTTGCACGACGAGCACTCGTCACAAGAGTCTATCTCTTTTAAATCCCGAATATAATCTTTCTTTGAATTAAATTCAATACAGTTGACCATTTTCGCAAGATTTATAGCTATGAGCTTTTTACCAATCCCTGATTCCCCAGCGAAGAGGTAGGCAGATGGTAATTTTCCTTTTTTAACAGTTCGCTTAAGAATATTAATCGCCTTATCTTGTCCTATAACGTCCCTCAACCCCATCGTTCTAAAACCTCAGTAATTATACACTTTATCTTCTCATGCACATCTTCTATACTTCCTGAAGCGTCTATTATCTTTATCCTATCTCTTTCCTTCGACGCAATCTCAAGATAGCCAACTCTAACTCTTTTATGGAATTCTATTTCTTCAAACTCAAGCCTATCCCTCTTATTGATTCCTCTATTTCTTCTCAAGCCTTCTTCAACATCAAGATCAAGAAGTATGGTAACATTGGGTCTCAAACTATTATTAACAATCCTATCAATATCGAGTATAAGAGACAAGTCAATCCCTCTTCCATATCCTTGATATGCAATCGTTGAATCAGTAAAGCGGTCAGTAATAACAACTTTGCCATCTTCTAAAGAAGGAAGAATTAACTCTTCAATATGCTGTGACCTTGAGGCATTATACAATAACAGTTCTGTTTTAGGTAACATATTCTTGTTCTCTAAGGAAAGCAGTATCCTTCTTATCTCCTCACCAATTAATGTTCCGCCAGGTTCAACCGTAAGAACAACATTATACTTGGACTTTAGAAGGTATTCTTTCAACAATTTTGCCTGAGTTGATTTACCAGAACCTTCTATTCCTTCAAATGATATAAAAAGACCCTTCTTCATAGATATCTATGCACTAAATTCTTAAGCTCTCTGAGAATCCTAAAGACCTTTGTAGAATCTTCTATGCTCCTTGAACCTAATCCACAAGATGGTGTCATAATGATTTGTTTAATGAGCAAGCCATAAGGCAGATACTTACTTAATCTTTCAAGACTTAGATTAAAATGTTCCTTTAGTGATTCTGTGCTCTCTTTTATTATTGCATCTGTAGTTGGAACTATACCCCACGCAAGGTAACCACCTCTTTTTAAAAAGTCATTGAACTCATCCGGATATATAGATAAGGTTTGTGCGTATTCATATGCATCAAAACTTACAATATCAACTCCAGATTTTATCACAATCTGCCAATCCGCCTTTGCACAACAATGTATTCCAGAAATACAATTTGATTGCTTTATCTCATCAGAGGTCTCTCTTAAAAGCCTTATAACCTCTTCTGTGTCTACACCAAGATAACTCGATGTGCCGAGTGCTGACAAAATTGGTTCGTCTATAAACACGATAACATTGTTTGCATATTCTCTTAATATATTAATTTGCCATCTTATCTTAGACTTTAATAAAAGTAGAGAGACTTCTCTTAATTCCTCATCAAAGTAGATTGGTCTTCCCTTCTTATCCTTCAAGCCAAGTGTAAATGTTAAAGGTCCTGTAGTCTGACCTTTTAAAAAATCAAAATGCATACCTTTAATACTCTTCAAAAAGGCATAAAAACCTTTTGAATTCCTCTCAGAGATTGAGGTCATTATACCGTCAGAATATCTCTCATAAAATTCATTTAAACTGTTAGAACCGTCATCTTCTATCCAAATATTTTGCCTCTCTTCGTCAACCTTTAAAAAAGGTAATCCTTCTGAAAATTGTGGTATCATTAACTCAAAGAATGACAATCTTGGTAATTGTGGCCAGAAGGGGATATCAGTATTATCTAACACAAAGCTACATGCCTCTTCTGCATTTAGATGCGGCAAACTCCCAATTCCAGTTATTGAGAAAGCAGGTATATTAATAAAATTCTTTTTATTTAAAAAATAACTTACCATTATTTAAATAATATTAATATTTTTATCAGAATATATACATACTTTATTACTCTAAAAAGAGGATGAGATTACATTCAACCCTTTTTTAATGTATAGGCAGAACAATAATGGAATGAAAATTAAAAACCTATTTATTTTTTCTCCTTTGAAACTTCGTCTTTTTCCTTAACTTTCTATGTTTGTGTTTGCTCATCTTCTTCTTACGCCATTTTTTTACATTACCCACACAAACTTCCTCCTTTAAGTATTTTTATCATGAACTTGAGAAAAAGTTAATTCTAAATCTTTATCAAATGCCTGGTATTGACTTGTAACATCTCTGAATTTTCTCTTAGATAACTCATTTAAAGAATTAAAGTTCTTTGCCTGATCTATAAAAGCTTCAAGCTGAATCATGACAGTTAATGATTCCGTACCATCATATGGTATGCTTATATATGGTACACCAAACCTTTTATTTATACCTCTTAAAAGAGCTGTTACGATCGTTCCTGGCATACAACCAAAAGGCATTGCATTAACAATACCTGATGCTCCCTTTTCGATAAGGTCCACACTCTTTCCTATACTCAATATAGTCTCACCTTCAAAAGATTTATGAACATATGGTGACGCCTTTTCTATTACTTCTTTTGTATCAGGTTCATGCAATGTCTTCAAAAAACCTTTGAAATAAGCTTCATATTTATGTTCAATCTTTTTTTGAAAATATCTTTTCAGTAAAAAATTAATAATAGCAGACTTTTCCTTTTTTAACAATGCCTTTTTAAAACCGACATAGTTTACATAATAAATCCATTCCTCAACAGGTGCAAGCCAGGCCTCTGCCCCAAGTGCTTCAATCTTTTTTACCAAATTCTCATTCGAAAATTTATGAGAACGAACAAATATCTCGCCAACTATACCTATCAAAGGTTTCTTTTCTCTATATAAAGGCAGACTCTCAAAATCCTTCCTCATAGATAATAATATTCTTTCAATACCATCTTCATCTTCCCTTAAAGTCTCATAAAGCTTATTCACATAATATCTATAAATCTCCTCAGCTGAACCTTTATTCTTCTCATATGGCCTCGTCTCATGAAGGCATTTTAATAACAATTCATATGCTATAATCCCCTTCCATGCAGCCATTGTAAAATCTTTTCCAACAATACCAAGATCTTTATAAAAAGTTGTATCTTGATTTGGAGCAAAGATAGGAACATCTGGATAACCAAGGCTATCAAGTACCATTCTATGGAAAACATTATACTGTCCAAACCTGCAAGGACCGGTACCAGAAGGCATGAAAAAAGCACTCTTCTCAGGTATAAAATCTGAAGAGAGTACTCTTTTAACCATGTCACCTGTGGTTACTGCGCAAGGATAACACTCCTTACCAGAAACAAATTTCTTTCCTAATTCTATAGACTCCTTATCAGATTCAGGCAAAACCTCAGCATTAATACCACACCTTTGAAATGCAGCAGCGAGTGCAAAAGCATGATCTGCCATACGAGGTATGTAGATTGTTCGTGAAGAATGTCCAACAATCGAACTACTCCTAAATTTTGACTTACCCTCCTCTCTTCTAACCTTTAAATTAATTGCCTTTTGCGCCGATAGACTATCAAGGAATGCCTCACACCTTGTTATAATTCCAGCATCTGCACTGTGTTCATCTATTTCTATATGCAGAAAAGGCTTCTCACCCATCTCTTTTTTAAAATACTTTAGTATGAAAGAATCAGGGCCACATAAGAAGTTCCCAACATAAATTGCATTTAATTTTGGATATTCTCTAATCATACGTGCAGCTTTTAGTATTCTTTGCCCTGACCTCCAATACATATTCGGCCATGTCTCCTTTATACAGTATCTCTCAATCGGCAAAAAATCCATTGGAATAGAAAGGACACCAAGCTCTGCAAGCTTCCTTGGTAACTCAAGGTTCATACAATTATCTGAAGCATTATAAGACCTTCCAACCAAAACTATTATATTATCCTTTACATTTGCGAGTACTTCCTCGCCTTTATTTTTGATTTTAGTTATAAATTCTACTTGTGCATCTTCTGCCTTTTCAATCGCTTTTGAAATAAGAGATTTTCTAACACCTAAATGTTTAAACACCCTATACAATTCTCCAACAAGATAATCTTTACCCCTTCCAAGATTAACCACTGGTGTTAAAGCATTGAATTTCTCGAATGCAATCTTGGTAACATATGGGATAGTCTGTGTATGAGGACATGCTAAACCTCTATCCATTTCATCAGATGTACTATTTAGATTAATAAAGCTTGGTAAAAAAATATAATCAACATCTTTTTCTATAAGATAACCTATATGACCATGTGCGACCTTTACGGGGAAGCAGGCTTCAGAGAGAACATGTTCAATTCCATAATTTATAATCTGGCGATTTGTTTTAGGAGAAACTTCAACCTCAAAACCCAACTCCCACAAAAGTGTGCTCCAGTATGGAAGAAAATCCTGGAAGAAGAAGATATACGGTATTCCAATCTTTATACCCCTTCTTTGCTTACCCTTATACTTGTCGAGCAATTCTAAATGTTTTTTCCATAACATCTCTTCCCTGTATAAAAAAAGATTTTCCATATTAGTTATTTTTTTCCTTTTTATATCGTACTTTTCACATCTACCACCATAAAATAAATAACCTTCTTCACCTGAGATTTTGACTCTATTTATCTCGCAAACATTTGGACAACCCTTACACTCAAAAGATGTTATCTCATAAGGTCGCTTAGAGAGTTCAAATCCTTTAAAGGTTGTCTTTAGTTCAGGGTGCTTTTTCATATGCCACATAGCGATTAAAGCCATACCAATCGCCCCCGTAACGTCGTGGTGAGGAGGAACGATTATCTTTTTACCAAGATATTTCTCAAATGCAGCAACAACAGATTTATTAAACGCAACCCCTCCCTGAAAAAATATGTTATTGCCTATCCTTTTTCCTGCAACAACCCTATTTATATAGTTCTGTACAATAGAGTATGCCAAGCCTGCGAGAAGATCATTCTTGTTGACCCCCTTTTGAAGATTCGCCATCAGCGAATTCTCCATAAATACAGTACATCTCTCACCGAGCCTACATGGATTTTTTGCTGAAAGAGCAAGCTCCTCAAATTCACCTTTTATAGAGATATTTAACTTTTCAGCTTGTTCTTCAAGAAATGAACCCGTGCCGGCAGCACACGCCTTGTTCATCTCAAAATCGATGATGATTCCATCCTGAAGAGCTATGAACTTTGAGTCTTGTCCACCTATCTCAAATATTGTATCTACATTTTTATCAATAAAAACTGCTGCTGTTGCTTGAGCGGTAATCTCATTTTTGACTATATCAGCACCAACATAATCTGCTATCATATATCTACCAGAACCTGTTGTTCCAACACCACAAATTCTAACTTTATCACCAATCTCCTCACCAATTTCGGATAGTCCCTGATTAACTGCTTCGATAGGTCTACCTGCAGTCATCAAATATCTTTTAGCAAGTAAATTGCCCTTCTCATCGATCACAGCAAGGTTAGTACTTATAGAGCCGACATCTATCCCCATATATGCTTCTATAGGTCTTCTTACATCTCCAGATAAAATCTTTACTAAGCTGATCTTTTCATCTTTAAGAATATTTTTCGGGTTACTTAATTGGGGATAACCTTCCTCTATAGATACCGGTCTTTTCAAAAACTCTTTAAGTCGCTCAATATCAAGAATATTTCTTAATCCATCTAACTCGTTCTTAATCACTGCACCAATAGAACACATCAGTGCAAAGTCCTCAGGTATAAAAAGGTCACTAAGCCCAAAAACTTCTTTAAATGCCCTTATCATGCCTTTATTAGCAGCAACACCACCTTGAAAAGAGACTGGTTCAATAAGCTTTCTCCCACGAGTGATACAACCCTTAAAATTTCTTGCGACCGCAAAACAAAGCCCCGCTACAATATCCTCCATCGGTGTTGCTATCTGTTGCAAATGAATCATATCGGATTTAGCAAATACACTACACCTGCCTGCAATCCTTGGCGGCTTTTTTGACTTCAGGGTCAATTCACTGAATTCCTCTATTGTAAGTCTCAATCTTTCTGCCTGCTGGTCAAGAAAAGAACCAGTTCCTGCCGCACATACTGAATTCATAGAGAAGTCTTGTATCAATGCTTCTCCTTCTCCAAGGAGAATAAGTTTAGAATCCTCTCCCCCCATCTCTATTATCGTTCTTATATGTGGAAAGAGTTTGCGAGTTGCAATTGCTTGTGCAACAATCTCATTAACTGGTTCAATACCCAAGACCTTTGCGATTAATCTTCCTGCTGAACCCGTTACAGATATAAAGTAATCGTCTTTATTACTATCAATAATCTGACTGAGGATTTTATATGATAGATGAACAGGATATCCCTTATGCCTCTCATAAAATTTATATGAGATACTATTAATCTCATTATCAAAAACCACTATCTTAACAGTTACTGAACCTGCATCCAAACCGATCAATTTCATAAGATTACCTCGATTTCATGAAATTATAACACAATAATTATAATTGCTGGAAATAACCTATAACAATAAAAACTAAGATAAGGAATAAATTTGTTATAACCACGTTTTAAAATTATTACTAAACCGCTTTTCTTGAACCGAGCAAAATAAATTTAAAATATAAAAGGTAAAAATCTATAAGGAACTTCCTTCTTATATCTTATGTATTCTATTCCATATCGTTCTAATAACTCCTTCTCTTCCGCAGGGATGATAAATACGTTCACAATAACAAAATCAATTATAGCCACAGATAATATAGATACAAATCCTGTTATCAAAAAAACACCGACAAATATTAATGAATGTGCCAGATATGTTGGATGTCTTACCAATGAAAAAAGTCCTTTATTAACAAGAGGTCCCTTAATTGCAGGTGTTATCTCTGGCACACCTATAATCGTGAGTAGACCTAATAGTTTAATCGTCCAGATATGCATCGATATTCCAACAAATAATAGAAAAAACCCTATTATCTGAAATAATGTGGGTAGCTTTAAAGAATATAAATAAAAAAAATCCCTCTTTAAAAAAATAAAAATAGCAAAAGGCAACCATGTAAAAATCGGTAAAATATATGATATTAAGCCAAGTCTTTTAAAGAAATTATTAGCATAATGGACAGGTATCCAGAAAGCAGGAATTAAAAGCCAAAACATTATTGTCATCAAAGCAAGTATTTTATTTAACATAGAGTATTTTACACTAAATAATTTACTAACTCTTTTACAAAAAGATTATTTAAACTATACAGGAAAATTAAGTATTAACTGAATACAGGAAAACTACTTCATATTAATTATTAATAGTAATTCTGACACCTGAATCACTTTACATCATACTGTAAAGTATTTAACAATGGGAAGCCCAGATCTTCTCTTTGTTTATAAAAAGCTTTTGCACACATCCTTGCAAGATTCCTTACCCTCGCAATGTAAGTTGTCCTTTCCGTAACCGAAATCGCTCCCCTTGCGTCGAGTAGATTAAACGTATGAGAGCACTTAAGACAAAACTCATAAGACGGCATCACCAAACCAAGCTTATTTAACCTTATGCATTCCTTCTCATAAGACTCAAATTGTTTCGTGAGCAAATCTACGTCAGCATAATCAAAATTATACTTCGAGAATTCCACCTCATTTAAATAATGTATCTCACCATATTTTATACCCTTACACCATTGTAAATTGAAAACATTATCAACATTCTGCAAGTACATTGCGATTCTTTCAAGCCCATAGGTTAGCTCAAGAGAAACAGGTTTAAGGTCAATTCCGCCCACCTGCTGAAAATAAGTAAATTGTGTAATCTCCATACCATCAAGCCAGACCTCCCAGCCGAGCCCCCAAGCCCCAAGAGTTGGCGATTCCCAATCATCTTCAACAAACCTTATATCATGTTTTAGTGGGTCAATCCCGAGATAAGAGAGACTTTCAATATAAATATCCTGACTATCGACAGGAGAAGGCTTTAATATAACTTGAAATTGATAATAATGCTGTAGCCTATTAGGGTTTTCTCCATACCTGCCATCCGTTGGCCTTCTTGAAGGCTCAACATAAGCTACCTTCCATGGTTCTGGTCCTAAAACCCTAAAAAATGTAGCAGGATGAAAAGTACCTGCCCCTACTTCTATATCATATGGCTGGAGTAATATACAACCTTTGTTAGTCCAGAATTGTTGTAACCTTAATATTAAATCTTGGAAATACATAAATATTATTCTCTTTATATATAGGAATCATAAACAATGAGCTTTTGTTATGTCAAATTTAGAAAAGGATTTTATTATTAAATTAAAGCAGGAATAAA
>Ga0207433_10002102_pt1 | contig 41418 bp, 47 predicted proteins | sample YelNatPaOPGAMG01_FD_187559 | JGI IMG/M metagenome (GOLD analysis project Ga0207433, IMG submission 187559) | Hot spring thermophilic microbial communities from Obsidian Pool, Yellowstone National Park, USA - OP-RAMG-01 (SPAdes) (version 3) | ecosystem: Environmental > Aquatic > Thermal springs...
TTGTCTTTTTCGAGGATTCTGCGCATTTTTTCTGGGTTAATGTTACTTCTTCCGTTGCCGATTTCGTGATCAAAGAATAATGCACATATGTCCTTCATGTCCTTCTCTTCTATGCCTATGAGAAGGCGGTCACTCTTATAGTAGGGGTAGTTTAGAATCCGATAATCCATGTGTTGACGGGCAAGTTCATCTCTGTTGGAAATTGGAACGTCAAAGATGAATTGACACTTGGAGAGAATGACGTTGTCCACGCCTATTGTGTACAAATTTTCTTTTGGAACGTTGAATTCTTCGCGGACATCAACTTTATGCCTAAGGTCCACAGCGTCGGTGAATATGTCAAGTACGCCACATTGTAGAGAACCGTCCTTAAGTATTTTTTCAATTGTTCTAACACGGTAGCGTTTTCCGGCTCTCATAGCGTTAAATCTGCAGTCGGAACGTGCTGCGAAATGGTAGTATCTTGTTCCGCAAAACTCACTCAGAGACAGCAGCAGTTTGTATAGGTCTTGTGCACGGCTTTTAGGCGCAATCAAGTCTATATCATTTAATTCGCGGAAGAATGGGCTTAATGGGTTATTTGCGCTTGGAGATAACATGCGAACTGCTGCACCACCAAAAAACAGCGTTGGTATGGGTTCTTTAATCTGCTTTTGAAGGTTTACGGCTGGAAAAAGCTCTTTAACTCGGTGAGCATTAAGCCCTGCCCAAACGGTAACTAAACCCCTTTCCATGGTGAAACTTGATTTATCAACGTAATCTGGGATTTCGAGGCTTTTTCTAATATTTTCATAGTTGACTTTTGAAGCTAATGGCGTTTCAACTTCGTAAGTTGTGCCATCATAGTCTTTAAAGAGAATGCAACGCACCGCTGAGTCTCCCAAGCATTACATTATTGGGGAAAACAGAAAAAGTTATTGGTAAAACCACAAATCGTAAACGCAATTTTGTTGCGCCATAAAGTATATTTCACTGAAAATTCTCATTAGAACTAAACTTGGAGATGAAGATGGTTGCTGAAACTCTTCTTTGCATCTGATGTTCACGGAAGCGATGTCTGTTGGAAGAAGTTTTTGAAAGTGATTGAACATTTTAAGGTTGACATAGCAATTTTAGGCGGAGATTTAACTGGAAAAATGGTTATTCCAATGGTTAGGGAAGGAAATGAATATTCATATGAAATTTTTGGCAGACACATCAGAATTGCGGCAAATCAACTTCAAGAAGAAAGCGCAAAAATAGCAAATTCCGGTTACTATCCATATCCATGCGAAAAAGAAGAAATTGAACAATTAAACAACGACCCCCAAGCCCAAAAAGACCTTTTCAACCGCCTCATGGTGGAACGCATGCAACATTGGATGGACCTTGCCTCTGAAAACTTCAAGGGAAAATCCGTGCTTTATGTTTCTCCTGGAAATGATGACCGTTTGGTTGTTGATGAAATCCTCGAAAAAAGCGATTCAGTGGTTGCATGTGAAATGAAGCTTGTCCATCTTCCAGACGGATATCAAATGGTCACATGCGGTTGGGTTAATCCTACTCCATGGAAAACCACTAGAGAGACGCCAGATGAGAAACTTGAACCCATGTTAGAGGGGTTAATGGCTAAAGCTGAAAATTATGAGAAGCTCATATGCAACTTTCACGCGCCACCATACAATTCTGGGCTTGACACCGCGCCAAGACTGAAAGAGGACTTTTCAGTTAAAGTCCGCTTCGGGGGAGGAGTGGATTTAGCGCCTATGGGCAGCAAAGCCGTGAGACACATGATTGAGAAGTATAAGCCTCTTTTGGGGTTACATGGGCATATTCATGAATCTGCTGGTTTCAAAAGGTTTGGTAGAACGCTTTGCGTTAATCCAGGTTCTGAGTATGCCGAGGGTATTTTGCGCGGCTACATTGTTTTCTTGGGTGGAGATAAGGTTCAGGGACACTGGAGGGTGGCTTGCTAATTTTTAATTTAACAATCAATTTCCTTTAAAATTGCATAAAAAATGGATGTTGCTAAAAAAGGCTTATAAACACACAAATATATAATGAAAAATTGTGCAATCTGGAGAGGAGAAAATTGTCTAAAGCAACTTTTGTAAGAGAGGCTACTGGGCTTGTCAGAGAATTCGGTCCAATGATGGCACTCATGATGGCAATGAACAACATGATAGGAGCAGGAATCTGGGGACTGTCAGTAAGAATGCCGTATACATATCCAGGCTCAGACCCAACACTAGCCTTCATAATCGGATTAATTCCAGCCTTCTTCTTCGCCATATCATACGCATGGCTTGCCTCATGCATGCCAAGGGCTGGAGGAGACTACGTTTTCATCTCAAGAACAACAAACCCAGCGCTAGGTTACGTTGTAACAATAGGAAACTTTCTGGGCAGATGGTTCTCAATAGGGTTTTTGCTCGTAACTGACGTTGGACTTTGGGGCATCGCCTTTTTAATGCTTGGAAAAGGCACAGGAAACGACGCAATATTAGATCTTGGCAAATTCTTGGCGTCACCACCAGATCCTTTGATAACGCTGGCTATTGCGTTCCTTCTGCTCTTAACCATATGGTTTTTCTTGACAATAGGTGGAACAGCGTTCAAGGCATACATAGCGGTGATATGGTTTATTCCCCTGGTAGGCGCCTTAGCTTGCATCGCCCTAAATTATGCTAACCCATTCAATCCATCATCTTTCCAAAGCGCATGGGATGCGGTCTGGGGCACTGGTTCTTACAATGAGATTTTAGCGATAGCTCAAAAATATAATTATAGCCCAACGGCACCAAACTTTGACGCTACAATTCGAGCAGTGGCAGGTGCTGCCCTTTTCGCTTATTCTGGATTCCATAACCCTGCTCAATGGTCAGGTGAAATAAAGAATCCAAAGAGAAACTTGTTAATTGGAATAATTGGGGGTACGCTTATAACGGCTGTGATATACATAACCATGGCTGCTTCAGCTTTTTATGCAGGTGGAGATTTCATTGCCAAATATAGCTGGGCATACTACAAGGGGAAAGCGGACTTTGTAATCACGCCTAAAATTGAACCAGTGCTGCCAATGTTTGCCGTTCTATTCGCTGGAGGAAACGTGTTCCTCGCATTTTTGATAGCTACAGCTGGCGCCTTCAGCCTTTACCACGTAAACCCATCAGCATTAATGATGGAAACAAGGCGAGTGTTCTCTTTGGCTTTTGATAGACTATTTCCAGAAAGATTTGCTAATGTCAGCGAAAGATTCCACACACCCACATGGGCAATATTGTTTATGATAGTTGGAGGAGCCATAGGCATAGTCATATCCTCACCATTGTTAGGTCCGCTTAGAACTTTGGCTGGTGGAATTAATGCAACGTTCATGTATTTGCTTGGCTATTTGTTCACGGGACTTGCCCTTGCCCTGCTGCCAATTACCAAGCCTGAAATATATGAAAGCATAAAAGTTGAGGTTGGTGGAGTCCCAGTTCCAGCGATATGTGGTGTTGCTGCCTTTGCTTTGGGCATATTCTTCTTCGCCGCAAACGCACAAAGCATGGCGCCGCTTGATATTTTCATATCCTGCCTCGTTTTAGGGATAGGCTTAGCCCTATACATTTACTACGCTTACAAGAACAAGAAGATGGGCATAGACCTGAAAACACTGCTCAGCGAGATACCGCCCGAGTAGCCCGCTTCAACTTCCACTTTTTTCTTATTGTATCTATGGTCCAGTGAAGCCACATTTTGGACACTTATATGGACGCCCAAACTTTCTGCACTTTCCACAACGCCTTATCAAAATTTCTCCACAGTTTGGACAGAGAAACTTTGTGGCTTCTGTTCCTGGAGAAATTGGTTTACCACAACTTGTGCACGTTACTAAGGTTAGAGTTGCAGCTTTTTCCGCCATTATTATTCCTCATTGATAGCTTTTGTAATTGTAAAGCTTCCTTATATTTTGTGTGCTTTTCGCAAGTTTATTATTATAGTCTTATGCTATATTTCACGGGGTTGTTTTGGGAGTAAACCTTCGAGACTTGGTTCCTAAAAAAACTGTTAGACTTGAAGATTTAAGTGGAAAATCCATAGCCATAGACGCTTATAACGCATTATACCAGTTTTTAGCCATAATCCGCCAACCAGACGGCACCCCGCTTAAAGATACTATGGGAAGAATAACAAGCCACTTGAGCGGACTGCTTTACAGAACAAGCAACCTTGTGGAAATGGGCATAAAACCAGTATACGTTTTCGACGGAACACCACCCACACTTAAAGAAGTTGAGATAAAGAGGCGCATGAAAGCAAAAGAAGAAGCCCTAATACGATATGAACAAGCCATAAAAGAAGGCAAAATAGAAGAAGCCCGCATGTACGCCCAAGCCACATCACGCCTAAAAGATTACATGGCCGAAGACAGCAAAAAACTCCTGGACTTGATGGGAATTCCATGGGTTCAAGCACCCAGCGAGGGAGAAGCCCAAGCCGCCCACCTAGTGAAACGTGGAGACGCCGATTACTGTGCAAGCCAAGACTATGACAGTTTGCTTTTCGGCGCCCCGAGACTTGTTAGAAACGTGACAATTTCTGGAAGAAGAAAGCTTCCAAGCAAAAACGTTTACATCGAAGTAGTCCCAGAAGTTGTGGAATTGGAAAATGTTCTGCAAGAGTGCAATATAACTTATGAACAGTTAATTGATGTAGGCATACTGATAGGAACGGACTTCAATCCAGACGGCGTTAAGGGTTTAGGACCGAAAACTGCCTTAAAACTGATAAAAGAGCATGGAAACATAGAGAATGCCATGCAATATTTAAAAAATGCAGAGTTTCCAGTTGAACCTCAAAGAATTAGGGAGATATTCCTCCATCCGAAAGTTACTGACAATTACAAAATAGAATGGAAAGAACCAGACATTGAAGGCATTGTAAACTTCATCTGCAGAGAAAGAGACTTTTCAGAAGAGCGTGTAAGGAAAGCTGTGGAGAAAATGCAGAAGGGTATAACAAAACAAAAGGGGAAAACAACGTTGGAAGAGTGGTTTAGATAGTTTCTGCATGGATATAAAGGCATGAACAAATGGAAATCTTTAACTTGAAATAGCATTAATAAAAGAATTCTTCAAAAGGTGAAAATCATGCAAAAAAATCAAATTAATCTCCCAGTCGATGAATTGCCAACAAATTGGTACAACATAATACCAGATTTACCTGAACCATTACCGCCACCAAAAGAACCAGAAATGGGTCCTTCACGAATGGAATTTCTTGGAAAAACCATGGTGCACGAATGCTTAAGACAAGAAATGTCAAATGAAAGGTGGATTCCAATCCCAGAGGAAATCAGAGAATTATACATTCAAGCCGGACGCCCCCGCCCGCTTTACAGAGCCAAACGATTAGAAAAACATTTGGGACTAAAAAAGGTCAGGCTTTATTATAAACGGGAAGACTTGTCACCAACAGGCTCTCATAAAGTTAATACAGCCTTAGCACAAGCCTATTATGCAGCCAGAGAAGGAAAAACAACGTTAGTCACAGAAACAGGAGCCGGCCAATGGGGAAGTGCGCTTTCTTATGCGGCGGCGCTTATGGGACTTAAGTGTGTGATTTTTTGGGTTAGAGCAGTATACAACTGGAAGACTGATAGGCGCACTTTAATGAAGCTGATAGGAGCGGAAGTTCATGCTTCTCCAAGCAAGGAAACAAACATTGGAAGAACCCTTTTGGCTAAGGATTTGAACCATCAAGGGTCATTGGGCATAGCGGTTTCAGAAGGCTTGGAATATGCGGAAACCCATGAAGGAAGCGTTTACTGCCTCGGTTCCGTTCTAAACCATGTCCTAATACACCAGTCAATCATCGGTTTAGAAGCAATAAAACAGTTTGAAATTGCCGACGACTCCCCAGACCTGATTATTGGTTGTTTGGGCGGAGGCTCAAATTTCGGCGGAATAGCCATACCCTTCGCTGGCGAAGTTCTACAGAAAAAACGCCAATGCGAGTTTTTGGCAGCCCAGTCTGAAGCAGCACCAAACCTCGTTAAAGGGGAATACCGTTACGATTTCGGCGACGTAGCAGAACACACGCCTCTGCTCAAAATGTACACGCTTGGACACAAAAAAGAAATGGTGCCCATAAAAGCAGACGGCTTACGTTATCACGCAGCAGCCCCACTAATAAGCGCTCTTAGACACTATAACATCGTAAAAGCCGTAGCCTACCCAGCCGACGAAAAGGCGATTTTTGAAGCAGCAAGGATTTTCCTTCAAACTGAAGGTTGGCTTGCAGCGCCAGAATCCAGCTATGCCATAAGAGCTGGAATAGATGAAGCATTAAAAGCCGAAAAAACAGGCGAAGAGAAGGTTATATGCATGAACATAAGCGGACATGGATTCTTAGATTTACAAGCTTATAAAGAAAAACTTTCAATAGGATGAATCTAAAATCTATGACCATAACGTCCAGTTAGTGGCACGAAGGCTACTCCGCCGAGGTTCTCTTCCTTAAGTTTTCCATTAGTACCCTTTGCAATTTTGATGAGACTTTGGAAAAGCGATACGCTACCAATTGGGATTAGCATTATTCCATTGGGTTTTAACTGTTCAATTAAAGGTTTTGGAACATCTGGCGCAGCAGCCGTCACGAGAATTCTGTCGTAGGGAGCTTTTTCAGGATAACCCATAGAACCATCAGAGCATATTATGGTTACACGGTCGCCATATCCATTGTTAATAATGTTTTTCCTTGCAAAATCAGCCAACCCTTGAATTATTTCAACAGTGTAAACGTGACCCCACTCGCTTCTGGGCGCATCGCTGGAGGCAACTATCTCAGCTATTGTGGCGGCATGCCACCCCGAACCCGCTCCAATTTCCAACACTTTTTGACCTACTTCCAATTGGAGGGCTTCATTCATTATTGAAACCATGTTTCGCCTAGCCCGCAAATGCGGGGCTATGTGGCGCCGAAATTGTCTGCCCAAAACCAATTGGAAGTGGCGTGTCCACAGCACTGTAAGACTGCATGTTCTCTGGAAGAAACTTTGCACGAGGCACTGAACGCATGGCTTTGATTACTTTTGGCGAGCGGAGGATGCCTTCCCTTATTAGGTTTTCAATGAGTTTTTCCCATTCCTTTCTCTCCAATTTTATAGCACCAAATGAATAATTGGAGAGGAGGCTTTTAACATTATTTCACTGTGACAGATTTCGCCAAGTTTCTAGGCATATCTGGATTATGTCCCCTTTCAACAGCCATGTAATAGGCTAAAAGCTGCAACGGAATTATGTAGGGTATTGGCGATAAAACTTCAGGAATCCCCCTAGGCATTTCAACCCAATCGTCTGCCAAACCTTTTATTTCCTCATCGCCTTCCTCCATAACCGCTATTATTGAGGCACCTCTGGCTTTCATCTCCATGATGTTCCCAACTATAATTTTGTGAGTCTCATCCTTTGGACAGATGAAAACTACTGGAAAGCCCGGTTCTACAAGGCTTATTGGACCATGCTTGCTTTCGCCGGCTGGGAAGGCTATGGCTGGAACGTAGGCTATTTCCATAAGTTTCAGTCTGCCCTCGTAGGCTGTGGCTGTGCTTATTCCACGTCCCAAGAAAAAGAAGGTTTTGGCATCTTTGTATTTTTTTGCGATTTGCTTCACCTTTTCCTCTTGTGTTCGGATTACTGTTTCCACGGTGTCTGGAAGTTTCTCCATTTTTTCAGCTAAATAATCCATCTCATCCTGAGAAATTTTACCTCTCTTTTTGGCAAGTCTTAGGGCTAGTTGAGCCAGCACAGAAAGTTGAGAAGTGAAAGTTTTTGTTGCCGCCACTCCAATTTCTGGACCAGACTGCTGACCAATGTAAACCCTTGAAACCCTTGTTAAAGTTGAACCGATAACGTTGGTTAATCCAAGAATTGTTGCTGCCCTTTGCCTTGCACAGTTAACAGCAGCCAACGTATCCGCCGTCTCGCCGGATTGGCTTACCGCTAAAATCGTGCTGTCAATGTTGACGGATTTTCCATGCTGCTCAATAAATTCTGAGGCTATAACTGGATAGGTTGCCAAAAAAGCAAGCTTAGAAAACATGTAAGAAGCAGCCAAACATGCATGGTAAGATGTCCCACAAGCCACTAAATAGACTTCGCGGGCTCGGTCAAGAAAAGTTGCCATCAAGTCAAGATAATGCTCCTGCAATCTTAAGGTGTTCCGCAAAGTGGCTGATTGTTCATGAATTTCCTTAAGCATAAAATGCGGATACCCCTGTTTTACAGCCATCTCAGGCGTCCAATCAATGAGTTTGGGCTCTCGCACAACAAGGCTGGAGTCAGCAATTTTTCTAATTTCAAAACCTTCCAAGGAAAGCGTAACAAGCTCCCCATCATCGATTATTACTGCTTTGTTGGTTAGTGGCAGAAATGCTGGTATGTCCGAACCGCAGTAAATTGCGTTTTCATTTATGCCAATGACTAATGGGCTTTCATGTCTTGCACATATTATTTTGTTGGGTTCTCTCGGCGAAATCACTGCAATAGCATAGGAACCATCGAGCCTTTTCACGGCTTCGAGAACGGCATCGGCGAGGCTTAATGTGGGATTTGCCTTCAAAATTTCTTCAATAAGATGCGCCGCCACTTCCGTGTCTGTTTTTGATTTGAAAATGTGACCGCGGTTTTCCAACTCGAGTTTCAATTCGGCAAAATTTTCTATAATACCATTATGAACAATGGCTATTTGTCCACTGCAATCCAAATGAGGATGTGCATTAACTTGCAAGGGCGCACCATGAGTAGCCCACCTTGTATGCCCAATGCCGATGTTTCCAGGCAAATCGTCCAAGTTGTGGATTTTGTTAACTTCTTCAATTTTTCCCTGGTCCTTTTTTATGTATAGTTTCCCATCGTGTATGGTTGCTTCTCCAACCGAGTCATAGCCACGATACTCAAGCCTTTTCAAAGCTGCGTGGATTACGGGAGCAGCCTTTCCATCTTTTAGAATGCAGCCGAAAATTCCACACATGTCTAAGCCTCTTTGCAAGCTTTATTCAAGGCTTTCTGGGAGTAATAAGCTTTTTTAGGAATAAATTTCGAGTTCTAAAAATTTTTTAAGAATAATTCCGCCTTTAGGTGCGTAATTTAGGCGTAAATTGCTTTATTTTTTGTTAAAGTTTTAAAAAATTTTTTATAATACACACAGTTTAGCAAGCTTTTTGGTTTAAAAATTCTCTTAGGTTCTTATTCGGTCACCGTAATAAAAATTTTAATAAAGGATTGGACTTTATGCTTATGAAAAGCCATGAACAAAAAACTGCTACTCCACGAAGAGGGAAAAAAGCAAAAGGTAAAAGAAATAGCCATAATTGAAGACCCACAAAAGTTAAAAATGATTTTAAATAGGCTCAGCTGGAAAATTTTGGTCATGCTCTCTGAAAAGGAAATGTATCCACTGGAAATAGCAAAAAAACTCGGCATCCATGAACAAAAAGTTTATTATCACATAAGGAAGCTAGCGAGGGCTGGAGCCATAGCCGTCGCCAAAGAAGAAGAGAAGAAGGGGGCTATAGCAAAATATTACAAGGCAGTTTCGCCAGCCTTCGGAATAGAACTTCCCCAAGGATACAAAACATTAGAGAGACTTTCACTTTTGAGCATGGATGAAAGAATCCAAAAATTCTTTGAGGGATTTATTAAGGAAGATGGAACATTCGAAGGAAAAATAGTTGTTGGAAGCCCCATGCCTCACGGACCCTTCAAAACAAGCGCAAGAGACGGTCACTACGCATCGCATTTAACTTTCTTTTTAGGCCAGTTCGCAAAAATGCCAGAAGATTTCGCCATAAAACTTGACGTTGACGTTAAAGCAGAAAAGGAAGAGAAAAACAACCTAATTCTTGTAGGTGGACCAGGAACAAACCTCTTAACGCAGGAGCTGAACGATTATTTGCCAATAAGGTTTAACATGCAACCATCAGAGCAAGGTTTCCTCTTCGGAGGTTTGGTCTCAAGAAAAACCTCAACCGTTTACACAGCAGATGCAGTTGGGTTAATAGCAAAAATTGTGAATCCATGGGATAACAATAAGTGGGTTATAGTTTTAGCTGGAAACAAAGCCGTAGGAACAAAAGCGTGCGTCTTAGCCTTAACAAACTTTTGGAAGAAAACCTTGAAGGATTATGATGGCAAGGATGCTTTCGCAACGGTAATCCAAGGATTTGACTTGGACGGCGACGGAAAAGTTGATTCAATAGAAGTCCTTGAATAAGTTTGCAGGAGAATGGAAATGGTAACTGTCAGAGTTGCCACTTTGAAAGATTTAAGTGACATCTTAGAGTTGGAAAGGAGAAACAATCAGCCCACAAAAGAGGATTTGCAAGCTTTATTTGGATTAGATAATCCGAACGAAAAATGTTACTTTTTCGTGGCGGAGCATGATGGCAAAATTCTCGGATATTCCCGCATGCACCTTTACAAATGGAACAACAGCGCCTATATCATCACGCTTCTTGTAGACGCTGAACAAAGGCGTAAAGGAATAGGAACACGGCTGTTAAAATTTATGGAAGATTTCGCAAGAGAAAAAAGAGCCCGAATTTTACTGTTTGACACTTCCACCGACAATGCTCCAGCCTTACAACTTTATTTTAAAAGTAGGTTCAGAATATGCGGATACAACGACAAAATCTACGAAAACGGAAAGACAGCCCTCTATCTTGCCAAGGAATTATAAAGACTGGAGCGGGAACCTCCATGGATAAGGTTGTCATCAGAAAAATGCGCAAGGAAGACCTAAAGGTTATTTCGGAACTTGCCATGCTGGCAAATCCCCATGCAACCAAGGAAAAATATAGCAAACATCTCCTTGAAGAATTGAAGGAAAATCCCGATTTATCCTTTGTAGCCGTTTGCAACGAAAAAGTCATCGGATACGTGCAAGCCAACTTATGCAATGACGAAGCCGTTCTTGAGGACATAGTGGTTGACAAGGAATATCAAGGGAAGGGCATAGGAAAAATACTGTTAAATAAAGAGTTGAAAGCCCTAAAACAAAAGAAAGTGAAGATGGTTTTGGCTGAGGTTCATTATAAATGTGCTTCAGCCATTCCATTTTATTACAAACACAATTTTCGCATATCAGGATTTAGGCGGGACTACTTCGGAGAAGGACACGACGCCATCATACTAAAACTTGTTTTAAACAAGCATTGAGGCGGTTCCGTGGAAATAAAAGAGGTCATTCTTGCCTTTGGACACAAAAATATCCAAGCCACCCACCCAACAACACTGGAAATAACAAAAGAAGAAACGCTAACAAAAAGAGGAGACTGCATTATTGCAGTTTCGGCTGATAAGGCTTTGGCAGATTTAAATGTTGATTTTAAGGATTATCTACGCAAAAAAAATGCCAGAATAAGCTTGCTGATTGAAGCTGGAAAAATTGCCGATGTTGTCAACGCTTTTGGAAGCCCAAAGCTTATTTTAGCGCATCCCACGGATATGGTTGTAAGAAAGAGCAATTACATCTGCAGTAGAACATTGGCAATTCAAGCGGATAAGGCAGCGATTGATTTGCCGAGAAAGCTTGTGGAGAAACTGAAAAATCCAGAACAGAAAGTGAAAATAACGCTAACGGTAAAGGTCTAAAGAACTTTTGTGTCTATAACAGCTTGCCATTCATAGGGGGCTGTTGCCCGAACAAGCCTTGAAAACAAAATTTCTTCCACTTTTCTTCCGAAATTTTCAACTCTTTCCATAAATTGAAGTTTCACGTTTTCCAAAGAATCAGAACCGCTAACAAAAGTGTAAAAGTGGATTATGCCACCCGTTGGCTTTATTGCCTTACATGCAACATCCACAAACTCTATGGCTTTTTCAGGCAAATTCATAATCACACGGTCTGCCACCGCAACCAGCTTTTTCTCAACAACCTGTTTTGCGTCGCCCAAAATTGGATGAACTTTGTCTTCAACCCTGTTAAGCCTAATGTTTTTCTGCAGAAACTCGATGGCGCAGGGGTTCGCGTCTATGGCGTAGACTTTCACATTATGGGTTTTTGCAATTAATATCGCGAAGGGACCAACACCAGCAAACATGTCTATTATTGTTTCGCTATCCTTAACTAAAGATGCAACTCGATTATGCTCATAAGATAGGCGTGGGGAAAAGTAGGCTTTTGAAAGGTCCACATAAAATTGACAACCATATTCTTTGTGAATTGTTTCTGTTTTTGGCTTCCCAGCAATTACGCTAAATTCCCTTAAACGGTAAGTTCCCGAAACCGCACCAGCCTTAGCGAGAACAGTTTCAACATTTTCATGCGCTTCAAGAATTGCTTCACCAATCAAAGTCTTATACGCTTCAAGCTCTGGCGGAATCTCAATTATGGCTATGTCACCAACAAAATCTATAGCCCTTGGCAAACTAGCCAACAAATACGGAGGAAGCCTGTTCTCCAACAGCTCAGTAAATGCTACTCGCTTTTTTCTCTCTGAAAAGACGCCTATTGAAATCTCACAGTTTGGAAGTAGCCCTCTGAAAGTGTTTAATTCATTTTCTGATGGTTGATGATTGAGCGGGATGTAAATGAAAGCTTCGTTTCTCTTAATTTCCAGTTCTCTGTCAACAATTTCGAGCTTGTTGGCTAACATTATGGCTTTTTCGCCAAGCGTTTTCGGAACCTTTAAGCATACGGATTTCTTGCCAGCAGCGTTTTCCATTTTGTTTCCATTATAATTTTGCAGTGAAACAACATAAACTTATTTAATCGCCAAATTAAGTTGCATAAACCCGATTTTATGAGCAAAGAAGAATAAGTTAAACATTATTTGCTTTCTTCTTTTACCCTAACCAAAGGCTGAGTAGCCAATTTCAAACATTCTTCGTCATGCCGCGGATTCCCAGTTTTATTTAAAATCCACTCTGTCAATTTTTCACATTCATTTGGATTGCAGTGTAGGCTGCTTTGTTTTATGGGTTCCCAAAACAAGCATTTGAAGCATGGAATTTCTGTTAAAATTTCCACGTCAGTTTGCATGATACATCGTGAATACGAGAAACGCTTCACTTTAACTTATAGGTTATGAATTGACGTGTATGACACAGTTTAATAATTGAAACTTCTGATTCAGATTCCTACTTTCCAAAAACTATGGCTGACGTAATCTCATCTGCCTTTCCTTTAACAGTTTCAAAAAGCCCTTTACTTATGAAGCCACGCTCCAACGCTTTTTCAAGTTTTTCCAAATCCAAAACTTGAACTGCACCGTTTGGCTGAATGCAAACATCAACCTCTAAATCTACATAACGTATTGCATGGGGATAAACTTCCACAGGCGTGTTCAAGTTTACATATGTTCCTTTCAGCTCGCCATTAGATGAGAAGTATTTTGTTACAATGTGCCATTCACCAAGCCTTGTTTCGCTTAAGGCTGTGTCTCCAGCTTCTTTTTTAACGCCTAATCCATCATAGAAACCATTGCCCCGCATTATCCGCTTATACTTCAACTCTTTATCATTAACGACTTCTACAGTTGCCTGTCCAAGATGGAAGACGATTCCGCTAAGCTTGACATGTTCAATGTCCACCACTGAGCCTTCTTCTGGAAACTCGTACAAAATTTGTTCCCTAAATGAATTCTCAATATTTTCTGACGCTTCGCCTTCTTCTAAAAGTCTCTCAGCCATCTCCAAAACAGACGAAACCTTGCCCCCGCAACTCTTGAAGAAATGATGCCCATCCAAAGTTGGAGTTACAGAAGCCCTCAGCTTGTCCATGCCTTTTTTGGAGAAGTATGGAAATTCCACATCCATAAAATATAAGCCGTCAACTAAAAGTGCTGGAGCCTCTGCAGAAGCCATCTTTCCTTTTAAAGCCTCAACTTTATCGGCAAGCATTCTTATTTCACTTTCTAAAGCTTCTTGCGGTTGGTTCGCTGAGGTTTCACGCCATATAATCCCCCAACCATTAGGGGCAAGATTTTTCCCAAGAGCATAAAGCTCCGCTCGCTTTTGCAAATCTCTAATTTTTAGGCTTACGCCAACCTTGCTGTTTTGTGCGAGGATAGCATAATTTCCAACAATCTTCAAATTTGTTGTCAAAAGGGGATGTTTTGCACCAATTCTTTTCCTTTCAACCTGAACAGTTAATTGCTTTTCATTCGCATATGCAACCTCAGACTTTGGAATCCGCCCAACCACGCCATCGCCAATGTCAACGTAAACGCTAAACTCATCCAAATCCACAACTTTTCCCTTGTATATTCCGTCAACGCTAACAAGCCATTTCCGAGTTATAACATCCTCAAAGCTGGATTGCAAAACAGAATGAAATTTGCTTACCGCTTCAAATGTTCCAAGAACCCTTACGCCTTGCACATCATACCTATCCTTTATTTTTAGGTCCGGAGGGGCTGGATTATCATGAAGCCCAAAACGCTTCTTTATGGTTAGAGAAGGATTAACTATTTCAAAACCATGGTCCAAGAGGAGTTTTGTTAAAGCTGTTGTGTAGATTCCCCTAACATTTGCCTTCAAAGTTTTATCTCCTTCACTTTTCAGCCAACCTTCTCAATTTTGTAAAGTCTACCCGCTCTGTTAACATGAAATTTGGTGTTCAAGATTTTTTCTGCAAGCCAAATGTTTGTTTCCAAATGGTCTGAAATTGTTCGTGCATAGTATACAGAATTTCCTTCAGCCAAGGCAATATATGGAATAAGCATGTCAGCCAAATGCACATCCACTGTTGGTTTAGCAGAAATCTCCATGTAAAGCTTTTCGGCAGCCTCTCTCCCAACAGTTTCACTTGTCTTCCTTAATTCGCCAATGGCGTCCGCCCCCAAAATTACGTTTGTATCTGTTTCAGCCCAAAGAACAATGGAGCTTCCCTTCTGCAAAGGATTGGAATCATCATTTATTATCTGGATTTCAGCTGAATAGCCTCTCTCTTTAAGATAGTCGTTTGAAGCTTTTGCTTGACGCTCAGCAACCTTTCTATCCGCCAAGAAAGTGCAAACCGAAACGCCTTTTATTGTTTTTATTTTGCCAAAATCTTGCAAAACCAAAGGTTTCAGATTTTTACAAGGTTCAACCGTTATGGTTACTTCACCCATGCCTTTAGGATAATAACCATACCTATTAACAGTTAAAGTGGCATTTACTCCCATACGCTGAAGCGTTGGCAAAAGCACACATCGCATATAATTAATTGTTGGAGAGTTAGAAACATCCGTTCCACCCTTTGAAACACGCAAATGCACAGTGTTCTCTGCAAAAATGCAGATGGGCATAACCGTCATCAAAAGCATTGGAATGCTTCCAGCAGTGCCAATTTCCGCTTCAACCGTTCCACCCTTAACTTTTTTAGGTTTAAACCAAAGCTCCCTAGAGTTAAGCTCTGCACCCTCCAATTCAGCATCACAAAGTTTGGCGGCTGTTAAAACCGCCTCTAAATGTTGGGGTCTCAAGCCTGGTTGAGGTCTTTTCTGTCTAACATTGTAGATGTGAAGGGTTTCGCCGAGTATGGCGGCTAAGGCAACAGATAGCCTAAGAATTGTGCCGCTTCCACTTTTCTGGCTTCCATCGATTTCAATCACTCGTGTGAAATCCCCTTTTCCGATTCAGTCAGCTTATTAAAGGATGAAAAACAATTAATAAATGCGTATAGTATTAAGATTTGGAAAAGGGAAAATTTATGAGCGAAGAAAGGAGAACCCTCGAAAAGCTTGTGGAAAGAATCGACGAGCTTCTCATGGTTTTAAATCGAGTCACAGAAGATTTAAAAGAAATTTCGATATCCCTAAAATCCATAGCAGTTTCCCACCTTACCCAACCGCCCACAGCACCAACACCAACGCCAACACCCGCCATGTCGAAACCTCCAGAAAGATTGCAAGGAATAGAAGACATCAAAATGATGTTTCCAGAAGATTTAGAAAACCTCTTAAATTTTGAAGAAAAAGACGACTACATTATAATAAAGCCTCGACAGTTTTTAGGTTCAGAAAACTTCGCCAAAATAGCAAGCGTAGTGCGTGGAATAGGCGGGGACTACATAAGCGCTGGAAAAGCATCACATTTCAGAGTCCCAAGAAAAAGAACATAACCGAAACTGAATACTTGAACGAGTATCATTATCTATTTTAGATGCTTGAAAACTGCTAGAATCAGTATCTGTATCTTATTTCAAAATCCTTAAACTCGCCAGTATACTTCTCCCAACGCACATCTACGCTTGCAACTCTTGCGCCTGGCGGTCCATGTTTGCAGAAGTTTATGAGTTCTTTAACCTTTTCTTCTTCTCCTTCAAAAACAGCTTCAACCATGCCGTCTGGCAAGTTGCGAACCCATCCCGTTACATTGCGCTTCTTGGCTTCGTATTGCGTTTCTGACCTGAAGAAGACGCCTTGCACCATACCGCTTACAAGCACATGCGCCCTAACCTTCATCAGAAAGCCACTTCCAGCCGTTATAGATTTGAAAATTTATGCCTTTGAGCTTATGAATTTTCACTTTAACCCATCTCTCTCCACTTTAGGCGCATGTCGTTGTAACGCTTGTTTTAAAAGAGGTTTAAGCGGTGCTAATTTTGGCGAGTTCAAATGCTGGAAAGCTCCAATGGAAAGTTAATGGTTTACGCTTCAAACTCTGCATTCCGAGAAAAGCGAATGCGGTTCATTAGGGTTGCTGCTGAAAAGATGGCGAAAGTGTTGAAATTGAATTTTGAAGTTGTAGCTCTCAGAGAGAAATTCACGCCAATATACGTTTATTACAAAAATGGCGACGAGGAGCCCGTTCCAATTTACTGTGATAAAGATGGAAAAGCAGATGAAAAAGAAGTTTACACAGCCTTAAGGAACATGATTTTTGTCCTATCCTTTCACCCGAAATACTCAGCTTTGAGGCAGATAAGGAAAGAGGTTATGCTGTTTTCCTAAATCTTATGTTCTCCTTCTCAAGCCATATCTCATATGTTTGGTTCACGTCAAAGTCTATGCCTAAACTCTCGTACTCCTGCTCTGTTAAAAACAATATTATTTTTGGAACTGCAAACTCTGTCCTTGTTGGAAAAATGGGCAGTTGCTGCTGCACCGCTTGAAGGACCTCTTGCACCATCTTAGCCTCTTCAGTCTGCGGTCTAACAACAAAGCGTGGAATCTGCCGCTCTTCAATTAACTCTATTCTTTTTCCAAGATTGCCATCCAAATCTCGAATGGATTCTATTTTATTCACCCTAACTCGGAACATGCTAATCCGCAAGAAATAGTGTAGTTTGGCTATTTACGCTTTCGGATAGCGCTTATACTCCAACTCACATTTAGGAGACTATTCCATTTCAATCGTGGCTGGCGGTTTGGGAGTGACATCATAATAAACCGTTGCTACGTCAAGGCATTCTTTGAAGATGGCTTCAGCAATTTTATTCAGCGTATTCCACGGTATTTCTGAAACCTTCGCAGTTAAGAAATCTTGAGTTTGAACAGACCGAATGCCAACAACAAAGGGTTTTTTCTCAGCAGAATCCTTAATGGCATAAAAAACCCGAGCAACCGCTGGGTTTTCGGTGATAATTTTTGCCTGAAGAGAAATAATCTTAGGAATGGGTGCTTGATGAACCTTCCCGTTCATTGTTTGAACTTTTATCGCAACAATTTCGCCATAACGCCTCTTTCCACCCTCCACTCCAGTGGCTTTGTCCTTGAAAATTTTCACATCAACATTTCTTGAAGGAACATTAAGGAGCCTCGCCACAGCTTCTTTTATGCGATTGACTTCAGAAAGCCTTGACTCCTCTTCATTGTCAATAATCACAGCGAAGTATTGACTTGGCTTATGTTGTTCCAGTTCCCCTTCAACGATTTTCGTGGCTTTCTTTAAAGTTTCAAGCTTATCATGGCGAATTTCTCCAACAACACGAACAGATAAGCCGGGTCCTGGAAAGGGTTGCCTCTCAGAAATTTCAGCGGGTAACCCGAGATGTCTTGCCACCATTCTTACTTGGGATTTATACAATGTTACAAGGGGTTCGACAACTTTAAAGCCGTAGCGTTCCATGGGGTTTATGCCCATCTGCTCCAAAACATTATGCTGAGTTTTCACGCCGCCAACTGTTTCTTCAATGTCCGCCCTTATTGTTCCCTGCACGAGAACTTTGCAGCCTTCATTTTTTGCTGTTTCGCCGAGAACTTGATAGAAGGTTTCACGGAAAACTTTACGCTTTTCCTCAGCATCCCTTAACCCCTTCATGTTTTGCAGAAAACGCTCACGCACATCAACAACTTTAGTCGGAACATTCAAAGGAGGCTTAGACAAGATTTCTGCCACTCGTTCTGGTTCGCCCTCACGCATAAAAGCGTCATCAAGCATTACGCAAACGAGGTTTTCACCTATGGATTTATGCGTCAGCACAGCGCATGTTGAACTGTCAACACCGCCTGAAACAGCCACCAAAGCCTTTTCGTTGCCTATACTCTTCTTAATTTTTTCAATTTGGGATTCCACAAAATTTTTCGCTTCAAACGATTCCACCATGACACCCCTTTTCAAGCTGTAATTGATTTGCTGTTTCCAAATTTATGATTTACCACAAAACAATAAAAAATGTGTCGACTGAAAAAGTAAATTTCCAATCCATTGTTTAAAAATGGAACAGTTTTATAGAAAGGAAAAGCCGCAAAGTAAGGTAATTATTGAGTTTAAAGTTTTTGTGCTTCATAATTCTATAATAGACAAAGTTAAGTGGTTCAAATGAAAACTGAAGATGTGAAAGCTTTGGCTGATGCCTTAAAGGAATTGAACGAAAGTTACGGGGAGCTACTTCAAACAATGAAAGAAACAACAAGAGAAGCCAAAGCAACAAAAAATTTGTGGAGAAAAGGAAAAAGTTCAAAAGTAATAAAAATTGGTTTAGCCCTAATAGCCTTCCCAGACCCAACAATAAGCGACATAATAGGCTCAGCTCTGGTTGCTGCAGGAATGGTTCAAGAAGGAATACGCCGCCACACCATTTACGTTGAAGACGTCTACAAAACATTCCAAAACACACTTAAAGAAGTGTGGAACATTAGAGAAAGCCTTTAATGATTGAGTTCTTGGTGAAATTTTATATTTGCAGCATGTTATATGCATAACATGTTTAGGGGGAAATAAAGTGAAACTAGTAACAGTATTGTTACCAGAAGCTTATCTGGAAGGTTTAGACGAGCTTGTTAGGGCAAATATGTATCCAAGCAGAAGTGCAGCCATACGTTCAGCAGTTAGAGACATGCTTAAAAAGGAGCTTTGGGAAAGACGTGAAAGATGAAAACTGCCTTCATTTTGACATGGCAAGATTCCTAATTTCTTTGGCAGAAGCAGCAGGATTTTCAGCAAGCGTTATGGCTCGCCCCACAAGGAGATAACGGGCTCCAGCCTTCAAAGCAGATTTTATTTCGCCGCCCTGTGCGCCAATTCCAGGCGAGTATATGGGTATTTTTTCGCCCAATATTTCGTGTACTTCCCGTATTTTTTCAGGATATGTGGCTCCAACAACAACGCCGTCGGCTTCCCATTTTAAGGCTTTTCTCGCAAAAACAACATATTGCAGAATTTTCTCTCCAGTTTCAACATCATAAACAGTCTGCCCATAGCCTTCGCTTGCTCCCTTGTGACTCATATAAACGAGAAGAATTACGCCACGCTGCATTCTTTTGGCAACGTCAAAAATTGGCTTTAAACCTTCTTCCCATCCAATAAACGGATTAGCTATGAGAGCGTCAAAACCAGCAGCATAATAATATTCGGCGATAACTTGGTTTGTTGAGCCAATATCGTTTGCCTTACAATCCATTATCGCCATAAGTCCAAAATCATGCGCCTTTTCTACAAGTTTTTGGACGCCATCAAAAATGCCTAGGGGAAGAACCAAATGATGATTAATTTTTACAGCGCAAACGTATGGCGAAACTGCCTCAAGAACACCATTTGCCCTATGATAAAGGCTTTCGTAATTTTCGGGCTTTTCAAATGGAAAATCCAAAGCCAAAACAATGTTTGATTTTTTGTTTTTGGCTGTTTGCTCAATTCTCGCCTGAAAAGACAAATGAAACACCATTTTTTATTTGGATGTACAGCTAAAAACCTTTTCCTTGCTTTAAGATTTGCATTTACAAAAGATACATGGAATGTTTGGCTCCTCTTCATGGCTAAACGATAAACTTAAATGTTATGTTTTCCCACTTTATAATGGTGGGATTATGGGCGAAGTTCAACTTAAAATGGATTCCAAGGGTAGGCTTTACATTCCTCAAGATATAAGGGAACAGATAGGCGACATCGTCACGCTTAAAAAAACTAAGGAAGGTTTCCTAATAGCGCCAGGTAAACCACGAAATTTCATGGAGGAATTCCGAAAGGTCATAACATCTGAACCTCCAAGAAAAGGCAAACCTGAGAATTGGTCACCTTCAAAGATGAAAGCTGTTTGGAGCAAGGCTTAACGTGATCACCGGGTTAGATACTAACATTTTATGCTATGCTTTGGATCCCGCCTTCCTCGAACATGAGAAGCTTAAAAATCTTCTCATCAACTTATCCTCAGAAAACAGGGTTGCTATAAACCCAACAGTACTTCACGAAACCTATCACACGCTTGTTTTTGGACAAAAATGGGTTTCAAGTGAAGCTGAGAGGAGACTGAAGATGCTTCTGAAGCACCCATATATCGAATTCCTAAGCCAAACAAAGAGAACATGCATCGTTGCGCTCAGTCTAGCTCCACAGTACAAACTCGGCGGGAGGGACGCCCTAATAATAGCCAACTTTATAACAAACAAGATTCCAGCAATATACACACATGACCAAGAACTCCTAACTCATACGGAAATCTTGTGGAAAGACTTCAAGATAACCTTCAAAGATCCCTTAATCGAAACCTAGTAATGAATCTGAATGCTAAGTATGGCTAAAAACCTTTAACATTCCAGTTTCGCCGTCTGAAACCAATTTGATGTATGAAAGCGTTGTTTCCACAGCTTCTCTAAGCTGTTCCTGGGATATTTCTGGAGCACCATACCCAACAACCAACACATTCCGTGTGTTTTCAGTAATCTTTGTGCAGTCTGAGTCTCTGTAAGGGTAAATGCATAAAACTTGCTTTTGATCTGCTAAAACAAGCATTTTATCCGTTAAAGCGATGGGTTTACTCATGCCAATTCCCATGAAGGTTTCGCCGTTTCTTGCAAATCGAACTTCAAAGGGCGGGTTTAAGCGGTCTTTGTCGAATCCGCTTATTGGGATTATTGTTTTCATGGAAGCCAAGTTATAAGCGTCCACAACTGTTGATATTCGCGGAAGCTCATCGCCATGCAAAACCCGTCTCAGCAAGGCTTCACCTGAAGGTCTCGTTTTCGTTGGGTCTATGCCAAGCCTCCAATAAAAATCTCTGTAGGCTCGCACTGTTCGGTCATCTTTCAAGGCGTCAATGTTGTATTTGGCTCTAACTTCCTCATAAACAGACTTTTTAAGACCATTAATCCGTCCATTTTCTTTCTCCACTTTGACATTGCAGATTACGCCAATACAGATGGCAAGTTCTGGAAACCTTGAAACTTCTGAAGCCCAACTAACAAGGATTTGCATTTTCAACACACTGTTCGGATTTTATACAGCGTTAGGTATTTAACAGCTTACAGTAAAATCCTCTTCTCTATAAGCTCAAGTAAAACCGCGTGAAAAAATGATTGGAGAACTTGCAGCTTTAGGTGCAGCTTTCAGCTGGACAATATCGGCTATGCTGTATAAAGAGGCACTGTTGAAAACTAAGCCTATTTCAGCAAACATAATGCGATTAACAAGCACATGCACAATTCTGCTTATCTTCTTAGCCTTAAGCGGCAGAACTGCCATCTTAACAAGCTTGCCAAATTATGCTGTTTTACTCTCTTGCGCCAGCGGCATAATAGGGCTTGGCTTCGGCGACACATTATACATGATTAGCCTAAAACTTATAGGCGTAGGACGCGCCGTCCCAATAACATGCATTTATCCCCTCTTCGGACTTTTATGGGCAACATTCCTCGGAGAACCCGTCACTTTACCAGTCGTTTTTGGAGCACTCATAATAGTTTTGGGAGTATGGCTTCTAAGCAAAGAGAAAAATGCAAATGGAATGGGGAAACAGAAGAAAATTTTGGTTAAGGGAGTTGTTTCTGCTCTGGCAGCAGCCGTATTTTGGTCAGTTAGCATAGCCATGATTGATGTCGCTGTAACACTTCCAGAAACAAGCGATTTAGAACATGCTTTAGCCATAAACACAATCAGAACCGCTGCCGTGGCGATTGCACTGCTGGCCTTTTCGCCAATCATCGACAGAAACTTCGGTTTTTTGAAGATGGAGAGAAAAACGTGGGCTCTTCTAGTTTCAGGAGGAATTGTGGCGTTGGGTTTGGGATGGTTCCTCCTTGCATTTAGCTTCATACACGTTCCAGAAGCACGAGCCGTTCCAATATCTTCAACAACACCCCTCTTTTCCACATTATTAGCAGTTCTTCTTCTTCACGAACGTATCACACTAAAAAATGCGGTTGGAGCCATAATGATTGTCGTAGGGATTTTTCTAATATTCTTCTTTTGAATGAAAAGAAAAACGGTACAGTTTTATACTTCGCAATGTTTTAAAGGAAAACTTGGCAGACTGGAAGGTCTCATGGCATGTCAGTATCCCCAAGTGTTCGCGAAGTTCTAGCAAGAAGAATTGCAGGCGAAATAATCCTATCAAACAAGCCGGGTGCCACAATGCGGAAATGGCGTGAGCTTTTCGCTGTTTCGCAAACAAGTCTTTCAGATAAGATGGTGATAGCGCCTTCAGTTATTAGCGATTACGAAAGCGGAAGACGTGAAAGCCCAGGCACAAAATTCGTTAGAAGATTTGTTTGGGCGTTATTAAAAATTGATGAAGAACGCGGAAGCCGTTTCATCCGCGAATTTGCAAAGCTGACGAGTTCGCCTAGTGTAGCCATACTTGACCTTAGAGAGTTTCCAATACCAGTTCGCATAGAATACTTATGCAAAGCCATAAAAGGCGAAATAGTCGCATGCGCAAGCACATTTGTTAAGGAGGTTTATGGTTATACAGTTGTTGATGAAAAAAGGGCGATTGAAACCCTTTCTGGTTTGGAGTATTCGCAACTTTTTGGCGCCACAACAGAACGCGCATTAATTTTTACGAACATAGGGAATGAGAATTCGCCCATGATGATTGTCCGCTTGAACAATTTGAAGCCTCGGGTTGTGGTTTTCCAAGGCGTTAAGCCTGACGAACATTCAATAAGACTAGCGGAGTATGACCGCATTCCACTCATATATTCTAGTTTGCCAACTGTTGAGCAGTTAATAAAATCTTTGAGGAAGCTTTATCGGATTGCGCTTCGCAGGAAACTTGGCAAGCCAGTCCGCCCGCCACCAAAAATAAGCGCATAACAGGCGCGAACCGTAATGATTAAGGTTGGATGTTGCGGTTTCCCAACATCAATGAAAAAATACTTTGAAAATTTTAGCCTTGTAGAGTTGAACAGCACCTTTTATCAATATCCACGCATGGAAACTGTAGAAGGTTGGCGGAAGAAGGCACCAGAAACTTTCGAATTCACAGTTAAGGCGCATCAAGACATAAGCCACAAAGAAAAAATGAAAATTAGCGACATAAGTCTTCAGGCTTTCGAAAAAATGAAGCAGATATGCAAAGTTTTAGATTCCAAAATACTGCTTATCCAGACGCCAGGCTCTTTCAGACCCGACAAGCTTGAAGATGCTGAAAAATTTTTCAAAGAAGTCAACCGTGAAGGTTTGGTTTTGGTTTGGGAGACTCGTGGACCAGCATGGGAGACTCCAGAAATATATCAGATGCTTAGAAGGGTTTTGGAGGAGGCTAATGTTGCGCATGTTACTGACCCTTTTAGGGTTATGCCCGCTTATGTCGCTGAAACAGCCTATTTTAGGCTTCACGGTTTAGGCGAACAAATGTATTATTACCAATACAGCGATGCGGAGTTGCAAAGACTCAAAGAATCCATCACGCCCTACGAAAAGCACGGAAAAGAGGTTTACGTATTGTTTAATAACCTTTCAATGTTTGAAGATGCAACACGCTTTAGAGAATACTTGGCTGAGGGCAAATTCCCAAAAATCACCAGCGCCATCGGCTTACAATCATTAAAGGATATTTTGGGAAGGACACGTTATCCCATTTCAAAAAACATGTTAATAAAGAAGGTTGGGTGGAGGCTTGTGGAGGTTGAAGAGGGAAAACAGGAAAGGCTTAACACTTTTTTGTTTGATTTGCCTTCTAAAACATACAAAAACGTAGAAGAGCTTCTTAACGAAATAAAATCCGTCAGGAAAATTTGATTACTCCTCTTCTTGCGAGTTCACCTTTCAACTTTCGAAAATCATTAGTTAATTCTTCTTTGTATTTGGCGCTGTAAAGGGCTGCAGCAGGATGAAAAGTTGGAAAAATTGTTACTGATAAGCCTAAAACTGACGCTTCATAGATTTTTCCATGCACTTGCGTTATACTTGAGAAGGACAAATTAGCTTTTGAAAAAATGTAGGCGGTGGAATAATTCCCTAAAGTGACGATAAATTTGGGATGGATAATTCTAATTTGCCTATCCAAGTAGGGTGTGCATGTTTGAATTTCGTTTGGTGCGGGTTCACGGTTTCCAGGCGGTCTACACTTTAAAACATTGCCAATGAAAACATCATCTCTCAAAAAGTCTATACTAGCCAATAAAGTGTCAAGAAATTTTCCAGCAGCACCAACAAACGGCTTACCCTTAACATCTTCCCAGTAGCCTGGAGCCTCGCCAACAAACATGATTTGACTTTGTGGATTGCCCTCGCCTGGAACAGCATTTTTACGGGTTTTATGTAAACCACATTTTTTGCAGTTTAAAATTTCCGCTGCTAAGGCTTCCAATTGACCTTGTTTAATGGACATATCATTTGCCCTTCTTCTGCGTTTATTTCCAATGAATGCGGATTTAAATTTGGTTGAAGTAAAAGAATCATAATCGCATTCTCTCGAAAAACCTAGAGGGTAGGTCGCGTATTGGTTGATTTTAAAGCCAAACAAACATGGAAAACCCTAAAACATAAGCTTCAAAGCTTCGGCGCCGCGCATTCCAATTTTGACGCCAAACTTTTCAGCTTTGCTAGTAACTGCCCTGACTTCAGCATTCAAAGCGTCATCAAAGGTTTTGACACCACTAACCATGGCAGCAGCCACGCCCAGACGTTCTGCAGCATCCATATTTAAGAAACCGCACATGATAAATCCTTTATCCGCTATAATGATTAAAAGCGGCGGAGAATCTGGAAGCTCAACACGCAAACCCAAACAGGCTTTGCCATCAACTTTTAAAGAGGCCACATTAATCATAATGCAGCACCTTCTTACTAAACAAATTTATCTTTACACCCCACTTAAATAATAATCGCTCCCTAAAATAAACGGCGAAGTTCATATGCTTACAAAACTTAAAGAAAAAATCCAAAAAATGCTCCTTGCCGAGGCGGAAGCAGCCCACAGAATAGGCTTGACACCAAATATGATAAGCTTGATTGGCATAATCTTCGCCTTCTTTTCAGCCGTAGCATATGTGCAATGGCAAACAAACATGCTTTACCTCTTTTTCGCCACAATCCTACTTTTGCTTTCAGGTTTTTGCGACGCATTAGACGGCGTAATAGCAAGAACATATCAAAAAGCAACACCTTTTGGTGGATTCTTAGACTCTTTATTGGATAGATATGCCGACTCCATAGTTTATATGGGCATAATTTTGGGCGGATTATGCTATGCCTTATGGGGTTTAATGGCTTTAATAGGCTCTTTATTGGTAAGTTATAGCCGTGCAAGAGCGGAAGCGGCTGGAATTAAAATGGAGTCTATAGGGTTGGTTGAAAGGGCAGAACGCATAATCATACTAGCCTTGACAACCATCATAGCATTCCTTTGGCAAGCACAAACACAAGCCGTAATGAACGTGGGCATAATTTTGCTTGCAATCCTCACAAACCTAACAGTCCTACAAAGAAGCGTACACGTTTATAAAAAATTAAAACCTTCTGGGGCGTAAACGGCTGCGCCTTTCATCCCGAGCCCTAACCTTCACGATGCCACGATGCACAGCACATGAAATACAATAATATTTAGTGTCAACCCAAGAAGACAAATAAGTTCCCTTCTGACGAAGCTCTTTAGCCAACTGAGGATCAACAATAGAGCGCCTACTGGTAACTTTTTTGGCTTTATCCCTAGGAACTAGTTGTCCACACATGGCGCACTGAACAACGCCACTGCTACCTTTTCCACCCTTTGACCTGCCACGACTCTTTCTTTTATATGGCAATGTTCCTACTCCTCTTACACATGAATAAATAAATGCCACCTTATATATCTGTCCTCAACTTTAAGATTGAGGCAATGTTGGCTTTTGCGTCAATCCTTGGAGTAATTTTTCCAGTTGACGACGTGAAAAGGGTTGTGACTCCAGGACCATGACCAGAGGTTACACAGTTTGTGTGGACAACTATGCCAATGGATATGGCGCCTTTCTTGTATATTCTCCCGTAAGAGTGGTCTGCGTCAAGGATTGCCACCAGATCGCCAAGTCTTAAACTGTCAAGTCCCCATTCTTTTATGGTTGCTTCATCGAAAAGTTGAATGTCATAATCTCCAGAATATGTTTGGTTTGCCCCCAAACCAGAACCCATTATAGCCGCTGGAATCGTATGCGTTACTGGAACCTCAATTTTGTCGCCGTTCGGCTTCGGGTCCAAAGCTTGAAGAAAATGTGGATCCATATTCATAACCTTCACTTCTGGAAAATCTAACAGTTTCAAGCCGACGCCGAAAGCCTTAATGAGAACCTTGTCGCCTAACATGAGCTTTTCAAGGGTTTCAGGCTGGAAATCCGCAAGAACATGTTCTATTCCACCATGTTTCCCAGTTACAACCCCCTTTGCACCTTTGGCTTCACCTCCAACCACCACCGCCTCGTTTCCAACACAAGAAAGCACATTAAAAGCTGTGTTTGCGCCCTGCCCATAACGCGGATCATTCTCTTTATTCTCTAAGCTCACGCCTGGTTCAACATGGTCTGCTTCCCATCCACATGCTTGGTCGCCAACTCGCACGTTGTATGTGATTCCGCCGACTCCTGGCAAAACCATTGGAATTCCATGGGCAGAAACTCTGTATATGTCTCTTCCATAAACTGGACTGGCTACTTCGCCCACAACTGAAATTTTCACCAACTTTTCAACATTTGTTTTTAACGTTTAATATCCCTCCGCATGTAGATTGAACCTTTTTATCAAAACATCCTAATTAGTTTTTCATGCTACACGGCAAGTTTTAAAAGCATGATGTCTATTTTGACTTGAGTGAAGCATAACTTAAAAGGCAAAATCCTCCCGTGGCTGATAAATAATGTCTGACATTGGATTAAGGTCTAAAATGCTTGTAAGAGACGTTATGAGTAGCCCAGTTGTAACCATAGAAGAAAACGCACCAGTGAACAAAGCCGCAGAATTGATGGATAAGCATGGTTTAGGCTGCATAATAGTAACAAACAAGGAAGGGAAACCTTTAGGGATAATAACGGAAAGAGACTTGGTTGTGAGAGTCTTAGCTAAAAATGTTAAACCAGACTCTCTTCAAACAAAAGAAGTTATGACCTCACCCCTGCTTACAATAGAACCACACGAAACAATTAACGAAGCAGCGAGAAGAATGAGCAGGTTAAACATAAGAAGATTAGGAGTCATATATAAGGGACAGCTTATCGGGTTGATTTCAAGCAAAGACATTTTGGCAGTCATGCCCGAACTTGTGGAAACAATCCAAGAAAAAGCGCTCATAGAAGGCGAAAATAGAGCCCAAGAAAGCGAAGGAGAATCCACGCCTCTTGCTGGATACTGTGACCATTGCGGAGGCTGGTCAGACGACTTGAAAGAGGTTAATGGAGAATACGTCTGCGAAGATTGTAGGGTGGAATTGGAAGAAGAGGAAGGGTGAGGGCGAGTTTTTGCGTGTTAAAGAAATCATGAATGAAAGGCACCCGTCCGTTTATGAAGATGAACTTGCCACAAAAGCCCGAGCAATAATACGAGATTTCTCCCTAAGAATTCTTCCAGTAATAGACAAAACAAAAAGGCTAATCGGCACAGTTTCCCGCGGCGACATCATGACAATCTCTTCCTCCGTCTCCCCAATAAGAGTTAAAGGCATCATGAGGAACCCGAAACATACAGCAACAATAGAAGATGATGCTACGTCCACGGTTAAGGAAATGATTCGACTCGACGAATGGAACATACCAGTCATAAACTCCACTCAAGACAAAAATTACAAGGGAGTTTTCGGCTTAGAAAACTTCATTGAAGCCATAATCAAGACAAGCCCAGAAAAACTTGCAAGAACCGTTGAGGAAGTAATGTCAAAAAACGTTGTGGCTTGTTCTCCAGAAGATGATGTGGATAACATTTGGCGTTTAATGCAAACCAAATCCCTCGGAGGCGTGCCAGTCGTGAAAGATAATAGGCTTGTGGGAATTGTCACACAGAAAGACCTCATCCAAAGTGGAGCATTATTGCCAACATTTGAGTCTAAAAAGGGACGCTTTCGGGGTTCATCCAAAATCTCTTCGGTTATGAATGCGCAAGTTATAGCCGTAGAACCCTCAATAAGGGCAATCAGAGTTGCCAAAATCATGGTTTCAAAGGATATAGGCAGAGTTCCAGTGATAGATAAGAATAGTAGGTTGATTGGCATAGTTGACAGGGAGGATATTGCCAAAATAATTGTTAAATGAAAGAGGATGATGTTTTGAGCAGAGAAACCTTCAGAAGAACACTAAAGGAGAAGGGTCAGCTTTCTTTAAGGGTTCACCCATCAAAAAAACGCGAAAGCGAAATAATGCACATTGCAAAAAGCCCAGTTGTAACCATGGCGCCTACCACACCAATTTATGATGCAATCAGAATAATGTCAAAAGAAGGATTCCGCAGAATACCAATAGCCAACCCTGGAACCAAAGCCCTAGAAGGAATCATAACAGCCACAGACATAATAGATTATCTTGGCGGCGGGAAAAAATTCGAAATAATCCAGCAGAAACATAGCGGAAACTTTTTCAAAGCCATAAACGAGCCAGTTAGACTCATAATGACAAAAAATGTTGCTTCCGTTAAAACTTCTTCAAAAATAAGCGAAGCAGTAAAAATTATGAAAGAGAAAAACCTTGGCGGTTTACCAGTAGTTGACGAAGAAAACCGCGTCAGAGCAATAATCACGGAAAGAGACATAGCAAACATGTTTGCCGACAGAATGAGCGGCGTAAAAGTTTCCAAATTAATGTCAGAAAAAGTTGTCACAGCTTTGCCCAGAACAACAATTTTTGAAGCGGAAAAAACAATGGCAACCCAAGGGTTCAGAAGACTACCAATAATATCCGACAGCAAAATAATGGGTATAATAACAGCAATGGACATCATAAGGTTCTTCGGCTCAGGAAAAGTCTTCACATATCTGCAGTCAGGAAACATAATACAAGTTTTGAACACGCTTGCCATAGAAATAGCAACAAAAGAAGTTGCAACAATCGAACCAAATGCAGACATTGGTAAGGCAGCAAAAATTATGCGAGAGAAAAATGTTGGCGCTTTACCAGTTGTTGAAAACGAAAAACTTGTAGGAATTCTAACGGAAAGAGACTTCTTCAAAATAATAGAGTAAACTTTTAACAACCCATCCTATACTTTAAAGAAAAGAGAGAGCCTAACTTGACTGTCGACTTAGTTCTAAACAACACGAAAGCCTACATAAACAAAAAGATAGCGGAATGCAGCCTCGCCATAGAAAACGGCAAAATCTACAAAATAGGCAAAGAAACGAACATGCCAAAAGCAGAGGAGAAAATAGATTTAAAAAATCTTTTAGTTTTGCCTGGTTTAATAGACGTTCACACGCATTTGAGGGATGAAGGAAAAGCCTACAAAGAAGATTTTTACACTGGAACAGCGGCGGCTGCAGCTGGTGGAATAACAACAGTTTTAGACATGCCAAACAACGACCCAGTAACCATGAACGCTGAAACTTTAAGAAAGCGCATGGAAATTGCTGAAAAGAAAATTTTGGTTAACGTTGGCTTTTACTCCGAATTTCCAAAAAGAACGAGTGAAATCCCTGCAATCATTAAAGAAGGAGCCGTAGCCTTCAAACTTTTTATGATGGAACAAGTGGGCGGATTAAACATCGATGACGACAACGCCTTATCAGAGGCATTCAAAATTGTCAAAAAATCCAAAGCTTTAGTGGCTGTTCACGCAGAAGACAAAGAAACAATAAAAAAGGCTGAAGAAAAATTTAAACGGCTTAACGGCAATGACATTGAGGCATTTTTGAAAGCGCACTCAGAAATTGCAGAGTGGAAGGCAGTAAACCGTTTAATAAACATCGTCAAACAAACTCATACACCTTTGCACTTTTGCCACGTAAGCACAAAAAAAGGATTAGAAACAATAATAGAAGGCAAAAAATCAGACTTGCCAATAAGCTGCGAAGCCACGCCGCATCACATGTTTTTATCAGTTAAAGACTCGAGGAAAATTGGCGCTTTAACGCTGACTTTGCCACCAGTTCGAGAGAAAAAGCATACTGCAGCCCTTTTGGAAGGTGTCAAAAATGGTTGGATTGACATTTTAGCTTCAGACCATGCCCCCCACACTATGGCTGAGAAAAAAGTTGAAAATGTTTGGAATGTTAAGGTGGGAATACCAGGATTAGAAACAACACTTCTGCTACTACTTACAGAAGTCAACCGCAAAAAATTATCAATAGGAGATGTTGTCAGGCTGATGGCAGAAAACCCCGTTAGAATTTTTAAACTTAAGGGCAGAGGATACTTAGAAAAAGGAAACATGGCAGACTTGACAGTTATAGATTTAAAAAGAAAAGACAAGATAGAAGCATCGAAATTTCACTCAAAAGCAAAATATTCTCCCTTCGACGGGTGGAAGGTTAAAGGAAAACCTGTTAAAACCTTCGTCAAAGGACAATTAATTATGGATGAAAATGAAATAGTCGCAAAGGCTGGAAGCGGAGAAATAATTCGGAGAGAATAAAATTGAAGTTCATCGCCGACGGCATGCTTGGAAAACTTACACGTTGGCTTCGCATGCTAGGACACAACGTGAAATACTCAAGCAAACTTGACGACAACCAACTAATCACAATAGCAAAAAAGGAAAGAAGAATCCTTCTCACAAGAGATTTCGAGCTTTACCAGCAAGCCACAGCAAAGGGAGTTAACGCCTTCTACCTCGAAGGAAAAACAGAAGCAGAAAGACTCGCACAAATTGCCAAAAGATTCAAAATTGAATTAGACATAGACATGGCAACATCCAGATGCCCAAAATGCAACACAAGAGTAAAACCAATACCGAAAGAAAAAGCAGCAGACAAAGTAGAAAAAGACACATTCACCTACTACAACGAATTTTGGGAATGCCCAAAATGCGAAAAAATCTACTGGCAAGGGGCCCACTGGACAAGAATCAGAAAAACACTTGAACAAGCAAAGGAAAACTTGGAGAGTCTTAAAAGAGCGAATGACAAATTAAAAACGTAAATTATTAAAACAGTTGAACACCATAAATATGAATTAAATGTCCGAATCAAAGCCCACACGTGAATTATCCATTGAAGAAAACATTTCCTTAACACTTAGATTATACCTTAATAACTTTGGCACCTTCTTCATACCATACTTGATGTTTAACATAATCTCAGCCTTGTTAAGCCTCCCAATACTCACTTACATACAAGAAATTACAAAAATAGATTTCACGAGTCCTCCAGAAGTTGTTTGGCCCAAACTTTTGAACATACTCTTAACTCTTATGGCTTTAGCGTTTATTATCGCAATACTTTCATGGATTATAGGCACTGTTGTCTCTGGAATTTTGATTAAATCCGCTTCTGACATCATTGAGAAGGGAAAAACAAGCTTGAGCGACTCCTTCAAATTCGCTGTTTCCAAGCTTCCTTCCCTTTTAGTTGCATCACTGATAGTTGGCATCCTAACAATGTTAGGTTTGCTGCTCTTAATAATCCCAGGTATAATAGTATCTATAATGTTCTATCTTGTAATTCCAGTTATTGTAATAGAAGGGAAGGGAGCCCTTGAAAGCCTAACCAGAAGCAGAGAGCTTGTAAGCAACAGATGGCTTAAGACATTTGCCCTTTCATTAATAATTGGGTTGATAATTGGAGCTTTAGCTTTTGTAGTAAATCTAATTTTGGCTCCGTTTGGAATGTACAGTGCATTAGCCAGCACAATCATTAGTTCAGTAATTGCACCAATATCTCCAATTGCATCTACATTCTACTACTATTCTATGCACGCAAAAGAAGAAAACAGAAGGATTCCGCCACCGCCGCCCCCACCATTCTAAGCTATGTTTCCTCTAGCAACCATTTAAGCGGGATGTCTTGGTATGTGCCGTCTGGCAATGTTCGTCTAATAGTCATTGGCAAAATTCCAGCATCAAGCTCCTTTAAAGCTATATCTATTGGACTTGAAAAGCCCTCTGAAACCTCGACAAGTATTGGAGCGCCCATGGATATTTGCAGAGCCCTAGCCCCCACTATCCTAGCCTTTTCGAAACGAGTAAGCTTAGGAGGACCTATCAAAATTTTCTTCTCTTTTTTAGACGTATTCTAATACTCCCCAGCGCCTGGATACCCAGCTCCCGGTGGGCCACCCGGCGGTGTTGGAGGAGCTTTCATTTTTCCAGCAGCAATCACGTCATCAATTTTAAGTATCATTGAGGCAGCTTCTCCGGCGGATTTGACTATTTGCTTCTTAACAGCCAAAGGCTCGAAGACTCCGGCTTCGCTCATGTCTTGAACTTTTCCAGAGTTAACTTCTATTCCAGCCCATGTTTCACCTTTTTCGTGGCGTGCCCTCAACTCTGACAGTATGTCTATTGGGTCTAAACCAGCATTTTCTGTTAGCGTTACTGGAACCACTTCAAGGGCTTCTGCGAAGCTTTTAACTGCAAGCTGCTCCCTTCCAGGAAGGGTTTCAGCATATTTTTTGAGCATACGAGAAATTTCAAGCTCCGGCGCTCCACCCCCAGCTAAGATTTTTGGTTCTTCAACCACATCTCGAACTACGCATAATGCATCATGCAATGAGCGTTCTGCTTCGTCCACTATGCGTTCCGTTCCACCCCTTATCAGAATCGTAACCGCCCTTGGATGTTTACATCCTTCAACGAAGGTCATTTTGTCGTCGCCTATCTTGCGTTCTTCAACAAGGCTTGCGTATCCCAAGTCGGATGAGCTCATGTCATCTATGTTGGTTATTATTTTTCCACCAGTGGCTTTTGAAAGTTTTTCCATGTCTGACTTTTTGATTCTGCGAACTGCAAGAATTCCTTTCCTAGCCAAGAAATGTTGAGCCATGTCATCTATGCCCTTCTGGCATAAAACAACATTGGCGCCTATTGCCTCTATCTTTTCAACCATCTCCCGAAGCATTTCCTCTTCCTGCTTGAGGAAAGCATCCATTTGCTCTGGACTTTCAATGTTTATTTTAGCGTCAAACTCAGTCTTCTCAATCTCCAACGCCGTGTCCAATAAGGCTATTTTGGCTTTTTCCACCCGCTTAGGCATTCCAGAATGAACAACTTCCTTGTCCAAAACTATGCCTTGAATGAGCTTAGTATCTCTTAAAGATTCGCCGGGTTTCTTTTCAACCTTAATGTCGTCAATGTCCACTTTGTATTTTCCATTTTCTTTTTCTGCAACCTCAAGAACAGCCTTAACCGCAAGTTCAGCCAAGTATTCTTTATGTTCAGCCACTAACTTGCTTGCCATGGAAGTCATGGCAACCTTTTTCAAATATTCTTCACGGTTTGACTCCGTTGGCATTGCTATTTTCTCTAAAACTTCCAATGCTTTTTCGCTGGCTTTTTTATATCCGTCTATTATTATTGTTGGGTGAACGTTTTTTCCTATGAGTTCTTCTGCTTTGTTGAGGAGTTCTCCTGCTAGGACTACGGCTGTTGTTGTTCCGTCGCCAGCTTCGTTGTCTTGCGTTTTCGCAACTTCAACCATCATTTTAGCCGCTGGATGCTGAATATCCATCTCATCTAAAATTGTGCGTCCATCACTTGTTATTGTTGTATCACCGAAGCTGTCCACAAGCATTTTATCCATACCTTTCGGGCCGAGAGCACTTTTAACGGTTTCAGCCACTATTCTGGCAGCCATTATGTTTGCGTGCTGCGCTTCCCTTCCTCGGCTTCGGCTTGAACCTTCTTTTAATATCAAGACTGGGACTCCTCCAGCTTGTGCAGTTGATGACAAACCAAACAACCTCCTAATGCGTCTCAATGAGAAACAGCATTACAATATAAATTTTTCTAAAGCAAAAGCGGAAAAGTTGATTTTTTAATGGAAACTATTACGTGAATATCGTTAGCGTGGTTTAAGCATTGTTTTCAAACCCATCCCAGTAAGAATTATAAGAGTTTCGTCGCTTTTTGACGCTTCTTTATTTAAGAGTTGTTTCTTGTAAGCGGCGTAAGCAACAGCGGAGCTTGGTTCAACAAAAAACCCTTTTCCAGCAAGCTCCATAAAAGCTTCAAATATTTCGCTTTCGCCAACCATAACAGCATCGCCTTTCGCTTCTCTTAACTTTTTAACCATAATCTCTAAAAGCGGAGGATTTAGGCTCACTAAAGCATCAGCTATGGATGCTACCTTTTCAGGAGGGGCATAGCTTAAGTTTTTGAACCGATGATAAAGGGGGGAAACTTGCTGTGTTTGGCAAGCCACAATTTTTGGCATACCTTCTATAATGTTTGAGTCGATAAGATGCTTAAACCCATCAATTACGCCTAAAAGTAGGGTGCCAGCTGAAACTGGCAAGTAAATGCGTTCTGGAACACGCCAACCAAACTGTTCAGTTATCTCATAAGCGAGACTTCTTATTCCATCCCTAAACAATGGATGCAAAATGTGTCCAACATAGAATTTTCTCGCTTCAGTTTTTTGCGCTTCCTCAGCAACCTTGCTACGGCTTCCAGAAACCTTAACGACGTCTGCACCATAAAATTGAATTTGATTAAATTTCGGTCCAGAAACATTTTCTGGAACATAAATTTTCGCTTTCAAACCTGCCCGAGCAGCGTAAGCAGCCATAGAAGCCCCAGCATTACCAGAAGAATCCTCAGATACGTATCCACCAGCCCTTTTCACAAGTCTATGTAAGGCGGAAAAAAGCACCGCCGAGCCTCTGTCTTTGAAAGAACCAGTGGGGTTAAGACTTTCAAGTTTGAAATAAACATTGTCTGAAAAATTGACAAGGGGAGTCCAACCTTCTCCTAAAGTGATAATTTCCTCTCTTTTCACATAGGGGAAAAATTTTGCATACCGCCAAATAGTATAGTCTTTGGTTATGATTTTTTCAGGTTCAAATTTGACAAAATTCTGAATCTCCAAAGGCTGACCACATTTTGGACATTTAAAATCTAACAGATTGGTTGAAAGTTGCCCGCAAATGCTACATTTAATTTCATATTCCACAAAGACCACCGAAATTGTGTTTAAACTTTAATGTAGGTTATATTAACTCTTGACCCTTCTCGAAGGCTTTCAAGTTGGCGCTTAATGTTTTTGCAGGAACAACTTCCTCGATGACTTTCTTCATAGTTTCGTCACTAACCAATTTGGTTAGTTTGGTTAAAACTCCAAGCATCATCATGTTTGCGTATGTTGCTTCTCCAAACATTTTCTTACAGGTTTCAGTTATGGGAACTTTGTAGATTTTCGCCTTTGTTTCAGGAATTTCTTGCACATTGGTGCTGTCAACTATCAGCAGCCCATCATCCTTAAGGTAGTGCAAATTCGCATTCAAAGATTCCTGGTTCATAGCCACTAGTATGTCGCATTTTCTAACCGCTGGAAAACCTATCGGGTTTTCTGAAATTATTACTTCGCTTCTTGCTAGGCTTCCTCTCGCTTCAGCGCCATAGCTCTGCGTTTGCAGAACTTTTCGTCCTTCATATGCAACAGCCTTTCCCAATATTTGCCCAGCTAAGACAACACCTTGACCGCCACTTCCACCCATTATTATTTCAATCCTTTTTGCCACCTTTCTGCGCCTCCTTCAACAGAGCACGAACATTTTCCACAAGTGTTGGACGTTTTCTTTCCACAAACTCTCCAACAACAATTTTACCCTCCAATTCTTCTTCGCTCATTCCTTCCGCCTGCTTGACCGGAATGGAGTTTTCCTTAAACCATCTCAACATTTCTCCAACATTTTTAAACCCAACCCGCCTACCATAGGCTGTGGGACATTGAGTTACAACTTCTATGAATCTGAAGCCTTGCAGTTGTATCGCCTTCTTAATTGACCCCTTCAATTCGCTAAGATGGGCTGTTGTCCACCTGGCTACGTAGGCTGCGCCTGCTGCCACTGCAAGTTTTGCAGCGTCTAAGGGATGCTCAAAACTTCCATAGGGGGTTGTGGTTGTGTGGGCTTTGTATGGTGTTGTGGGTGCAACTTGGCCACCAGTCATGCCATAAACCATGTTGTTCCCCATTATTACAAGAATGTCCGTGTTTCTCCTTGCAGCATGTATGAAGTGGCTTAAACCTATGCCAACTATATCGCCGTCCCCTCCAAAGACGACAACGTGAAAATCGGGTTTTAGGAGTTTTATGCTGGTTGCTGGCGGTATGCTTCTTCCATGAAGGGTGTGAACGGAATCAGCCTTGAAATATGGCGAAGGAATCCAAGATGTACAGCCTATCCCGCTTGTGAAAATGAAATTGCTTAAGTCCTTATACCCCAATTCATAGACAGCCCTCAGAAAGGTGTCACTTAAAGCGAACAAACCACATCCGGGACAGAAAGGCAATTTCAAATCTCTCATATAACTGCGACTTGAAAACGCTTCACCCATACCATTCACCGTCCTCTTAAAATTTCAGCTAAAATCTCCTCGGGCGTAATCATTTCTCCTCCGCCAATCTTATTCAGTGGAACAACATCCCTTGAGCACGCTATCCTTTTAACTTCGTGATATAACTGTCCCAGATTCATCTCCGGAACAATTATTCTTTCAGCAGACTCTGCTAACCGCCTGATTTGTTTCTCTGGTAATGGCCAGATGGTTTTTAGACGAACATAACCCGCTTTTATTCCCTTGGCTTCTGCAGCTTCAACAGCTTCGTAAACTGCTCGGGATGTGCATCCGAAAGAAACTATGCCCACTCTGCAGTCGTCAATGTTATAGTTTTCAACTTCCACAATGTCATCCACGCTTTTCTTTATCTTGTTATTAATGGCTTCCACCATCCGCCTATGCACTTTCGGGTCTGCCGTAAATCGAACTCCATATTCATCATGGGTTGAAGCGGTGACGGCAACATTGAAGCCTTCGCCGACGGATGGCATTGGTGCTACATTCTCTAAACCAAAGAAGATTTTGTCTTCAGCCTTGGGCTTTTTTCTGTTTATTATCGTGACATCTTCTAATGGTGGGATTACAACTTGCTCCCTAACATGGGCGATGATTTCGTCGGTTAAGACAATGACTGGCGTGCGATATTTTTCAGCCAAGTTAAAAGCCCTAATTGTAACTTCAAACATTTCTTGGACAGAATTGGGAGAAAGCGCTATAACGGAATAGTCACCATGGGTTCCCCAACGAGCCTGCATTACATCGCCTTGAGCAGCCTTAGTGGCTTGTCCAGTGCCAGGTCCAACCCTCTGAACATCCACAACAACGCACGGCGTCTCAGTCATGAAACCCCAGCCAAGGGTCTCTTGCATTAAACTGAAACCTGGCCCAGAAGTTGCTGTCATAGCCTTTTCTCCGCACCAACTCGCCCCCATAACAGCACCAATGGAAGCTATCTCATCCTCCATCTGCATGAAGATACCGCCAACTTTCGGCAGACGCTCCGCCATATACTCAGAAATCTCGTTTGCAGGAGATATGGGATAACCAGCGAAAAAACGGCAGCCAGCAATTATTGCTGCTTCAACGCAGGCCTCGTTTCCCTGCCAGAAAAATGTTTTAGAAGCCACTTTTCATATCGCCCCTTTCCATTTTGTTTGACATTAAAATAAAACTCTATTCTAATATTTTATGTTTCAACACTTCCAAAAATATTGTTTAAACCCTTCACTTCTTAATTTCATTCTCGTAGATTTCGGAAACAAACTCGCCAATAGCTGGCGCCGCCGTCAAACCCGGAGACTCTATGCCTATAAGATTTATGAAGCCAAAAAAGCCCCTATCAGCCTCATGTCTTACGACAAAATCCCTAAATCCCTCCCCTGGACCTTGAAGCTTGGGTCTGACTCCGGCAAAATCGGGTGTGAGTTCATAGTTGCGGATGCATGGCAAGAATCTTTTGACATCTTCCCTAAACTCCTGTTCACTAGAGTTCACTTCATAGCTGATGTTATCCACATAGTAGGCGTTTGGTCCCAATTTCACCACTCCCGCAAGGTCTGGAGTCAAGTGAATTCCTAATCCTGGTCCTTTCGGAACTGGATAAACAAGCATTTTTACTGGAGCTTTGCCAATAAGCCTAAAGTAATCGCCTTTGCAATAATGCAATTTATAACCAAGTTTTTCCACATCCAATCCAATAAGCATGGCTATTTTGTCTGAGTAAAGGCCAGCACAATTTATCACACTTTTTGCTTTAATAGTGAATTTCTCACCCAAACTGGTTCCGCTTAATTCGTAAATGTCGTTCGTTTTCCTTAGCCCTAACACCTCTGTTTGTGTAGCCAAAACTGCACCATTCTGAGAAGCCTTAGCATAAAAATAGTTCATAAGCTCGTCTGGTTCAACTATGCCAGTGGAAGGCGAATAAAGCGCTTTTTCAACCTCAACATTTGGCTCCAACCGTTTAACATCCTCTTTTTCTAAAATCTTTAAACCCTCAACGCCGTTTGCTTCTCCCCAACGCCTCAGCTTTTCCAACTCTTCCATCTCTTCATCTTCAATAGCCACGGTTAATTTTCCTAATGGCTTATAGGGAATCTTATATTTCTCGCAGATTTTGTAAATCATCAAATTGCCCTCAACGCACAATTTAGCCTTAAGAGAGCCGGGCGGATAATGAATACCAGAGTGAATCACTCCACTGTTATGCGTACTTGTTTCCTGTCCAAACTTTGCATTTTTCTCTAAAATATAGACTCCTTCGTTGCTTTCAGAAAGTTTTGCAGCTACAGCTAAGCCAACTATTCCAGCGCCTATAATAACTATGTTCGCTTCTTCCATGGAGAGACTTTAAAAAACATACACTAATAAATTTTTATGCACACTCACTTCCTTTCCGCAACAAAATTGCACCATTAAAACGTTAGAGTTATCAGAGCAAAAGTTTTTTACAAGCACGGGAAATTTAGGTTTTCTAACAAACCCACTGTCAGAAGGGAGAAATTGTTGAATAGAATAATTGTTTGCCTTAAACAAGCAATTGACGTTTCACAGTTAAAAGTTGACCCAACAACAAGACAATTAATAACTGCAGGTGCAGCCAAAAAAATAAGCGATTTTGACAAAAATGCCCTAGAAGAAGCCATAAGAATTAAGGAAAAACTTGGCAACATTGAAATATTAACGGTAACAGTCACCGCTGAAGATGCAAAAACTGTTTTGCGGGAAGCCCTCGCCATGGGAGCAGACAAGGCTTACATGGTTATGGACCCCAACTTTAAAGAAGTTGACACCTTAGGCACAGCTTACATTCTCGCAGAAGCAATCAAAAAAATCGGAGCCTTTGACTTAATATTATGCGGCGAAACCTCATTAGACAGTTTTTCAGGACTTGTCAGTTCAAGATTGGCGGAGCTTCTCGGCTTGTCGCAAGCGACTTCTGTTAGAAAAATCTCTTTTGAAGGTGATGTAGTTATTGCGGAAAGAGCCCTTGAAGAAGCAATTGAAACTGTAAAAGTGAAAATGCCAGCGTTAATATCGGTTACAAGAGAAATAAACCAGCCGAGAATCCCATCACTTATGATGATAATGAAAGCTTCTAAAAAGGAAATAATAACATGGACTGCTGCAGACTTGAACCTTCAAAAAGAAAAGCTTGACACAAAAATTGAGATACTGGAAGTTTTAGCTCCAAAAACAGAACGCAAAAGAGTGAAAATAACAGGCGAAACAGCGCAAGAGATTGCCGACAAATTGGTTAAGGCTTTGGTTGAGGAAGGAGTTGTTGGAAGGTGAAAGACATGATTCTGGTTTATTCTGAAAAGCACGATTTGGCTCTGGAAATGCTTGGGAAAGGAAGAGAAATAGCGGATAAATTGCAAAAAGAGTTGGCGACTGTTCTGATTGGATATAACGTTCAAGAAAGGGCAAATGAGTTAATAAAACATGGAGCAGACAAAGTTTTTCTAATCGACAATCAAGCCTTAACACATTTTCAAATGGAACCATACCTTAGCATTTTACACAGTCTCGTAATAGATTACAAACCTGAAATAATACTAATAGGCTCAACAAGAAATGGAAAACCCCTCGCAGCCAAACTTGCAACTCGCCTCCAAACCGGATGCATCCCCGACTGTAATAGACTAAGCGTTGACGAACAGGGAAGGCTAATAAGCGAAAGAATAACATACGGCGGAAACGCCACTGCAAAAATAACCTTCAAAACAAAACCACAAATAGCAACAATTCCACCAAGAACATTTGAAAAACTTCAGCCAAAAGACCGCAATGGACAAATAATAAAATTTGAAGCAAAAATTGAAGCACCAAAAACAGAAACCATAGAAACAAAACCACTTGAAATTTCAAGCGTAAGAATTGAAGATGCAGATGTAATAGTCAGCTGCGGAAGAGGATTAGAAAAGAAAGAAGACGTTGCCTTACTAGAAGAGTTGGCAAAAATTCTGAACGGACAAGTTGGCAACACACGACCCTTAGCTGAAGATAGAAAATGGTTCACAGAATGGGTTGGATTGTCTGGACATAAAGTTAAGCCAAAACTTTACATAGCATGCGGAATCTCCGGCGTAATACAACATGTGGCTGGAATCCGAGACGCAAAAATAATAGTGGCTATTAACAAGGATGAGAATGCGCCAATATTCGAGGTTGCAGACTACGGCGTTGTAGGCAACTTATATGAAATACTGCCAGCATTGAAAGAAGCATTAAAGAAACAACTACAATAACAACATACTTTTGACGCAAAAAACAACCAATACGGACCTCCCCCTCTAGGTTTTCGCTAAAATAGACTAAATAAATGGGTTGTTATTTTGTAACAGTTTATGATATCCAGAGATGAAGCCTTAAGGCTTGTTAGGGGTACAAGCAAGTATGCTCATGCGTTAATGGTTTC
>Ga0207433_10002104_pt1 | contig 41403 bp, 26 predicted proteins | sample YelNatPaOPGAMG01_FD_187559 | JGI IMG/M metagenome (GOLD analysis project Ga0207433, IMG submission 187559) | Hot spring thermophilic microbial communities from Obsidian Pool, Yellowstone National Park, USA - OP-RAMG-01 (SPAdes) (version 3) | ecosystem: Environmental > Aquatic > Thermal springs...
CATGATAGGATTAGATTTGTTTTGTTATTGACATGATGAAAAATGATTTTTAAGGAGGATTAGGATTGCCTGATTTTCGATTTACTGGCGTGAAGCCCGGTGGACGTATGGTTCAGGGGGTTCTCTCTGCCGAATCGAAGTCGGAAGCTAAAAGGATTGTGCAAGATCTGGCGCAAAGGAATCAGTTTAAGTTAACTGAATTGCGTCCACGTGTAAGTTTTATTTATAAGGTCAGCAAAGATGGCGAAAAAGCAGTAAAAGGGGAACAAAAGGCATTTTCAAAGGAGGAGGTGCAGCAAGCCCTTGAAAGGTTGGGATATAAGGTTCTCTATGTCCAAAGAAATTTAATTGATTTCAAGCCAAAACCACCTACAACAGAGATTGTGACATTTGTCAGAGTAAGTGCAGATTTGCTTCGTGAAAAACTTCCCTATAATGAAGTTCTCCAGCTTCTGGCAAACGATATTGAAAATAAAACTCTTCGTGAATCTGTTCGTGATATTAACAACGACCTCAAACAGGGAAAGGACAGCGAACAGGCATTTCTGAAGCATGAAAAGGTTTTCGGGAAGTTCACTGCTCATATGCTCGGACTTGCATCAAAGAGTGGAAATATGGCTGAGATTTACGAAAGCACGGCCAAGTTTCTGGAGCGCCAGGCAGAGTTCAAAAAGAACTTGAAAAGTGCGTTGATTATGCCGATGGTGACTGTCTTTGTCTTATTCATTGCAGTTGCCTATTATGTTGCATACATATTCCCTGAAACCGCTGAACTCTTTGCAAAGTTAGGTGAGGTCCCTCCTATGACTGCAGCTACACTGAAGCTGAGTCATTTTCTAACAGCAAATTTCTGGTGGATAGCGCTGTTAATCATCTCAGGAGTAATATTTTTTGTCCGATTTGCATCGACTGAGAAAGGAAGGTTCATTCTCGATAAGTATGTAATCAGGATGCCTGTTATGGGGAGTTTGTTCCACAAGCAAAGCATAGAGATTTTTTGTCGGGTCTTTTATGCTCTTTACAGTGGTTCAGGTGAGAATATAGAGGTAATTAAACTTGCTGCGGAAGCATGCGGTAACAAATATATGGAGCACCAGATAAAGACGATTGCAATACCAATGATGGTTACTCAGGGGAAAGGTCTTACAGAATCACTTGCTGCTACGAAAGTATTTACTGAAACTGCAATCTCAAGATTTCACAGCGGAGCTGAAACAGGAACGGTAAAGAACACAGCTCTTCAGCTGGCTAACTATTACGAAAAGGAGACAGGTTATAAACTGAAAAACGCTATAGATTTTATACAAGTTATCATTTCGATGTTTATCATGGTTGTAATGATTTTGCTGACAATTGTCTCATCTGAGTCGGCACTCATACATCCAAAACAGCCTGGAATGTGAGATGGTTTTGGATTTGTCAAGGAAGAGGAACCAGTTTATCGGTTTGAGTCGTCCACGGTTGGAGGGGCTGATCTTATGGCAAGTGGAATATCAAAGAAGGGATTGATTTAATTTATGCCAGATACTGACATTACTGATAAACTTGGATATACATTACTTAAGAAGGGTATCATAGACTATGAGACTCTTGAGCAGGCAATCAAGAGAAAAGATTCTGAGGGCGGTCAGAACAGACGCACCATAGCACAAATTCTGGTCTCCGATTTCAATGTAGAGCACGACCTTGTCTTTAAAGAGGTTGCAAACCTGTATGGTTTCAAGGAGATATACCTCTCTGATGAAGTGATTGACGCTGAGCGGATTGAATTTATAAAAAAATTAGTTGAGTCAGGCGACAATATCAGGGAAGATATTATTGCTGCGAAAATGCTCCCGTTGAAATATGATGAGTCGCGCCCTGACAGGCTGATCATTGCAGCTGCTGATCCTACCAATAAGGAAATTCCCCGCCTTGCCCGCAGCTTTGGTGCAAAAAGATACGAGGTAGTATACGTTCGCCTTAAAGATCTTCAAGGATTGCTTGATAAGGTCTTTCCTCCAGAAAACGAATTCTTAAAAGTCCTTTCTTCGAGTACTCAGGAGGAACTTGGTGAAGTTACAGCAGCAGAAGAAGAGGGGATTGACGAGCAGGAACTTGAAGCAGAAATAAACAAGAGCGTTCTCATCAACCTGGTTGAAGGAATGTTAGTTGAAGCTGTGAGAAAGGGCGCAAGCGATATCCACGTCGTACCGAAGGAAGGGAGCAGAACCGAGATCCATTTCAGAATTGACGGCGACTTGAGACTGTGGTATGTCCAGGAAGGAGTTCTCCCTGAGGCAATCTCAGCAGTGATAAAAGACAGGTCAAAAGGTGCTGACAGATTTGAGCGTGAGAGCGCGCAAGACGCATTTATCCAGAGGAAAATAGATGATCACTGGATAAGATTTCGTGTCTCAATCCTTCCTATGGTATCGAGCGAATATAAGCACAAATTTGAGAGCATCGTCATCCGTGTTCTTGATGATAGAAAGGTCATTACCGACCTTGAAAAGCTTGGGCTGCAGGGACCCGCAAGGGAATATTTTTACAAAGCAATCAAGAAGCCACAGGGAATGGTCATTCTAACAGGTCCAACAGGAAGTGGGAAATCGACGACACTTGTAGCGGCACTTTACCAGGTCATAGACCCGACAGTGAATGTTCTGACAGTTGAAGATCCCGTTGAGTATATCATCCGAGGCGCGCGTCAGCTTCGCATTGGGCCTAAAATGAACTTTGAGCAAGCAATTAGGTCTATCTTGAGGCATGACCCAGATATAGTTCTTGTAGGAGAAATACGTGATCGAGAGACGGCTGATATTGCTGTGAAATTAGCCAACACAGGTCACCTGACATTTTCGACACTCCATACGAATGATGCCCCGAGTGCTGTTGCTCGACTTTACAAAATGGGAATTGAACCGTTCCTCCTTGCCAGCGCAGTTAATATCATTGTAGCACAGCGCCTTGTGCGAACTTTATGCCCGCAGTGCAAGAGGGAAGTTCATCCCAATGAAATAGACAGAGATGCATATCTAAAATTTGGATTTACTCCCGAGGAGTTGGACAGCCACAAGATTTATACAGCCGTCGGATGTGAAAAATGTGGAGGAACTGGTTATAAAGGCCGAGCTGCAATTCATGAGGCCCTCTACTTTACAAGAGAGATAAAGCGAATTATTTTGAGATCAGGTGCAGACATTGACGAGGACGAAATCAGGGAGCAGGCCATTAAAGATGGAATGTGGACACTGAGGAGAGCAGGGATCAACAGGATACTTGAAGGTGTTACAACAATGGAAGAGGTAGCTGCCACGACAACAGAGGAATGACATAGGATGCGATCTTCTTTTTCAAAAGTTTATTTGATTTCGTCTGACTGGAAGGCAAAGGATGCTTAAGAAAGGAGTAACATTTGCCTGAGGATACTCAATCGAACCATCCTGCGGAAGTTAGATTGCTTTTAAAAGAGCTCAGTTCTCAAGTTTCCCAAATCCTTGTTGGTGTTGACAGGCACATCTTTGTAGGGAATCTCCTCTCCAATATCCCTGAAAATCAAAGGGCAATTCTCAGGAATTATTTTGATTCGTTTCTAATGAAGATGAAGAGGATAAACGCATCAGATATTGATTTAGGTGGACATGGCGCTGCAGGCATGATATGGTACAGGATATTTGGGATCAAGAAACCAGATACAGAATGGGGTACTTATACATCTGATGAAACGAGCTTCCTCATTCAAAATATACTTTCTGAGAGGCAGCGGCAATTTCTTTATGACAAGCGCAATTTGGACTTTTCTTATACTGTCGTTGAAAATGGAAAGAGCTATCGGTTCAGGGCGGACATGTACTTTGATCTGGATGATGTTGCGCTAAATATGAGGGCAATAAATGACCTAATTCGTCCTATTGAAACACTCGGGTTTCATCCAAACATTCTCAATACCTTGAGTCTTTTGCATGTTAAAGATGGCTTGACGTTAATTACGGGCATCACTGGATCGGGGAAAAGCACAACACTTGACTCAATCATTGACATGAACAATCACACTGTGAACGGCGAGATAATCATTATTGGGTCTCCTATTGAATACGTCCATAAATCCGATAAATGTATTGTACGTCACAGAGAAGTAGGAAAGGATACACTATCTTTTAAAGAAGGGACAATTGAAGCATTGAGACAAGATCCCGATATTGTGGTCATTGGTGAAATGAGAGATCCTGAAACAATAATGACGGCACTTGAAGTAACAGATAGCGGTCATCGTGTTTATTCTACGCTTCATACCGCTTCAGCAGTTGAGAGTATAGACAGAATAATAGGTGAAGTGCCTTCGGAAGAACAAGAACGAGTGCGCTTGCGCCTTGCTGATGTTTTACAGTGCGTGATTTCTCAAAAGCTGGTTCCTAGTGTTGATGGAAGAAGAGCTCTGGCAAAGGAAGTTTTGCTTGCAACCCCTTCTGTAAGAGCTGCGATAAAGAATAAAAATACGAGTGAAATTTATCAAATGATCTCTGAGAGTGGCAACCTGGGAATGGTAACAATGGAACAAGACCTTAAACAGCTATTTATGCAAGGGAGGATTTCCAAAGCAACCGCAATAAACTATGCCAATAACAAGCGCCGAATGGAACAATTGCTGTCATTGAGTACAGTTGGCAACTGAGACTAAATTTGCAAGGAGCTATTTATGTCTGCTAGTAAAGCGATAGGAATTTATGCCGAAGGTTCAAATCTGAAAGTTGCTCAAGTTGCAAGAAGGAAGGGCAGATTAGCAGTTTTAGACTTGCAGGCTGCGAAACTAATTCAACGAATAGAAGTCGGTGCAGAAGTAGGGTCTAGTCTCGGCACAACGCCGGAGATGATTAACATTAGCCAAGCTGGTGAACCTCAGGCAACTCCACAAGAGTCCGAAGAAACAAATACAACTGTCCTGATTGGGATGCTTGGTAAGTATCAAAATTCTAGACACTCTCTTGCAGTTGCTGTAGGGGAGCCTTATTTGTTTTATCACCCCGTGGAGATAGAAGGAAAGCAAAGACCGGAAAAGGTCGTAGCAAAAATTGTCGAAGAGCTGCAGGCAACTCGCGCAGGCATCAGTCCCGGACAGGTTACATTTCTTTCGACAAATGTTGAGGGGAGTTACGTTGGGATAGTAAGGGAGCACGAAGTCCCAATAATTGATCTGATCTCGAGTGTCCGCCAATTCCTTGGCACCAAAATGGGAAGGGTAGCGCATGTCGAGAGTTCGGATATTTCGCTCGTAAACCTCGTCAAAAATAACTATGAAATTGGGGAAAGTGAAATATCAGTCATAGTTTACGTTGGTTTTGAAACAACAAGACTGATATTCATGAAAGGGAGGAGTTTCTTTAATATTGCCCCGATAATTAATGAGGGGGGTGATTCCTTCAATGTGCAAAATACCATTTACAGCAGGATTTTACTCGGGCAAGATAACCTGGGCTTGCCAAGGATTGACCGAGTGATTCTCTGCGGCGAGTGCAAGAATTTTGATATCAAGGGATTCCTTTCATCACTCCTTGTTGGGGCGGAGGTCGACTACCTTACTCTAAGAGCAGCCGATCTGGAAAGTTTACCGCCTGGAGGTGCAGACCTTATTCCCCAATTTGCTATCCCAATTGCCACAGGATTTCATGCAATTGACGCAAACAGGAAGAACTATTATAATTCTGATATTACCCCAGAGTACGTCAGGGAAGGGCAAAAGGTTTTTAAACTGGCATGGCACGGGCTTATCCTTGCAATCGTTGTTTTCAGTTCAACATTGTATTTCAGTTATAATTTTGCAAAAAATGATACAAAAGTTAAGAGACTTAGAGTCGAGAACGAAATAAAAAGAGTCCAGGCAGCTGAGGTGCAATCCATACGTGATCAGATTTCACGAGTTCAAATAGAATTTGGAAAATATACTGAAGCTATTTCGGTACTCGACTCTTTGTTGCCTCACACGCAGCGATGGTCGGCACTTCTTGAATCTCTTTCTAATTCAGTTAACAAAATTGGAGCAATGTGGCTGACCGATGTACATCAAATTGATGAGAACACTTACTCTGTTTCTGGCTTCTCAATTTTCAGAAATCGAATTCCAATGTTTGCTCAAATTTATCCTGGTTCAGTCCTCAGGAAAGTCACTGTCGGGGACATTCGCGGGAAGCAGGTGTACAATTTCCAGATTGATCTTTATTTTCGTTCAAAATAGGCAGGCTTAAATGTCATACGCTATCAGAAACACCATCGTGCTTGCGGGATTTTTAGTCCTGATATTTGGTGTTGGTTTCTATCTGACAAGGATTCAACAGCCTTCTGAACTACGTAAACTGCAAAGACAAGCGGAAGCTTACGATGCTGTAATAGCTCAGCGCCCGCAACTCGAAAGAGAATTGAAAGTATCTCAAGACAGGCTGGCTGAGATGAAGGACAAGTATGAGCATCGGTTTAAAATCATTCCTGTCAACGACACAACTGCAGAGACGTACGCATATCTAAACAGGATAATGGATGCAAGTGGGTTTGTGAAATTTGACATGTTGTATCAAGGTGCAAAGCAACTGAAACAGTATGGGTATAACACGTATAGCCTCCGCGGCGAGACGAGCTATGACAACCTTTTCAGATTCATATGGTACTTAGAACACGCGAGACTTCTCTACAAGATTAGCGATATGTCATTGAGTGGTCACGAGTATCGTGAACAAGCAAGAGAGCATGCAAAGATAGTTATACCTTTTACTTTGGAACTGCGTGCTTACTATTCTTCAGTATCTGGAATTTCTTCTCCATCGGTTGGACCAGATCCTACGCTCTATAAGTTTGTCAGCACGGGGAAAGATCCTCTTAAGCCGATAATATCAAGTGAGCCTCCGCCTAATATTCGAGGCCTTGTAGACGTTGAAAGGTCAGACCTACGCGCTGTATTGCCAGACAAAGTGTTTATCGTCGATGAGAAAGGCAAGACCCACATTCTTCGCGAGGGTGACGAGGTTTATCTCGGATATCTGACGAGAATAAATCCGAGCCGTAATGAGGCTGAGTTTACCTTAAATAAAGGCGGCATCATAGATAGAGTTGTTTTGAAAGTGAGATTCGGGAAATAAAGAAGGAGCATTATGAAAAAGGCGTCGTTACTCGCAATAGCTATTGCTGTCAGCGCCGAACTTGGCATAGCGCAAATTCAAACTCTGCCTCCTCAGTTGAGGCAGCAAAACGCTACACGAGAACAAATTGTGACTATGGCATCGACAACTCCGTTTAATGAGGCGGTTGAAATACTGAATAGTTTCAGCAAGAAATTTCTCAACAAGATAATCATAGATCCTGAAAACCGTACAACTCCAATAGGAGTTGACATTGATAGGATGCAATGGTTAAACGCACTTGAAGCAGTCTTGCGGGCAAATGGATTGTGGTACAAGGAGTATGAGAGCTACATTCAAATTGTTCCTGCTGGGGAAAAACCAGCACCGAAGGCAGAGGCAAAACCTGCTTTGCCGCCGGGTACACCTACGCTCGATTCCAGAGAAGTAAATATTCAAGCGATCTTCTTTGAAGCTGATTTGACAAAGCTGAGTTCCCGGGGTATCAATATCAACTTTCTCATCCAGAATACCTGGAAAGGAATAAAATCAATTGATGGAACGACTCCAAATATCACAATTACTTCAGGTACCTCGGCAGGAGGAAGTGTCCCTGGTCAATTGAATATAAGTGGTGCAGGGGATATTTCACTTGGTGGGAGTTCCTTTGGCACACTTTCGGCTCTATTTGGATTCCTGGAATCGGAAGATCTGGGGAAGATCCTGGCAAGCCCCGAGATCACCGTAAGATCTGGAGAAACAGGCAACATTCAAGTTGGTGTGAACTTTTTTGTGACCACACGCGACTTTGCTGGAAACACTATACAGACAATGCAAAATGCAGGAATAATCATAAATGCTACACCAACAGTTTACACTCAGGACAGCATAGATTTTGTCAGTCTTAATCTCGATTTAACCAACAGCTCACTGGGAGGGAGTTCACAGACCGGCACTATTATTAATACTGAGCATGCCACCACGAAGGTACTTCTACTGAATGGCGAACAAACTACAATAGGTGGTTTGTACAGCACAACGCAGTCCACTCATAGAGAAGGGATTCCGATTTTAAAAGACTTACCATGGTGGGTTCTGGGGATCAGATACCTTACAGGATCTGACCAGGTGAGCATCCAGAAAAAGGAACTTGTCATTCTCTTAAAGGCTACGATACTTCCAACCTTGAAAGAGCGTTTTGACCAGCGGATGAAACTTGGTGCCAGGCCTGAAAAGACTCTTGATAAAGAACTCCAAGAACTTGAGAGGAAGATAAAGCAACTTGAGCCATCAACAGGAAAATAAAGAGAGGGGGAAATGTCCAAACCAAAAATCTTAGTCGTGGATGACGAGGAGTCCCTTCGCTTCCTTCTGTCAAGCGAATTAGAATCAGAAGGTTTCGAAGTACAGAGCGTAGGCGACGGTGACGAAGCTATTGACGTTGTCAGAAAGAAAGGAGAAGCTGGTGATAAGTATGACGTGGTTCTTCTTGATATAAAGATGCCAAGGGTTGACGGATTTGAAGTTTTAAAATACATAAAACAATCGGTTCCGGAGACCAAGGTAATAATGCTCACTGCATATGCAGACGTAAAGAATGCAATTGAATCACTTCGACTTGGAGCCTCGGATTTCGTTAGCAAGCCTTACGACTTAGATGATATACTTACCTCGATTAACCGTGCACTCGGAAGATGACGAAGGGGACTGTGGTCTTTTGAATAAGTGCTGGTATGATGCCAGGAGATCAATATAATTAAGAATTCATAAGTTTGGGGAGATGTGACTGGGAATCATTCATCTCCCCCGTTGAGCGTTGGACCTGGAGGGAAAAACTTATCTTGATAAAACCATTTTGCGAGTCATGCTGTTAGCATCAGCATACAGCTTGTACAAATAGACCCCTGATTCAGCATCTGTTCCATCTTCCATTGTTCCATCCCATGTCACAGTATATTCACCAGCATCTAGATTCTTGTTAAGCAAAGTTTTTATCAACCCGCCATTGATATCATAAATCAGGAGCTTAATATTCATTGTCGATCCTATTCTGAACCGGATAACTGTCGAAGTTATAAACGGGTTTGGCTCGTTCTGATCGAGTTCTATTTGTTTGCTTTCGTGTCCATGTTTATCGAGAAGGTATGAAAGTTCACATGTCTCTTCGCCTTTTAAAGATGCAAAAACACCGTTTACATTGAAGTCCACGTCAGGAGGGAGCGCTATATCTACGATGCGTCCGGAGCCGACATCTATCCCGTTTCGACCGGGATCGAGGAGAACGATTGTAAGTTGCCTGTCCTGAAAATTGAATTGAGCCTCCATATGTGAAACGCGGTTTGCTAAGAGGGGTGGTATGTACTGGTAATCCTTGCTAACCTCAAGTTCAATTCGTAAAGCAAGTATAGGGATGCTGTTTGAGAGATATATTTGAACCCCTGAGATCGTCCGCAAGAACTTGACCATTGCCTGTCGACCATTTTTAACGTCGCTGACTGTTTGCACTTCTGTGGACTCTAACCCTGTCAATTTGCTTCCATCGGGAATGTCTAATTTTGAAGACAACATCTCAATCTTTTCGGGCTGAATGAACTTGTTTGCTGTTAATGTTGAGAACTTATTTGACTCCTCATTCATTTCTAATATCGTGTTTTGCAAGTGTATTACATTCGACGAAAGTAATAGTGCAACAGGTATGCCGAAAAAGGCGATGGAGGTTATGATTTAGAATCTTTAAAAAATACTCGAATTAAGTGGAATTATATTTCGATAAACAAAAAGATGAATTTCAGTATGGTACTTTTTACCGTATTGATGAAAAGATTACGCACGATGTCAACAAGAACAACAGATAAGTTCTAATTTCTTACTGGACCAGGCTTTTTTATGAAATCCCGGATCATTATGAATTTGAAGAATTTTCCGCGGATGCAAGGCTGTAGTTTTGATTAATTCTTGTTTAAGAAATTGCTATTTTAGCTTGACTTTTGAGGATGGAAAATATATATTACAATGCTTTGAACGAGAAAGATTAGAAGTTCATTACAAGTTTTAAAAAGAGATCGCCCTCGTTGTGGGGCGATTTTTTTCCCGGGGATAAGACCCCCGGATGTGGTCTTTGACAAGTCTGTGCACAGCTAAGAAGTCAATTCGGACTCTGGTTTCATGGTTCATCCAGAGAAACCAGATTAAGGTTCAACCTTGGCTTCAGAGATTTTGAAGCCAGGAATGCTCAAGGTTGTTTTTTACAACGGAGAGTTTGATCCTGGCTCAGGACGAACGCTGGCGGCGTGCCTAACACATGCAAGTCAAGGGGCATCAATGTAGCAATACGTTGATGTCACTGGCGCACGGGTGCGTAACGCGTAGGCAACCTGCCCTTAGGACTGGGATAACCCCGCGAAAGCGGGGCTAATACCAGATGATGCAGCGGCACCGCATGGTGACAGTTGTTAAAGTTTCGGCGAAAGCCGAGATGCCTGAGGATGGGCCTGCGTCCTATCAGGTAGTTGGTGAGGTAACGGCTCACCAAGCCGACGACGGGTAGCTGGTCTGAGAGGACGATCAGCCACACTGGAACTGAGACACGGTCCAGACTCCTACGGGAGGCAGCAGTGAGGAATATTGCTCAATGCCCGAAAGGGTGAAGCAGCGACGCCGCGTGAGGGATGAAGGCCCTACGGGTCGTAAACCTCTGTAGAGAGGGAAGAATTTCCCGTTTCGACGGGATTGACTGTACCTCTAAAGTAAGCCCCGGCCAACTACGTGCCAGCAGCCGCGGTAATACGTAGGGGGCGAGCGTTGTCCGGAATCACTGGGTGTAAAGGGTCCGCAAGCGGGCTGACAAGTCAGAGGTGAAATCCCTCCGCTTAACGGAGGAACTGCCTTTGAAACTGTTAGTCTTGAGTCCGGGAGAGGATGGCGGAATTCCTGGTGTAGCGGTGAAATGCGTAGATATCAGGAAGAACACCGGTAGTGAAGACGGCCATCTGGACCGGTACTGACGCCCAGGGACGAAAGCGTGGGGAGCAAACAGGATTAGATACCCTGGTAGTCCACGCCCTAAACGATGGGTACTAGATGTCGGGCTTAAGCCCGGTGTCGAAGCTAACGCATTAAGTACCTCACCTGGGGAGTACGATCGCAAGGTTGAAACTCAAAGGAATTGACGGGGGCCCGCACAAGCAGTGGAGCATGTGGTTTAATTCGATGCAACGCGAAGAACCTTACCTGGGCTTGAAAGGCCGGTAGTAGAACCCTGAAAGGGGGACGACTCGTAAAGCCGAGAGCCGGTACAGGTGCTGCATGGCTGTCGTCAGCTCGTGCCGTGAGGTGTTAGGTTAAGTCCTGCAACGAGCGCAACCCCTGCCATTAGTTGCCATCAGGTAATGCTGGGTACTCTAATGGGACTGCCTGCGCAAGCAGTGAGGAAGGTGGGGATGACGTCAAGTCCTCATGGCCCTTACGTCCAGGGCCACACACGTGCTACAATGGTCGCCACAACGGGTTGCAAGACCGCGAGGTGGAGCCAATCCCTAAAAAGCGGCCTCAGTTCGGATTGCAGTCTGCAACTCGACTGCATGAAGCTGGAATTGCTAGTAATCGCGCATCAGCACGGCGCGGTGAATACGTTCCCGGGCCTTGTACACACCGCCCGTCACGCCATGGAAGCCGGGGGCACCCGAAGTCGCTGTCTCAACCCTGACGCAAGTTGGGGAGGGAAGTGCCTAAGGTGAAACCGGTGACTGGGGCGAAGTCGTAACAAGGTAGCCGTACCGGAAGGTGCGGCTGGATCACCTCCTTTCTAAGGAGCCTTGTCCGATTGTTTCTTCTGTGCACAGTCTGTCATTTAGTTTTGTGTTGTTCTTTTTATGAATTGTGCTTACAGTCCACTGGGGCCTGTAGCTCAGGTGGTTAGAGCGCACGCCTGATAAGCGTGAGGTCAGTGGTTCAACTCCACTCAGGCCCACACAGGTGTGATGAAGTGGGATGCTGTGGAGTTGGATACGTGTGGACAGGTGTGTATTGGTTCTAATCAATAGCTACGGGGCTGTAGCTCAGCTGGGAGAGCATCTGGTTTGCAACCAGAGGGTCGAGGGTTCGAATCCCTTCAGCTCCACTCGAGTGGATCTAATCAATGTTAGATCCGTAGAGTTCTTTGACAATTTGGGAAGAAAAGATTGATTGATTTCAAGTAGCGAAACCGTAGCAAATGCAACGGGAGTGTAGCCAAAGGATCAATCGGTCTTAAAGAGAGTAAGATCATAAGGTTAACCTTTTTTTCGTCCCTGAAGAAAAGTAGTCTGGTTACTAAACTCAACTGAAGATTTTTCGGTTAAGTTACTAAGAGCATACGGTGGATGCCTTGGCACCAAAAGGCGATGAAGGACGTGGCTACCTGCGATAAGCCTCGGGTAGGTGGAAACAACCTCTGACCCGGGGATCTCCGAATTGGGCAACCATTCCTGAGTAATGTCAGGAAACTCCGTGCTGAACACATAGGCACGGCAGAGGCAACGAAGGGAAGTGAAATATCTCAGTACCTTCTGGAAAAGAAAGCAACAGCGATTCCCTGAGTAGCGACGAGCGAAATGGGAAGAGCCTAAACCGTCCGATATGTTAAAGGCTGCAACCCTTGTATCGGCGGGGTCGCGGGACGCACGCGGGTCGATTTGCAGTAGACCGTGGAGTTACAAACCACAACATTAGTTGAAGTGCTTGGAAAAGCACACCAAAGAAGGTGAAAGTCCTGTAGACGAAAGTGTATGTGGCTCCATTGCGGGCGCACCCAAGTACCACGGGATAAGTGGAAGCCTGTGGGAATCCGCGAGAACCATCTCGCAAGGCTAAATACTCTTTGGTGACCGATAGTGCACAAGTACCGTGAGGGAAAGGTGAAAAGAACCCCGAGAGGGGAGTGAAATAGTACCTGAAACCGTATGCTTACAAACGGTCGGAGTCCTGAGCAATCGGGATGACGGCGTGCCTTTTGCTTAATGAGCCTACGAGTTGCTCGTCCGTTGCAAGGTTAATCCCGTTCACGGGAGGAACCGAAGCGAAAGCGAGTCTGAATAGGGCGTTTCAGTAACGGGCGGCAAACGCGAAACCGGGTGATCTATCCTTGGCCAGGGTGAAGTGGGGGTAAAACCTCATGGAGGCCCGAACCGGTGTGGGTTGAAAACTACTCGGATGAGCTGAGGATAGGAGTGAAAAGCTAATCGAACTCGGTGATAGCTCGTACTCCTCGAAATAGCTTTAGGGCTAGCCTTAGGTAAGAATGTCTCGGAGGTAGAGCACTGTTTGGGCTAGGGCTGTCACAACGGTACCAAACCCAGGCAAACTCCGAATTCCGATGACATGTTTCCTAGGAGTCAGGCGGCGAGGGATAAGCTCCGTCGCCGAGAGGGGAATAACCCAGACCACCAGCTAAGGTCCCCAAATGTAGGTTAAGTGTATCAAAGGATGTTGGGTTGCTGAGACAACCAGGATGTTGGCTTAGAAGCAGCCATTCATTTAAAGAGTGCGTAATAGCTCACTGGTCAAGCGACCTGGCGCCGAAAATACTCGGGACTAAAACTTACTACCGAAGCTGTGGTTCTGGTCCGACTTGTCGGGCCAGAAGGTAGAGGAGCATTTCATTCGCGACGATGGTGGACATCGCCTGGACTATGACTTGTCATAGTCCAGGGAAGGCGTGGCGCGAGCCATACTGGAGCGAATGAAAGAGAAGATGTAGGCATAAGTAACGATAAGACAAGTGAAAATCTTGTCCACCGAAAATCTAAGGTTTCCTGAGCAACGTTCATCGTCTCAGGGTTAGTCGGACCCTAAGCTGAGCCCCGGATTTCGGGGGTAAGTGATGGAAAACGGGTGAATATTCCCGTACCTGCTTAAGGTCGTTTGAATATGAGGGGTGACGCAGAGGTGAAAGGTCGGCCGTCTGCTGGCTTAGACGGTCTAAGCGCGTAGGAGAGGGAGGCAGGCAAATCCACCTCCCCGATTGCTTTGGCAATCAACTCTGAAACGCGAACGGGAGGGCTTTAGCCCACAAACCGACCCTAATCTGACTGCCAAGAAAAACCTCGCATATGAGACTTTAGGCAGACCGTACCGCAAACCGACACAGGTAGATGAGGAGAGTATCCTAAGGTGCTCGAGTGAGCCGTGGTTAAGGAACTCGGCAAAATTGCCTCGTAACTTCGGGAAAAGAGGCTCCCCGCTTAGTGCGGGGACGCAGTGAAAAGGCCCAAGCGACTGTTTATCAAAAACACATCACTCTGCTAACTCGTAAGAGGAAGTATAGGGTGTGACACCTGCCCGGTGCCGGAAGGTTAAGGGGATTTGTCAGTTTGCCGCAAGGCAGACAAAGCAATGAGCCGAAGCCCCGGTAAACGGCGGCCGTAACTATAACGGTCCTAAGGTAGCGAAATTCCTTGTCGGGTAAGTTCCGACCTGCACGAATGGTGTAACGACTTGGGCGCTGTCTCAACCACGGGCTCGGTGAAATTGTGGTACCGGTGAAGACGCCGGTTTCCCGCATCGGGACGGAAAGACCCCGTGAAGCTTTACTATACCTTGGCATTGGATTCGAGCAAAGCATGTGTAGAATAGGTGGGAGGCTTTGAAGTGGCGCCGCCAGGCGTCATGGAGCCGCAATGTGAAATACCACCCTTGTTTTACTTGGATTCTAACCCGGAGCCGTAATCCGGTTCGGGGACAATGTCAGGCGGGTAGTTTGACTGGGGCGGTCGCCTCCTAAATGGTAACGGAGGCTCCCAAAGGTACCCTCAGCACGGTTGGTAATCGTGCGTCGAGTGTAAAGGCATAAGGGTGCCTGACTGCGAGACCTACAAGTCGAGCAGATGCGAAAGCAGGGCTTAGTGATCCGACGATTCCGCGTGGAAGGGTCGTCGCTCAAAGGATAAAAGCTACTCCGGGGATAACAGGCTGATCTCCCCCAAGAGTTCACATCGACGGGGAGGTTTGGCACCTCGATGTCGGCTCATCGCATCCTGGGGCTGGAGGAGGTCCCAAGGGTTTGGCTGTTCGCCAATTAAAGCGGTACGTGAGCTGGGTTCAGAACGTCGTGAGACAGTTCGGTCCCTATCTGATGCGGGCGTAGGAAACTTGAGGGGTGTCGCTCTTAGTACGAGAGGACCGGAGTGAACGGACCTATGGTGTACCAGTTGTCACGCCAGTGGCACCGCTGGGTATCTATGTCCGGATGGGATAAGCGCTGAAAGCATCTAAGCGCGAAACCCACCCCAAGATGAGGTTTCCCTTCCCGGCAGCAATGTCGGGACTAAAGACCCCTGGGAGATTACCAGGTTGATAGGCCGCAGGTGTAAGCACAGTAATGTGTTTAGCTGAGCGGTACTAATAGGTCGTGAGACTTAACCTAATCTTTAATTGAGATTAACCAGATGAGATCTTGCTCTCTTCCCCAAATTGTCACAAGTTTGAATCTTAACGTCAGGGTACCAATAGGTTTTTCCGGTGACTACATCGAGGGGGAAACACCCGTTCCCATTCCGAACACGGCAGTTAAGCCCCTCAGAGCCGATGGTACTGGTCGGGCGACCGTCCGGGAGAGTAGGTCGTTGCCGGGAATATTATTTTAAAGGAACCGTGCCTGGTCAGGCATGGTTCCTTTTTTAATGTCCAGTGTTAGAGGAAATACCATTCAGGGCAGCAGCTTAATTAACAAACCTGTCAGGGATTGAATTTTCCCAGGGTCTGCAAACAGTTTGAGCAATGTGAGGAAAAGGATAGAAAAGATTGGCATGGGTATGTTTGCCAGGTCTAAAATTGAGCAGTGGGCGTTCACTAATGATGGTCTTTTTGATTTCAACAAAATTTTCCGTTAGTGATAATAGAATGTTCCTCACAATGCTTAATTCTTTTTGCAATAAATCAGCGTTCCTTGCTTCAATAGCGCGTGCAATACCAGGCAGAGGTTGACTTGCATACCCAGTGTACAATCCAGGAGCATAAATCTCGTGCTTGAACCAGTTTGATTTTGGAATACCATCTTTAAAAATGAATAGTCGCTCCGCCAGCATTAACCTTTTGTTTATTTCTGCCACTTGCCTGTCATTGATTTTTACAGTCGATATGAGCGAGTCGACTAAATGTGTTATCCACGCAAATTGTCTGGCTTCTGAAACAACAGAATCAAAATTCACTTTTTCAAGTTGTTCAATTTTTCGCGCACTCTTTTGGCGTTCGTCCAGATAGCCTACAATTGCTTGTGCGTAATCAGAATACTCGAAGGGAAGAATTCTAATATCTGCAAGGCGCATTGCAGCAATGCCGAGAATCCTGGCAACTGTTGCATGATATTCAAACGTTGGATCTCCCCAGTGTTCCATCCAGTAGAAGTCATCGAGCATTGAATGATATACCCCATATTGTCCACCGAAGCCAAAATCAAAAGACGGAATGCCAATATGCTCAAGGAAAACTGTAAAATCGGAGCCGCTTCCAAGTCTTCCTAATTTTGTTGAAGCTGTGTCTGGAACAGAATGATGTTCTTCGTAGTAGTTTTTGTTCTGGTCGGCAAACCATGATTCAAATATACTCTTCCCAGTTTTAGGGTCGTTGACTGATTTGGTAACATTCATGACGAATCTGTCCAGGGATGGGACTGCACTCGATCCAAAATGGTTACCACTTACGGGTGCATCGATGTTAATATAAGCTACAGCATCTTTTGAAAGCTGGTCTGCATTTTGTTCTCCCCATTCTGTTGAACCAATCAAGCCGTATTCTTCGCCATCCCATGAGCATAGTAAAATAGTTCTTTGAGGTCGCCACCCATCTTTAAGTAATTCTCCTAATCCTCTTGCTGTTTCAAGAAGTGATGCTGTTCCACTGTTTGGATCGACTGCTCCATAAACCCACGCATCCCGGTGATTCCCCACAATGACCTCTTGTTCGGGATATGTGGAGCCACGAATGGTTCCAATTACATCCCATATTGGCCTTATTTGATAATCCATTACCAATTTAAGGTGAACCTCTGTTCCTCCTGGACCAATGTGATAAGTCAAGGGTAATCCCCCCTGCCAATCGTGAGGGACGACAGGGCCTGCCATACCCGATAAGATTTTTTCGGCGTTGAAGTACGAAATTGGGATGCAGGGAATTTTAGGAATATCTTTTACCTCATTCAGTGGGATGCGTTTTGCATCCTTTGTGGATGCGTATCCTGGGGTTAGCGGATCACCGGGATAGACGGTTAAATCCTGAACGCTTCCTCGCTGAACGGCACTCCACGGTCTCATAGGTCCCCGGGGATAAACATCACCTTGCATATAACCATCATCTGCTGGGTCAGAATATATAATGACCCCAGCAGCTCCATGCTCCTCAGCTACCTTCACCTTTATTCCTCTAAAGCTTTTTCCGTATCGTACTAACATGATCTTGCCTCGGACATCTATGCCAAGTGAAGACAGGACTTTGTAATCTTCAGGGAGTCCATAGTTGGCATAAACAATTTGGCCTGTGATGTCACCACTTGGCGAATATGCATTGAACGGCATCACTATTTGTGAATTGTGAGTATCCTTGTCCCATTCCCAGCCCTTTTCGTTCAAGTCCAGTGTTTGTCTTTGAGGTTGAATTATCTCCAGTGTTTCGCTCACAGGATATGGGAGGTATACATAGTACGTAACAATTTCTGCGGGTATTCCATACCTTTCGAGTCGACTCTTGACGAAAACAGCCAATAAGCTATCGTTAGCGCTTCCAGCGATGTGTGGTTGCTGCGTTAAAATGAAGAGATTTCTTTTACAGCTGTCGGGATTTGGTATAGAGAGATACTTGTTTTCATATGCGCTTTCTTGTTGAGCACTCGAAACACCTGCAGTCATGAGAACAAGTAGAAAGAAATGAAGGTACTTTGACATTTTGTATCTCCTTTTTAATTCTTTTGTCCATTTTACAGGATAAAGTTACGGGGCAGGTATTCATCTATCGAGGGATTTCCTCAAACAATAATATGTATAGACTTCCGTCTTCACGTGAACTCAAACGAGATTTCTCTATTTAAAGTTAGCTCCACGAACTTATTTGGGCTATTTTGGCTGCAGCCTTATCCGTAGATATTTTGTTCGTCGTACTCCTTGATAAAAAACCCGCTATTGCGTTTATTTACGCGGCGGAGAAAATAGCGCATAATTATAATCCCCGCAATAAGTGGGAGAGCAAAGAGTCCGATAACTTTCAAGATCGTTTTCATCTCTCTTAACTTTATTTATAATTTTAAGTCGTTGTCAGGTCAACCTATGTTCTCAAAACCTTTTGACAGAATATATTTACTAACATGCCACAAATCAAGCGAAACTTGAAGAATTGGTACTACTTTAGAGTTTGATTTGATACAAGTCACTATTGATGCCGGCTTCCTTCCTTTTCATCGTTGCATTTTTCCCTGTTCACAACTATTTTGCTATACAGTTTGTAATAATAAAAATCATTATGAGTGAAAACTTTAGTAAAACAAGTGGAGAAGAAGTTCAATCGAGACAGGTACGGGATAGATTGCAAAGGAAAATAGATGTTTCCGTAGTGATTCCATTGCTTAATGAAGAACAGTCATTGATGCAGCTGTCCCTGGCGTTGCGGGATGTCCTTGAGAGGATGAACGTTACCTATGAAGTCATTTTTGTAGATGATGGATCAACGGATAACTCGTTGCAAATACTTAGAGAAATTCATCGTAAGAATCGGCGTTACAAATTTATAAGTTTTCGCAGAAACTATGGGAAATCCGCTGCGCTTTCGGTTGGATTTCAGCATGCGGTGGGGAGATATATCGTGACTATGGACGCTGATTTGCAGGATGATCCAAACGAAATACCTAGGCTAATACAGAAGCTTGAATCTGGTTTTGATCTTGTTAATGGCTGGAAAAAGAAACGGCACGATCCAATTACAAAGACAATACCTTCAAAGCTTTTCAATCTTGTAACCTCATTAACTACTGGCATAAAACTACGTGACTTCAATTCAGGGCTTAAAGCTTATCGTAGAGAAGTAACTGAAGACATAAAAGTTGTAGGGGAGATGCATCGATTTTTGCCGGTTCTAGCGCATTGGGCTGGATATAGGGTCACGGAAATCCCTGTACAGCATCATCCAAGGAAATATGGAAAGACTAAGTTTGGGCTTAGCCGATTCTGGCATGGATTTCTTGATCTAATGACTGTCCTCTTTACAACCAGGTACAGCAAGCGTCCTCTTCACTTTTTTGGCGTGTTTGGTCTTTTGAGCTTTCTGGTGGGGTTTCTCATCGATCTTGAACTTGCAATTGAATGGGCTATGGGTAGAACTGCTATTAGTAACCGTCCGCTTTTCATTGTTGGCGTATTGTTGATAATCGTAGGTATCCAGTTCATTTCTATTGGACTTCTTGGTGAGATGATAACCCGCACGCAGATTAAGGAAGAGTATTCTATAAAAGAGAAAGTTTGTAGTTAATAAATGCCAGTCGGGACAAATCTTGTTCACACGGACTGTCGGTTCTTTCGTGGGCATGTTCCATGTAAACCACACAAACAATATGGAGTCCACTGCCGTGATTGTACTTACTACACCCCTGTAAGTCAGAGGTACTTAATTATAAAACTCGGTGCGCTAGGCGATGTCATTCGTACAACTCCATTGGTGAGAAAGATAAGGGCACTTGATCCAAACGCAGAAATATGGTGGATCACCTATACTCCTGATTTTCTCCCTGACGATGTGGACCGCAAACTGAAATTCGACATTGCATCTATTCTTCAAATAGAAGATGTCAGTTTCGATTATCTATTCAGCCTTGATAAGGATTACGAAGCTGTATCCCTGGCTAATCGAGTTAAAGCAAGAGTGAAGCGCGGATTTATAGCAAGGGATGGGAAAACAGCTCCATTCGATGAACTTGCTGAAGGGAAATATCTTACTGGCATTTTCGACGACATTAATAAGGCAAACAAGAAAAGCTACCTGGAAGAGATTTTTGAGATTTGCGGTTTTAAGTTTAATGGTGAAAGATATATACTATCGAACTTTGATGAAGATGGCTACAAATGGGAAATTGACCTTCCTCGTCCTATTGTTGGCTTGAACACAGGATGTGGAGGTAGGTGGACAAGTCGTCTTTGGAGCGAGGAAAACTGGTCTATTGTTGCACAATCTCTTCAGGAAAAAGGTTTTGGAGTGATTTTGCTGGGGGGTGAACAGGAAGATGAGCGAAATAGGAGGATAGCTGCAAAGAGCGGTGCGGTTTATCTTGGATATTATCCCCTTCGCCAATTCATCAATTTGGTCGATCAAGTGGATATGGTAATTACTGGTGTTACTATGGGGATGCATATTGCAATAGGTCTTAACAAGAGAATTGTTTTGATCAATAACATCTTCAACCGAAATGAGTTCGAACTTTACGGTTTGGGTGAGATAGTGGAGCCAGAAAAGGAATGCAAGTGTTTTTTCAGCCCTCGTTGTATCAATAAAGAATACTTTTGCCTCGACTACTTAAGTCCTGCTAAAATAGTTGAAAGTGCCATTCGTGTCCTCGAAGTAAAGAATAACGCAGTGGTTAAATGAAAATCGTGATCGTCAGCACCGCTTATCCACTGCGCGGTGGGATAGCACATTATATTTATCTTCTTTACAAACACCTCTCGACCCGCCATCAAGTTTCAGTCATTACCTTTAGGAGACAGTATCCCAAGATGCTATTTCCAGGGAAATCACAAGAGGAAAAGAGCGGAGAAGGGTTTGTCATTCCAACTACTGCGATGATGGATTCAATAAATCCTCTGACATGGATTAAAACCGGAAAATACGTTGCCTCCCTCCACCCTGATCTTGTGGTGTTCAAGTACTGGATACCTTTTTTTGCTCCTGTTTTCGGAACTGTTGCAAGAATTTCGAAAAAATTATCCGGCTGCAAAACATTATTTATTTGTGACAATGTTGTTCCTCACGAGAGCACACCGATAGATCGATTTCTGACGAGGTGGGCATTTAAACAGGCCAATTTCTTTATCGTCCAATCAAAATCGGTAGAAAACGATTTACTGAAATTTGTGAGAAGCCCAATTTATAGAAATGTGCCGCATCCCGTATATGAAATATTCGGAGACTCAATTAGCAAGAAAATGGCACGCCAGGAGCTTGGACTTGAGGAAAGTGAAAGAGTTGCGCTTTTCTTTGGATTTATCAGAGCTTACAAAGGACTGAAAGTCCTCCTTGAAGCAATGCCCCTTGTTCTCGAAAGGATTAATTTGAAACTCCTTGTTGTTGGCGAATTTTATGAGGACCCGAAGCCGTATCTGAATTTTATCATGGAACACAACTTAAACAAGAACATTCAGCTTGTCAATAAATATGTGCCAAATAAGGAAGTAGCACTTTATTTCTCAGCTGCAGACCTCGTCGTCTTACCATACATTACCGCAACCCAGAGTGGAATTGTACAAATAGCTTACAATTTTGGTGTCCCGGTTATCGTGACAAATGTAGGGGGACTCAGCGAGGTTGTAACTGATGAGATAAGTGGATACGTAGTTGAACCGAATTCGCCTCAAGCCCTAGCAGATGCAATTGTGAGGTTCTATTCAAATGACAATGCAAGGAAGTTGACTGCGGGTGCAGTAATCCAGAAAGAAAAGTACACCTGGGATAATCTAATTGAAGCTATCGAGAGCCTGTTAAAATATGATAGTTGATTTTAATTTGCAGCTAAAGGAACCAGTTTGTCAGTGAGATTTCATTGACTCACTATTGATGCTTTGTTAATTTAACACAATGGAAACTCAAACAAGGGAACTCGCTATAAATCCGGGGCTGGTCAAGAAATTTCTTGTGGAATTTATAAGGGAAGAAACTGCAAAAGCTGGGTTCAAGAGGTTAGTGGTTGGGATCTCTGGAGGAGTTGATTCAGCTTTGGCAGCGGCTCTCGCTGTAGAGGCTCTGGGTGAAGACAATGTAAAGGGGATGATACTCCCTTACAGGGAAACTAATCCAGAAAGTATATCGGATGCAAATCTCTTTGCGTCAAAGTTTAACATCAACTGTGAAACTGTTGATATTACCTCAGCAGCAGAGCCACTTGTTGGTTTAGATTCCTCAATGAGCAAGGTAAGGAGAGGAAATATTCTTTCACGTCTTCGAATGATAGTTTTGTATGACAGATCGGCAAAGGAAAACGCCCTTGTGCTTGGGACAAGCAACAAGACTGAACTTCTTCTAGGATATGGAACATTGTTTGGCGATATGGCACACGCAATCAATCCTCTTGGAGACCTGTACAAGACTCAAGTCTGGCAAATGGCTGAATTCGTAGGCATTCCAGACAAAATAATCAAAAAAAAGCCGAGTGCTGATTTATGGTTGGGCCAGACAGACGAGGATGAATTGGGGTACAGTTATCTGGAGATTGACAGAGCTCTTTATCTCCTTGTAGATCACAGAATGACTCCAGAGGAACTTGTCTCTGCCGGTCACAACCCACAGCTTGTAAAAGATCTTGTCAAGAAGATAATTGGCAGTCAGTTCAAGAGAAGGCCCCCGTTAATTGCCAAGATAAGCCCACGAACAATCAATGTCGATTTCAGGTATCTTAGAGATTGGGGAGTGTAGTGGGTGACAAAGAGCAGGGCAAGCTCTACGTTGTAGCTGTTCCAATTGGAAACTTGGGTGACATTACCTTTCGTGCGGTGGATACACTGAGATCGGTAAGCTTTATTGCCGCCGAGGACACGAGAACGAGTTCTGTACTCCTGAGACATTATGGAATTTCCAAGCCTCTTTTGAGTTTTCACAGCTATTCAACTGAAAAAAGATTAGAAGAAATAATTAACAGAATTCTTAGTGGTGAAAGCGCAGCGTTGATAACCGATGCGGGTACGCCCGGAATATCAGATCCCGGCTATGTGCTTGTCCGCAGTGCGCTGCAGCACGGCTGCGATGTCATTCCTATTCCAGGTGCTACAGCATTGATTACTGCTCTGAGTGCAAGCGGGTTGCGGACAGACAGGTTTGTCTTTGAAGGGTTTCTCCCTTTGAAGAAAGGAAGGCAGACAAAACTAAGGAGTTTAGTTGAAGAATCTCGCACAATCGTTCTTTATGAGTCGACTCATAGAATAGAGCGTACACTTGAAGAGTTGCTATATGCATTTGGAGACAGGAGGTGCGTTGTAGCCAGAGAGTTGACTAAAATTCATGAAACTTTTTACAGAGGAACCATCTCGAGTGTAATGGAATCACTGAAAAGAGATGTAAAAAAAGGTGAATTTGTAATAATTATTGAAGGAAAAGAAAATTGATTAGCCTGATTCCTTCGTGGTTAGAAGGTGGATTTAAGAGACTAATTGATCCCCTTGCCAGGTTTTTGGGGCAAAGGAATGCCAATCCAAACTGGTTGACAACTTTGGGTTTTGTCCTCAGTGTCTTTTGTGCTTATGAAATTGCAAATGGTGAACTTGTCCTTGGCGGGGTTCTTGTGCTGATAGCTGGATTGTTTGATACAATAGATGGGGCAGTTGCCAGGAAAACGGGGCGCGTTACGCGCTTTGGTGCCCTTTACGATTCAACAATGGATAGATATTCTGAGGTGACTGTTTTCTTTGGGATAGGTGTCTATTTGATCGAGAACCATTTTTATCTAACGTCTGTGATGGCGGTGTTTGCAATTGGTGGATCAATTATGGTAAGCTATGTGAGAGCTCGTGCAGAGGGTCTTGAATTCAAGGCTAATGTTGGCTTAGCCCGCAGACAGGAGAGAGTCGTAATTCTTGGGCTTGGACTACTCTTGAATATATTTAATGATTTCTGGAATACACTATTTCACGGATTAATAGAAAGAACTTTTGGTGGTGCAGTAACATATCCGCCTCTGTCTTTAGCTGCAGCTGTGATTTTGCTTGCTTTTCTTACAAACATCACTGCAATTCAGAGGCTTTACTATGTTAAGAAACAATTTGAGAGTGAAAGCAAATAAATACTTTACTTTTTGCATAGGGTAAAGATGTCGGACAAACTTTGAAGGCTTATATTTTCGGTTTCAATGGAAGCTAAACGAGGAAATTGCATCCTTGGTCTCATAACACCTATTGTCCTTTAAAAAATCATGAAAGACAGGGAGCGCAAAAAGAGGGCAGAGGAAGATGCACTCATGGTCAAAAGAGCAATTGCGGGGGACCAGGCCGCTTACAAGGCATTGATTAAGAGATACAAAATTCCTGTTTCCCAGATTGTTTTTAAGATTATCGGAGATAAGAGAGAGGTTGAAGATTTAACGCAAGAAGTGTTTATTAAGGCGTTTCAACACCTAACAGATTTTAAATTTGGAAATCAGTTTGCATCATGGCTCTTTAAGATTGCTAACAATCACTGTCTGGACCACATACGTAAGAAAAAGCTGCAAATATATTCGATGCGGGAGCTGCGTTTTTCAGATGAAGACGAAACAGAATTTGAAATACCTGATTCTACTTACGAACCAGACTTGCAAATGTTGCGGGAGCAAAAGTCGAAATTGATAAGGAATGCGATTGATTCCCTTCCAATGAAATATCGGGAAGTCATTATCCTCAGGCACCAGGAAGAAATGAGTTATGAAGAAATTGCGAGAAAGATGAATTTGCCCGTTAATACAATCAAGGTACATCTCTATAGAGCGCGTGAAATGCTTTACAAGTATCTTAAAGATAGAATAAAGAATTATTGAAACATATTTTCAGGTATATCGTAATATTAGATATATGAAGGCTTTAATTGTGATATTGTTATTCCCTGTTCTGTTATTTTCACAGAACAAGGAGTTCAACGCAGAAGAGGAGTTACTTGGGGCTACAAGTATTGATGCTCGAATAAGCCTTGGCTTAGTAGAAATGCATATGGGCAAGGCAAGAGAAGCTGGCAAAGCTTTTAAGATCAATTACAGTTACTCTCAAGACAGCAAGCCACCTGAGTTATATTATGAGGTCAGCAATGGGAGAGGTTACTTGAAATTCTCAAATGACCACAACAAACTCAACTTGTTTGGACTAAAGAGTCAAAGGAGTAATGCTTATATTGAACTTGCCAGTAGTGTTCCTCTTTCTCTTGAACTTAATCTTGGTGTGTGTAACGGCAATATTGATCTTGGGGGAATGAAGCTAAAGAGGGCAGATATATCTACAGGGGTTAGTAGCTTGCACGTCAATTTTTCAGAGCCAAACCAAATCCGAGCTGAAGTCATAAGAATTAAAGGTGGCGTTTCGAGCGTTGATGTGACGAATCTGGCAAATGCCAATGCTTCAAGGATTGAGTACAGTGGGGGAGTTGGATCAGCCAAGCTCGATTTTGGCGGGAGACTTCAGGGTGACTGTACAGCAAAGATAGAAACCGGGCTCGGTTCGATAGAAATACTCGTTCCTTCAAATATGTATGTAACGGTAAAGACGCCAGAGTCTTTCTTAACAGGTATCGATGTTAAAGGATTTTACTCTGAAGGGAAGGGGATTTATCGCTCACAAGAGTCGAGTGGACCACACCTTGACATAAGGGTTGAATCTGCATTTGGAAGTGTCAGCGTCAAGACTTATTGAGCACAGCGAAATCTCAAAATTCCCTCCCGCGGCAATGCGTCAATTATAGCGTTCCCCTTCCATAGTGAAAAAGCCACTTCAATTTGTGCATCTTTACAAATTCCTGTCTGCAACCCTATCGCTGTTATCTTGCCGAATGAATATTGGATACCGTAACTTCCTTCATTAGTCCTTGAGCTGACTGAAAGGATAAGCTCCTTGCCTATTTCGATTTTCATTTGTACCGGTGAAAAAATTTGAATTTTGATCGTTGAGTCCTCAGGTTCCTGATTAAGGTCGATGCGGAAGTATAATTGATTTTTACTGTTTCCAAACCACACTTTTTGGATTTCAAGGCCACTTTTGTGCATTGACCCTTCAGGTCTCTGCTCAGCAAAACCTGCTTGAAGCCATTGAGGCTCAGATACGGTAAAAACATTCGGTTCCAGAAGTGAGGTTGGGTTTTTAAATTTCAATTCCCCCGTTTTTCTTTTTATTGGTTCTTCGATTTCATCTGGTGGTGTCTGTCCTGACAACTGGTAGACCTCCTTTATGTGCGCACGGAACAGGCCATCAAACTCAATTGCTTGATCAGAAGTATGCTCATCGCCGTACCACCAGCACCAGTCAGAGCCTTCAGCTATCAGGAGATGATTATAAATTTCTTCCCGGTTTTGTGTCTTGGTCGACTGGCCAAGTTCGCTGAAAAGTCTGCGAGCTTCTGTCAGCATTTCCCACGCCTTGTTATCTTCTGGATGCCCTATCCAGATATCAAAGTTTGCATTTATCCATGAGCCTGGTTCGAGTGTGCTGAGAACTTTTCCCCTGTGAATGGATAACTGCGAAGGGAGAATGGTCATGAATCGTTTATCGTTACTCAGTTGATAATACAAAGTACGTAAGAAATCTTTTCCATCACTTTGATAATATTCCCATGCATTTTCTCCATCGAGGATTATTGTTACTGCAGCATAACGAAGCACCTCTTCACCGTAAGTTGAAAGTAATTTATTCCTGATTTGTTCAAGACGTCCCAAGAAATCTGATACAGCATCGTCTGGTGACCAGCGAGAGTAAACAAATCCTATGAGATCCGAAAGTAAGTGGTCTCTGAAGAAAATGTTGACAACTTTTTTCCCAGCTTTAATCTTGTAAGGGAAATATTTTTCCAAAAACGAATCTGTAACCGTGATTCTGTTCTTCTTAAGGGTTTTTGACAAGAGTGCCTCATCAGTGGCTGTCCAGCGGATTCCATTTTTCGCTATTATCCCGAGCGCCTCCATGCTAAGTGCGCCTTCACTTGGCCATAAGCCTTGAGGTTTAATGCCAAAAACTTTCATTGCGAGTTTTAATGCCCGTTTAACCTGTTCATCGGCATCTTCGGGATATGAAAATCTCTTTTGGGGAAGTTTTGTCTCTGGATTTGCAATTGTTGCAATGTTTGTGTCGCATAGGAGGGGGAGTATTGGATGATAAAAAGGCGATACGGAGATTTCAATTTGACCTCGCTCCATCGCCTTAATATGGTGAGGGATTATTCTCTTTAAAATGTCCATCTGGGCGGACAACAAGGTCTGTTTTTCTTCTTCTGAGAAATTCCTCTGTTTTTCGACAAGTGCTTTAAATGGTGGGTCAAATCTGGAATATTCACCAACCCACGCAAGATTCCACCATACTTGCAGGTCCAGGAAATCCTGGTCACTGAACCTCTGTACTGCATTATGGAGATCTATTTCCGTTTCTATTTGGCCTCTTTTCTCGAAGAGTTCAATATATCGTGGATAACGGCGAATCATTCTTTCAAGATTAGCCGAAAAGAAGGTTTTCAGTAATTCAATGCGATCCTCCAATGTCAAATCAAGTGCAGGCTTCTCTGAAAGAATTTGTGCTCTATCCTTTGCCCCCTTAACTAAGTACTCGCTTAGTTGTAAGATTAATGATGGAGTAAAATTAAACGTTTGTTTTATTAAGGGGAAGTCATCAAGAATGCGAACCATATCCCAGTAATCCTTGATGCCATGCATTCGCACCCATGGAAGAACGAATGTCCCGTCGTTCTTATAATATGGCTGGTGCTGATGCCAGATGAAGAGTAACTTTAATTTGCTATTCTCTAACGTGGCCAAAGCTGAGAACCGTATGGAGTCTCTTGATCCCAGATAGGAGTTATAAGCCTGTAGTCACCAAATCCAGTCTCGTCGAGAAACACAAATCGCCTGTTTCGCTCGTAATAGTACCAGATTTCATATGGCTTACTGTCTATATCAAACGGATGTCTGTCTACACTATTTGGTGGGCCGAACAGGATGTATACCATCCCCATGTCGGTCTTCCATCCTTCAAAATAATGTGTGAAATGCTCGTTTGCGTAAGCTACGCGATTGTAATATTCTTCCATGAGCCTGTTGCGTTTTGAGGATGGGTTTGTGTTATAACGGTTCCAAAATTCTATAAATCTTTTCTCCTTAGTAAAGAGATCTGGCGATGATTTAATGCTGTCGATTGTAGATTTTCTTGCTATATAGACAAGCTCGTCAGCTGCTTTGTCGAGATCAGTAATGGTCAATGGCAATTCAGGGAAGTGGATAGAAAAAAATCTTGTAGCATTTGCCAGTATTGGCTCGTTTTGTCCAGAAGAACTCTTCATTGTCACACTGAGTCTATACAAGCCCATTGGAAGGTTCTCTTTGGGTATTTCCGTTATCATTTTAATTGCATTTGAATCACCATGGACCCACCCGGAATGTGAGTACAAAATTTTGTTTTTTGTGCCAAAGATTTCTGTCAAGACAAAGACGGAGTCGATTTTCTTTGGTACATACATTTCATAAAAAACAGGGAATGAATCCTTATTAGAGATCACATTGCCGTCGATGTTGGGTACGATGGTCATTTTACCGCCAGCATAAGAAGATGACTTTAAGAGCATTATATCGCTTAACGAGGGCGATGATATGGAATAGTCCCGTGCAGTGAAACTCCTCCTACCTATATAAGACTTTTGCGTCTCATCATCCGTGATAACTGCCTGTAACGTATATGTGCCAGGTGAGACAATAAAATGTCTTTGCGTTACTGAAGCGACATTTGAGCTTACTGTTTCATTAAAATCGTTTGAAGTTGCACGCTCATTCCACGATTTATCGAGTACAACTGATCCCGATTCATCTGTTAGTTGAAGATTTACTTCGTATGAAGCAACGAAGCCATTACCTTCCTTAACAAATTGAAGCTCATTAAAGGGCACCTGGAGGTAAAAGTCTATCCTGCTTTTCCCAGAGTCTGATTTGAAGTTAAGAGCATCAAAATAAAAATGGGGTGGGGAATATGAAAAAGACTGTTGAAGTTCAACCTGGGCGTTTGCACTCAGGGTTACAAGCAGTCCAATAAACAGGAAAGTCTTCATGGCACACCTCGTCATTTTATTACACCATACAAGTCGTGTTCAAAAGCATCCTCAATCTTAACGTTAACAAAAGTTCCGGGTTTTATATCGTTATCTGATCTTACAAAAACTTCAGGATCAATTTCAGGAGCATCATGCTCTGTTCGACCGACAAAATTATCTCCATCTCTTCTATCGATGATAACTCTGATTTCATTTCCAATCAATTCGGCATTTTTTCTATAAATTATGTTGCGCTCAAGTTCCATAATTGCTGCCTGCCGCGCCTCCTTCTCATCGGGTGGAACTGGATCTCCAAGCGATGATGCGGATGTGCCCTCCTCCATCGAGTAAGTGAAGACGCCAAGTCGGTCAAATTTGAATTCCTCCACAAATTCATAAAGTTCCTTAAATTCTTTCTCTGTTTCAGTAGGATAACCAACGATAAGCGTGGTTCTTATTGAAATGCCAGGTACTTTTTCACGAATTTTGCTCAAAAGTTCACGTAGCTTTCCGCTTGATATTCCTCGACGCATTGATTTCAAAATCTGTTCTGAAATGTGCTGAACAGGAATGTCAATATACTTGCAAATTTTATCATTCTCTCTAATTACATCCAGAAGTTCTTCGGGAAATCTGGCAGGATAAGTATACATAAGGCGAATCCATTCGATTCCTTCAACCTTGCTGAGCTTATCGAGCAGGATTGGCAATTCTCTTTTTCCACTTTTATCGATCCCATAGTAGGTGGTATCCTGGCCAACGACAATGAGTTCCTTGACTCCTTTTCTCGCAAGTTGTTCTGCCTCATTAATTATAGTATTCTGATCCCTCGAAACATGCTTTCCTCGAATTATTGGAATTGCACAAAAAGAGCAAGGGTTATCGCAACCTTCCGATATTTTCAAATAAGCGTAATGAGAGGGGGTTGATAAAATGCGATCACCAAGCATATCATATTTGTATTCAGCACCAAGATCAGAAAGAATCTTTTCAATCTCTCTTGTTCCGTAAAAGGCATCGACTTCGGTAATACCTTCTTGTAATTCCTTTTTATATCTCTCAACAAGGCAGCCTGTAACAATAACTTTCTTCAAGTTACTCGATTTTTTATTCCGAGCCGTACTTAAAATTGTTTCTATTGATTCCTGTTTTGCTGCTTCAATGAAGCCACAAGTATTAATTATGGTTACATCGGCTTCATCGCTCGAATTGACGACCGCGTACCCATTTGCATGGAGCTGGGCAGCCAGCACTTCGCTGTCAACTTGATTCTTAGGGCAGCCAAGCGTTAAGATGTGAATTTTCTTTCCCATTATCCCTTCTTTATACGAGAGAATTTAACCTGTCTAACTGCCGCATTCAATTCAAACTAGTCAATGTCACATCAGAGTTATCTTGCACTATTGAAGCGGCTGAATGGAGTGTTTCCTTAATTTCATTTAGTGATTCTAGCTTGACGAGTTTGGATCTCAGTACTGAGACATTCGGCAAACCGTGAAAATATCCGTGGTAATATTTTCTGAATTCAAGTATTCCTCTTTTTTCACCTTTGAGCTCGATCTCCATCTCCAGGTGGCGCAAGCACACATTTATTCTCTCTTCCAATGAGGGTTTTGTTGGCACTTCTCCATTAATTAACGATTTAATTTGTCGAAATATCCATGGATTGTTTATCGCACCTCGAGCTATCATAACACCATCGCATTTGGTCAATTTAAACATATCTATTGCGTCCTGAGGCTCTCTTATATCTCCATTCCCAATTATAGGTATTTTTGCAACATCTTTGACCTTTCTAATCCAATCCCAGTTTGCTTCACCATCATGACGTTGATCTCTTGTACGAGCATGGATAGCCAGTGCCGACAGGCCTGCTTCAGCACAAATATCTGCTACCTGGAAAATCGTTATGTTGTTTGAATCCCACCCAAGGCGTGTTTTTAATGTAACTGGAATCGCAACAGCCTTTTTCACTCCATGGACTATTGCTTCCATTACTTTTAAGTCCCTCATTAAGCCGGCGCCTGCTCCTCTTGAAGCAACTTTAGGGACCCAGCATCCGGCGTTAATGTCGATGAAGTCTGCCCCTGCATCTTCAGCAATCCGAGCAGCATCTGCCATTATCTCCGGATTGCTTCCAAATATTTGTATTCCAACAGGTCGCTCTAGATCACTTATCAGCAATTTACTGACAGACTTTCTGGCGGCTCGGGTAAGTCCATCGGAACTTATAAATTCAGTATACACTATGTCCGCGCCAAATTCCTTGCAAAGGAGCCTGAAGGGAAGGTCAGTAACATCCTCCATTGGTGCAAGTGCTACAGGTTTATCCAGTAAGTATTTGCCAAGTGACAGTTGCATTGTTTTCCCTGTCATGGGACTATTTTGTTAAGTGGATATTCAATTATACCTTCCGCGCCATTTCGCTTCAATTCAGGCACCAGTACTCTAACAATTTTTTCGTCGATGATGGTTTCAATCGCTACCCATTCTTCGTCCGCCAAGGGTGATATTGTTGGCTTTCTAAGTGCGGGAATCATACCTACTATTTTGGGTAGGTCAATGCGCCTCAAGTTCATCTTAAGCCCAACTTTCCCTTCTGCTTGAATGGCCGCTTTAAGCAGAAGCGAAATCGTTTCGATTTTTTCTCTCTTCCACGGGTTAGCGTATGAATTCTTGTTTGCAATTAGTCTTGTCGTAGATTCCATTACGACATCTATTATTCTTAGATGGTTTGCTCGAAGAGAAGCTCCTGTTTCAGTGACTTCGACAATTGCATCAGCAAGTTCGGGAACCTTCACTTCGGTCGCTCCCCATGAAAATTCTACAGAAGCCTTAACACCTTTTTGAAAAAGGTATTTTTTTGTAATATTCACAACCTCTGTCGAGATTCTCCTTCCTTCAAGGTCGTTCACTGTATTAAAAGGAGAATCCTCTTGAACAGCGAGCACCCATTTTACGGGTCGCATACTCTGTTTAGCGTATATCAACTCTGCAACTTCATGTACATCACTTTCGGTTTCCACAATCCAGTCTTTTCCAGTAAGTCCAGCATCAAATGTCCCAATCTCAACATAGCGCGCCATCTCCTGCGCGCGGACCAGCATAATTTTTATTTCGTCGTCATCAATAGTTGGGAAATAACTCCGCGATGAGACGGAAATGTTAAAGCCAGCCCTTTGAAAGAGAGTGAAAGTAGATTCCTGTAGACTCCCTTTTGGGAGGCCAAGTTTTATGATTCTGTCTGACATTAATTCCTTTCCCTCAGCTTTTTATTTTCTAAAAATAAATTCAACACTATCAGGTTGAATCTTAATCACTTGTGTGTTTTGAGGCGCAATAATTTCGGGAACAAATTTATTGGCCTCGAGGTTTTTCAAGACCGAATAATCAACGAATGCGTGAATTGAATCGTTTGTCAAGTCAGCAATAGTTTTTATCCCTCCGCGAAGAGTTACAGTGATCGTGGGAGGCAAAAGCATCACTTGAGATGAGTCCTCTAGTCCATTAATGTTTATCGGCACTCCTGAAAATGGGTTCTCGACTATCTGTTGAACGTCTGTCACCACCTTAACTTCGTCATTGGAAAAGCTCAAAATATTATGCAATGAATCTAAAAGCGGAACCATTGTTTCCTTTGTACGATCAGCGTTTTTAATTAAACGGAATGCGGTTGGCCATGATTGGATTGACTTGATCAGGAGTCTGGCTCCTGAAATTGTAATAGAATCTGGTATAATTTTTTGTGCACCGACGGTCATAAATCCACGTCTGGGTTCTATGACAACTCGTGATACTACAGGAACCCTCTTTTCCGATATAGAATCAATTGTCAATATCACCGTATCGGGGCTATAGCTCAACACCTGGGCGTTGCTCCCCATGTTCAGTGAATAACTGAACTCCTTGCTCGTAAAGATGAGCCTTCTGCCTTCAATGTTTGATAAATCTGCTTCGATTTGAGTAGACGGTGAAAAATATGCCGAAGCAATTTGCCATCCTGTCCCTCTTAACCGTACGACTATTGTTCTGGGAACCTCTGAAGCAAGTGCCATCCCGTCCGGAACATTCTTCACGACGAACGGGATTCGAAGAACTATTGTGTATTCCTCATTCATTGAAACGGATAACCATACAAAAAAAGAAAGAATAATCGACGCTATTATTACGTGTGTTTTCTTTTCCATTTCATAAAATTTAAGTGGTCAAAAGGTCACAATGAAGGATTTTTATCAAGGATGGAGTTCTTATCTAACATAAAATATATAAAAATTTACTCTGTCAATAGCGAAATTCCAATCGGATGGCTAAATTAGAGCTATGAATCTCGAGTTGCTGGCTCCAAAGTTGAGGAGTTATCTTACGGATATAGAAAACGGTGAGATCAAAGGGCAAACAGTTGCCGAATTAATCAAATTGACGAAATCAATGGCAGCCAGTTACATTAGAATTTTAAGGAGAGATGCATCAGGGATTTTAAGAGAATCTGGCTTTACCATTGATGATCTGGCTATTGACTCCTGCGCTGAAATATTTGGCAACAAGGGAGGCGAAAGCTTTTATCAATTACGCAAGTTCATATCGAGTCTTTCTCAACCGCTAAATGAGACAGACGACCTATCATTATGGTCAGCCTTTTTTGCGTTTGTCAGGAGAGTTGTTGATGTAAATATCTCAAGGATTTTCTCGCAAATTGATCCTGCTGGATCAAAATTGGCACGCAACCTAAAGGAAAATTTGAAAAGGAATAAACAGATTCGCCTTTTGAAAACAGATGCGGGTGGATTTGTGATGCCAAGTGATCTGGATTTGCTCAATTACTTACCTGAATATCCTCCAGAGAAGTTACGTAAGGATATCTCGCGGTACACGATAGAAAATGCGAAAACATCGGTTTTGCTTGATATAGTTTATGAAGTTTTGGCTGGCCAGAATGAATACAGGCGTATTATTCCATTCAATGTTCTTGTAAATATTTTCAGGAATGTTAATGTTGAACTAAGTGCTGATTTGGATGAAGAACAATTTTCATTTGATCGAGATGTAATATCTGGTCTTGATCAAGAAATCATGATGAGACAGGTAGAAAAAGTCATTTCGGAAAAAATACTTTCCACCTACCTCTTAAAAGGCAAAGTGAACGAATCAGAGGCAAAAATTCTATACCTTGTTATTCTTAAAGTTGTCGAAAGCTGGTTTTTGGACGATATGCCAGATCCCGGTCTTTACAAAGCACTTAAAATGTATGTTTCAGTTGACCAACTGGAATATGAAAGGTTCTGGCGAGTGAAACTTGAATACCTATTGAAACTGGCCAGGGATGTCCTTGTGAATTTGCTGGATACATGATCATTTTTCTGAGCAGCTGCAAAAATGTAGAAATTAAATGATATGATGAGTGCTGATAAACATTTATCGATTGCCGATGCTGAAGCTTACTTGCTTCGATCATCATCTCTGTCATATGCTGAACGGCAACTAATTGAGAAGCACTTAAAAAGTTGCACTCTGTGCTCCGAATTGTTAAGACTGACTGAGGAATTTTATGATGACCTTGATGTTGGCTTGTCGAAATCTATCCAGGATGACGTACTGAAGTTAGCTGAAGCTTCATCTGTACAAAAGCGTAAGCTCTCATTGCCGTCTAAAGGCCATTTCTTAGGTGTACGCTCAGAATCGGACTTGATTCTTTCATTTAGCCTATCTCAGGTACAAAAATACGTATCTGTATTCAAAGCTCATCCCTTTTTCTCATCATCCCTCATACTTGCTTTCTCCTTAGTTGTGTTTTTCTTTGTTTTGAAACTCTTGCCCTCATCGCACAGCAATAATCCTTATTATGCCCGTGTTGAGAATTCAGTCTTGAATGTTTACAATGAAGAAGGGAAGCTGTTGTGGCAAAAATCAGTTCCAGGTGTACCCGACGCAACGAATAGAGATCTATTCGATTCAAATAGGGGAGAAAAGAGATATCTTAACATATGTGATATTGACGGCTCTGGTAAGAACGTTCTTCTTCTCTCAGGAGAAAAAAGTGAGGGGCCTTACAGCACAGACTCACTATATTGCTTCAATTTCGATGGTAGCCTGAGGTGGGTTACAGGAACCCAGCTTTACACCAACTTCAAAGGATTTAAAGATGCCCAGAAATCACGCTGGCGCATAATAGAATTTATGACAGTTAAGCCCAAACTGAAAGCTAAGCCAGGGCTGTATGTCATAGCTTCGGATGTAATTTTCCCTTTTTCAAAGCTAATGGAAATAGATTCGGAAACAGGAAGGGTAATTCAATCTTTTACTAACCCGGGGAGACTCGAAAAAATTATATCGTTAGACGTTAATGGAGATGGCAACAAAGAGATAGTTCTTGGAGGTATCAACATGGCATATAGAAGAGCATGCGTTGTTGTCATTGACCCGTTATATTTTCAAGGGGCAGGTCCAACAAAAGGGGATTATTTTACCGATTCCTCTTACGAAGGTACCGAAATGTATTATATATTGTTCCCTTTGACCGACGTTGGAAGAATTCTTGGGTTAAAAGGGCTCAATTACACCCAACATCTTTTTGTTGATACAACTAACTTTGTAACTGCAAAAACTGTTGAAGCTGTAGGAGCTCCGGTGGGAGGGTCTGTGTTTTACCAGTTTGGAAAGGATATGGTTGTTAGAAATGTGCATTTCGATGATGGATTTAAAAAACTTCGCAATGAACTTGTAAACGAGAGGAAGTTTGCGCTACCAGATGATTCGACATATAGCGTGCATTTAAAAAGCTCAGTTTTGTATTGGGATGGTAAAGAGTTCGTTAACGAGGATAAGTTAAATCAGAATTATTTAAGGACTGCAACTGCGAGATAAGAACGAATTTTTCTGGTAGTCCTTTGAGATGCTGTAATTATTTTAAAAGCAGGCGATACATAGATTACTCTGGCTCGGGTTCACTTTGAGTCTTCCGGCAAGCTGGGTTGGAGAGTTTGTTAATAAACTCAGGTGGAGGGATTAAAAATTTGTCATTTGGTAAAGCATCAAAAATCCTAATTCCTTTCATTCTCTTTCTTATTGCCTTATTTGCAATTTGGACTGATGGAACAAATCGGGACTATTCAAAAAGCGTTGATTCAACTAGATCTCTCGTGTCAACTTTGCAAGTTAGGCAAAATGGCTCGGCCGAGCCAATTCCTCATGATGAGCAAGATGGTGAAAAGATACACTACTATCCCTTGCGCACGCTGCCCATAATATTTACCAGGGTGATAAGCCCTTCAGACATCTATGCATTTTCTGAAAATTCCGTGATTCATTTTGATGGTATCAAATGGGATTTCATCTATTCTTTATCTAACGCACGTTTTTCTAGTGCTGACTGTGATGGTAAGCATCTCATATTTTCGGCAGATTCAGCTGGGTCAAAATCAATGACTCGTCCTTACGTTTTTGTTTGCCGCATTAGAAGGAACAAGAGCGGACTGAATTTATCTTCTCCAATTTTGTTAAATGTTGGGATTTCCGACCAACCAAATATTTTTTTCACAAAGCCAGATTCGGCACTCCTTGGAGGGATTATGCAGCTTGGCTTTGTTGAACTGAAAGACCCCGGTCACGGAGCTAAATTAAATTATCATTTCAATATATATCCATCGGACGCTATAACTTATTATGGTCACATTTCATTTTGTAAAGCTACTGGAGACAGTTCGACCTTTGCTTACACTTCAAGATATGTAGCTGAGTTGAGGCAGAGCGCGGATGGGGTAGACTTAGAAAGAATTATAGATTTAAGAGATTTTTGCCATGATAATTCAGAGACAGATGCAATGCTCGACAGTCCTGTTCTAAGCTTCTTGAATTCATCTTTCGGAGTGATAAGGAGCTGCAACAAGTTGTTAGTGTATTCCAGGAGATTAGAAGACTCTTCTGCCACTGTTAATGTAATAACTAATCCACCTTTAAATCCAAAAGACGTGAGATCGATTTGCGTTACAAGTTCAAGGGAGTTCTGGTTTATTACAACTGGTGGGGTGTTAATGCGCGCTGACAGAGATGATGAAAAGTTCAATAATTGGCACTGGAAAAAGGTAGGAGTAATACCAGATGTTACTGGTAACTATTTGCTCACGCCAATAGATTCGGATAAGATTCTCGCTGCAGGATCTTCAATAACTATCTTTAGCCGTAAAATTATTTCTCTGGATTGGGAAAAAGGATCTACAAAGGGGAACAGCTCGTCACTGTTTAGCTTGACCACCTTCTCCCCAGCAACTAACTATGGAGTTGGCATCAGGGATTTTAACAATGACGGTTTTGAGGATGTAGTCATGGCAAATATAGCTGGTCCAAATCAACTATATCTTTTCACCTATCCTGTTGATCCTTATATGAATAACCTTGAACATTATCTTGTCTCAAGAGGTTTAAAGTCATCTGACGGTATTTCGGCAACATCAGAATATTCTGAAGATGTTGCTGTCACATCAGGGGACATAAACGAGGATGGAAGCGAAGACGTAATAATGAGTTCTGTTTCAGGGCATAATAGAGTTTATTTAAATAATGGTTCAGGTTATTTTAGGGATGTTACTAAGGTATACGGGCTCAATGAGAATCTAAATCGGAGTGAAGGGGTAGTTCTTGCAGATGTCAACAATGATGGATACCTTGACCTTTTCGAGACAAGTTTCAATGGAAGTAATAAGCTCCTCTTAAACGTACATGGTGCGTTTTTTAGAGATGTGACAGCTTCAAGTGGACTTACATCCAGAGGTAGCTCTATAACAGCAGTCTTTTCTGATGTTAATGGAGACGGTTATCCAGATTTGTATATTGGTAATTGGGGAAACCAGAACAATCTGTATCGCAACAATGGGGATGGGACTTTTACAGACGTTACAGATTTATCGGGGACCGGGTGTGGATTTGGTAAGAAAACGAATTCAGTTTTGTTTGCTGATTTCAATAACGATGGTAAACCAGATTTATTTGTTGGAAATAAAGGAGGTGGCAATCGGTTATTCATTAATGAGGGTAACTTCCATTTCAAGGATGTTTCCAGGCAGTCTGGAGTTGGTGATACCATGTACAGCTATGGTGCTGTCTATGGGGATTTTAATAATGATGGATTGTTGGATCTCCTTGTTGTTGGTTTGGGAGATATTAGGATTTATCAAAACTTATACATTGACTCATCTGGTGTACCACACTTTCAAAACATTTTTCCCCAATGTGCACTTCCTCAGGCGTATGTTAATGGATATAACACTGGAGCGGCGACTTTTGATTTAAATAATGATGGAAATCTCGATGTGGTTGTTGGTCAATTTAATGGCAGGTCATTTTTGCTCCGAAACAATTTCAGTAATGTGTATCGAGCCAATCGAAGATTCATAGAGGCTAAAGTTGAGGGATCTGAAAGCAATAGGGATGGAATAGGGGCAAAGTTATTTCTTTATCATAATGGGAAATTAGTATCATTCAGGGAGGTATGCTCTTCTTACGGCTATGCGAGCTCCAGTTCAGAAATTCAGCATTTTGGCATTTTGGACCCGGAAGGAAAGTATGAGTTAAAAGTTATTTTCCCTGCAACTAAGATTGTGCGAACTATTGCTGTTTCACCAGGCAAATTAGTTACAGTTAAGGAACACAGTGGAATAAGAGAAAGCTACTATTTATGGAAAAAGGCAATTGCACTATGGCTATATAGCGGCGATTTGGGAGAAGGAACAATTCATTTCCTTGTCTTTATTGGGATCCTGGTAATACTTGGGTTATTTGTCAAGGGCCCCAATGGCTTGACCTATCTTGGTTCTGTTCTGAGACTAAAGACATCTAAAAAAACCCAGGAACTTTCATCTATGAAGCTTGCTGTTCTCTGGGTTCCCGCAGCGGTATACATTTTGGTGTCAGCACTAGTCTCGTTGAGTCGGAAGGCTTTTATGAGCAATCTAATTTGGATGAGCGGGAAGGATGATTTTATAATGGTGGACATATTCCCACTGTTATTGGGTCTTTCTTCAGCACTGGTAATGGTTGTGATAGATCGCCAGGCCTCTTATAGAAAAGTCATCTCAAAAGAAACGGTGTACAAACTGTTCACAGGTTTGAAATCATTTGAGCATGGAGAAGGACCTGAAATGGTTTTAGCGCGGTTGGCTCTATTTTGCAAGAATTTGCCAACGTTGATGGATTCAATGGAGCAAGGTGATTCATCCGGTATCGATTATATAGTTGAGCGATTTCAGGCAGCTCTGGTAGAGTGGAGTGAGATTGTTCGTCCAGAACTCGAAAGGATAGTTTCATTATGTAAGTTGATTGAGGGGAAGAATCTGACAGATAAGTTCAACGGTCTTTCTAAAAATATAAGAAAATCAGAAGCAACCATTTCGGAATATGCTCGGAAATTGGAAAAACTCTACTTGCGCGGGCATGGTATTGACCGGAGTCAAGATTTGCGTCCACGTTTATTTTCTATGTACGAAGAAATACTTCGTCTCAGAGACAATCTTCAGAAATCTCTTGAGATAATATCAGGCGTTTTCGTAAGTGATGTCAATAAAGTCGCCAGGATGGTCGTAAACAGATTTCAAGACATAGCATTCTCAGGGATTGACATTGAGTTGAATCTTTCTAATGAAACAGCTTTTGCTGTCATCGATCGGGTGGAATTGTTCAAGGTTCTAGAGACACTTGTTGAAAATGCTATCCAGGCTTTTTCAAGCAATCGAAATTTCAAGGAGAGTCATTTAATAAGATTGTCCGTTGTAGAAGCAGATTTAGAGGTCAGGATTGCTGTTCAAGATAATGGTCCCGGTTTGAGCGAAGAACAAAAGGATTTTCTTTTTAGAAAAGGAATTACTACGAAAGGAGACGGTCACGGATTCGGGCTGATCTATGCGAGAGAAGTTATCGAGAAATATGGCGGAACTATTTACGTCGACAGAGAATACCAAAACGGTGCGCGCTTTATTATTAATCTAAAAAGAGTATGAAAATAAGGAGTGAACATGGAGCGTTTGTTACTGGTTGACGATAGCGTAACCTTTTTGAGGGACGCCAAATCGATTTTGCAAACACGCTTTGAAGTAATTGAAGCTAACAGTGGGAAGAAAGCACTCGATATATTAAAGAACCAAAGGGTATCTGCAGTGCTGCTAGATCTCAAAATGCCGGATATGAACGGTATCGAAGTGATGAAGCATATCCACAAAGAAATAGACCCTCATCTGGCTGTTATCATAGTAACGGACAGTCGGGAAGTGGAAAATGCGGTTGAAGCGATGAGAGAGGGGGCATACGACTTCATTACTAAGGAGTTCGATATAAATTTGTTATCTGCAAGGATAACAAAAGCTCTTGAGAGGCGATCAATTGAAATTCAAAACGAGATCTTGAAAGACAAAATCTCAAGCATTAGGGATGAATTTATTTTTAAAAGTGAAGCAATGAAAAAGACTAATTTTGAAATACAAAGAGTTGCGATGCACGATTTTGATGTAATCTTAATTGGAGAAACAGGAGTAGGTAAAGATTTGATTGCTTATGAGATACATAAAAGGAGTTCTCGGCGCGACAAGCCATATGTTGAAATTCCACTCGGCATGATGGATAGCCAAATATTAGGTTCAGAATTGTTTGGACATGTTAAGGGGGCATTTACAGATGCAAAAACAGACAGAATTGGAAAAATCGAGGCAGCTGATGGTGGGACAATTTACCTTCCCGAGATATCTGCTTTGAGTACTGATCTTCAGCTAAAGCTCTTAGGGTTTATCCAATACAAGACTATATCACGCTTGGGTGAAGATGGTCGAAATCCATTGAGGAAAGTAGATGTGCGATTGATTTTTGCATCGAACGAGCACGACCTGATGGATCTAGTACTAAAAGGCCGCATGCGAGAAGATTTCTACCACAGGATCACATCAGTTCGGGTTGAGATACCTCCATTACGTGACAGGAGGGAAGATATTGGCTTGCTTGCAGAATATTTCTTGAAGAAGGAAAAGGGGAATTCTAAGAATATCTCCAGGGAAGCGATAAGGCTTTTGGAGTCGTATCATTGGCCAGGGAACGTCAGGGAACTGCGCAATGTAATCGTTAATGCATTGATAAGGGCAGATGGGGAAGAATTGAAACCAGAACATATTGCACCATGGATTGGGTACTCTGTAAGCTCAGCCGATGGAATGAGAGCAAAGGAGAAAGATAGAAGAGTGAAATTGTTGAAGTATACACATGCCGAAGAAAGTTTTAGAAAGGAGTACTTTAGCAAACTATTGTTACAAGCAGGAGGAGATATGATGAAAGCTGCAAGGATAGCTGGGATGACTCCACAGGGGATACGGAAAGCTTTGAGGGCTATTGGACT